>AMZC01001050.1_pt1 | contig 13208 bp, 8 predicted proteins | sample 948551 | NCBI WGS metagenome assembly AMZC01 (sample SAMN01120625, study PRJNA171369) | bioreactor sludge metagenome | biome: sludge; isolation source: anaerobic thermophilic cellulolytic sludge from lab reactor | place: China: Hong Kong, Shek Wu Hui wastewater treatment plant | collected 2011-05-01... | reverse complement strand
GAACTTTGTGAATATGCTGCTCACTATGGCCTCACCCTTATCCAGACTTGCTATTGTCCTGTTATCAGCTGAAAGGTCCTGTGAGGCACTTCCTATTATCTCGGCCCTCTCCTGGGCCATCTCATTTCCCAGGATTATCTTGGTGTTCATGTTGGCAAGGACCGTCCTGGGTATCAGGCTGACGAGCTGGGTTATTGCAATGAGGCCTATGTTGAATTTACGCCCCTCCCTGGCTATGGTGCTGTAGATGTTGTTTCCCTGCCTCTCAATGACCTCCTTTCCAAGGACGCGGGGGGCCTCCTCTATGACTATCCCTATGACCGGTTTTCGTCTGAGTTCCCCTGTGGCCTTGTACTGCTGGTACCTCCTGAAGATCTCGGCTGAGATGACACTGCCCACCAGGAGCTCAGCCTCTCCCATGAGCCTTGAGGTGTCCACCACAACGATCTTTCCATCCTCAAGGCTGGCTGCAATGTCCTTTATGGTTGACTCACCACCACGCTCCCTGAAGACTCCTCCACGTGACTTTATTTTGCCGTCATCAAGGTGCACTCCGAGGATGACGTCAAAGATCCTCCGCAGCACATTGAGTGTCACCGGCTGTACACCGGGGAGTTCCTCCCCTTCCACGATCTTCAGGATCCATCCATCCCCGTATTCATTGTAGTACCTTGCAATCGCCTGTTCCTGTGCCTGTGTGAATGGTATTATACCCTCAAAGTGCTCGGGGCGGAGTGATCTGAGGTTTATGGTGAGGGTGTTCCCGCCCACAGGTGCATCAGGGGAGTAGTAGACCACATTATCTGAGGGGTGCCTCCCGAGGCCGGCCTCGTTCCTCCCGTAGTACTCATCGTGTGGGTCCAGGACGAGAATGCCCACCCTCTCCATCTCTGCAAGGCTCCAGAGCATCACCTTCACCAGGTTACTCTTACCCCTACCTGTGGTTGCAGGTATGAGTATGTGGTGGGTTATGGCGTCAACTGCATCGACGTAGACCGGTGTATCCAGGACCTTTGACCCGCTCCTCACGTTCCCCAGGAAGACCGGGTTGCCGGGCCTCTCCAGGAAGTCAAGGTCACCCTCCCGGATCCTCCTCACCTCCCTGAAGAATCTGGGGAGGCGTTTGGGTATCATTGGCTGGCCATCCCGCACATGGAGTATGGGGCGGGCCTCTGCAATGATGTAGTTCCTCAGCTCAGGTTCGAGGAGCTCCACCTCCCTGCCGTATCCCTCAAGGTTGAATCCCGAGGCCAGCTCCCTCATGCCCTGGGGTATCTGGGAGCTGTACCTGAGGTCCTTGACCTGGAGTATTGTGTAGCCCTCGCCCTCTGCAACCAGCAGGTCACCGAGTTCTATTGGTTCACCTGCCTTCTGTCTTATAAGTACCGCGGCTGTTTCGCCGCCTATTATCTGCCCTGCAGTTTCCATCAATCCTCACCTGCATACCTGTTCAGTTCATCATGGTAGTTGAGGGTATTCATCTCATCCCTTATAGCCTCAAGGACCTTCCGGTCCCTGATCTGCGATAGGAGTCTCCTCCTGTATATCTCCACCTCATCCCCTGAGACCCTGGCCCTCATGTCCACATCAACCAGGCCGTAGGGGTAGCCAGGGAAGCATGCGTCCCTTGCATTGAGGGATAGGGTTGATGCGACCTCCATTGCCTCATCCTTCCCGCACTCGCCGAGGATGTCCATCCTGAATATCCTGCCGGCCGGGTTCAGTTTAACTGCAGTGATGGTGGTCAGCCTGTCGGTGGTGACGGCCACGGGGTGGTAGCACCAGCCACCCTCCATGTTACAGTCTGCGGCGAGTCTCCCCACAGCAGCGAGGAGTGACATTGATGTGGTTGTGTAGAGGGTGCATGTCTTTGAGAGTCCAGCCACGTGGATATCCATGGCCTCATCCCCCAGTCTCCTGATGTAACCTTTCTCCCTCTCGAATGATGCCCGGAGTGACCCGTCCCTGACAAGGATGTCCCCATCATCGAGTTCATTGAGGGCTCCTGTGGCCATGGTCCACTCCGCAAATTTTCTTGGGAGACCCTTGAGGTCTGACTCCTCAGCCCGCTCTGCATCTTTAAGCTCCAGCTGGAGGTTATCCTCATCTGGAAGGAATTCCCGGTACTCCTCCCTGAGGGGGTGAAGCTGGAACCTGTATGTCCCATCCTCTGGATGGAACTTCATGACCGAGAAGAACTCGATCCTTGCTGGCATATCTGGCTGGATCCTCTGCTCTCCCCTGAAGAGGCCCAGGGCGACCCTGTTGATCTGGACTGATATTGCCGGTCCCTCCACTATGGGGCTGTTACCCCCATCTATGAAGGCCATGAGTCTCTTCTCTCCCTCCTGAAGGGGTATGAAGCCGTCTGCGGTGAAGTCATGGACCCTGTATTCTGATGATTTAAAGTAGGGTCTTCCCACATCCGCTCTGACAATCCCCTCCAGGGTCTGTGCAATCTTATCAAGAACATCCAATAAAAAATCCCCCATGTAAATGTTTAATATTGAATAGAAAATAAATGTTATAAATAGTTTGTGGTTTTTCTGGTGAAGGGCCTCAGTCGGGGCACTGTCATGGCCTCTGCTCTAGTGGGGCATCATTCCTCCGGTTCAACTATAACAGCTGTCCCGTAGGCCAGGATCTCCTGCATTATATCGGAGATTGAGTCTGAATCAAATCTCACGCTGATAACCGCATTGGCACCCAGCTCACGGGCATGATCCAGCATCCTTTCAAGGGCCTCCTGTCTGGAGTGCTCCATCATGGTGACGTACTCCTTGATTTCACCACCCACGATTGACCTTAAACCGGCTCCTATCTGACCCCCAAGACCTCTGCTCCTCACTGTAAGTCCATATACAAATCCAAGGACCTCAACGGCCCTGTAGCCAGGGACATAGTTGCTTGTGACGTATATAACGTCCCCGTGTTCCTCAACCACCGCAGGTTTTTCCCTTCGCTCCTCCAGCCTTGTACCGCACTCGTCGCAGAAGTTGGAGTCAGCTCCATACTCCTTGCCACAGTTTGGACAGAACTTCTCAGCTTTCGCCGGCTCAGATCTCACCGTTCCAGGCCTCATACCCTTTTTCTCAGCGAGTCTCCTCTTCATCTCTTCACTCGTAACCATAATAACACCATAATTATTTTTATTGCAGCTGTATAATAAGGTTACCATGGAATCCAGAAGAGCTGATGATGTCCCATCCACGGGAAAGGGGATCATCAACCGTCTCCAGGAGCGAATTCCAGAAGGGATTGTGCCCTTCATCCCCCTGATAATCGTGGCATTTCTCCTCATCCTCAAACCATACTACCTTTTCCCCACCCACGGCGACCTGGACTTCCACCTTGTGAGGGCGAGGGAGATACTCATGGACCCCATCCAGGGGCTGTTCTGGGACTACCTGGTCTATTACCCTCAGGGGCGACCCCTGGGCCACCCTCCGCTCATCCAGGCAGTTATTGCAGGTCTCTGGATGTATGGTGGTCTGAGGTTCGCCCACTCCATCATGTGCATGGCCCAGATACTTGTCACCGTATTCACGGCATCCTGGGTGGCCTCAAGGTGGTATGGTAGGCAGGCGGGGCTGATAGCAGGGGCACTGGTACTTGCATCCCCCCGCCCAGACACCCTCTCTGTTATAATGCCCGCAGCCTACATCCCTGTCCTGGTGGTCCTGACGGTGTACCTCCTGGGGGAGGACCGGCTGTCTGCAGCGGTGACAGGGACCCTGGCGCTCTGGACCCACTTCATAGCCCTCATAACGGTGGTGCCGGCTGTGATGGCGGATGGCATCAGGAGGAACCTCAGGGTGATTGCTGCACTTCTGCCCTCACTGATACTCTGGTGGGCCTACTTCCTCAGCTTCAGGGGGGCACCCCAGGAGGCCTCCACCGGCGGGTACCTCAGCGTCACCTGGCTGGTATTCATGGTACTCCTCTACTTCGGAATCCCTGGCCTCTACCTTGTGAGGGAAAGGAGGGAGTTCCGGCCCCTCCTGGTCTACATGGTCGTGGTGCTTGCAGCCGAATTCCTCTTCGACGACATATCACGGGGTCTGCAGTACGTGGCCCTTCCCCTGGCAGTTGTGGGGGGTTATGCAGGCTCAAGGATGCTTGAAAATTCATCAGGGGTTGTGAAGCTGGTTACAGTGGTCCTGATAATCTCATCAGCCACAGTATTCACGGAGCAGCTGCTACTCACGGATATGAGGTGGTCAGATACTGTTATACCCTTTGAGAACCATTACCACCCCCTCAAGGAGTACATTGAAACCCATACGGGCCCGGATGAGGTGGTATGGGCCTCCAGTTCCATTGCAGATAAGGTGGCCTGGATGACAGGGAGGAGGGTCTCCAGCGGTCACTACGGCCCTCCCCCCGGCTTCAGGGAGACCCACCAGAGGATCAACATCTATGATGAGAACGGAAAGTTTGTGGTGAGGGATGAAAAAAACAGGACGGTGGATGTTATATATCCTCTATAGACTATCTCAAATTCCTAAGCAGTTAGAGAGTAGATAATAATCACATCTAAATTGAGGGAAAGATTAAATCCAACCAACTAACTTATTAAATCCATGAAACCCAATCTGAGGAGGGAACTCGGTCTCTTCGACGCGGTGAACCTGGTGGTGGGGACCATCGTGGGGGCCGACATATACATAGTGGCTGCCTATGGCGCCGGTAGCCTGGGCCCGGCATCGATACTCGCCTGGCTGCTCGCCGGACTCATGGCCCTCATAATCGCCCTTGTATTCTCTGAGGCCTCAGCCATGCTCCCCAGGACAGGGGGCCCCTACGTCTATGCAGGCGAGGCCCTCGGGAGGTTCACGGGTTTCATCACCGGCTGGTCCCTCTGGGTCTCATCATGGGTTGCCATAGCTGTTTTCCCCCTTGCCTTCATCTACTACCTTGAATACTTCATCCCCCTTGACCCCCCTGCTGAGGCCGTGATAAAGGTCCTCTTCATCCTCTCACTCACCATCATAAACATTGCAGGGGTCGGGAGGGCCGGTAAGGTCAACGATATCCTCACAATCCTAAAGGTCGCCCCGGTGCTCCTCTTCGCGGTCCTGGGCGCCATACACCTTGCACTGAACCCCGGGCTCCTGGTATCAAATTACACTCCAGCTGCACCCATGGGCCTCGGGGCCCTGGGTACTGTGACTGTCCTGGTATTCTGGGCCTATGTGGGCTTTGAGCTTGTGACAGTCCCCGCGGATGAGGTCAGGGACCCTGAGAGGACAATACCCCTCTCCATAACACTGGGGATGATCTTTGTCACCCTATTCTACATCCTCACCAACGCTGTTATCCTTGGCCTTGTACCCTGGAGGGTCCTTGCATCCTCAACCGCGCCCCTCACGGTGGCCGGTTACAGCCTCATGGGGGGCATCGGGGCCCTCATACTCACAGCGGGTGCTGTGTTCTCCATTGCCGGTTCAGAGGAGGCAGGTATGCTCACAACTGCAAGGCTTCTCTTTGCCATGTCAGAGGATGGGTTCCTCCCGGGCTTCCTCTCCAGGGTCCACAGGAGGTTCGGCACCCCACACATGAGCATCCTGGTCCAGAACCTCACAGCCCTCTTAGCGGCACTTACAGGCACCGTTTCGGGCCTCATCGAGCTCTCTGTGGTTACCCTGCTCCTCCCCTACGCTGTGACATGCATCTCACTGGCCATCCTGAGGAGGAGGGATGGTTCAGGCATCCCCCTTAAGAGTGTTCTGGGTGTACTGGTCTGCATCTACCTCCTCATGAACACCACACCATCCACCACTGCCTGGGGACTCCTCCTGATCCTTTCAGGGGCACCCCTCTATCTGATATTCGGATTTAAAAGGCTGCGCCGCTGAAGGGCCTCAGATTTTTTGGAACTTAACGAAGCACCAGCAATCATCATTATCCCGTGTGAAATGTCTTGGCCCACCTCCGCTCCCGGCGCCGGATCATATGGACCGCTGCAACGATGAAAAGGGGTAGAAGGTAGAGGCAGTAGGCCCAGTATTCAATGGATAGGATCAGCGTCCGTGGCAGACTGTACCCGTCCCGCCGTATACCTGTTATTACAAGGGGGAAAAATGCTATGGTGGATATGATGCCTATTATGAAGGGTGCGTTCATCCTCAGGGTGAAGCCTGCGAGGTTAAGGATGAATACAACGTATCCCAGCATCACAAAGCCTATGAATAGCATTGAGAAGAGGTAGAACAGGGAGTCAAGTTTCCTGTGGAGTGTTATGGGAGCGTCAATGAGGGGGGCGAGGTATACGAAGAGGGTCTCCAGGTTCCCTATGAGCCAGCGGGTCCTCTGCCTGAAGAAGGCTGGCCAGTCACCCACCGCCTCCTGGAAGACCTCTGCTTCGGATGAGAACTTCACATCATAGCCCCTTAGCATCAGCTTAACACTGAGGTTGAGGTCCTCTGTAACCGCGTAGCCATCCCAGCCACCGATCTCCTCAACAGCCCTCCTCTTAACCAGCTGCCCGTTACCCCCCAGGAAGGCCGGTACACCCATCTTCATCCTTGACCTCATGATGAGGTTACCGAACAGGGCGAATTCAATATCCTGCATCTTTGTGAGGAGGTTCTCATCTGCATTGTACATCCTCACACGGGACTGCACCCCTGCAACATCCTCACCATCAAGGTAGGGCACCATCTTCCTGAGAAAGTCAGGTTCAACCCTTGCATCAGCATCGAAGACCGCTATAATATCCCCCTCGGCAAGGGTGATACCATCATTGAGGGCATAACCCTTCCGTTGAAGGCGAAGGGGGCTTTCCTTGTTACAGCCTTGAGGTGCCGGTGCTTCCTGAGGAGCCCCTCCAGTATCTCACCGGTCCTGTCTGTGGAGCCATCATTAACAACTATTATCTCATAGTTCCTCTCACCATTTACATGGTAGTCCAGGGCTGACAGTGTCTCAACACAGCCTTCTATGGTGTTCTCCTCATTATTGGCAGGGACTATTATACTCACCATTGGCATAGCAGATGATGAGGGTTTCTCAGGCTCCCCGAAGCTGAAGGCAAGGTGCATGAGGCTGTAGACCGTCGGTATGAAGAGGGTGTACATGAGCCAGGTCATGCTCCCTGTGATGAAGCCATAGACTGCAAGAGCAGTTATAACTGATGATACAAAGAAGATTCCTGTCTTTTCTATCTTCATCTCCTCGGCCTTGGTTACAAGGACCTCCCTCACCCTCCTTGAGTAATCCTCTGTGGTCCTGAGATTTTCAAGAACAACCTCGATCTCGGCCTGCAGCTGCTCGGTGTTTAAGGGTTTGAGGAGGTAGCCATAGGGTTCACTCTCAAGGATCCTTGATAGGGTCGCATCATCCGAGTAGGCGGTCAGGTATATCACAGGGATCCCGTATCTTTCCTGTATCCTCTCTGCAGCCTTGATACCATCCATCTCACCCCTGATGTATACGTCCATTATCACAACATCCGGTTCAAGCTCCGATGCAGCTGCAATGGCGCCCTCACCAGTATCCTCGACACCAAGGACCCTGAAACCTGCATTTTCAAGTTTCTGCTTGAGATCCGCTGCTATGATGGCCTCGTCCTCCACGATTAAAACACCCGGCACCGGTCCCCTCACTGCAGTTTCATGGACCTTGAGGATGTCCCTGACATCGGCCCGGTACCTCCTGAGGGCCGTTTCAACCGCTGCCCTGAGTTTCCGGTCATCGTAGGGTTTGAGGAGGTAGCCATAGGCGCCTGCCCTACGCGCCCTCCCTATGGTTTCCGGGTCAGAGTATGCTGTGAGAAAAACAACCGGTACCATCATCCATGAGGACAAGGTCTGGCCTCTTCTCAGCTATGAGTTTCAGAGCCTCTCTCCCGTCACCGGCAGCTCCAACCACCTCATAGCCCATCCTCTCAAGGCGTGTCCTGAGGTCAGCTGCAATGAGTGCCTCATCCTCGACTATAAGAATCGAAGTCACTGCCAGCCACCCCCGGAACTTAAAACATGCTCCATCAACTATTCCCCCATCCTATTTAAACCTGAAACATTACAGGGCTCAGGGATTGGCCAGCTCCTGATTAAGTTCTGTCCCGAAGCTTAAGCATCATCTCCTGAGCCATTTCATGAATCCCCTTAATCCCATGGTGTTAAGCACGTCCCCTGCCTCTGCCCAGCCACGCCTGGCGGTGATGACACCCCAGCTGATGTTCTCCAGGGCCCCACGGGAGTGGGCGTCACTGTTGATCGCGATTTTACAGCCCATATCAACTGCCATCTTAACATGCGTATCCCTCAGGTCAAGTCTGAGGGGGTTGGAGTTAACCTCAAGGGCCACACCCGCCTCAGCAGCCCCCTCAATCACCCTCTCAATATCAACGACGGGCTCGGGTGAGCCCAGCACCCTCCCCGTGGGGTGGCCTATGATACTCACAGGGTCATGGTCCATTGCAGCAAGGAGCCTCTCTGTCAGGTTGCCGGGATCATGGATGCTCGCTATGACAAGGTCAAAGTCCTTCAGAGCCCCGTCAGGGACCTCAAGGCTACCATCATGCAGGATGCTGACCTCAACACCCGCCAGGACATCGATCTCCTCAATCCTCTCAGCCGCCCTGAAGTAGGCGTCGGGGTCATCGATGTATCTTGCATGGTCTGTGATGGCTATGTACTCCCTCCCGAGTACCGAGGCGTACTCTGCCATCTGCTCCATCGAATCGATCCCGTCACTGAAGAGGCTGTGCATGTGGAGGTCCCCCCTTATATCCAGAGGTGTTACAAGTTCAGGGAGTTCATCCCTGGCCGCAGCCTCCACCTCGCCACGGTTCTCCCTGAGCTCGGGTTCAATGTAGCTCAGGCCAAGTGCCTCCAGGACCCCGGCCTCGGTTCTCCCGGCCACCCTCTCATCACCCCTGAAGAGGCCGTATTCGCTCAGCTTCATTGAGGATGATATCGCCCTCCTCCTTAGCTCCACGTTGAACTCCCAGGACCCTGTGAAGTAGAGGAGGGCTGAACCGAAGACCTCATCATCGAAGACCCTGAGGTCACAGTCGAGGCCCTCCCTGAGCCTCACGGTGGATTTCCTTGGACCCCTAACCACAACCTCCTCGACTTCATCCATGGATGTGAAGTGGTCCATGACAGCCTCGGGATCTGTGGCTGTTACCAGGATGTCAATGTCACCCACGGTCTCACGGCCCCTCCTTATGGATCCTGCAACCTCAACCCTCTGAACCCCCTCAAGTTCAAGGAGCCCTGCCTTTATCCTGGATGCCAGGGGGACAACGTAGGCCAGGGGTCTTCTTGAGATCCTTGACCTTGCAAGTTCGATGTTCCGGAGTATCATGGCCTCCCTCTTCTCACCCATACCCCTCAGTCTCCGGATGCGGTGCCTCCTTGCCTGCTCCTCCAGGTCGGCGAGGGTCTTTATCCCCAGTTCCTCGTAGAGGAGTTTAACTGTTCTTGGCCCCACGCCCTCCACCGAGAGGAGGGAATCAAGGTCCACCGGGTACTCCTCTGAGAGTCTCTCAAGGAGCTGCAGGGACCCCGTGGAGAGGATCTCCTCTATCTTCCCGGCGATGTTCCTCCCTATTCCTGGAAGTTCCTGGAGTCTGCCCCTGGCTGCAACCTCCTCTATATCCTCATTGAGGAATTCAACCGTCCTTGCAGCCCTCCTGTAGGCCTTTGTCCTGAATTCATCTCCCGCCAGTTCCATGTAGTCAGCCACACGGTTCAGTATGTGGGCCACAAGATGATTCTTCATGCATTATAATATGGTGGCCATCATTAACCAGACTTTTGGTTCAGGGAAACAGTAAATTTATTAATCGTGTGGATTGAATTAATCATGTAAATGAATATACTGTGGTGGGGGTTTTCATTTGAGTGATGGGAGGGCAAATCCTTCAGAGAAAGTGAACCTGAGCCTTGCTGAAGAATCTTTCATTACATTCCTCCAGGATAATCTTCCTGATGACTGGAAAATCTATTTTAAACCTCATCTTAACGGTTCCTACCCTGACCTCATAATCATGAACCCCCATGTCGGGATAATGATCTACAGTATCCTTGATGAAGTCAACTGCACCCCTGAAGCTGAAATAAGGCGACTGGGATATTACAAGAAGAAGATAATACGGCAGCTGGTCCCATCCATGGGTGAGATGATTGATAAAGAGAGGAGCGCCTATGGTATCATCCGGACAGGTGTATATGTTCATGGACTATCCAGCAGGGAAGTTAAGGATAAGTTCAAATCTGGAGGGAGTTACCTTACCTGTGCCGGCCATGACAGCCTTCAGAAATCAAACCTGGAGGCCCTGATACCCGGTCTGAGGTTCCGTAAGAGCAAATACATGAAACCTGAATGGGCATCGCAGCTTGAATCCTGGATGGTCCCCAGCTATCACAGGGAGAAAAGGACTGATATCAGGCTTACAGAGGAGCAGGAACGACATGTAAAGCCACAACCAGGACACAGAAGACTCAGAGGAGCTGCTGGGAGTGGTAAAACTCTGGTAATAGCCCACAGAGCAGCGCGACTGGCTGCTGATGGGCACCGCGTACTCATAGTAACCTTTAACAGCACACTCTGGCAGTATATCAGGGAGATGGTGGATAGGACCCTCTACAACTTTGACTGGTCCCTCCTGACGTTCAGGCACTTCCACGGGTTCTGCTACGACATTATACATGAGCTTAAAATCCCCTTTGACCAGGAGAGGGTTGTCGAGTGTCTCATAGGGTCAATCCGGGACCATGATATTTCAGAATACATGTTTGATGCTGTCCTTATTGATGAGGGCCAGGATTTTGAGTGGGAATGGTACAACCTGCTATCCCAGTTCCTGACAGAAAGGGATGAACTGTTCTTTGTATGCGACGAAAGACAGAACATATATGACAGGGAGCTCAGCTGGGTCGACAAGATGTCAGGCGCAGGAAAGGTTAAGTTCCGGGGAAAATGGAGGGAACTTTGGACAGTTCATCGACTATCACCAAAGATAGCTGAATTTGCAAATAAATTTGCTCAAAGTTTCCTTAGATCAGGGGATAATGAATTAGATGTCAGCCAGAAAACCCTCTTTGATAACCGTGAAGCCGTGTGGAGAAACGTGGACCCCCATGACTGGCAGGATGAACTATATGACGCCTACAGTTCCCTCAGGGATATGGGTGTTCGTGACTCAGAAATAGCTGTACTGGTACCCACCAATGATATGGGTGTGAAGGTTGCTGAATTCTTCAGATCAATGAACGTGAAAACCGACCACCTCTTCAGGAAGAATGGTGCCGGTAACAAGAGGGTATTCGTATCCGATGGGCGGATGAAGATAAGCACAATACACAGCTTCAAGGGATGGGAAGCAAGAAGTGTGATAATCTGGATACCTGACAGATGGGGACAGGAAGAGAACCTTGACGCAGTCATATACACCGCGATAACCAGGACCCTTGAAAACCTCATCATACTGAACACCAATGAAAGGTACCTTGAATTCTATGAAAACGATGAGGACGTTGAAATTCCCGATATAACTGAAGATGAGATGGACCCTGAACTTGAGGAATGGATTGAGACACTCCCGTACCCACTCGCCTCCATCATCTGGGAGAGCATGACCATAACGAGCTATGAGAGCAGGGTCAGATATCTCATTCACTTCTTTGAGGCCCTTGCAGAGTTCAACTTCAACCTCATTATGAGCGGTCTATCCTCTGACGAATTCTTCTTTGATATGAGGGTTAGGGAAACCTTTGGAGGTGTTAAGAATAATCTTGAAAGGCCCACCTTCGGGTACTGGACGACACTCCTCTTCAGGGCAATCAGAAGCCTGAGGATGGTGTTGAATGATAGGTACCATAAAAACCAGGTCCGTAAATCCTTTGGAAAGCCAGATGATGACTTTATAAATGCACTGGCCAACAGCAGGCTCCCTGTAATACTGAAAAATGTTTTAAAGTACCGTAACGTCTGGGAGGGGCATGGCCCGCGAGTTTCCGAGGATGAATACCGTAAACGTTACAGTGTACTGATAGGGGAGCTAAGGAATGTTAAGGATGTGATCGGGGACATTTACACCCGCAATTTCCTGGTCATCCCCAGTGAGGGAATCCTGGATGGTGGTGTGCACCGGTACACAGCAAAGCGTTACATGACAACGAGGGCCCCCTTCAGGGCTGTGAAACTGGAAAGTGAGAAACCCATGGACATTAACAGTATATACCTTGCAAACCCAAACAAGAGGAGGCACCTGGAACTCCTGCCCCTTATAATCAATAATGATGACACCTGCTACTTCTACAACGGGATTGATGATGAAACTGGTAAGGCGAGGTACTGTTCCTACCATAACAAGGACAAGGCTGAAATATTTGTAAACCCACCTCCTAAACTTGTAAATCTGCAAGAAATGCTGAATCAAACTGACTCCTACAATTAATCTCCAGGCTTCATATGAGATAACTCTCTTTATTCCCAGATACATTCCCATGCAGATTTGCAGAGGAGCCTGAGACCATTGATGATTTTGAAGAAACATTGCCAGAAGAAATGTTAGAGGAACCGAATATCTTGAGGACATCAAATAGATCCTGATGTCTACCAGAGGTGTATTCAAAGGGAAATGGAAAAACTTCCGTTTCTGTAATAGAACTACGAAATACTGGAACTTTTAGATGCTGAATTAACCGGATCATCACCTTAAAAAAATAAATATGATATCAGACGGACCCCATACCCTCAACGATCTCCCTGATCTTGTCCTCAACGTTGTCACTGTTCTCAACCACTGTACCGGTGACTATGACATCCGCACCGGCCCCTGCAACCCTTGCAGCATCCTCACCGGTCCTTATACCTCCACCGACGATGAGTATATGGTCAGTGCAGCTTTTAACAAGGGATATCATCTCCTCGGGCACATGTTGAGGTGCCCCTGACCCCGCCTCAAGGTAGAAGAGCCTCATGCCAAGGAACTCCGCTGCCATGGCATATGCTGCCGCAATGTCCGGCTTGTTCCTTGGGACAGGCTTTGTATCTCCAACCCAGCCCACCGTACCCCCTGGTTCAACCACAAGGTAACCCATCGGGAGGGCCTCTATCCCCATCTTCTTAACGGCTGGGGCGCCGAGGGCCTGGGCACCTATGATCCAGTAGGGGTTGTTTGAGTTGAGGAGACTCATGAAGAATATCGCATCTGCGTGGCGGCTGACACCTGTGGTGTTCCCAGGGAAAAG
>AMZC01000404.1_pt1 | contig 13266 bp, 8 predicted proteins | sample 948551 | NCBI WGS metagenome assembly AMZC01 (sample SAMN01120625, study PRJNA171369) | bioreactor sludge metagenome | biome: sludge; isolation source: anaerobic thermophilic cellulolytic sludge from lab reactor | place: China: Hong Kong, Shek Wu Hui wastewater treatment plant | collected 2011-05-01... | reverse complement strand
TGCTGCACGAAAGTTCATAACACGCTCTAGAACTGCTCCAGAAAACGCAGGTCGTTGCCCCAGAAGTAGCGGATGTCCTGGATGCCGTGCTTGAGCATGGTCATGCGTTCTGGCCCCATGCCGAAGGCGAAGCCGCTCCACTCGCGCGGGTCGTAGCCACCATTCTGCAGCACGACCGGGTGCACCATGCCGCAACCGGCGATCTCCAGCCAGCCGCTGTACTTGCACACGGGGCAACCCTTGCCGCCGCACAAGATGCACTCCACGTCCACTTCCAGGCTCGGCTCTGTGAACGGGAAATACGAGCCGCGGAAACGGACGCGCTTGTCTGGCCCGAACATGCGCCGCGCGAATTCGGTGATGGTGCCTTTGAGATCGGTCAGGCGGATGTTGCGCCCGATGGCCAGCCCCTCGACCTGGTTGAACTGAATCTCGCTGCGGGCCGAAATCTGCTCGTAGCGGTAACACATGCCCGGCAGGATGACGCGAATCGGCTGCGTGCCGTTCTCCCCATAGTCGCGCATGGCGCGAATCTGGCCGGGGCTGGTGTGCGTGCGCAGGATCACCCCCGGCGTGGTGGTGTGGAAAGTGTCCCACATGTCGCGGGCGGGATGGTGCGGCGGAATATTGAGCAGGGTGAAGTTGGTCTCGTCGTCTTCCACGTCGCGGCTGCGGTAGACCTGAAAGCCCATCTCCGCCCAGATGGCATAAATCTCGCGCAAGGTCTGTGTGGTGGGGTGCAGCCCACCAGTAGGGATACGACGCCCCGGCAGCGTGACATCCAGCGCGCCCGTCTGCAGCGAACGCGCCAGTTCTTCCTGGCGGACGGCTTCCGCCCGCTCGGCATAGGCGGCGCTCAGCGTGTCGCGCAGCCAGTTGGCCCGCTTGCCGAATTCGGCGCGTTCTTCCTTCGGCAACATGCCCGTCGCCCGCAGCAGCAGGGTGACTTCGCCCTTCCTGCCCAGGTAACGGCGGTACCAGGCGGACAGCGCTTCTCCGTCGGCGCTCGCCTCCAGTTCGGCCAGCGCCTGCTCGTAGAGTGTGTCTATTTTCTCCAGCATACGATCCCTCTTGCCGTGATGAGTGCCGGTGACGCTCCGGCTAATTGTTTCACAACCCAGGCCAAAAACAAAAATTCTCGTCGCCTATCCTGGTCAGGATCAGGGACGAGACAGTGCCCGCGGTACCACCCTGGTTGGGTCTGCCGCCCCCTGCGGCACGACCCCACCTCATTGTCGCCCCCGTCGCGCACAGCGAGAGGGGCTGCCCCGTTAACGCAGGGCCTGCGGAGCGGACTACTGAGCAGGCGCAACGCGCCGCCGTTCACCCGTCGGCTCAGGAGCGAACTTCGGTGCGGGCACGCTCATCCGGGCTTGCAGTCTCCGGCCCGGACTCCCTGGGGGCGGCTAGACGCACCTACTTTTCTCCGTCACAGCCTTTTCGTCTGTGCAATTGATTGCCTCATGGTAGCAAAGGGTCACAGCGCTGTCAACTGCCGATTCTGCCTGGCGCACGCTCGCTCGAACCGCCGAGACACAGAGATCACAGAACTCTGTGCTCTCTGTGCCCCTGTGACGGCCCCCCGCGCCTCATGGCAGTTCTGGCTCTTCCAGTTCGTCGCCGCCCTCGCCGGGGACAACCCTGCGCACCGGCTGCCCCTTGGAAACCACATAGTGATCGAAGTCGCGCACCACGACCGTATTGGGAAAATACTGTTGGGCTTCGCGCAGCACGTCGCGCTCGCGGTACCGACGCGAGATATGCGTCAACAGCAGCGTCTGCACGCCGGCGTCACGGGCAAAACGGGCCGCCTCGCCAGCAGTCGCATGCCCGAACGCTCTGGCCATTTCGGCGTCTGCATCCAGGTAGGTGGCCTCGGTGACCAGCGCGTGCGCGCCCGCGGCTACGTGCTCCAGGCCGCTGAAGGTCGCCACGTCACCGGTGAAGACCACGCGCGCGCCGGGCACGTCCTCGCCCAGCACGTCATCGGGCCGCACCACGCGCCCGTTCGGCAGGGTGATCGTCTCCCCGCGCACCAGCCGCGCCCGCTCCGGCCCGGCGGGGACGCCCAGCGCCTCCGCCTTTTCGACCAGGAAGGGACGGCGCGCCTTTTCCTGGAAGACATAGCCGAAGCAGTCGCGCCCGCGATGCTCCACCGGAAACGCGGAGACGGTATAGTCGGCGTTTTCCATCAGCACGCCGCGCTTCACGTCAATCAGGTGCAAAGGCATGGGCGGCTCGGCTCCGCGCAACACCACCCCATAGATCAAATCCTGGATGCGGTCGAGCGCCCAACGCCCGCCCCAAATCTCCAGTTCCTCGACGCTTTCCCAGCGCATGAAAGTGGACATCAGCCCGGCCAGGCCCAGGATGTGATCCAGGTGTCCATGCGTGATCAGGATGCGGTTGAGTCGCTTGAAGCCAATGCCGCTCTTGAGCAACTGCCGCTGCGTACCTTCGCCGCAGTCAATCAGGTAGCGGTGATTCTTGACGATGACCACCTGCGCCGCCAGCCCACGATGCAACGAAGGCGCGCTGGCCGAGGTACCGAGGAAGACGATCTCGAACATGCTATCCCTGTCAGAGTATGCTCACCAGGCCCGTGCGCTCGTCAACGGACAGCACACGGTCCAGAAAGGCGCGCACCACCGCGATATTGGTCGCCAGGTGCGACGTGACGGTGGGTGTAGTATACCAGCTTGGCCCTTCGGCCAGCGCCAGTGGCACGACGATCTGATCGGCCAGGTGCTCGTCCACCGCCGCCCCGCTGCGATCGAACGCCAGCAGTTCCGTCACGGCCTTTTGCGCCACCACTTCCGACGGCATCCCCTTACGCCCCAGCACGCCGCAGCCGCCGCGCCCGTTGGCATACTCCGCCGCCAGGAAAATCCCCGCGCCCGTGCTGAGGCCAGTCACCCGCTGCGGGCGGATGTCCACCAGCGCATCGCGCCCGGCCAGCAGATTGATGGCGCGGTTGGCCATGCGCTGCGGGATGTGTGCGGGCAGGTTGCAGCCCAGAGCCGTGCCGAAGATGCGCTCCAGCGGGCCGCGCTGCCGCATGTCCACGCCCTGCAGGTGCGCTCCGCCCGCGATCTCGACGGAGACCGCGCCGCCACCTTCCGGCATCCAGCCGAACGCCTCGATGGTCAGCGTCATTTCCGCGCCCAGCCCCCACAGGAAAGGCAGATACACATCGCGCAGGTAGTGCGCCGAGGGGCTGAGCGGCACATGCGTCCCCCCGCGCACGCGCACCCGTGACGGACCAGGGGCCAGCGCCAGCGGCAACAACACCGTCTGCAAGACCAGCGTCACCGCGCCTGCCGTGCCCACTGCCCACTCGTAACGGCCAGGGCGCACCGGCCCGCCCGGCGCAAAGGTGATCGCCTCCGCGCCCACCTCCACGCCTTCGGTATGCGCCGCGCAGATCGTCGCGGCAGCCTGAATGGCTGTCACGTGCTGTGCGCGCAGCCCCGGCGTCTGCCGACCGGCGCGAATGCGCTCGATGCGTACAGGAACGCCCGTGATCGCGCTCAAAGTGAGGGCGGTGCGCACAATCTGCCCGCCGCCCTCGCCCTGACTTCCGTCGAGGTAAAGCACGGATGCTCCCTGCCTTTGTGTCTTTCAACCAGCCAGTGACGCCAATCGGGCAGCCCTACCCGCACGTCATATCGAGCGATCCTGCCGCTGCAGCCCCCTACCCGCCGTCCCCTTCTGGGCGGGGCACGACTGTGATCTGCCCCAGCAACAGGCGATCGCCGCGCGGGGCGTAATTCTGCGTTGCGTCGAGCACCGGCAGGTGATTTTCCAGCACGGCCACTTCGTCGCGATAGGCACCCACAGTGAGCGCGTAAATATCCGGTCGCAGATTCTCGCGCAGCCAGATATACGAGACCTGGATGAAGAAGTCGCGCGGTTCCAGTTCTTCGGGCACCACGTCCAGCGCGTTGGCTTCTGCCCACGGCTCAAGCTGCAAGACGCGCGGTTCGGTCTGCGTGTAGCCCAACAGATGCGCGAAAATGCCCAGGTCAGCGGGCAACGGGCCATCTACCCGCCAGTAGGTCACCAGCACGATAGGATCAGCGCCAGGGATGCGCACCCCGTTGAAGACGCTGGGATCGTAACCGGCGAAAGTCAGGCCGTGCTCGAAGGGCGCGGGCAGCTCGACCTGCACCAACGCTCCGTCACTCCCCGGCATGAAGTAGGCGGGGGCCAGCAGGTCCCAGCGCCCGCCCGCATCACGCAAGCGCTGCGCCACGTCCAGCCGCCAGACCGCGCCTGGCGGCATCCCCGGCGCATCCAGGGGCGTCGCCTCAGAGAGCCAGTCGGCGAGTTCCGGCGGCATGGTTTGTCGATCGGCGGGATCGGCGAACACAAAGCGCATGGGCGCGCCCGCGTCAATCAGCACCATGCCCCCGCGACAGTCCGCGTGACGCACGTCCTGCGCCTCGCGGTGACGCATCAGCCCCAGCATCTGCCGTGGTGACAGGCCCGCGTCGCCCGGCACGTTCAGGCCGGTGACGCATAGCGAAACGGGCAGGTCGTCAGGGGTACGGTCGAGGTAGGCGGCCAGTGCCGCCAGATCGCTATGGTAGGCCGCCCGGACGGCGGGATCGCGCTGCCAGTCGTCGAACAGGCGCGCGCGCACCGTCCACACGTTGGCCAGCACGATCACGGCTACCAGCGCGGTCACCGGCTGCCAGGCCTGTGCCACTTCGCGCCCGCGCAGCCACTGCCACAGGCTCTGCACCCCCACTCCTACCAGCAGGAATACCGCGGGCAGGGCCACCAGGTGCGCCGAGAAGTTGACCTCGCGCCCGATCCAGGCGTCGGTGAGCACGCCGCAGGACAGCGTCAGCAGCAGCAGAGCATGGCGCGGGTCGCGCCAGCGGCGGATGGCCGTGCCCACGCCCAGGATCAGCAACAGCGCCAGCACAGGGCCGAGCAAGGCGCGCTCCGGCACGTTGGTCGTGACGCGGGCATCACCCTGCCAGACGATGGCCCCGATAGCCCGCAGCAAGCCGTCCAGCCACGCCGTCACGCCGGACGGGCGCTCGCGCCACCAGAGGTAGGCTTCGCTCATCTGCGGGTCGCGCAGGGTGGAGATGAGATAGGGCAGCGCCACGATCGTCGCCAGGACGACGACGAACACCCACATACTCCACACACGACGCGAGAGCGGCTGCCCGGTCAGCCACAGGTGCAGGAAGAACGCAAACCCCAGCGGGCCGAGTAGCAGCGTCGAATAATGCAGATAGCCCGACGCGCCGAACAACACCGCCAGTACGGCGAAGGGCAGCGTATGGGGCACGCGAAAGGTGACCTCGCGCCGCAGGTTGAAAGCGCGCGTCAGCCACCACAGCGTCAGCGCGACGTAGAGCGGGACAAGCGTTTCGGCGGTCACCGTGCGCGCCAGCAAGATCGGGCGCAGCGTCACCGCCGCGACTGCCAGCACGGCCAGCGCCAGCGGCATCCCGAACAGTCGCCGCGCCAGGGCATACAGCAGGGCCAGCCACAACAGCCCACCCCAGACGGGCAACAGCCGATAGCCGAGCAACCCGTCACCAACCAGGTTGGTGACGAAGGCGTTGAGCACGCCAAACAGCACCGCCCGCGTCTGCCCATCGCCTACCTGGTAATAGACAGACACTTCCCCGCCCTTGATCGCCTCGGCGATGCGGATATGCGCCAACTCGTCAGCGCTGAAGCCCGGCGGCAAACCGACCAGGTTCCACAGGCGCAACATGGCTGCCAGCACCAATAGCGCGGTGATCAGGATGCGGGGATGATAACGGGCCACGTTCGCTCCTCAGAGGCGGGCACCGCTGACACACCAGCGGCCCGGCAGCAAGATCGCAACTTGCGCCCCCCTCGCATTGCTGCCGGAGCCATCATTGTAGCACGCCTGCCCGAATGCTTCACGTCTGGATTTTGCGGGGCTGGACGACGAGAACTCCCCCATCAACGCGCGCGATCGCCATTCTTTACAAATCAATAATTCGTGAAAAATCGCACTAAGAAGTTTGTTTCAGTGATATGCTTGATTCAAGATCGCGGGATGAATATGGGAGTGGGATACGCACATGTCGGCACAGTGCGAATTCATCGAGGGGTGCCCTATCTACAGGCATTTCCGGGCGCAAGCGCAACATGTTTTCAGGGAGCTATACTGCGAGGGCGACTTTGCTTCGTGTGAGCGGCGCAAGCTACGCCTGGCAGGGCAACCTGTCCCCGCCAATTTGCTGCCGCACGGCGGCACGCTCTGGCAGAATGGAGAGCAGCCCCCGCCCTCCTGAGTGAGCTTTCTGGGCCTGTGCCAGCTTTCCAGACCGGCACAGGCCCTTTCGTCGAGTTGCTCCGCCCAGGGGCGCGACTCAGGCCAGCGCGGACTCGTCCACCTGCGGCATGCGCTGCTGCGCTTCCAGCACGGCTTCGGCAGGATAGTCGTAGTCTTCCAGCCGCCCCGCGAAATACGCCTCGTAGGCAGCCATGTCGAAGTGACCATGACCGCTCAGGTTGAACAGGATCACGCGCTCCTGACCGGCTTCTCTGGCTTCCAGCGCCTCGTTGATGGCGGCGCGGATGGCGTGCGCGCTCTCCGGCGCAGGGACAATGCCTTCCGCCCGCGCGAACTGCACCGCCGCGTCGAAGACGCTGTTCTGGTGATATGCCTGTGCCTCGATGATGCCGTCCTCGTGCAGCAGGGACATGATGGGAGCCATGCCATGATAGCGCAGCCCGCCCGCGTGAATGCCCGGCGGCATGAAGTCGTGCCCCAGGGTGTGCATCTTCACCAGCGGAGTCATGCCCACCGTGTCGCCGAAGTCGTAGGCATAAATGCCCTTGGTCATGCTGGGACAGGCCGTCGGCTCGGCGGCCAGGAAGCGCGTCGGCAGCCCTTTGCTCAGGCGTTCGCGCACGAAGGGCAGCACCAATCCGGCCATATTGCTGCCCCCACCCACGCACCCGATCACCACATCAGGGTAGTCGTCGGCCTTCTGCATTTGCAGTAAAGCCTCTTCGCCGATGATGGTCTGATGCAGCAGCACATGGTTGAGCACGCTGCCCAGCGAGTATTTGACGTCGGGATTCTTGACGGCGACCTCGACCGCCTCGCTGATGGCAATGCCCAGGCTGCCGGGGCTGTTGGGGTCTTGCGCCAGGATGGCGCGTCCGGCGTCGGTGAGGTTGGTAGGGCTGGCGTGCACGGTGGCCCCGAAGGTCTCCATCATCAGGCGGCGATAGGGCTTCTGCTGATAGCTCACCTTGACCATGAAGACCTCGATCTCCACGCCGAAGAACGCGCCAGCCATTGCCAGCGACGATCCCCACTGCCCCGCGCCCGTCTCGGTGCTGATCTTGCGCGTGCCTTCCAGCTTGTTGTAGTAGACCTGGGCGACGGCGGTGTTGGGCTTATGACTGCCGACCGGGCTGACGCCCTCGTACTTGTAGTAGATGCGGGCGGGCGTATCGAGCGCCTTTTCCAGCCGCCGCGCCCGGAACAGCGGGCTGGGTCGCCATTGCGCGTAGACCTCCCGCACCGGCCCCGGAATCTCGATGTAACGTTCCTGGCTCACCTCCTGCATGATCAGCGCCATGGGGAACAGCGGAGCCAGGTCGTCCGGCCCGACCGGACGGCGCGTGGCCGGGTGCAACACCGGCGGCAGCGGGCGCGGCAGGTCGGGCAGGATGTTGTACCAGGCGCGCGGCATCTCGTCTTCGGAGAGCAGGTACTTGGTGTGGATTTTATCGGGCATGATTCTTTCTCCTTGTGCTCTGCAGGGCCGAACTACAAAAATAAAGAAAACGCCCGTCCCCGCAACGAACAGGGACGGGCGTCTGTTACCCGTGGTGCCACCCTGGTTAGGCCAGCTCGTCGCTCCGCGCAGCCTACAAAACAAAAAACCGCCGGTGATGGCGGATTTGCAGGCAGAGCCAGCCTCACTCCTTGCGCCCGGCTAACGGCGGCGAACCCGGCGCGGCATTTCCTCCGCGCGACTCCCCGGCCCATTCCGCCCCGGCGTGACCCGTCCCGCCCTCTCAGTCGGTGAAGCGGTTCCCTGTCCGGCGCTCAGGGGCGTACTCTTCCGGTTCTCAGTCGTTATGGATGATGATAGACGGAACGCAGGCGACTGTCAAGCGCACTGCGCAACGCTAACTGATCCAGTCGCGATTGTAGGTATCCCACTCGCGGTGACGGTAGGCGTTCTTGCATTCGATGCAAATCAGGGCGCTATCCAGGCGACCGGTCGCCTTCCAGCGCCAGCGCACGCGCCCCATGTGATAGCGGCACGTCGGGCGGTAGCAGATCGGGCAGTAATCACCCTGCGCCAGCGATGCTTCTCCGTATTGACGCTTTTCCAGCTCGTTCTGTTCGCAAATATGACAATATGGTACTGGCATTCTTTGTCCCTGTTCGATGCCTGCCCCACACCGGGCATCGCGCCCCGCTATTATACTCAATTCGGGCGGCTCTTCTAGGGGCATGTGACAGGCCGGGCGCGGGCAAAATGCGTCGGGCAGTTGGCTGCGGTTGCTGCCCCTCACCGCTCATTCCCCCTCTCGCGCGGCAGTCGGCGGATAAGGGCCATCCGGCACACCAAAGTCCCTGACAAACCGTTGCACGCACCCTGCCCTCCCGTTGACTTGGCCGCCTGGCTCATGCTATGCTGAAACTGGTTCGCCCTGGCGGTCTGTCTGCTGTTCGATCGGCTAAGGGCGGCACTGTTGGCGGGTGTCCCTGCTCCGCAGCCGGAGGTGCACACCTGAAACATGCTGGTCAGTTCCATCAGACGAGCGAGCGCAGCGCTGCGGGGCAGTGACCTACACGCAGCGCTGCTTTGTTGCCCAGACGCCTGTTGAGAAGAGATGGAAAGGGAGCGCAGTAAAGACGTGAGTGAACGATTGACAGGGTTGGTTATCCGCACGCAGAGCGGCTTCTTCACCGTACAGACCGACGAAGGGCCGATCGTCTGCCAGCTTCGCGGCAAACTCAAGGAAGAATACAAGCACTCCGACCTGGTCGCCATCGGTGACCGCGTGACCATCGAACGCCTGGACATCGAAGGTGACCTGACACAGGGCGTCATCGTCGAGGTCGCCGAGCGTCAGCGGGTGCTGTCGCGGGTAGCGCCCCGCTCGGCAGTGGGTACGTCCAAAGAGCGCGAACAGGTGATCATCGCCAACCCCGATCAGGCCGTCTTCGTCTTTGCGGCAGCACAGCCCAGCCCGCACGTGCGCATGCTGGATCGCCTGCTGGTCGCCGCCGAGAAAGCGGCCATTCCGGAGATTCGCATCTGCGTCAACAAGATGGACCTGGTGGCGAAGAATCCCGCCCCCATCCGCGATCTGTTCGCCGTCTACGAGCGCATCGGCTATCCGGTGCTCTACGTCAGCGCCAAGACCGGTGAGGGGATCGCCGCGCTGCACGATGCCCTGGTGGGCAAGATTTCCGTGTTCACCGGACCGTCGGGCGTGGGCAAGACCAGCCTGCTGAACGCCATCGAGCCAGACCTGGGGCGTCGCGTGGCCGAAGTCAGCCAGGCAACCGAAAAAGGACGGCACACCACCCGTTACAGCGAGCTGATTCCCCTGGCCGACGGCGGCTACGTAGCCGACACGCCGGGCATCCGCGCCATCTCGCCCTGGGACGTGGAGCCGGACGAACTGGATGCCTATTTCATCGAGATCGCGCCGCACGTGGCGCACTGCAAATTCCCCGACTGCACGCACACGCACGAGCCAGACTGCGCCGTGCGCGAAGCCGTGGCGCGCGGGGAGATCACCGAGGAGCGCTACGACAGCTACCTGCGCCTGCGCGAGATGCTGGAAGAGGAGTATATCTATTAGGGGGCGATCAGCTTTCAGCGGTCAGCTGTCAGCCATGAGGGTTAGAGCGTGTTATGCGCTTTTCGCCCTCATCTCCTCCTGCGCGGCGGGCGAAGATCACAAACGACAGCCGCCGGATATGGTTACGCCGGCAGAACGCCGCCAGGCGTCGCTGATCAATGGGTATCTTCGCCTGCATCCTGCTGCTCCCCCTCACCCCACGTTGAACGATGACCCCGCTGTGGTCAGGATGTTGCCATCCGTCCCGACGATCACCAACTGCACCTGATAGCCGCCAGGAGGCAACGCCCCGCCCATGATGCTCTCCAGCACGCCGTCGGTCACGCCGTTGCGGTTGCGCCAGTTGTTCACGTCGCCCAACGTCGTCCAGTCGCTGAACGGCCCGCCGCGAATCTCGACCTTGTAGAACGCCGCCGCGCCGGGGCTGAACGCCGCCGTGCCGATGATGTCAATCTGCTGTCCGGCGGGGTAGGTCTGGCCGGGAACAGGGGCGCTGATGTAGGCGGTCACGCCGGGCGCGCCGCCGCTCGCCTGCGCCTGCGGACGCATGGTGATCATCTGCTCGTTGCAGGCGTATTGCGGCAGGATCGCCACCCCGTTGGCCTGCGCCCACAGCCGCGCGTAGAAAGCGTCCTCCGGGAAGGGCGGCGGCGCGATGAACAGTTGCTCCTGCACGCCGGGGATGAGCGGCACGATCTCGATGGGCACCTGACAATAACGCGGCGGCACCGTCTTGCCGGACGTGTCGGCGGCGGCAATGGCATTCGCCAGCGACGGGTCAACCGGCAGCACGTGCACACGGATCAGCCCCGGCTCCACTTCGACTGGCTGCGGGCCATTGGCGGAAGCCGGCGGGACAGGCGTCGGCGCGGGCGCGACCAGGTTGCCGTTGACATCGGGGATGGCCGCTGGACTGTCCAGGAACCATTCGAAGATGCCCGGCTGACAGGTGGTGGCCGGGTCGCGCAGGGCCGTGCGCGAGATGTTGCAGATTTGCCGCTGATACACTCCGCCCGGCGGTTGCAGGTGTGCGTCGTCGGGGAGGCGCGGCCCCAGGCTATCGAGCAGCCCCGGCGTGTTGTAAATGCCAGTGATGACGCCATTCCAGATCGGCGCGGCTCCATCCAGGCCGGAGATGTTGACCATCGGCGTGTTGTCGGTGTTGCCCGCCCACACGCCGACCGCGATATTGCGCGTGAAGCCCACCGTCCAGTTGTCGCGGAAGTCGTTGGTCGTGCCCGTCTTGACCGAGGTGGGGATGCCCGGCGTATAGAGCGGGCTGCGCGCGCCCATGGCTGGCGTGCGGGCGTCGTTGTCGGCCAGGATATGGCTGATAACAAAGGCAATGCGCGGATCGAGCACCTGCCGCCCCTCGGCCATCACGCTCACCGAGCGGCTGGTCAGGCGGGCTTGGGGTGGGCAACGGCGCTCGTATTCGTACAGGATTTCGCCGGACGAGTTGGTCACGCAGGCGATGCCGGTTGCGGGCACATAGACGCCCCCATTGGCCAGCGTGGCAAAGGCATTGGTCAGCTCCAGCGGCGACACCTCACCGCCACCCAGGGTCAGCGACAGGCCATAGCGCCCCGGCTCGGTGGAAAGACTGGTCACGCCCACGCGATTGAGCAGCCAGATCAGGTATTCCACCCCCACCTGACGCAGTGTCTGCACGGCGGGGATGTTGTAGGAGTTCGCCAGCGCCTCGCGCACGCGCACCGGCCCATGATAGGCGCGGTCGTAGTTGACCGGCACGTAGTCGGGCTGACCAGGGATAGGGATGCGCGTCTCCACGTCCCAGATCACGGTAGCAGCGTTCCAGCCCTGCTCCATTGCCGCCGCATAGGTGAAGGGTTTCATGGCGCTGCCGGGCTGTCGCCGGGCGGTGACCATGTTGACCTGCCCGTCAATGGCCTCGTCGTTGAAGTCCACGCTGCCCACCATCGCCAGAATCTCGCCCGTGTCCGGACGGATGACGACGACCGCGGCGTTGTTCATGTTGTGCGCCGCCTTGAGCTGACTCACCTGGGCGCGGGCGACGCTCTCCGCCAGCCGCTGCATGTCCATGTTGACCGTGGTGTAGACGTGCAGGCCGCCGCGGGCCAGTTCGCGCCGGAAGGCATTGGCGTCGAGTTGCGGCACGCGGTCGGGCAGCGCCTCAAGCTGACTCTGCACATAGACCACGAAGTGCGGCGCGGCGTCCAGCGAGATATTGGGGCTGACGAAGTTGAGCGGCTCGGCGAAGGCCGCGTCGGCCTGCTGCCGCGTGATGTAGCCCTCTTTGACCATCAGGTCGAGCACCAGACGGCGGCGTTCCATCACCCGCTGTTGCACCGCCGGGTCGGGGTTGAGCGGGTCGAGTTCGGCGGGAGCCTGCGGCAGGCTGGCGAGCAGGGCCGCTTCGCCCAGCGTCAGCGCGGAGGCGGGCTTGCCGAAGTAGGTCTGCGCGGCGGCTTCGACCCCGTAGGCCAGGTTGCCGTAGGGAATCTCGTTGAGATAAAGCTCCAGAATCTCATCCTTGCTCATGCGCTGAGTGAGGATGACCGCCAGCAATGCCTCGTCCAGTTTGCGGTTGAGCGACTGCTCGTACTTGTATTCGTTGGTGAACAGCACATTGCGGATAAGTTGCTGCGTGATGGTGCTGCCGCCAGAGACGATATAGCCGTAGCGTACATATTGCCAGGCCGCGCGGGCAATGCTGGGGATGTCTATGCCGCGGTTCTCGTAGAACGTGTCGTCTTCGATGGCGATGGTCGCCTGACGCATGTGCAGCGGAATCTGTTCCAGCGGGATGCGCGTACGTCGCCCCTCGCCGATGACCTCGTAGAGCTTGTTGCCCGCGTGATCGTAGATGACGGTCGTCTCGAACGACTGATAATTGGCGAGATCGGCCAGCCGGTCAATCTCGTCTTCCAGCCGATTGCTGTAGTGATTGTAGACCAGGAAGACGACCGTCAGCAGGGTGAGCATCAGCACGCCGACGATCCCCACGCAGCCCAGGATGATCCCCGGCCCCAGCGCAAAGCCGCGGCGGCGGCGACGCGGGTGCCCGGCCAAGCCATAGGGCGGCTGCCCCGGCACGACGGGCGGCATAGGATAACCGGGCGTGGGGGTGACCGGTCGCTGCTGGCGACTGCTGCGCTTGCCACGGCGGGGCGGTGGGGCGCTCTGCGGAGGGGGTGTATAGGGCGGTCGGTAGGTCATGGGCGAGTTGCTCTTATGAGTCGGGAGTTGGGAGTAGTGAGTCGGGAGTGGCCATGCGCCCCCGTCACAACTCGCCCCGATTCTATCACGCCCAACAGTGCGCCCGCTATGCCGCCGACCTACGTCCGGCGGACGGTTGCGCAGCGGCACGGCGGGTGCGATGGTTTACTTCGGGGTCGGCGGCCTATCGAACAGGAGGCTGTCCTTAACTTTACCTCA
>AMZC01000574.1_pt1 | contig 13279 bp, 19 predicted proteins | sample 948551 | NCBI WGS metagenome assembly AMZC01 (sample SAMN01120625, study PRJNA171369) | bioreactor sludge metagenome | biome: sludge; isolation source: anaerobic thermophilic cellulolytic sludge from lab reactor | place: China: Hong Kong, Shek Wu Hui wastewater treatment plant | collected... | reverse complement strand
AGAACGGCAAGAGTTGTGGACACATACAAAAGCAACCTTCTTTTTCATATGTTTTATATTCTCCTTTCATCAGCCTACTTGAACCGAGTGCATTGTGTTGCCGGCTATCCTAACAAATTCAAACATATTCGGGTCTTTAACCAAATAAACCTATCTCGTGATTATTTGAAAATTGCGCCATCAGGAACATTAGCGTATGATGGGATTTTTGACGATTCTGCCGCATTAAAAATCAGTTGGTCATCCTTTATTTTAAACACATATTTGAATTTTCCATCATCTGTTTTAAGAATCAAATTATCATCATTTACTTCGTAAGAACCAATTGCAATATAACTGCTCAACGCAGAATAATTAAAAGTAAATCTATTATTATCTTTCAAGGATACAGAGGGTTTGATAGGTTCTTGTGATTCTTGCATTACATAAACACGAATAGGTAAATATTGTTCCGCTGTTTTAGTGTTATAAGTACCAGAACATCCAACCAAGATACATATTAAAATCAGTAATATAAATTTCATAAAATAAAGTTTTTTCATGTTCCTACCTCTCACTGCCTAAAATAAAATTTGCCTTTTATACTTACATATATCATAACTCTGCTCCTTTTAATTGCTATAAAGATTTCTATAATAATCTTTATATTCTTTTATAATCTTTGTCCATTTAATTAACCTTTCACCCAAGTAATCAGGCTCTATACTGTTACCATTCAATCTAATAATACATACATATTCTTTTCCTTCTTCATCAATACAGATTTCATTATCATATCCATTCTCTCTTAAATATTCAAAAAAATATGTTTTCTTTAAACCTCTTCTTCCTATAGTAAAATTTCCATAATGCCTTATCTCAATCAAACTATCATCCTCATATACTCTTGTGCTAAATCTTTTTGAAAAATAATACGGTAAATTTACCTCTAAAGTTTGTCCCAAAGAATTGTAATTTTTTTCAGGAAATACTGTTGTTAAAATTGCACTTCTATTAATTTCTCCCGTTGAAGCATTAGCCCATTTTGTTGTTGCTACCAAGATGCTATCCTCTTTCTGCCTAATTTCATAAGTATCTAATTCTTCTTCTGCACCTGATGGATTACCCCACCTTCTTTTCCCCACTTTTTTGAAATTTGTAATTCCATTTTCTAAAATATTAAATATCTCTTTTATTCTTTTTTCACTATCAACCTTATTCATTTAAATCCCCCTTACTTAATTTGTTGAATTAATAGAACCTCCAACAAAATATAGTATTATCTATAATTATATCATATATCTTCCATATGTGTTTTTCTTGTTATTTAAACTAATATTCATTTAATTAGAATTCTATAGAATTATCAGAATATCCTCTTTACACTTTAATACCTTTTTGACTTCCTCGTAAATTCCTTTCAGATAAAACAAATCAATCCCTTGTAATCCATTATCATGGTTATTACAAAGGATTTTATTTTTATCGCTTTATTCATCATTTACCCTTTCCACTTTTCACTATAAAGGTAACATCTTTATTCGCATCCATCAGCCATACAGGTTTGCGGACTTAAAAGGGAAAAAGTTTATTTTTAGGCACAATAAACATAAGTCTATTTCCTACACCATCTATGGCAGAACCTTTTCTTTCTCTCACAAATCACTTCACTCGAACCACAAGAAGGGCACGTATATTTATCATGTTCATAATTTAAATCATAAACCTTACCACAATTTAAACACTTAAACTGGCATGAACCTGAAGTATAATTCCCACCGCTTATGTGTATTGCATTGCCTTGCGTTAGTGCTATCGCTACCTTTCTTCTTGCGCTGTCTATGATGTTTTGAAAAGTCTGCCTTGAAACCTGCATCCTCTCAGCACATTCTTCCTGACTAAGTCCTTCAATATCTTTTAACCTCATGGCTTCAAGTTCTTCAACCTTGAGAGTAATTTCTTCCACCTCGCACTTTCTTTTGCCTAATGGTATGAAATAAGTGTTCTCTGGAAAAAATTCAACTCTTCTGCATTTTATCGGTCTTGGCATTCGTTTACCTCCCTGCATCTTTTACATAACCCAATGAGCATTATATTGACATCGTAAATATCCAAATCATTCATATCTTCTATAGCCTTGTTTACCTTTAAATATTCTAAAGCAACTTTTCTTTCATCAATGTCTATTATATCATTACATTTAACACACTGGAAATGAATATGCAGGGGCTTTTTACTGTAAATTTTCAGTTCATAATAACTTACTCCATCCACAACAATTCCTTTTACGATGCCAATACCATTAAATATCTTCACGTTCCTATATACTGTGACAAGACCAATGTTGTTTTCTTTCAACCTTTGATATATCTCTTCCACACTCAAATGCCTGTCAGCAAGAAAAAACTGTTCCAGTATCAATTTTCTTTGCTTCGTAAATTTAAATCCGTTTTTCTCTATCAACTTTTTAATGAGAGAGAACTTATCCTTTGTCAGAACATTATTCATCACCCCATCCATAAGGACACCCCTGTTATTTATTCATGACAGTGACCTTCATGCTGATGTTCTCTGCATATGCTTCCTGTGGATTTTAACTCTCCTTTTAAATATTGCTGGACAACATCATCACAAGAACCTTCCGCCCCTACAATCACATCTATATTGTTTTGGGCAAACAACTGCTGGGCTGTTTCTCCCATACCCCCTGCAATTACAACATTCACACCTAATTGCTTTAGAAAATCAGGCAGAAATCCTGGCCTATGCCCTGGATTTTGTATGAAATCGTTCTTTAGCCCCTTACTTTCATCAACATCATACACTGTAAATCCTTCACAATGTCCAAAGTGTCCGCTAACAAATTTCCCTTCACATGCAACTGCTATTTTCATTATTAATGCCTCCTTAAAATTATTGATTTAAATATTTTATATACTTACAAATGTTATCCCACATCTGTCTTATGGCCTGATTTGCCTTACTGCCCTCATAATAAACAATAGGCTTCACCTCGTTAATTGATTTCATAACTGTATCATCATAAGGTATTTTCCCTATTAAATAAACATCATTCTCTCTGCAAAAACTTTCAATTTCCTCTGCTACTTTCTCATTGATGTCGTATTTATTGATACAGGCGAGAGTAAGGACCCCGAAATGCCTGCATAACTCCATTACCCTCATAAAGTCCTCCAGACCCGATTGGGTAGGCTCTGTGACAATCAATACCGCATCACTTCCCGTAATTGAAGATATTACAGGGCAACCTATTCCTGGAGAACCGTCTATAATGATAAGGATATTCTCATCCGAAAACTTTCTGGCATTACTGCGAAGCATAGTTATGAGTTTTCCCGACCCTTCGCTACCCACCTCCATCTGTGCCCTTGAAATAATTCCTTTATCGGTTTGGGTGATATAAACATCAGCAGTTTTCTTTTCTTTTAAACTGATGGCATTATGATGGCAAACCAATATGCAAGCACCACAGCCTTCACATTTAAAGGGATTCACTATACCGTCTTTGATTGCGTCAAACTGGCATACTTTTTCACATTCCTTGCAGCCTGAACAAAACTTTTTATCAATAACTGCTTTCTTTTCTCCATAAAAGTATTCCTTTCTTATATCTCTTCCATCGTAAAAAAGGTACAGATTGGGTGCATCCACATCACAGTCTGCTTTTACTGCATCTTTTGCAAGTTCAGACAGGGCTAAGGCTATTGTGGTTTTACCCGTGCCGCCTTTCCCACTTATCACTGTCAGTTCCAAGGGAACACCTCCCTCAATCTCTTTGCAATCTCCTCAAATATTTCTTTATATTCAGGCATTTCCACAATCATTTTTCCGGAAGAATATACCTCTGCCGCTTCTCTTCGGTAAGGTATAACCCCTAATATTTCTATATTTTCTTTTTCACAGTATTTCTGAATTCTCTCATCCTCTGCATTATGCTTATTGATAACAACACCAAAGGGGAGATTGAAACTCCTTACCAGTTGTACTGCCATTTTTAAATCATGAAACCCAAAGGAAGAAGGTTCTGTTACCAATATTGCACCATCTGCATATTGAAGTGAATTCACTACGTTACAGGAAGTCCCGGGGGCACAGTCAATAAGGTTGATTCCTGTAGGAAGATTTTTCAGTAACTTTTTAATAACTGGTACTGCCATAGGCTCTCCTACATTTAAAATTCCTCTTCTACAAATTAAATTGCCATATCGTCCTTCTTCTATTATTCCTATTTCCCTTTTTTCAAAGGTTAAAGCACCCTGTTTACACACTATCCCGCAGGCATGGCAGCCATGACAGAGTTTTTCAAAGAGCATAATGTCTTTCTTTGTTTTTACCAGTGCATTAAACTGGCACACTTTTGCACATTCTCCGCATAAGGTACATCTGCTGCTGTCCACAACAGGATAATCCACCTTAACTTCTTCTCTTTTTATTTGAGAGGGCTTTAAAAATATAAACCCATTAGGCTCTTCCACATCGCAGTCAATGTAATTGGCACCTGTAATAACAGAAAGGTTGGTGGATATGGTAGTTTTCCCTGTCCCCCCCTTTCCGCTTAATATGGCTATGTTCAACCTACCTTCCCCCTCTGAATCTCCTGCCTGTTCCCATGCCCATCCCTGCATGGGCAGGACCTGCCTGGGTTAACTCTTCTAACTTCTCTTCTTTGAACAGTTGTACAGCCGTTTCAACCTTAATGCTTCCACATCGGTAGACTTTAATATCCGAATTTTTAAACAGGTTAAAGGCATTGGGTCCCATATTTCCAGTGATAACGACATCCACATCTTCATCTATGATTTGTTGGGCTGCTGCAATTCCTGCCCCTCCTCCTGACATTTGACCCTTATTCTCAATTGCTTTTACCAAACCTCCTTCTGTGTCATAGATTACAAAGTAATTACATCTTCCGAATCTCACATCCATCATGCTGTTTAAATCCTTGCCCATCGAAGAAACTGCTATATTCATGAAATACCCCTCCAATTATCTTTTTATTTGTTTTCATTGACTGAAAGCATTATCCTTTCGATAATAATGCTTACTGTTTCATCCAATGATGCATTTTGTATTGTTTTATCTTTCTCGGAAAGATTGGCTATATCACTACACATAGGCAATTCCCCAAGAAGTTTTAAGTCTAATTTGCTTAAAAACTCTTCTGTGTTTTCACTACCAAATATTCTGATTTTTTTGTTGCAATCAGGGCATATAATATAACTCATATTTTCTACTACACCAATAACCTTAATGTTCATTGTTTTAACCATATTCACTGCTTTTGCGACTATCATGGATACTAAATCCTGGGGTACAGACACCATTACAATTCCATTGATGGGAATGGACTGCATCACCGTCAGCGCAACATCTCCCGTTCCTGGAGGCATATCAATGACCAAATAGTCAAGGTCTCCCCAGAAAACATCCGTCCAGAATTGCTTTACTGTCCCTGCAATTAAAGGCCCTCGCCATATAACAGGCTGCTCCTCCTCTTCCATCAATAAGTTCAGCGACATTACCTTTATTCCATTTTCAGTTGCCACTGGTAAAATTCCCAGTTCATTTGACTGGACTTTCTTGTCTTTTACTTTAAGAAGCCTTGGAATACTCGGTCCTGTTATATCCGCATCCAGGACACCTACTTTATAACCTTTTTTATTTAATTCTTCTGCAATAAGAGCAGATACCGTTGATTTGCCAACACCTCCCTTCCCACTCATAACACCGATTATTTTGTTTACAAAGTTATAAGGATTGTTTTCTATCATGCATCCCTCTTTTGTTTTACAATCCTCTTTTGTAGGACAATTTTCACAGTTAGACATTTTAAGCGCCTCCTTATGTAATTGGCATTTGCCAATTACATTATACATCCATATTATGTTATTGTCAAATGCCATTTATTCATGAATTTTATATAGATGATTTAAAATAAAAAACCTTACAGCAAATGTGACCTTTCTCTACATTTACTGTAAGGCTAAATGACTTAACACAATTCATAGTTTCCGAATATCATTTAAAACCTATAGCCTTAACAGGACATTTAGCGATTACTGGTTTTAGTTCATCTATTTGTACATCATTTAGGATTGACTCCTTCCATTTTGCTTTTTTATCAATCACCTCAAAATGCCGGGGCAACAATTTTTCACATAATCCACATCCAATACAATATTGTTCTTTAATATCAATACCAGTTACTTTACCAATGTCCTGTTCATCCTGAACAGGAATATCTTTCTTTTTTACAAATATAGTCATCAGATATGCTATTATGATTATGGCTATAACTGTCAATATCCACCTTATTCCCATGAACTGTACCCCTAAAAACTTTGCTTCATTAGCAAGCATGGGGACTTTTATGACCGCCCATGCACTTAATATAATGACTACATTTGCGATGCTGGCACCTTTCTTTAAAAGCATTTTGCAGATTGGAAATGCAGCGTAGATAGGTCCTGCTGAAAAACTGCCCAATAAGAATGAGAATACACTCCCCTTTATTCCTGCTTTCTCTCCAAAACCTTTCATGATTACTTCTTTAGGAACCCATGCTTCTATAATTGATGTAAGTATAAATATCACAGGCATAATTTGCAACATCTCTATAATATAATACATGCTGTTTTTAACAGATAAATAAGCCTTATCGGGTATTGCGATAAATAGAATAACATACGCCAGAGATACTGCTGTCAGCAGTTTGTTCTTTTTAAATATTCCAATTATCTTCACATAATCACCCCCATCGCCAATGCTATCATAATCGCAAATACAAAACTAAAAATATTGCGTATGGTTGCAAATTTCAAACCAAATTCCCTCTTTTCCAATGGGAATGTCACCAGTCCGACCATTGTAAGAGTAGTTAGAAAAGCAACTGCCGGAATAATACTCGCACCTGCATCTACAAGAGAGCCTACCAGAGGAAATGCTACAAAGGCTGGAATCAATGTAATACTACCTACTAAGGCAGAAATAACGGTTGAAATGAACAGATTGGATTCTCCCAAAACATTCTTTATAACTTCAGGCGGTATGAAGGTCAAAATCAATCCTATAAGCAGTAAAATGCCTATTATCTGTCCGACCATATTTTTCATCATGCCTTTTGCCATTTTCATTGAATTGAATGTCTTCTGCTTATCTTTAACAAGGGATGCGATAAACGCAGCCCCTGTTATTCCCCATAATGATACTGTAAAAACGTCCACCCCTCATCACTCCTTCTCTTTGTAGTTCTTAGGATTAGGCGACTTTACCACAAAGAATTCCAATACATCTTCATCTAGATTTTTGACATTCATTTTTGTTTTATATGGGATATTAATAATATCTCCCTTGGTATAAAGATGTGGTTCTTGTTCATTTAACTGCAAAGTCATTTTTCCACGTACAATTATCATATAGACATTGGAATTGGAATAGTGCTCAGGAAGACCTGTTCCTTTTACAAGAACCATATGATTTAGGTTAATATTCTCATCATCTACAATCTTTTCGATTATTTTGTCATCAGTAATACTGTATTCATATTTTTTCTCCACCATAAAAACTCTCCTTTCACTATGTTTAACTCCATATTATAATAAATTACAGTGACATACAGTTACCAAGGTAACTAATTTTAAGAAAGGTGGTATTTATGAGTATAAAAAATCATCTAAGTATTTTAAGACTGACAGAGTTATTTAGTGGATTTTCTACCGAAGAACTGCTTAATCTTTTCAAAGCGCAAAATTACATTATCTCGAAATACAATAAAGGCTGCATTATCCATTTTGAAAGTGAGAAATGCAATTATCTGGATATTATTTTAAAAGGGCAGGTGTTTATTCAAAAGATTGATGAAAAAGGAAATGTATTAACTGTTGCAGAATTTAAAATCGGAGATAACTTAGGAGGAAATCTGTTGTTTTCAAAGTATCCTTATTATCCCATGAGTGTGATAGCAAAATCAGATACTGAAATTTTACATATTCCTAAAGATTTAGTACTGCAACTTTGCCAGACCAGCCAGGACTTTTTAGTTAAGTTTTTAACCTGTATATCAGATAAAACTGCTATTTTGACAAGTAAAATTAAATCAATCTCCATGAAATCTATAAGGGAATCTATTATTGAATTCCTAAATTATGAGTATTACACTCAAAAAAGTAAAGAAATAAAACTTAATATGACAAAAAAGGAATTGGCCGAAAGGTTAGGTATTCAAAGAACTTCTCTTTCCCGTGAACTCAATAAGATGAAAAAAGATGGGCTCATCGATTATGACGCCCATTTTATTACTATCTGTGATTTTGATATTATTCGCAAACCCTGAGCAATGAATAGGGAACCCGTATTGAGTTCCCTTTAATCTATTATTATCAGCAATTAAACGCCTTTCATAATTATTGCAGGTCCGTAATAATTATCTGCAGCAATCCCTATCTTCTGCACCCGCCATTCAATCAATTCCTGCCTGAAACAATCTTTTTCTACTAAATCTATGGCTTCTTTTTCTGAATCAGAAACAACTATATACTTAATTGGCGACTCTGAAATTTTCTCTTCCATCTGATATATGTATAATCTGGGATTTACATATTTTTTAGTACCTATTATTCTCTCTATATTCTTTTCAAATTCTGTCAGGCTATCATCTATCAAAACATGTCCATAATAGTGGTCAATTTCTTTAGTTTCCCCATTAGAATACTTTACTGTGGTGATACAAGAAGGACAGTCCGTAATAAACTCATAACCTGGCTCATATATAAAAGACTTAAACCCAAAATCCTCAATCAAGTCATTTAACTGATTTACTTTTTTTCCCTGATATCTTCCAATGATGCTCTCCGCTCTTATATACAAACATTTCTCCATAATAATTTACATTGCCCTCATTATCCACCATAACACTATAGACAGGACAAGTCCCAAAACACATTGTTCTTTGCAATTTTATATATTCAAACATGATACTCCCCCTTTTCATCTGTATATTCATATTCTTATATAAAAAATACTATATTCCATAGTGAATTAAATACTTATTTTTAATAATTGCATCAGATACCTTTTCAATAAGCAATTTAAGTTCCTGCGATTGATAATGGCTATTTGCCTTGATAATAACCCCTCTAAATTGTTTAAGGGATTCTGGGGGGATAAGCGTTATACCGCAATAATCTAATCCAGTACCTGGCTGGGCTGTAACCTGAAAATACGTCTTTATTGCCATTAATTCTTCATTATACCTTATAGTTAATTCTCCTATTAAATCATCATTTACAGAAATACAATCATATTTTTCAGGTTCATATTTACTATACCATTTGTTTTCCTCAAAAAAATCTATTATTCCAAACTCATGTTTTGCCACGGTATCACCTCTACTCAAATCCATTTTTATACAATAAATCAATGATGTAGTATAACAAATTAATGCTATGACTATAAGTAATATCATCACATTTTATGAACTTTATTTGTAATGAATATCTAATTTATTTCAATAAAATTTCTGTTAGTACTTATATTTTTTACTACTCCCTAAATACCCATTTTGAGTAGTAACCATTAACAGAAAACTCAATATAATTTTTAGATGTTTCATTTCCAAATACTAATGTAGAAGCCATTCGTTCATCCTCTAAATATTTATATCCTCTCTGCTCCATAAAATTAATCAATGTCTGCTGTGCATTATCTGGTTTAGCCAAATAAACTTGTGGATACTGTTGAATTTGTACAATTTCTGCATCAGTTAACATTATTTTAGCAATTCCCATTCCACTCTTAATAAAATTCGGTGTGTTAAATTTACTCATTGAAATAATTATGCACACACTTGATAAAACTAAAATAACAACAAGCATTATCCCCGATTTTTTAAGTCTTTTCAATCCAATACGCTCCCTTTATAAAGCACTAATTTTTAATTTCATATTTTTATATAAAAACTTTAATTTGTGTCATCAGTATATAATAAGTTCAATCTTAAAATATACTTCATATATATTGATTTTTATATATGCATTTTTATTCCAGCAGCCACGGCAGCACAACTTCAAATTCCAGTTGAATGACTGGCTTTGGAAAATCTTCTGGTACAAGGTCTAATTCATCAGTGAATGTAAACTTTATATTATCAACTCTTATAATATTTAAATCATCCCATTTTTTCTTACTAGGCTTTTTAATGATTTCTCCTACCAAATGATAGAATCCCATATATAAATGCTCACCAGTATCCGTTTCAAACTCCATAAATTCCCCTTCTTTTTGAGGGTCAATTCCTAACATTGTATAAAAGTCCAGCACTTCTTGCGAAAAAGTTTTACAATTCTTTAAATAATTTCTACAGTAATCACAGTCACAGCCTTCTTCAAATGTTATACTGTCATAGTATTCTTTTGTTTTTTCAACATCTATTTTAAGTACCCAGTATTGCAAACAAACGGTCTTCATCATAATATTTACTCCTTTCAGGTTCCTTTGCCCTTACTAATTTTTATATATTGCATACTTCTTTTATAATCCGCCAATTATATAGGACAACACATCAAATTTACTAATTAATACTGATATTAATATTGTAAATATCAATACTTTTAAATATTGATATTTATTTTTTGGTAAAATGCAAAACAGTATGATAGCAGCAATCAAATCAAATCCTGAAACTGGGGAAAACGTATAAAGAAAGTTGTATCCTTCTGAAACCAGCAGCCCAATAGGAAGAGCAGTACACAGTGCTGCAAACCATCCACTCCCCCTGCTAAACCAGAAAGCGTAGGCAGCCAGCGGAGATACTAAGGCAATTAATCCCCAGCGAATAAAATAATACAAGGGAAAGAAGTTAAATATCTTCATTGAGTATATGTAATAAGCCAGCAACATTCCCACAAAAAAAGCAAAAACATGTACTGCCCCTGCTTTGGGTGTTCTGCTCCATGCAGCAATAATAGTAGCAATAAACACCCATATTCCAATTCTTGAACTTATATTGCTAATTATATTAATCAAACTGCCAATTGCACCATTAGAAGGTATAGTATCAACGTATTTTGCCAGGAATCCAGAAAAGATTCCGAAAATAAAAAATAATATAATACGGATTGCTTTTTCCTTGATATTTGACATGGCATCATTCTCCATTCTACTTAAAGTAAGAACTTATGAATTAGCATTATAAAGTTTATAATAATTGCGATTAAAAAAATACTTCGGGTAAATTTTTATCACAGATGCATATCTCCTTCTCTACCACAATCACCTTCTGCAGCGAATCCTTTAAAACAAATCTATTAATACCGTTAGATACTAAACTTATAGCAATATCTGCAAGTAAAAAAAATTAAAATAATTATACCTGTATTTACGATTTTCCTACCCCTGTTAACCTGTTCACTGCTAAAAAGCAAAATTATCTACCCCTTCTAATAAATTGAATTGGAGAATCACTTAACCCCATATCATCATTTGTAACCAATAAATCTTAAAAAACTTCCAGCATTTTATTATTTGACATTTAACGATAAATAAAATGCTTTCAATTCATCCTTGATATCCTGTGATAAATAATGCCATCTTATATTTCGTATGGCACCTTCCAAGGCATACAACCTGTTTATGCAAGCACTACTATCAATAGTTCTAATCCGCAGAAATGCTTCTTTACTTCCTAATTCTATTAACTGTCCAGGCGTTTCCACTCCTGCTTTTTTTAATTGCTTTTCCAATTCTTTGCCTATGTTTGGCATATCACTTAATTTAGTCATTTCGCCTATCTCCTTTACTGAAATGCATTTTAAGCATAACTTTATATTTTATAGAAAACCTTTTTTATTGCTTATTTATAAGTTCTTTCAATTTAGTTCTTCCTTATCTTGTGGCGGCATAAAATTTTACATTGATATTAACTATTTGCATTTTCTGAATACTCACTATTTGCTGTGAGCCAAAATCATGAGGAAATGAACTTTCTCATAAATATAGACTCCTATCGTTACAGATATGATGTCTGCCATAGTTCTTATGATTAAATCAGCAATATCTGATTCGAACACCAAAGTAATGAAAAAATTGAAAAGAAAAAGGTTAATTCCGAAGACCATAATGCCAAAAAATAGTGATTTCACTATGGGAGATTCTATCTTAATGCCTTGTCCGAGAAATAAATACAAAACCCCTATCCAGATGCCTGATGCGACTGCCCATATCATTGTTCCTAACGGATTGGCAGTAAAAGAGGAATAAATATGAACTATACTATAACAAAATACCCTCAGTACCAGGAAACATACAGGTATTGCCATTAACGGTACAATGTTAAAATTAATGTATACTTTCCCTGACAATTGGGAATCTACAGCAACGAATTTTCCTAACAGCAATCCTAAAAATACAAGTGATATTCCATCCACTATTGGATAAGCAAAAAGTTCGGTCAGTGATGTGCTTGAAACGTGAGGTAAAGGCTCAAATAAGTATATACCCCACATCATGCAAAATAATAAACCGAACATTAAACCTTTTTTAATCTTTGTTCCTGGTAGACGACCCTGTATTATGACGAATACTACCGCTAATAAAAAATAGGTTATTAGTGCATAAATCGTAAAAGAGGGGATTAATAATCCTGCTTTGACGATTGCACTCGAAGGAAAAGGATTACTACCGCTTGAAGGGATAAAAGCCTGCAGTATCAATCTAAATATTGTTGCTGATAATGCTACTAAAAATAGTGTCAACCATCTTTTCTTGTTAATTTCAAAAAGCATTAATTTCATAGAGTTTGACCTCCAGTTTAAATTTTAAATCTATTACGAGGTAATAACTTTTTTTCATCTTATCCATATTAAAATTATATCATAGAGTTTGAAGCATCTTCCATCCGCTGCTTATAAAATAGATTGAAAATGCTGTAATAAATATACCTAACAACAAAATAATCCAGCGATATACAGTACCACTTATCAGTTTCTTGCCTCTGGAAAATGCTATGGAAATTGCTGAATACCATACAAAGTCCGATAAAATATGTCCTATAAAAAAGAACAAAACACCAATTAACCCTGAAGTATAAGACTGGCGAATTGATTCCATCCCCGTTGACGCCCACCAGAGAATGAAGTAAGGATTAGTAGTGCTTACAAGCGCTCCCGCCAATATAAGATTTCTTATTCCTGCACTATTCCCTGCTTTTTGGTTCTCCAGAAAAACCGACTTATTTATACTGGACTTTATCATTCCATACCCCATCCATGCAAGAAAAGCACCG
>AMZC01002198.1_pt1 | contig 13366 bp, 13 predicted proteins | sample 948551 | NCBI WGS metagenome assembly AMZC01 (sample SAMN01120625, study PRJNA171369) | bioreactor sludge metagenome | biome: sludge; isolation source: anaerobic thermophilic cellulolytic sludge from lab reactor | place: China: Hong Kong, Shek Wu Hui wastewater treatment plant | collected... | reverse complement strand
GACATGCAGTAGCCAAACCAGCTGGTGCGCTGGCAACGGTGGATGCTTCCGGCTTCTGACGATACATAACACAGGCGTTTGATCTCACTGCGGTCGGTGAGAGGCATAAAGGCGTGGGTCACACGGAGCGGCCCCAGCGCGTTGATGTTGTACATGGCCTGCATTCCGGCAAAATCCTGGGTCTGGCGGATGGGTATGTCGTTGGTCGGGGTGATGATCCCCGCGTTGTTAATCAACAGGTCAACCCGCGCGGTGTGTTGGGCGGTAGCGCGGGCCGCCGCCAGGGTGGATTCTTCTGAACCAACATCGAGAGGGATGATGAAGAGCTGATCTGGAAATTGTTCAGCCAGGTGCGGCAGGTCGGGCCAGTCGGGCAGGTACTGGCCAGCGAAGACTCGCCAGCCACTCTCGAGCAGACCAGCGCACAGAGCCAGCCCAAGGCCGCGGTCGGCGCCGGTGACGAAAGCAACCAGGGGTTCGGGCATGGTGAAATTCTCCTCCAGAAAGACTCAGATAAAGCGCGGCATTACCTCACGGGCGAAGAGCAGAGCCCCCGCCGGATCGGGAAAGTCGGCAAAGCGGAAGATAAAGTGCCTGACTCCCAGTTCCACAAAGGGATGGATTTTTGCCGCCACCTCATCCGGGGTGCCAAAAATGGCGGTTTCATCGAACAGGGGGTGGGCGCGGGCAATCTCCTCGGCTTTTTCGTGCGTCTCGGCCACGGCCACACAGTCGTGGGCCCATGTTTTGACGATATCTTCGTACGGGCGTGAAACCGCGTTGCAATGCTCGCGGAGGGTGTTCAGCAGAGAGGCGTAATTTTCCAGGGTTCCGCCGGGGAAGTTCCACCAGTCGGCATATTTGGCCACCACGCGCAGGGTCAGGCGCCGACCACCCCCACCGATCATGATCGGGATCATGGGATCGGGACGGGGGTTGCAATAAGCCGCCTCAATATGGTAATACGTACCGTGGAAAGAGGGAGACTCCTGTGTCCACATGGCACGAATGACGCGCACGGCCTCTTCCAGCTGGGCAATACGGACACTGGTGGCGGGGAAGTCGTAGCCATAGGCACGGTATTCGTTTTCTTTCCATCCAGCCCCGATGCCCAGGATGAAGCGCCCGCCGGAAAGAGTCTGCAGGGTGGCCGCGCTTTTGGCCAGCAATGCCGGTGAACGATAGGACTGCGAAAGGACGATACTGCCCAGTTTAATCTTGCGGTAGCGTCCCAGCAGGTAGGAAATCGTCGTCCAGGCCTCAAAAACGTCCAGCCGCTGGTTGAGGGTGCTTAACCAGGGGAAAAAGTGGTCAGCGACCCAGGCAGAATCGAAGTGCTCTTCGATGGCGTCCAGGTAGGCGAACCACTGATCGCGTAACTCACGTCCTGAACTGCCGGGGAGAGGCCAATCGGGGGTGCGCCAGCCAAACTGAATTCTAGGGGTCATCGCTTCCTCCGTTCGATCATGATCTCTCTAATTATAGTGAAATTTATAATTTTTTATTCCCGGGGTGTTTGCAGGGATTCAGAGCGGACGTTAAAATCCATGGCGCTTGCATTCTGGAAGGTGCAGGCACGGTCTCTGCCCTGCTGTTTGGCGCGGTAGAGGGCTGAATCGGCGCATTCGATCAGGCGGTCGAGCGTCTCGGCCTGAGAGGTGAAAAGCTCGGCGATCCCTGAGCTGATGGTAACCGGCGCCAGGCCGGGGGGGTTAAAATCGGCTTCCTGCGCGAGACCCATGCGCAGGCGGTCTGCGATGGCATACGCCTCATTTTCATTCGTGTTGGGGAGCAGGAGGATGAATTCTTCGCCGCCGTAGCGTGCCAGAATATCATAGGGGCGCAGGTGCTTATGGCAGTGCCGGGCCAGCGCCTGCAGGGCGCGGTCTCCGGCGGCATGCCCCAGCGTGTCGTTGACCGTTTTAAAATGATCAATGTCCAGGAGGATGATCGAAAGCGGGTGTCTCGTTCGTCGGGTGCGTTCAAACTCGGTTTCAGCCAGGGTGAAGAAATGCCGTCGGTTATAAACCCCGGTGAGGTAATCGGTGAGGGCCATCTCTTTCAGTCGGTCTTCGGCCTGTTTTTGCTCGGTAATGTCGTGAAGCACGATCAGCTTCCCCTGCATGGTTTGTGCGTTATCCTGCAGGGCAATGAAGCGCACTTCAACCCAGCGGCTTTCGCCAGCGGGTGTTAGTTCGAGTTCCTGAACCGAAGAAAAGGCCTGGGGGGCGTTCAGCAATGCGGCAAGCGGCCATTGAATGGCCGAAAGGGGCATTCCCAGGGAGGGAAGGAAGCGGAGCCCAAGCATTTTCTGAGCAGCCAGGTTCATATCGATGATGCGTTCTTCTCCATCCACAACGAGAACACCATCGGCCATGGATTCGACCAGGGTGGCATAAGCCACGGGAATGAGGTCAAAGAGGCCAAAGCGGAACAGCGCCCAACCCACGATGAGGTTGCTGATCCCAAAGGTGAGCGGGGTGATGTCGTGCAGGCGCAGAGGAACAAGATCGAGCCAGGTGATCACAGTGGTAATCCAGGGGATCAAAACACCCACCAGCACGGTGGCGATTTGCAAACGGAAGATGCGCGGGGCGGTGACGTAGTTCACCACAATGCGGTATGTCCCGGCAATGAGCAGGGGATAGCCGATCAGCGGGTAAAGGAAGAAGAGCGGCCCGTTGGTAAAGACCAGTACCGGCAGAGGCTCTGAAGGAACCAGGTGCGGCTGAACCCGGAAAAGGTGATGGAGGGAATCGCTCCAGATCAGCCCCAGAAGCGCCAGCGCGACCAGCATGAGGACACGCCAGCCGGGCAACATTCTGGTTTCGCGGCGCGTATAACACTGACTGAAAAAGAAAAAGGCCAGGGGAGAAGTAACTGCCCCCAGAAACTGAACGTTGTTCCAGAACAGCTGCATGGTGAGCGTGGAGCTGAACCGCTGGAAGATGTATCCGAGCGTCCAGATGGTCTCAGCCAGCGCCAGCCAGCCGAAAGCCTGCCCGCCGGTCACTCCCCGGCGGCGAAACGCCAGTATAGCGATCCACACCGAGGCGAGCGCTGAAAGCAGGTAAGGGAGCGTAAAACGAAAGACGGCTAAATCCATCAGCATGGCCGGATGATCCCGACTATTCCCAAGTATACGCCAGAAAAGGGGCAGATGCCTTACCAAATGTGTAAACTCAGGTTATGCCCTGTGAGGTACAGAAAACCCTGGGAACAGGCCTGAAGGTGTTTTCGTTTTTCCTCCGTGTTGCTGGTACAATTTCAAGGAGGAACAGGTGCCGGGATGATTGAACTGGTTGGCCTCAGAAAAGTTTGCCTGATGGTACACGATCTGGCCGAAGAGCTGGGTTTTTACCGTGATATCCTGGGCCTGAAGGTTGCAGACACGGCAGAAGAGACACCCTGTGCTGAGCTGGAAGCCGGGGCTTTCAGGCTGAGGCTGGAAAGAGGTTCAGCAGCGCCGTTGACTGGCGCGCGCGCCCGCCTGGTGTTTGCCGTGCGAGAAATTGAAACCGCCCGCCAGGAGTTGCTCTCGCGCGGGGTGCCGTTAGGGCCGCTGGTGACGGGTGAGGGTGGGCAGCGCTACTGTGAGGGGAGCGACCCTGAGGGCAACCCCTTCACCCTGGAAGAAGCCGGTTTCCCGGTCACAACCACATACTCTACCGGAAGCAATGTGCCGCGCCCCACCGGCCGCCGGGTGTGGGCCGTTTGAACCCTGCGGGTTTGCCCTGGAAGGGATGGAAGGAACATTATGGATTACGACCCCAATTTTAAATCGGGTTTTGTGGCGGTCATTGGCCGCCCGAATGTGGGTAAATCAACGCTGTTGAATGTTTTCCTGGCGCAAAAGATCGCGGCAGTGTCGCCTCGTCCGCAGACCACCCGCCGCCGCCAGCTTGGCATTCTTACCCTCCCCCAGGCACAGATCATCTTTGTGGATACGCCGGGGATTCATCACCCCGTGCACCGCCTGGGTGAATACATGAATCAGGTGGCGCTGGATGCTCTCCATGATGCGGATGTCATCCTCTGGCTGGTGGATGGCAGCGCCAGGCCCAATGCCGAAGACCAGCTGGCCGCGGACTACCTGAAGGAGGCCGGGAAAGACGAGCCTCTCAAAGTGGTACTGGCGCTCAATAAAATAGATCTGGTGCCCGAAGAACTGCGCTCAGTGCGTCTGCAAGAGTATCTTTCATTGTATCCACAGGCCTTTGCGTTGATGATCTCGGCATCCACGGGGTTGGCAACCGATGCCCTGCTTGAGGCAATCCTCGAAAGGCTGCCCCCCGGCCCGCGTTACTACGACGAGGAGCAGGTTACCGACCTGCAGGAACGGGAGATCGCCGCCGACCTGATCCGTGAGGCGGTGCTGAGGCATCTCAAGGATGAGGTTCCCCATGCTGTGGCGGTGCGGATCGACGAATTTAAAGACCGCAATGAAGAGACCTCCTACATTGCGGCTACCCTGCTGGTGGAGCGCGAATCGCAAAAACCAATTCTCATCGGTAAGGGCGGTGAAATGCTCAAACGCATCGGCACCACGGCCCGCAAGGAGATCGAGGCGATGACCGGGCGCACCATTTTCCTCGACCTGCATGTGAAGGTGATGGAAAACTGGCGGCAGAACCCGGCCATGCTCCGGCAGTTGGGCTACGTGCTCACAAAATAACCGTTCATGTTTTATAAACGGCCAGTGCGTCGGCCAGCATGGGCCGGAAGGTTTCTGGCTGGCAGCGGCCCAGGCATACCTGCGGAGTGGCATGCCAGATGGCGCAGTGTTGCAGGGCGAGGGCCACTGCAGCCGCCAGCTCTTCTCCGGGTTGGATGCCTTCTTCCAGAAAGAACCCCTTAATTTCAAAGACACCTTCCCTGCGGTGAGCCTTGGCATCTGCCCGCCCCACCAGCGCCCCTCGATGGAGCACGGGCAACACGAAGTAGCCGTAGGTGCGTCTGGCAGGTGGCAGGTAGCATTCCAGAGAAAAATCGAATCCGAAAAGCTCCCGGGTGCGTTTGCGGTCCCAGATGAGAGAGTCAAAAGGGGAAAGCAGGGTGGTATGGGTGGCTGGCAGTTGACCCTCAGCCGCGGCCAGTGCCTGTTCCAGGCGCGAAGGATGGATGAGCGCGGGTTCTTCCCACCCTTCCACCGGCACCTCGAGCAGGCGCCCCTCCGCCAGTAGCCAGCGAATGGCCGCCGCGACCTCTTTTCCGGGCAGGCGGAAATAATCGGCCACCCAGGTACGGCGGGCCAGGCCCAGTGCCAGCACGGTGCGCTCCACCAGGGCACGGCAGGCTTCCTCCAGGGTGGGGGTTTGATCATCATGCCATTCGGGTAGTAACCGCTCGCGCAGGTCGTAAACGCGCTGGAATTTTTCCCTCCGGGCAACCATGACCACCCCCGCCGAGAACCAGTATTCCAGGGCGTTTTTCTCCAGCTTCCAGTTCCACCAGCCGCCGGGGTTTTTCTTGCCTTCGAAATCGGCCGACCGCACGGCTCCGTGGGTGCGGATGTGCTCCAGCACGTCATCCGCCGCCTGGCGGTTGGCTTCGTACCACGCGGGGCGGTAATAAGAACGCCTCCCATCGAGCATGAAGCGGCGGTGAAGGGGGTAATCTTCCATGGGAAGGAAACAGGCGGCGTGCGCCCAGTATTCAAAAATTCTCCCCTCAGCCAGGAGTTCATCCAGCCAGGTGGGTGAGTAGGCACCCAGCCGGCTGAAGAGGGCCAGGTACGGACTGCGCGCCACCACATGGATGGTGTCGATCTGCAGCGCGCCGAGGCCGCGGACGACCCGCAGTACATCGTCTCGATGGGCGGGGCGGGCGGGCGGCAGGCGCAGGCCCTGGGCTTCCAGCACCAGAGAGCGGGCGGCGGAGAGAGAAAGGATCGGGTGATTCAGGGGGAGCCTCCAGAACTAGAAAAAATGTTCTCAAATTGTACCACAAAGGTATTGACAAACAGGAAAACTCCGGTATAATCTGAATTGAACATTTGTTCTATTTCGTAAGGAAGACCTTATGACCGAACTCTTTTCCACCCCCCATGCTCCCCACCCGCTGGCTTCTCTCTCGGCCTTTGCGGAAAGGAGACTGCGCATCCCGCGCCTGTTCCAGGCGACAGCCGCCCGCAAGCCAGTGGCGCTCAGCCCGGAGCTGGAGGCTCTGTTAAAACAGCTGGTGGGGCTTCCCCGGGAGACTGCCCTTTTGGGGGTCTGTGAAGATGGCCTGCCCGTGCTGCTCGATCTCAACGACCCTGCCCCGGGCTCTCTGCTGGTGTGTGCGGATAATTACGACCTGCGTATGGGAGTATTGCGCACCCTGCTTCAATCGGCCATGGTGCTCAATTCGCCGCGTCATGTGCAGTTTCTTGTTCTCAGTGCACGCCCGCAGGAATGGCAGGACTGGCTTCCTGAAAGCGAAAACCGTCATTGCCTGGGTGTGGAGGACATTCTGGAAGAGAGCGGCGCCCGCTGGCTGCTTAAGCTCGCCACCTGGGCCGATCAGCGCCGCAGTCTGGGCAGGGATGGGCCATCGGTACTGGTTGTGATTGATGATCTGAGTGCGGCGGCCCGTCTGGAATACGAGGCGCGCGTTAATTTCGACTGGCTGGTCAGAGAAGGCCCGGCGGTGAAGATCTGGCCGGTGGCTTCTGCGGCGGCAGAATCGCTTCCCGGGCTGGGGCGCTGGGCACGTCTGTTCCAGAGTGCCATCCTGGGCACGGCGCTCGACGGTGAGGTGTACCGGAAGTGTTTTCAACTCGGTGAAGAGGAACTGGCGCTCTTCACGGATGCGGAGCGGATGGCCGTCCGCATTCAGGATCAATGGTTAAAATTCCGTCCCCTGGCCTGAGCCTGGTACGGAGCTTGCAATTCTCCGCTCTTGCAGCGGTAACACGGAGGTTTTTATGCGCACTGGAATGCTGTGGTTCGATAATGATCCCCGAACTGACCTGCCCACCAAAGTCATGCGGGCGGCGGCTTATTACCAGAAAAAATACGGGACAGCCCCCAACCTGTGTTTTGTTCACCCGAGTATGATTCAGAATGAGGTGAAACCCGCCAATGGGATCGAGTTACGCCCCAGCCGTCAGGTGCTTCCCAATCACCTCTGGCTGGGAGTCAATGAATTGCCAACGACAACGTAAGATTGTGCCTCCTTCGTTGTGGTGCGGCGGGCGGCGTGTGTCCATGCGTCGCCCGCCAGGGTTTTAAATCCATGAAGGTAGAATCACCATTCGATGATCTGATAACCACAGGTGTTGATTACCCGCGTATCGCCCACCTGGTTCATGCGCGGAATATCCTGCCGGTAGATGTGCACATGACCGTGCAGATGGTAAGTCGGTTTAAAGGTCTGGATCAGCCAGACAAAGGCCTTGATCCCGCGATGGGGCAGATCGTCGGCGTCGTTGATTTTCCATGGGGGAGCATGACTGACGAAAATATCCAGGTAACGCCCGTAGCGGATGCGATTCATGATCAGTCGAGGGATCAGTCCGCGCACCATCCACCACATTTCCTCCTGGGTGTATTGCCGGGGGCCGTTGTTGTAGTTGAGCGATCCTTCGATGCCGGCCAGGATCAAACCCGTTGACGGGTCGCGTATCACCCGGCGGTGAAGGTTAATCCCGCCCCAGGGGTGATCTCGCGCTCCGCCTTCGCCGTATTCCACCGGCGGGGCGTGATTCCCGTTGACGTAGTATAGCGGCTTGTTCAGCATGCTGAGGATGTATTCCAGGTAGTAATAGGCCATGTCACCGCAGCCAATGACCAGATCCACATCTTTAAACCGCTCGGCAATGGAGGCGGTGTAAAGGTTGGGAAGCTCGTGATCGCTGAGGGCCAGGATTTTCATTGTATTCCATCACCCTCTTCACCAATGGCGACCGCCATGGCCACGGCGTGTTCTCTGCCATGGCTGATGCTCACCGTCCAGGTTTGTAACCCCAGGTGGCGGGCCACTTCTTGCGCCCGTCCGTGAAGGACGAGACGGGGTTCACCGGCCAGCCCCCGTTGAATTTCGATCTCACGCCAGCGCACATAGCCAATACCCGTCCCCAGGGCTTTCGAGACCGCCTCTTTGGCGGCAAAGCGTCCCGCCAGGCTGGCCGAAGACCCACCCGCCAGCTCGATCTCGCGCTCGGTGAACACGCGGCGAATAAAGCGTTCGCGGATGGCCGGGTTGACCTCATCCAGCCGCCGAATTTCCACAATATCCACACCACTGCGCAGAATCATGCCGATTCCATTCTAGTAAAAAATGGGACGGGTGAAAAGATTTTTCGCTTCCATGGCCTGAGGTTTGGCAAGGGTTTCACTCCAGCGCTGGCCCCGCGCTGACGATGGCGAAGTGCTCGGGTTGCAGATAGCGCCGGGCCACTTCCAGGATTTGCTCCGGGGTGACGCTCTTCACCATGCCCGGGTATTTGCGGTAGTAGTCCAGCCCCAGCTGAAAGCGCTCCAGTTTGAGCAGGGCATGAGCTACCCCGGCGTTGGATTCGAGGGTGAGGGGGAGCCTGCCGATGTAACTGGCCTGGCTGTCGGCCAGTTCTTCCGGGGTGACCGGTTCAGCAATGAAGCGCCGCACTTCTTTAAGAATCAGATCGATGGCGCGTTCCAGGTGTTCGGGGTGCACTCCGGCAGAAATTTCCCACGAGCCACCGGCAATCCAGCCGTTCAGACTGGCACTGGCGTCGTAGGCCAGGCCTTCCTGCTCGCGCACCACCTCGCCGATGCGTCCCATCATGCCGAATTGCCCCAGAATGTCGTTTCCCAGCGAGGCGGCGAGGTAATCGGGAGAGGTGCGCCCTGGCCCGAGGCAGCCCATGATCAGGTCGGTCTGCACCTTGCCCGGCAGGAAGATGTGGCGGCGCACGGGGTTCTCCAGCGGGCGCAGTTCGGGCAGGGGCGGAGGGGTTGCCTGCGCAGGATGATTCCAGTCTCCCAGGGCACTTGCGACCATGTCCAGCGCCTCTTTCTCTTCAACGGCGCCGACCACCACGATCACCATTCCGTTTGGGCCATAACAGCGGCGGTGAAAGTCTTCGATCTCATCCCGGGTAATGTTCGCCACGCTTTCCTGAGTGCCATCGGTGGGGCGGCCATAGGGATGACCGGGAAAGATGATTTCCTCAAAGGCCATTTCGGCGCGGTCGGCGGTGTCCTGGTCGCGGATGGCCAGCCCGGTGAGGAGCTGGGCGCGCAGGCGTTCGATCTCCTCTGCCGGGAAGACCGGTGAACGCAGGGTTTCGGCGAGCAGAGAGAGCAACAGGGGCAGGTCTTCGGCCAGAGCCCGCCCGCCAAAACCCACGTGATGCACACTGGCCGCGTATCCCAGCGAAGCCCCCGCCGATTCGAGGGTGTCGTAAATGGCCTGAAAGTCGTGTTGCCGGGTGCCGCGCATCAGCGAAAGCGCCGTAAAGTGCGCCAGCCCCAGCCGGTCGAGCGGGTCGAAAAGGCTGCCTGCGGTAAGGTAACCGCTCACCACCACCGAAAGGCTCTCGGGGTTGTGGCGTGCCAGCACCGTGATGCCATTGGGGAGGGTTTCGCGCAGGGTGTCATCCGGGCCGGGAACCAGCCTGAAGTGGTTGGAATCATTCATGGTTCTTTCCCCCCTCCATCGGAGCGATCTGGCAGGTAGACCCCCACCACGCGGTTTTGCGCCTGGAAGGCCGTCTGGGCCACCCGCATGATCTCGTCCGGGGTTACACGGCTGAGATTTTCCAGATAACCGGTGAACCAGTCGTACGAGGCAAACATTTCGGCATATCCCAGCCAGAAGGCCTGGTTGGTGATGTTTTCGCTCCCGTAGGCAAAGAGGGCACGGGCCTGTTTGATGGCGCGGGCAATTTCGTCACTGCTGACCCATTCTTCCTGAAGACGCCGGATTTGAGCGTCGTAGGCGGCAAGGGCTTCCTGTGGGGTTCGCTGGGGATGGACGGTGATGATGGTATCGTAAAGGAAGGGATCGAGCGTGGCCTGAAGGCTTCCCCCAACCGAGACGGCCAGCTCGCGGTCCACCAGGGCGCGGTAAAGGCGGCTGGTCTTATTGGAGATGCCCCCACCTCCAAACATGTTCAGGCTGGAGGGGCCGGTGAGGAGGCTGTCGATAATAGTGAAGGTGGCAAAATCGGGGTGGGCGGCAGCGGGCGAACGGTAAGAAATCTGAATATAGGTGGTCTGGCCGGGGCCGGTCACTTCAAGCTGTTGCTCGCCCTGCGGGGGCGGTTCCACACATGCCGCGGCTACCCGTTCGGGCAGGGGCACCGCTGAGAGCGGCGCGTACAATTCCTGCAGGCGTTGGAGCATGGCTTCGGCCTCAAAGTCGCCCGCCATAGCGATGAGTGCATTGTTGGGGTTGTAGTAGGTGCGGTAGTGCCGGTAAAGATCGTCGCGCGTCATGCGCCGAAGGTCTTCTTTATCGCCGATGATTTCGTGGCGGTACGGGTGCACCCGAAAAGAGGCCGTCTGCACAGCCTCGCCCAGGCGGAAGAGGGGTTCATTTTCGTGGCCTTCGCGTTCGGCCAGAATGACTGTCCGCTCCGATTCCACCTCTTCCGGGTCGAAGAGACTGTTGACCATGCGGTCGGCCTCCAGTTCCAATGCCAGAGAGATTTTATCGGCGGGGAGAGTCTCGAAATAAGTCGTCCAGTCGAGGTAGGTGAAGGCGTTCCACATGCCGCCTTCCCGGGAGATGGCGCGGTCGAGGACGGTGGCGGGGTAGCGTGGGGTGCCCTTAAACTGCATGTGCTCCACCCAGTGAGAGACGCCCGTCAGACCGGCTGGCTCATCCCGTGACCCCACCCGATACCAGATCCAGTGGCTGATCAGAGGGGCGGTATGAATTTCTTTGAGGTGGACGGTAAGCCCGTTAGAAAGTTGTACTTTCAGGGTGGGATCGCTCATGGGGTGTCATCCGGAGTGTATCGAAATGCCCAGGCGCAAAGCACCGAGGGGTGAGGGCCGCATATGGCCTCTCCCCAGGTATCGGGGAGTTCTTTCATCAAGCGGTAGTAGGGGCGCACCACTTCCTGTAACCCAACGAAAGGCTGGTGCAATTCGGTCTGGTTGAGAGGAATATCCACCTCCACGTTGAGTTGCACCGGGATCATTTGATCGACCGGCACGATGAGATCGAGTGCCACCGGCAGGCGGGTTCCGGCGGGTAAAACGATTGTTGCCGGGGCATTTTCGATGGAAAGCCCGCCGGTGGTGAGGCGAGCCACCCGTGCATTGGCCAGGGTGGTATCTTCGGTGAGCACCACCACCGTGTGGGTGTTGAGAGGCAGGTCGAATTGAGCCTTCACCTGGGTGCTGACGGGGATGGTGGTCTTGATGTGAGCCTGATCCATCCAGATAAAATTCTGGTACAGCCCGCCCAGCACCTGTTGTTCCACCACCTTTTTAATGGCAAAGAGTTGCCGCCCAAGTGAAAGCAACACAGCCAGCAGGATGAGGTTCACCGCCAGAGAAATCACGCTTGCGGTTGTCCAGAAGGCAGGGGCAAACTTCCAGCCGCGGCGGGGAGAAATCCGGCGCAGTCGCAGGGGCTCACCGCGCCCCGGCGGGCGCGGAGGGGAGGGGTTTCCCATGGCATGAGTCGCAGGAGGGAGAGGTTCTTCCATGGGGTATTTATAGCATGACTTTATAAAAAAGGAAAAACATAAAAAAGGGTATAATAACCACATTATGTGCCATTTTGCACGATCATCACGCGGAGGTTAACATGGAAGCCAATCAGCCATCAACCCTGCCAGCTGCACCTCAACCTCAGGCCGAGACACCCGTTGTTCCATCTTCTTCTGCGGTTGCCCCCCAGCCCGTGGTTGCCGTCATCGGAGCCGGCCCGGCGGGGCTTTTTGCGGCGCGCGAGCTGGCGCTCCATGGGGTTCATGTGTTCGTGTTCAATCGCGATATCAAGCCCGGCGGGTTGGCCGAATACGGCATTTACCCCGGAAAGACGCGCATGAAAGAGGGGTTGCGTGCCCAGTTCCGACAAATCCTCGATACCCCGGGGGTGGAATATTACGGCAACCTGGTGATCGGGGAACATGGCGACCTCACCCTCGACGATCTCCGGGGGATGGGCTTTCAGGCCTTACTGGTAGCAGTGGGAGCGCAGGCCACCAAGTGGGCGGGTATCCCTGGCGAGGATTTAAAGGGGGTCTACCACGCTAAAGATATTGTGTATCACTACAACCGCCTTCCCCCTTACGTGGATATGGAGTTTGCCATCGGGCGGCGGGTTGCTGTGGTGGGGGTGGGCAATGTGATGATCGATATTGCCCACTGGTTGCTGGAAGAAAAGAAAGTGGATGAAGTGATTGCCATTGCCCGGCGCGGCCCCGGAGAAGTGAAGTTCGACCGGAAGGAGCTGGAGTCGATCATCGGTTACCTCGATGTGGCTGCCGTGCAGATGGAACTTCAACGCGTGACCCCGCAGATGGTTCAGCTGGGGCAAGATCCGAACACCATGCATGAGATGATTGCCTCGCTGTTAGAAAAAAAGCCCCCGGCTGCGGGTTCTCCCGCCTTCCGCATTCAATTTTTAGCCTCTCCCGTGCGCGTTCTGGGCGATGCCCAGGGGCGGGTGTGCGGGCTGGAGTTGGAACAGACCATGCTGGTGCGTACATCCAGCGGCGAAACCGTGGCCCACGGCATGGGGCTTTATCATACGCTGGAAGTAGACACGGTGATTTTTGCCATCGGCGATCGGGTGGATTCGAGCCTGGGACTGCCGGTTGAAGGCAACGAGTTCTGTAAGAACCCTCAACCGCGTTTTCCCAAAGATGGGATGAGCTACGAGGTTTACGATCCCGTGGCAGGCAAGGTCATCGAGGATGTGTTTGTGGTGGGATGGGCGCGAAAAGCCAGCACCGGTGTGGTAGGGCTGGCGCGGAAAGACGGCGTCAATGGTGCGCACGCCCTGCTGGATTATCTGGCCACCCTGCCCCCAAGGCTGGTCTCAGTAGAGGCCATTCGCGCGCGGTTAAGCGCCCTGGGAAAACCCCTGGTAACCCGCGCCGACCTGCTCCGCCTGGAGCAGGCCGAACGCGAGCGTGCCGCCCGGCTCGGCCTGCCGGAGTTTAAATTTGAACACAATCTGGAGATGCTCCAGGTGATGGGGTTGCTCCAGCCGTTAATCGGGTGAGAGGTTTACCCCAGGGTTTTCATCCATGCCACCATCAGGTCTGCCAGGGCCTGTTCGCGGCCGGTGTAGACATGGTCGGCGCCTTCCACCACTTCAACCCGGTACCCGGCCGGGGGCGATGAGCGCAGCCTGGCCACCACCTGGCACCAGTCCAGCTCCAGCGAACCGCAGGCCGCCAGAATGGGCAGGTGCAGGCGGGCGAGGTTTTCGAGGG
>AMZC01000947.1_pt1 | contig 13412 bp, 10 predicted proteins | sample 948551 | NCBI WGS metagenome assembly AMZC01 (sample SAMN01120625, study PRJNA171369) | bioreactor sludge metagenome | biome: sludge; isolation source: anaerobic thermophilic cellulolytic sludge from lab reactor | place: China: Hong Kong, Shek Wu Hui wastewater treatment plant | collected... | reverse complement strand
GCGGGGGCCCGATCGCGCGCCGCCCTCGCCCGCCTCTGTCGAGGCGACCTCGCCCGGCGCGCTGGCGCGGCGTTGAGACGCCCCGGTCAGAAGCGACGATCGCCGCTTTCCCTGTCTTCTATCACCCTGGAAATGGTGGAGACTTTCGCCCTGATTCGGTTGAGCCTCATTTCAATGTCCCGGAGTTCGTTCAGGATGTCTCTGGTCGCCGCATAGATTTCCTCTGCGCGGCTTTCCAGGGGATCAGGCTGGCGACGGTTCCTGCCGAAGAAGGGCAGGCGCGAAGATGGCCGAGACGACGAAGAGGACGGGCGGGATGACCCCTGAGACAGTGGGCGGGATGAGAACGGAGACGACCGTTCCGATGACCTCCAAGAAGGGGATCCGAGTGATCGCTGGAATGGCTGGTCGGATGATGGAAATGGGGTCCGCGATCCGAATGACGAAGGGAATGACGGTTGAGACGACGACCCGCGGCTGCCCTTCACCCATCTAGGGGATGGTTTTTCGTCCACGCCGTGCTTTTTCTTATCAAACAGGCATGATCTCATGAAGAAATTGCGCAGCGAAGGTCCTTCGTGATAGGGACACGCCTTGCAAGCGCTGAACGACACCACTTCGTCGTAATCCACCAGGGGACAATTACTGACTCCGCCTTCTTCCTCGTCGTAAAGAATTAGTTTTCCTCTAGGCTTGCTGCTGCCGGAAAAGGATTTGGAGCCATCCCCCCGCTTGCTCTTGGGTTTGGTGTCATAGCTGGAAGACGAAAGTCCGAGCATGTCTCCAATGTCTTTGAACAGATCGAAGAAGCTCATTCGGTGCAACTCCTCCTGCACACCCACGCAGAGGCTCCGGCCCTGCGTAATCCCGCTCACAGTTCGCGCGTGTCCACGTAGATCGGCCCATCTTGCCAGGCGGGCCGCCAGCCCCGTCGCAGCGACTTGAAGACCATCCAGTAATCCATCTGCACCGTCGCTTCGGAGAAGAAGAAAGCAGGCACGCGGTCGGTGCGGTCGAGCAACAGCGAGAGCTTGCTCACCCGCGCGGCGACGGCTTCGTCGCGCAACACGTCGAAGATGGCCCGCAGCAACTCAGGCCGGTGCGTCCCCACTTCGTCAAAGAGGCGCAGGCTGGCCTGACGGCGAGCGAGCATCTCTTCCGGTGACGGAAAAGGCAGATCGGCGGGCCATTGCTGGAAGACGTAGCTCTGATCGAAGACGCTCACTCCGGCGCAGCGTCCGTCGCCCAGGTCAATGCTCCACCGCTCGAAGCCGAACGCGCTCAGGCTATCGGCCACGTCGGGCACGTACAGGTCGCGCCAGCCATGAACCGCCTGAATTTCACGTTGCTCAGCGGTCGGATCGGGGACATGGCGCGGCATCCAGTCGGGTAAGATCACGGCGGGCAAGGGCTGATACATCAGCATGATCAGTTGGCGCAGGCGCTCGTAGCCGAGCTTGGCGAACAGCCGTAGCGACGGCACATTCGAGGCGACAATATGCCCATAGACGGCGTCCATGCCCAGTTCGCGCAGGTAATCGTCCATGGTGGCCACCAGCGCCGTGCCCAGCCCCTGCCGTCGCCGCGCCGGGTGCGTGCGCACGTCGAAGACGTAGCCCAACGACACCGGCTCACCCCCGATATGCGTGCGCTTGAGGCCCGCTGCCACGCAGCCGATGACTTCTCCGTCGTTTTCAGCCACCAGCAGCACGTGGTCGGCGAAGAGGGCGGCGCGATCAATGAAGCGGCGGCGATAGTGCACGAACGGCTCTGGCAGGCCGCGCGGGCTGAGACGCTCCAGCGTCATCAGGGCCGGGTCGTCGTCGGGACGGTAGAGGCGTATTTCCATAGGCCAGAGCCAAACCAGGGTGATGAAGAAGTCCGCGCCGGTGAGATGCCTGCATTGTTCACCCTATCTTAATCCATTCTTTCGTTTAGGCAACTGTTGCCGGGGGCATGCAAAGATAAAGCGGAGCGCGGCAAAACTGCCTGACACATTTTGCACGCACCCCTGTTGCCTGCCATCAGGGGTCAACCGCCATGGGCCGCTCGGAGTGGCTCCCCTCATCGGGGTCGCCCCTGGAATTGGAGACATTGCCGTACAGAAGCAGGCGCGCAGGCGAATCAGGCGCGGTCAATTTGTGCTATACTTGCGGGCAACATGCGGGGTCTGCACAGGTTTTCGTCTCTGAACTCTGAAAGAGGTGTTCCGTGAAGCACTTTCTCGACCTGGCCGACTGGACGGCAGCCGACCTGCAATTCCTGCTGGATGCTGCGCGCGCGCTCAAAGAACAGCACAAGCGCGAGGGCAACCCGCCTCTGCTGGCGGGTAAGGCGCTGGGCATGATCTTCCAGAAGCCCTCGTTGCGCACGCGCGTTTCCTTCGAGATGGCCATGCAGCATGTGGGCGGACACGCGCTCTACCTCAGCCCGCAGGAAATCGGGCTGGGCAAGCGCGAGAGCATCGCTGACATCGCGCGGGTGCTGGGGCGCTATGTGGACGCGATCATGGCGCGCACCTTCGAGCATGAGCACATCCTGGAACTGGCCCGCTGGAGTCCGGTGCCGGTGATCAACGGCCTGACCGACTACAACCATCCCTGCCAGGCCATGGCCGACCTGCTCACCATCTACGAGGAGTTCGGGCGGCTGGAAGGGCTACACCTGGCCTATGTGGGCGACAGCAACAATGTGGCGAACAGTCTGCTGATGGGCGCGGCGCAATTCGGCATGAAGATGAGCATTGGCAGTCCCGTTGGCTATCAGCCCAAGCCCGCCGTGTTGGAGAAGGCGCGGCAGCTTTCGCGCGGGCGTTTGCAGGTCACGGTGACCGACGATCCGGTCGCCGCGGTGACGGGCGCGGACGTGATCTACACCGATACCTGGACGAGCATGGGTCAGGAAACCGAGGCGGAACAGCGCCGCGCCATCTTCCCGCCCTACCAGGTCAACAGTGCGTTGCTGAAGCACGCTGCAGAACACGCCATCGTCTTGCATTGCCTGCCGGCGCACCGCGGTGAGGAAATCACGGACGAGGTGGCCGATGGGCCGCAGTCGCGCCTGTTCCCGCAGGCCGAAAACCGCCTGCACGCCCAGAAAGCTATCCTGGTCTATCTGCTGGCCGGTCGTGAGGTGCTGGAAGACCTCACTGAGAAAAAAGGCAGCAAGAAGGATAAAAAGAAGTGACAGAGCGCGGCTGGAAGCCCGCGCCGTAGCATGGCGGTGATGCGCAGGGGCGTAGGCGCTTACGCCCCTGCAGAATACCCTGCGGTGGGGTTGACGGGCGTTCGACAGGAGGCAGGGTTCCTCAGACGGCCATTCGGCGCGCTGGGACGGGTTCAGCGAAGGGGTAACGGGGAAGATGCCAGGCAACCGTCAAATCTACGAACAAGCCATGAATATGGGGCACGCTGCCGCCTGGGATCACGAGTGGGACAAGGCCATCGCGGCCTATGGGCGCGCCGTCAAGGAAATGCCGGATGATCCGGCGGCGCACAACAGTCTGGGCCTGGCTCTGCTGCAGGCGCGTCGCCTGGAGGATGCGCTCAAAGTCTATATGCGCGCGCACCAACTGGCCCCCGACGACCCCGTCCCGCTGGAGCGTAGCGCCGACATCCTGGAGCGCCTGGGGCGTCTGAAAGAAGCCGCGCAGCAGTACATCAACGTTGCCGATCTATATCTCAAGCAGCGTGACCTGAAGAAAGCCATCGCCAACTGGGAACATGCCACCCGTCTGACCGCCGGTCTGGTGAGCATCCATCAGCGGCTGGCGCTGGCCTATGAGAAGATCGGGCGCAAGCAGCACGCCATCCGCGAGTATCTGACGCTGGCCTTCAACTTTCAGCGCGCCAACCGCGAAGACATCGCCATGCAGGCGGTGGAGCGGGCGCTGCGCCTCGATCCCAATAATCCGCAGGCGCTCAACACCCTGCAGGCTATCCGCACCGGCTCGCTCATCTCGCCGGACATCATCAAGATAGACCTGGAAGAGACGGGCGAGTTCGAAGACCTCCCGCGCACTGGACAGCTCAAACTCTCCGACGAGGACGTGGACGAACTGCTCAGCGGCGGTCGGGTGGAGGAAGAGGCCGATCCGCGTGGCCCGCTGGGCGAAGCCATCGAGCGCGCTCTGGAGGCCATCGCCACACACGTTTTCGGCACCGGCGATCTCGACGAAGCGGGCGTGTATGCCTCGCAGGCCATCGCCTATCAGCAGCAGGGTTTGCACGCCGAAGCGGTGGGAGCCTATGAACGGGCGCAGGCCGCCGGCCTGGATCATCCGGGTGTGCACCTGGCCTTGGGCGCGCTCAAGCTGGAACTGGAGCGGCTGGACGAGGCGATTGCCCATTTCGACCGGGCGGCGTCCGAGCCATCGCTGGCGGCGGGCGCGTTGCATGGGCTGAGCCTGGCTCACGCCACGCTCAACCGTCCGCGCGCCGCCGCGCGCTACCTGGTCCAGGCCATGCGCATGGCCGATATCGAGATGGCGCAGCACGATGACGAAGCGGTGCAGCTTGCCGAAATCTACGACCGGCTGACGGCCAGCGTTGAGGAAGCCGACGACCATCAGTTGCGCGAACTCAACGTGCGTTTCCTGGAGATGCTGACCGGCCCCTCGTGGAAGCAGCGCATCGCCAAGACGCGCCGCCAACTGGAAGAGGCGATCACCCTGCAAGAGCCGGATTCGCTGGTGAGCATCGCGCTGTACCTCGACGACCGCGTCACCGAGGGGCTGAACCTGATCGATCGCTACATGCGCGAGGGGCGCTACACCCTGGCCATGGATCAGGCGCACTTCATGCTGGAGAGCGCGCCCGATTACCTGCCCATTCACTGGCGCATCGGGCAGATTCTGCTGGAGCGCAACAACATCCCGGCGGCCATGGCCAAATACAACCTGGTGGCCGAGACCTATCGCCTGCGCGGTGACAACGAGCGCGCCATGGCCATCCTGCAGGAAGCGCTCAAGATCGCCCCCATGGACACCTCGCTGCACCAGAGCCTGATCGAATTGCTGGAAGAAGAAGAGCGCTGGAGCGATCTGCTCAGCGAGTACATTGACCTGGCCGACGCCTATTATCAGCTTGCCGATCTCGATGCGGCGCGGGCGACCTATCAGGCGGCCATTCAGTTGGGTCAGCGCGTGGGCGTGCCCGACGAACAGATCATTCAGATCATGCATCGCCTGGCCGAGATTGACGTGAACCGGCTCGATCTGCGGCAGGCCATGCGCACCTACGAGCAAATCCGGCGCATGGACCCCGAAGACGAACGCGCCCGTCGCGCCCTGGTGGACTTGAACTATCGGCTGAACGATGCGGTCTCCGCCGTGCGCGAGCTGGACGGCCTGTTGCGGCTGTATGCCAGGCAGCGCAAAGCCGCGCAGATCATCCGCGTGCTCGAAGAACTCGTCACGCGCTATCCCAAGGACATGGCCCTGCGTTCGCGGCTGGCCGCCGTCTACCGGCAGACCGGCAGCGTCAACAAGGCGGTGGAACAGCTCGACGAACTGGCCGAATTGCAGCTTGAGGCGGGTTTGCACAACGACGCCATCGTCACCATCCGGCAGATCATCGCGCTGAACCCGGAGCGGGTAGACGACTACCGCCGCCTGCTGCAACAACTGAGCGGTTAACGCAGGGGACGCGAGATTCTCATCCGCTCCTCATTTGGGGCGGGGCGGAATGTGGTATGGTTGGCGCGAAGAATGGGACCTGGTGGGCAGAGGGATTGCGCAATAGACCATGAGACTGATCTGGACACTGGAGACATTCGGCTGGAACGACGTGCCGGATGTGCTGGTGGTGGCGGTGATCATCTTCGCCGTCACGCTGGTTGTTCGCGGCACACAGGCAGTGCCCCTGTTGCGCGGCACGATCCTGGTGGTGCTGCTCATGGCGCTGCTGGCAAGCATCTTCGAGTGGGTCGCTTTTCGCTGGCTGCTCAATCACATCATCACCGCCTCGATAGTAGCCATCCCGGTCATCTTTCAGCCCGAACTGCGCCGCGCCCTTGAACGGGTGGGGCGTACTGGTCTGGCGCAACTGTTCAGCCGTCAGCCCGCCTTCACCGCCGAAGAACAGATCATTGACGCCATCTGCGCGGCGGCGGCGCGCCTGTCCGAACGGCGGCATGGCGCGCTGATCGTGCTGGAGCGCAACGATGCGCTGGACGAGTTCATCAACACGGGCGTGCCGCTCGATGCGCAAATCAGCCCTCAACTGCTGCTGACTGTCTTCTGGCCCAAGACGGAACTGCACGACGGCGCGGTGATCATCCGGCGCGGGCGGGCAGTGAGCGCCGCGTCGGTGTTGCCGCTGTCGTCGGGGCGCAACCTCAGCGACCGCAAGCTGGGCACACGGCACCGCGCCGGGCTGGGCATCAGCGAAGTGTCGGACGCGCTGTGCGTGATCGTCTCGGAGGAGACAGGGCGTATCTCTGTAGCCAATCGCGGGCGCATGATCCGCCGCCTGGACGCCGATCGGCTGCGCACCATCCTCAGCGCTTTCTATACCAGCAGCCGCGCTCAGGCCCCTACCTGGCCCTGGACTCCGCTGTGGAACCGCGCCCGCGACGAACTGACGCGCCTGCGCAACCGCGACGGCTCCGGTCGCCGCGCCGCGTGAGGGGCACAGAAGTGAGGATGTCCATGGCTGCCAAGCGTTGGGTGAAGAGTCTGTTCTACATCACCCATATTGACAATGTGCCTTCGATCCTCCAGCGAGGGATTCTGTCGCATCGGCGGATGGAAGACGAAAGGGTTCCCTTCACCCCCATCTATGACGACCGGATTGTTGCACGCCGGCACGATAGAATGACGCCCGATGGAAAAAGCTTATGGGATTACGCGAATCTTTTCTTTCAACCCCGTAATCCCATGCTCTACCGTGTGATCAGCGAAAAGCAGAAAGACCTGCTTGCCATCCTTGCCATCAAGCCACAGGTGCTCGATCTCCCTGGAGTCCTGGTCTCTACCGGTAATGCCGCTCATCATCTTTCCCGTGTGCTTCCCGTGGACGGAGGACTGGAAGCGCTCGCCGAAATACGCTCCGTTCTCAAGAGCGATTGGTGGAAAGAAGAAGACGGCTCAAAACGCAAGATTATGGCCGAGTGTTTGGTGCCAGACTTCATCCCGCCAGAGTATATCCACTCGATCTACGTGGCGAGTGAAAGAGCAGTCGCCGAACTCCGTGCCAGAATCCAGACCAGGTTGGATATCATCCGCGAACCGCACATGTTCTTCCAGCCGAAGTTGATCATCCCTGTCGTTGAAGGTCAACTGTACCTGGTCGATGGGGATATGTTCTTTTCTCAGATGCAGACCTTGACTATTAGTGTGAATACTGTAGGCGTCATGGGTAGAGGGCTGGCATCGCGAGCGAAATATCAGTTCCCTGATGTATATGTTGAATATCAGGACGTGTGTCGAAAGAAAATTCTTCAGATGGGTATCCCCTATCTTTACAAGCGCGAGATGTCTCTGGAGTATGATTTGATAGATGAGCCTTTGCCTGACCACGATCTGAACGCAAACAAATGGTTCTTACTCTTTCCCACCAAACGGCATTGGCGAGAGCAAGCTGATCCCGCGGGGATCGAACAGGGACTGGAGTGGATCACGAGCCGTTACAAGGCTGAAGGAATACAGTCTTTGGCGGTACCTGCTCTTGGCTGTGGCCTGGGCGGACTGAGTTGGGCTGAGGTTGGCCCGCTGATGTGCCGCTATCTCGCCCATTTGGACATCCAGGTGAGCATCTACTTGCCCCGTGAAAAGATGCCACCCAGCGACCAACTAACGGCCAGCTATTTGCTGGGCAACCCCTAAGAGTCCCATGCGCACCCATTCCTTGTTTCAGTCGTTCGTCAGCAACCTGGGGTGGATGGCCATCTCGGTGCTGCTGGCGTTGATGATCTGGGTGGCGGCCAACATGGCCAACAATCCGGTCGAGCAGAACGAGGTGCAGGCGGTGCCAGTGCGCATCGAGCTGCCCGAAGGGTTCGTGCTGAGCCGCTCGCCCGACATCACCGCTGTCACTGCCGTGGTGCGCGCCGAGCGCAATCAATGGGACCTGATCACGCCGGGCGATATTCTGGTCACCGCCGACCTGCGCAACCTCAAAGAACCGGGCGAATACCGCATCGAACTGGAAGCGGAGGTTGCCTCACCATTGCATGGGCGGGTGGTGGCGCTGCGTCCCAGCACGCTGACGCTGAAGATTGACTACGAAGTCGAAAAGCGCGTGGCGATCCGCGTGGTGGTGACGCGCGATCCGCCCCTGGGCTATACCTACCCGTCGGACCTGACCTGTAGCTCGACCGAAGCGCTCGTGCGGGGCAGCGCCGAGCGGGTGGCCGAGGTGGCCTACGTCGAGGCGCGGCTCGACCTGGCCGACGAATTGAATCCGGTCACCAAGGTCGTCAGCCTGATCCCTGTGCAGAACAGCGGTCTGCGCGTGCGCGATGTCGAACTCGACCCCGCCAGTGTCTCCTGCGACGTGCCCATTCAGCCGCGCGAAGATGTCTTTCAGATGCCCGTGCAACCCAAGATCACTGGCAACCCGCCGCCCGGTTACAATGTGGTACGCTACGCCGAGATTGTGCCCGACACGGTCGCCCTCACTGGCGACCTGGCGGCGATCCGCTCGTTGCCGGGGCTGGTACGCACCGCGCCGATTGACCTGACCAACCGCACGGAGACGTTCACGACGGAAGTGCCCGTAGACCTGCCCCCAGGCGTGAGCACCGTGCCCGAAAACCAGATCATCAAGGTCACCATTGTCATCGAACCGCAGATCAGCACGCGGCAGTTCGAAGACGTGCCGGTCGAAGTCACCGGTCTCGATCCCACGCAATTCCGCGCGACGGGCCTGGCCGATACTGTCACTGTCTTCGTCAGCGGGCCGCTCAACCGCCTGCCCAACCGCGAGAATCTGCGCGTGGTGGTCAACCTGAGCGGCCTGCCGGTGGGCAATCATCAGGTGACGCCCCAGGCCATGCTGATGGGGTTGCAGGACACCAGCGCGCTGAGTGTGACGGTCAGCCCGGACGAGCTGAGCGTGACCATCGAAGCGCTGAATCCCACCCCGACGCCCAGCCCGGCGCTCACGTTGACTCCTGGCAGCCCGTAGCCGGACATGCGCGGGTAGCCAGCAACCTTGAGACAACCTGAACAAGTCTTTTATGGCGTTTTAATGGCGCGGCGCTATGGTGATGCATGAGGGCGCTATGCCCGCTGCTCAAGCGTATCGCCAGGACCGCGCAAAGACCCGTATGCTCCCTACCCCCACCTGATCCACTGCGCTGTCCAGCGATACACCCAGGGAAGGAGTCCCCGCCCCTTCCCTCTTTTCTTTTCCATCCCAGTTAACGGACCGCCCGTCTTTTTGCCGCCGCCCCAAGTTGCATTACAATGCAGGATGATGCACAGTCTGCCCAACCATGTGCCCCGCGTGGGCGCTTGAGGAGCGCATTATGCGTAGCCGTTTCGCTCATCCTCGCCTCGCTGGCGTGATCATCGTGTTGATCCTGGCCGCGCTGGCCTGCAACCTGCAGATCGGCGGTCAACAGGGGCCAGGCGGCACCGCTTCTCCGCCTGTTCAGCGCCCGGTCGTGGAGATTCTGGAACCGCAGCAGGGACAGACATTCACCGTGGGGCAGAGCGTGCCCGTGCGGGCGCGGGCGACCAGCCCCTCCGGCGTGACTCTGGTGGAGCTACTGGCTAACAACGTGCGCGTGAACAGTCAGGTGCCCGCCGAGGCCGTCGGCCCCACGGTGGTAGAAGTGGTGATGGACTACAAGCCCGACCGGCCCGGCACGGTGATCCTGGCAGTGCAGGCCTATAGCGGGCAGATTGTGGGCCAACCGGCGCAGCGCTCGATCACCGTCTTGCCGCAGCTTTCGCCAGGGGAAGGGGGCGCGGGCACGCTTCCCGCCCTGCAGCCCACGCCGACCGTCTTCAACCCGGTCTGCCGGGCGCGGGTCAATGTGGGCGGGTTGCGGCTGCGCACCGGCCCTGGCACGGAATATGACATCATCACCAACTTCAACGCTGGCGACGAGCCGCTGATCGCCGGGTATGCCGATCGCTCCGACGGGCGCTGGTGGTACGTCTCGTGGGCGGGCACGTTCGGCTGGACGGCAGCCGCCTACACTACGCAGTTGGGCGATTGCAGCACCATTCGCCCCGCCGTGATACCGCCCTCGCCGACGCCGCGTGCCACCGCGACGGTCCCGCCCACGCAACCGGGGATCACCGCCACGCCGACGTTGCCCGACCTGTTCATCCCGCTCTTCGAGGGAGTGACGCAGGTGCAACTGGGCGCGGATGGCACGGCGCAGGCCAATTTCGTCATCCAGGTGCGCAATGCCGGTGGGCAGATTGCCGGGCCGTTCCGTGTGCGCGTGGACAAACCGGATGGGCAGATAGATTACTTCAACGTGCCCGGCCTGGCCCCCGGCCAGACGGCTGACGTGCCTGGCCCCGGCGGGCTGATCGTGGTCTTCCGCACGCCGGGCATCGCCCGCATCATCGTCACGGTGGACGATCAGAATGCAGTTGGCGAGAGCAACGAAGGCAACAACCAGGTCTACCGCGACGTGACGGTCAACCCCGGCCCGGCTACCAACACCCCTCCCGCGCCGACTCCTGCCCCTTCGCCCACGACGCCTCCGGCGCAGCCGCAGTTGCAGCCGGAGGTGAGCGGGCAAGGGGTGGGCATCCCCGAAGCGCCCGCGGTTGCACCCATCCTGGCCCTGGGGCCGATCGGGCCGGGCAACGCCGCCCAGGTGACGCAGATCGCCGCCTTGAGCGGGCATGGCGGCACCATCACCGGCCTGGACTTCAACCCGGCGGGAACGTTGCTGGCCTCGGCCAGTCGTGATGGCACGGTGCGCCTGTGGGACGTCTATCTGGAAAGCGAGTTGCTCACTCTGGTCGGGCATACCGACCGCGTGCAGGACGTGGCTTTCAGCCCCCTGGGCGACCGCATCGCCTCGGCCAGCCTGGATGGCACGGTGCGCCTGTGGGAAGTCAGCAGTGGCACGCCGCTGATGACGCTCAATCATGGTGCGCCGGTCTGGCGCGTGGCCTTCAGCCCGGACGGCTCGCGCGTGGCTGGTGGCGGCGAAAACCCCGACGCAGGCGGCGGACTGAGCGGTCTGGTGCGCGTCTGGGATACGGGCACCGGCGCAGAGGTCGCCCTCATCCAGACCTTCGGCGTGGTCACGGGCGTTGGCTTCCTGGATAGTGGGACGCTGGTCGTGGCCAGCGCCGCCAAAGATTGCAGCCTGGGCGGGGGCGAGGTGTCCATCTTCACCCTCGATACACCCAACGCCGCCCTGCTGACGCTGGCCGACGGCCCGACCTTCACGCGCCTGGCCGTTGATGCGGCGACGGGCTTGATCGCCGCCAGCAGCCAGGAAGCGCTCTGCTCAGGGGATTACCTGGTGCGGGCGTGGTATGCGAGCGGTTACCAGGCGGCGACGCTCGATCACGGCGGCAATGCTGTCAGCGGGCTGGCGATTGGCCCTGGGGCAACTCTGATCGCCAGCGCTTCTGCGGATGGGGCAGTGCGCCTGTGGGACACGGGCACCAGCGCACAGCTTGCCGTCCTTTCGGCGGGTGGCACGGTGGAGGCTATCGCTTTCAGCCCGGATGGCACGCGGCTGGCCTCTGGCGGCGCTGCCGACGCGGTGTTGCTGTGGGGCGTGGGGTGATCCGCTCCGCGGCAGGGAGAGCGCGCATGGCGCGACGGGTGAGTCTGCTGCTGACGGTGTTGCTGAGCGCAGCGCTCGCCTGTACGCTACGCTTTGGCACGGATGAGGGAGGTTCGCAGCAGCCCGCGCCCCTCAATGCGCCCGGCGCGGCGCCGACCGTGCGCGTGATCGCGCCGGAAAACGGCGTGCGTGTGCCCGCCAATCAACCGCTCGACATCACTGTCGCCACCGATTCCACCGCCACCAGCTTCTTGATGAGCGTGGGCGGGCGTGTCGCCACCACCAAAGCGCTGCCGCCGGGGCAATCCGGCCCGGCGCAGGCCATCCTCACCTGGACGCCGGACCGCCAGGGCACGTTCACCGTGGAGATCGTGGCCTTCAACGGCAGCGCGGCCAGCGCGCCGGCAACGCTGCTGGTCGAGGTCAGCGGGGTGGCCAGCGGCGGGGGGACGGGGACAGGGGCCGGTTGCAGCGGGCGGGTGGTGGTGGACAGCCTCAACTTCCGCGAAGGGCCGGGTACCTCGGCGGCGCGGCGCGGACAGTTCGCGCTGGGCGAACTGGTGACCATCATCGGGCGCAACGCCGACACAAGCTGGTGGCAGGTACAACGCGCCAATGGTGAGCAGGGCTGGGCCATCAACAACGGCCAATGGCTGCAGGTCAGCGGCTCGTGCGATGCCCTGCCCGTCACCGGCTGAGCAGCGTCCGCCCCCGCCTGTTTGACGATTTCCCTGCGCCCTGCCGACCGGCTCTTTGCAGGGCGGGGGTGTCGGGCTACAATGAAGGCCCGGCGACCTACGCCTGACCTTTCGGCTGATGTCTCGTGTGATTGCAGAGGAACTGCTTCATGGCGCGCATTGTGCTAATAATGTTGTTTGATGACGTAGATACGCTCGATTTTTCCGGCCCGATGGAAGTCTTTTCGATCACCGGGCAGCGAGCGACCGGACCGGTGCCGTTCAGCGTCACCACTGTCGCCGAACGCCAACTCCCCCCGGTCACCACGCGCAGCGGCCTGCGCGTCACTCCCTACCACACCTACGCCAACGCGCCGCAGGCCGATATTCTGGTCGTGCCCGGCGGGTTGGGGGCACGGCACGAGCGCAACAATCCCGCCACACTGCAGTTCATTCAACGGCAGGCGCGCGGTGCAGAACTGGTGATCTCGGTGTGCACGGGCGCGCTGCTGTTGGGGGCAGCGGGGTTGTTGCAGGGCAAGCGTGCCACGACCCATCACCGCGCTTTCGACGAACTGGCCGCGGTCGCGCCGGACTGTGAGATCGTGCGCGACGCCCGTTTTGTGGACAACGGGCAGATCATCACCGCGGCGGGGATCACGGCGGGGATTGATACGGCGCTCTACGTGGTGCAGCGACTGATCGGCAGGGAGACCGCCCTGGAGACGGCCCGGCATATGGAGTATCGCTGGGAACCGTCCTGAACCCCCAAAAGGGGGCGCACAGATACCGGTGAACGGTGGCATCTGTGCGCCTGTGTGGGGGGAGGGGGATGTATTCGGGCTGTTTGCCGGCTTTTGGCGCGCAGCGCCTCAGCCGTTGTCCTCAAATCTCACCCTCTTATACGCACCGATCGCCACAATTGATCACTGTCTTTTGCTTTCTGCCCGACCCTGCTCTCACAGACCGTTTGGGAAGTCCTGCTCTGCGGCTTTACCTCACCTCCACTCGGCGCTGACG
>AMZC01004328.1_pt1 | contig 13517 bp, 9 predicted proteins | sample 948551 | NCBI WGS metagenome assembly AMZC01 (sample SAMN01120625, study PRJNA171369) | bioreactor sludge metagenome | biome: sludge; isolation source: anaerobic thermophilic cellulolytic sludge from lab reactor | place: China: Hong Kong, Shek Wu Hui wastewater treatment plant | collected 2011-05-01... | reverse complement strand
GCCGCAGCGTCACTGCACCGGTCTGCAGGGGAAAGCGCGTGCCGTCGTGCAGCAGTTCCCAGGGATAACGGGCCATGCGCACCGCCGCGCGGTCGAAGCGCAGTTCCAGTTCCAGCGGGACGCCCTGCACAGTCGCTTCGGCCAGCGCCGCCCGATAGACCTCCTCCAGCGGGCCGGGGAACAGCGCGCGGAACAGCCCGCGCCCGACATCCTGGTGAAAGGTCGGCTGACTGGCCATGCGCAACACGTCTTCTAGGCGCTGCAACACCACATGCGCCGTCTGACCAGCGCCGTAGGGCGCGTCGTGCACGGTCACCGACAGCCCCTGCTCTTGATCGTTCAGTTGCAGCACCACCCGTGGCGCGCTTGTCGCCATGGCGTCCCCTTTCCGGCACATGCCCCATTCTAGCCGTGCCAACGGGCCGTGCAAGTGAGAGGGAGTAGATAGTTATCAGTTATCAGTGATCAGTTGGTAGTTGGTAGTTGGTAGTTGGCAGTGAACAGCGGGCTGTTACAGGCATGGCTGCCGCGAACACAGGGTGGAAATTGTGCAACTGACAACTGAGAACTGCGAACTGAAAACTATGAACTGTGAACTGAAAACCATGAACTGCCGACTGAAAACCCCTCCCTGGAGCACACTATGCCTTCGGGACAAGACTGGCGCAACCGCCATGAGCCAAAGTGCGTTATAGTCATGGGTGCGCGATATGAGCCTGCCGCAGACGACAGATCGGCACGCATATGGGGCGTGGAGCCAGAAGGCGGATCGCAGATGAGAAACTGGTGGCAAGATCACCTGGCGGCACGACCCACGCAGTTCGCCTGGGGAGCGGTGATGCTCGGCTGCCTGGCGCTGATCCTGTTCGCGCTCGGCAGCGCCGCGCTCCTCGACCGCGCGCCCGTGCGTGAAGCAGACGCGCAGACCGCCACCTGGTTCTACGAACACGTCGGCCCAACCGTGCACGATGTGTTCCTGGTGGTGACTGCTTTTGGCTCGCCGGTGCTGTGGGTGCTGGGCTTTGGGGTGGGCGTCTATCTGATCATTCGGCGGCAATGGGCGCTGCTGGCTGGTTGGGCGCTGGCGATGGCTGCCGGCAAGGTGTGGAACGAGGCGCTGAAAGCCTGGCTGGCACGCCCGCGCCCGGCCTTCCCTGGCTGGGACAACCCCGCCAGCGGCTATGGCTTCCCCAGCGGGCACACCATGCAGTCCACGCTGGCCTATGGGATGCTGGTCTACCTGGGCTGGCGACGGGTGCGCCCGCGCGGAGCGTTGTTGGCAGGCGCGGCCCTGTGGATCGCGCTGATTGCGCTCAGCCGCCTGGTATTGGTGGCGCACTTTCCCTCGGACGTGATCGGCGGGCTGCTGGCGGGCACGCTCTGGCTGCTGACCAGCATTGCCTTCACCGAGGCTCTGCGCGTCCGCGCGACGGCCCGGCGCTCTCCCGCTCGACACGCAGCAGAACAGGAGGCTCTATGAAACGCATCGCGGTACTGACCAGCGGAGGCGACGCCCCAGGCATGAACGCGGCCATCCGTGCTGTCGTGCGCACCAGCATCGAGCGCGGCTGGGAAGTCTTCGGCGTCGAGCATGGGTATCGGGGTCTGCTCAACGGCGAATTCGTGCCCCTCAACCGGCGCGACGTGGGGGGCATCATGCAGCTTGGGGGTACGATTCTGGGCAGCGCCCGTTGCCCGGAGTTCAAGACCGACGAAGGACGGCGCAAAGCCGTGCGCGAACTGAACCGGCGCGGCGTCGAGGCGCTGGTCGTCATCGGCGGCAACGGCTCACAGGCCGGCGCTCAGGCGCTCTATCAACTGGGCTTTCCCGTCGTGGGGGTGGCGTCTACCATTGACAACGATCTGGCCGGTTCGGATATCACGCTGGGCGTGGATACGGCGCTCAATATCGCCCTGGAGGCCATAGACCGGCTCAAGGTGACCGCGTCGTCGCACGAGCGAGCTTTCCTGGTGGAGGTGATGGGGCGCAATTGCGGCTACCTGGCGCTGATGGCGGGCCTGGCCGGTGGGGCCGAAGCCATCTGCGTGCCGGAATTCGAGACTTCGCCCGAAGCAGTGGCCGAGGCCATCGCCACGGCCTACGAGCGCGGCAAACCGCACGCGCTGATCGTCGTGGCCGAGGGCGCGCGCTACAACGCCACCCGCCTGGCCGAGTACTTCCGCGAGCACAACGAGGAGTTGGGCTTTCAGTTGCGCGTGACCATCCTGGGGCATGTGCAGCGCGGCGGGACGCCTGGCGCGTTCGACCGGCTGTTGGGCACGCGCTTCGGGGCCTACGCGGTCGAGCAGATCGCCGCGGACAACTACGGCGTGCTGGTCGGGCAGATCAAGGGCGAGATCGTCGCCACACCCTACGACCAGGTGATCGGTCAGCCCAAACCGCTCGATCCGCGTCTGCTGGAACTGGCTAACGTCCTGGCCAAGTGAAAGTCGGGGCACCGAAGGGGAGCGCTGGTTGGCGGGAGACTTGCGCCCGCGCATCCTGCCCAGAGCGAGCACAGAGTCCTGCCCGCATCCCCGGCGTTTGAGGCGGAATCTCGTTGACCAAACAGTCGCTCATTGCGTATAATCCGCTTCGGCAGCGCGGAGACAGGTCATCAGTGATCAGTGAAGAGTTATCAGTTTCCAGTTATCAGACGCCGGTTGTGTGCGGCGGCGCGCCTGCCGCAGGTTACTGATCACTGAGAGCTGATCACCGACAACCGAAAACTGCGAACGTACCCGCACCCAGTTACTTCACAGGTCAACAGGCAACGAGGTGGTGAATGCGCTTAATTCTCGTTCGGCACGGGCAGGCAGAGCATCGCGGCGACGAGGAGGACAACCTGTACCTGACCGAGTTGGGCAGGCGACAGGTGGAGCTGCTGGGCCAGTGGCTGGCCGAAAACGAACCTGAGATCACGACCATCGTCAGCAGTCCGCTGCGGCGGGCGCGCGAGACGACTTCCATTCTCAACCGTTACATTCACGCGCCGGTCAAGGTAGACGACGACCTGCGCGAGACCACACACGATCTCTATATGAAGCTGCCGCGGCTGGTGCATCCATCGGACAACGGCCCGCACTATTTCATCATGCCCGCCGACAACTACTATCAGCGCTTCGCCGAGCAGACCCGCCGGGTGCTCAACCGGTTGATTGAGAACCCTGAGGCTCCGCAGACCAAGCTGGTCGTCTGTCATGGCGGGACGGCGGGCACGATGGTGCGCATGCTGCTCAAATGCCATCATCTCGACATCTGGATGCACAACACGGCCATGCACTACCTCACCTGGCAGGATGGCCTGTGGGTGATCCGCGGCATCAACTACGCGCCGCACCTGCCCGCCGACATGCTGACCGGCTGACGAAGCGGCTTCAGTCGCCCGCCGGAACGCTGGCCTGAGTGGCCAGGCGTTGCACATACTGGCGCGCCATCAGTGCGACCGTCGCCCCTTCGCCGGCGGCGGCAGCGGCCTGCTTGGTGCTGCCCGCGCGCACGTCGCCCGCCGCGAAGACACCGGGCATGCTCGTCTCCAGGTTGTCGCGCGTTTTGATGAAGCCCCAGGCGTCGGTCTCCACATAGGGTGCAAACGGTTCGCTGTTGGGCTGCATCCCGATCAGGATGAACACGCCGTCGGGGTGATCGATTCGTTCCTCGCCGGTGAGACGGTCGCGCACGCGCACCCCTGCCAGGGTGCGTTTTTCGCTCACCAGGAACTCGCGCACGTCCTGGTTGGTGCGCACGCTGATCTTGGGGCAGTCGCGAATCTTCTGTTGCAGGATCAGGCTGGCGTGCGGTTCGGCGTCATATTCCAGGATGGTGACGTGCTCGGCGAACTGACAGATATGCAACGCCTCCTGGAAACCGCTGTTGCCCCCGCCGATGACATAGACCTGCTTCCCTTTGTAGAAGGGCGCATCGCACGTGGCGCAGAAGTGAATGTTGATGCCGATCAGGCGCGACTCACCGGGGACGTTCAGCCGCCGGTAGGTGCTACCCGTCGCCAGGATCACCGCGGCAGCGCAATATTCATGACCGTCGGCGGTGCGCACCAACCGGTACAGGCCATCTTCGCCCAGGCCAGTGACAGTCTGCGCCTGCAGGATTTCCACCCCAAAGCGCTCCGCCTGGCGACGCAACCGGTTCGCCAGCTCCGCCCCGTTGACTCCCTCGTCGAAGCCGGGGAAATTGTCCATATAGCGGGTCATGCCCACCTGCCCACCAACGCCGCTTTTCTCGATCACCAGCGTCGAAAGGCCCTCGCGGCTGGTGTAGATGGCCGCCGTCAGGCCCGCCGGTCCGCTGCCGACGATGATCACGTCGTAGAAACGCTGACTGGCTTCCAGCTTGAGGCCAAGTTTGCGGGCCAGCTCCTCGTTGCTCGGCTCGACCAGCAGCGACCCGTCGGGGAAGATAATCGTCGGGATGCGGCGCATGCCGTTGTTGAGCCGCTCGACCTCGGCGACGAATTCCGGATGCTGATCCAGGTCTATGTACTCGTACTGGACGCGCTGCTCGCCGAAGAAGGTCTTGGCGCGGCGGCAGTCCGGGCACCAGTTGGCCCCGTACATGAGAATAGTCCCTTCGGAGGGCACATGGGACGGCTCGGTCACAGTTCTCTCTCCTTGGCGGAAATGCTTTGGGGGCAAAGTATATCACAAAACCGAAGCTTTGGTCTCGCACTTCGGCGGCCTGGAAGCAGAGCACCGCTTGAACAAAGGCTGCCTGTCTGAGACATATTATCCCGGAGACGTGACCTGCAATATACTATGGCCTAGCATTCGACTGCATGACATACAGGCGTGAGCTATGAATTTCCTGGATCTCAAGGGTCATAAGCTTGGACAATACCAATTACTGGAATTGCTCGGTGTTGGCGGCATGGGGGCTGTCTACCGCGGTTACCAGGAATCGCTAAAGCGCGAGGTGGCCATCAAGGTGATGACCCCCCACCTGATACAGGACCCCGCGTATATCGCCCGATTCACGCGCGAGGCTGAGACCGCAGCACGGCTGGAACATAGCCATATCGTCCCTGTTTACGACTATGGCACTGAGGGGCCAATTAGCTATATTGTCATGCGCCTGTTGACTGGGGGCACGCTCGATGCACGCCTGCGACAACAGATTGCTCAACAAGCCCCGCTGCCCAGCCCTGGCGAAGTGGCCGAATGGCTCATGCAAATTGCTCAGGCGCTCGATTATGCCCATAAGCAGGGCGTCATTCACCGCGACATCAAACCCAGCAATGTGATGTTCGATAGCCAGGGCAATGCCTACCTGGTTGATTTCGGTATCGCCAAGCTTCTGTATGCCACCTCTGTCCTGACAACCACTGGCGCAGCCATTGGCACACCTGCGTATATGGCTCCTGAACAGTGGCGTGCCGAGGAACCAACACCAGCGACCGACCAATATGCAGTCGCAGTGATGACCTATGCTCTGCTATGTGGGCGTCTGCCGTTCGACGCGCCAACACCCTATGGCTTCATGCACAAGCACCTGACCGAGCACCCCACGCCAGTGCAGACCTATCGCCCAGACCTGCCCGCGGAGGTGACGACCGCGCTCGAACGTGCCCTGGCCAAGACTCCTGAGGAGCGCTTCCCGACGGTTAGCGCCTTCGCCCAGACCATCAAAGAGGCCGTCCGCAGCCAACCAAGTCTACCTACGGGCTTCTTCGAGAAACCGGTTGCCAATATGGGGTTCGCGGGCGGTTCATCAGGACGCGCCGTCACCCCAACGCCAGCGACCGCCTTTTCGTCGCAGTCAGGCCCCATAGTGCCGGTCTCCCAGGCAGCGGCAAGTAGCACCCGACCGGCTGCGGGCAGGGAACGACGGCGGGCTTACCCTGCGCTCTTTGGGCTGGCAACTCTGTTCGTCGCCATCCTGCTGATCGCAGGGGCTATCGGGCTGTTGGGCAGGTATGGCGCTCGACAGCCACCTGCTGCGCCCGGCATAGCTACCCAGAGCACGCCAGATGCTACTGGAAAGTCGCCCGAACCTGCAGCCGTGAGCGGTCTGATCGTCCTTGCGTCCAGCACCGCGACCTCCATCGCCACGGCCAGTCCCACGCCGACATCCACCCACACCGTCACGCCGACTGCAACTGATACTCCCACCCAGACAGCCACCCCCAGTGACACTCCCGATGTGGAAGCAACTGCTGAGGCCATGTTGCAAGCCACGCTGACAGCCATTGCCGCCAGTTGGACCGATACGCCGACGGCAACATACACCGCTACCCCCGATATAGCGGCCAGTGCTCAGGCAATGATGACCCAGATCGCGGCAAGCTGGACGGCAACGCCTACCAGCACGCCGACTCCCACTGCCACCGAGACCGCAACCCCCACCACTACTCCGTCGTTGACGCCGACGCCCTCGCCCACCCGAACGCTGACACCAACCCCGTCCCCCACCTCGACCAGAACACCACGGCCCACCTCTACCCCTACGCCGCCCCCTCTTCCGGCGGAATGCCAGCAGGGCTTTCTGCCACCGCGTCTGCAGGTGGGCACAGAAGCCTGTGTGAGCGATAGCACCCCTAATAATCTGCGCGATGCCCCAGGGAGCCTGGATATCATCGGCCAAATCCCACCGGGAGGGATTTTTCGCGTCCTGGACGGGCCAGTCTGCACGCGCTCAACAGTCACTGTGTGGTGGTATGTCGAATATCGCGGGATGCGCGGCTGGACAGCAGAAGGCAGCAAAGCCACCTACACCTACTGGCTGTCACCACTACCCTGTCCACGACAGGCGGAGGCGCGCCAGTTGACACCTGGCCTGGACGGCGTCGTCCTGGAAGTGACGGAGGCTGGCGACGATCTGAACGTGCGCACGGCCCCTGCTTTGAACGCAGGCATTATAGACCGGCTTTTCTGGGGTGACCGTGTTCTGTGGACAGGGGAAGAAAGCTACGCCGATGGATACACCTGGTATCATGTATTCTTCTACGGCGGCCTGGAAGGCTATATAGCCTATAGACCTGAGTGGCTGGTGACACGCGATCCTGATCAGACTACACCAGGGGCAATGGTGGGTAAGACGATCCGCATTACTCGCAATGGAGACGAAAGTCACCTGCGTACACAACCGTCAATTCTCAACAGCAGAGAGGTTCAATTGCTGCACGAGGGCGACACGCTGACCATCATTGGCGGGCCGATTTATGGCGACTACTACCTGTGGTGGGAACTGCGCCTGCCGGATGGACGAACAGGCTGGCTGGTAGACGTACCGGGATGGTGGACTGTACAGTAAGTCCAAGGGCATTCCCGATCGCCCCCTGTCGCAGGGCGCAGTATACTTGGCGCTACAAGACTTGGTTTGTTCTCAGCCACCAGGAAAGGAATTCTCTCCCGTGAGTGACAGTCAGGCCAGGCCCCTGCGCGTGATCAACAGCGTCGCGCCGATCCGCATCTGCGACAACGGCGGCTGGACGGATACATGGTTTTCGGGGCACGGCGAAATCTTCAACATCGGCGTCTATCCCTACGTCGAAGTGCAGATCAAGGTCTACCCGGTCACTGGCCGTCCACACCGTATCATCCTCTACGCCGAAAACTACGGGGACATCTACCCGATCGTGCCCGGCCATTCGGAATGGGATCGGCACCCCTTGCTGGAAGCAGCTATCGAGTACATGCGCGTGCCCGACGACATCGCGCTGCACATCACCGTCTACTCCGAAGTGCCCGCCGGCTGCTCGACCGGCACGTCAGCGTCCATCACCGTGGCGCTGATCGGCGCGCTCGACCGGCTGACCCCCGGCACCATGACCCCGCATGAAGTCGCCTATGCCGCGCACCGCGTCGAGACAGAGATGCTGGGCTTGCAGAGCGGCATTCAGGATCAGCTTTGCGCAGCGTATGGCGGGATCAACTTCATCGAGATGTTCCAGTACCCCTACGCCACCGTCTCCAGCATCTACGTCCCCAACTCCATCTGGTGGGAACTGGAACGGCGATTGGTGCTGGTCTTCGTGGGCAAAGCCCATCAGTCGTCGGCGGTGCACGAGCAGGTGATCAAGCGGCTGGAAGCGGGTGGGCCAGAGCATCAGGCACTCGACAAGCTGCGCAAGACAGCGGAGATGGCCCGCGACGCCGTCTACGCGGGCGACTGGGAAGCGCTGGGCCGCTCGATGATCATCAACACGGAAGCACAGGGCGAACTGCACCCCGCCCTGATCAGCGCCGACGCCCATCAGATCATCGAGATCGCCAGAGCCAACGGCGCGATCGGCTGGAAGGTCAATGGGGCGGGCGGCGACGGCGGCTCGATCACGCTGCTGTGCGGGCCGACTTCCAGCGAAAAGCGCCGCATGATCCAGGCCATCGAGGAAGCCAACCCGCGCTTCAAGAGCCTGCCGATCTACCTGAGCCGCTTTGGATTGCGCATTTGGGAGTGAAAGAGTCTGGAGTCAGGAGTCTAGAGTCTGGAGTTGGGGGAGGCATACACTCACCCCTATCTCACAACTCCTGACTCATCACTCCTGACTCCAGACTCACAACTCCTGACTCTTCACTCACCGTCCGGATCGAGCAGCAGCACTTTCAGCCCGTTGAACGCGCGGATTTCCTGCACCTGGCCGCGGCGAGTGCTCAGCCATTCGCCCAATGTCGTCAGGTGAGGGTCGAAGGGGTCGAAGTCCGGCATCACGCCGAGCCGGTGCACGTCCTCGTTGGGGTTGCGGTAGATCACCCACAGCCGGTCCGCCTGCTGAGCGAGCACGTCCGGATCGGGCATTTCTGCCAGCATCACCAGGCGCACGGCCTGCACGTCGTCTTCGCCAGCCAGGTAGGGGGCGGTCTGCGCGTAGTAGCGGGTGAAGGCCTCGTACGTGTTGTCGCGCTCCAGCAAGACGGCGTCACCTGGCTGCACGTGCTCCGCCACATAAGCCGCCGCGTCGGGCCAGTCCTCGCGGCGGAAGCTGCCATCGTAGAAGGAGAACAGCACGGTATAAGCGCTGGTGACGACGATCAGGCCCAACGCCACCCGCCAGGTCTGCGGCGAGAAGCGGTACCAGCCCTGGATGATCAACACCAGCAGCGCCGGCAAGAAGACCATGAAGTAGCGATCCACGTAGATCGAGACGATCAACGTCGAGAGCAGGAAGGTGAACGTCAGCGGCCCGACGAACAGCCACAGCCAGTAGAAGTTGTGCTCGTCGCGACGATAGTCACCGACGGCATAGCTCACCCCGAAGACCAGCCCCAGCGTGACGATCATCAGCCCCGGCACCAGGTACCACTCGAACGCCCCGCTGTAGCCCAGGGCCATGTTCCACAGGGTCAGGGGAATGTCGCGCAGCTCCGGGCGGGCGATCCACTGCGTGACTTCCTTGTTCAACTGCGTCAGCACCACGAAAGTCCACACCAGTGCCGGGACCGCCGCGACAACCTGCGCCGCCAGCCAGTGCTGGAACCAGGGTCGCAGGCGGCGCTCGGCCAGCCAGGCAAAGGCAAACAGCATCGCCTGAGCGCCCAACAGCGCCGCGGTGGTGAAGTGTGTGGCATAGGCCGTCAGGCTGGCCAGGGTGAAGACGATCCACATCCGGCGCGTACGCTGACCATGCCATAGCTCGAAGAACGCCCAGGTGATAGTCAGGCTGAGCGCGAAGACCATCGCATAGGGCCGGGCCGTGCGGGACAGCCACACATGGAAGGGATTCACCGCCAGTAGCGCCCCCGCCCACAGCGCCATCTCACGATCGTGATAGAAGCGCCAGACGACGGCCATCAGCAGGGCAATGCCCAGCAACCCCAGCAAGGCCGAAGGCAACCGCAGCAGCGTTTCGGTGGAGTTGGGCAGCAGCCGCAGCGACCAGAAATAGAGCGGAGTCTGGTTGCCCGCGGACATGAGCGACTTGAGCGATTCGCGGAAGGGAGCCTGCGCACGCAGGGCCGTCAGCACTTCGTCCGTCCACAGGCTGGCCGCGCCCAGGTTCCACAGACGCAAGACGAACCCGACCGCCAGAATCAGCACCGCGCCCACCAGGAAGTAGCTGGGGCCAACCGTCGCCCGCCGCCCAAAGCGCGTCTCCGCGCCGTAGACCCGCCGCGCATCGGTCACTGCTGATCCCGCCCCAAAGCCGTGTACGCCCATCTGTCCCTCTCTGGCTGTTTGGCCACCGCCTGCCCCGTGACACCCGCGCCCGCAGGAGGGGAGGCCGTGCGTCCGGCTCTTTCACCGCGCAGCTAAGACTACCGTGACTGCCATCGTCGCGGTCAGGGCTATTTTGCCCCAATCAGTTGGCTTGTCAAGGTGCGGATAGGTCAGAGACTGTTTGAAAACCTCACCCCCGCCTCGCTTCACTCGGCTTGCCCCTTCTCCAGTCCAGGTTGGAGAGAGGGCACGAGGCGCGTCAGCGCGAGTGGGGGTGAGGTCAACCAGGCGAGCCAGCCTTAATCCTTGCTCTACCCTGTCTGCCCCTGAAGCCTTTCAGCGGGCGGTGACTTGATCATTCCTGCAGCGCCCGCACATGCTGGCTGGCGAGCATGGCGCAGCCGATGGCCACCGCGTTGTCGCCCAAGGCGGCTTCCAGGATGGGCAGATTCTCCGGCGCGACCGGGCGGATCAGGTAGCGATAGGTCGTGTTGCGGATGATCGGCAGCAGGAAACGCCCGCACGCTTCGATCAGCCCGCCCCCGTAGACGATACATTCCGGGTCGAGCGCGTTGACCAGGCTGGCGGTGAACACGCCCAGGTGATAGGCTGCCCGCGTCACGACATCGGTGACGACCGGGTCACCTTCTTCCAGGGCGCGGGCCAGCACGCCGCTGGTGATTGGCTCGCCCTCCACGTCAATCCACTGCGTGACGACGCTGGAGCGTCCACCGCGGATTTCGCCCAGGATGTCGCGCTCGATGGCCGTGCGCGAGGCCAGCGCCTCGATGCAACCGCGCCGCCCACACCCACACTGCGGCCCGTCAATGAGCACCACCATGTGCCCGATCTCGGCGGCGGCATTGCGTGCGCCGCGCCACAACCTGCCGTCGAGCACGATACCGCCGCCAATGCCCGTCCCCGGAAAGACGCCGACCACCGAGCCGTACCCCCTGGCCGCGCCAGCGGTGGCCTCGCCATAGGTGCCCGCGTTCACATCGTTCTCCACCAGCACCGGCACGCCCAGCAATTGCTGCAGGCGCATGCCCAGGGGGATGTTCGTCCAGTCGGGCAGGTTCGGGGCGAACTCCAGCACGCCGGTCAGGTGATCGGCCACGCCTGGTGCGCCGATGCCCACCGCCGCGATCGCCGCCATGTCCAGGTGCGCGTTGGCGACCGCTTCCTGGGCCGTTTTGGCGATGCGCTCGATCACGTCGTCCACGCCGCGCTCGGCGCGCGTCTTGCGCTTGGCTTCGCCCAGGATGCGCCCCTGCTCGTCCACTACGGCAGCCAGAATCTTGGTGCCGCCCAGGTCAATGCCCAGGGTGATTTCCGGCGGGTCTACCAGCGAGCGCTTGTGATTGTGCTTCTTGGCCACGTGTCGTCCTCCTCGGCAAGCCGACCGCCCTCGGCTACCCGCTGCACCACCAGCGATAGTCAATGTCTGGGAAGAGGCGGTCTTTTTCCCACAGTTCCGCGGCCAGCGCCACGTCCGGCTGACCGCGCTCGACGCTGTTCGCCAGGGCCAGGAAGCGCTCCAGGTGTTGGCTGAAGCGCTGCACGGCGTATTGCCGCGCCTGCCCGGTGGTGACCAGGAACGGCCAGTCCGAGCTTTCCAGCAACACCAGTTCGCGGGCGGCCTGATTGAGCACGCTGCGCAGCGCCTCGTCCTGGAAGCGATCGCGATAACGGTCGGCCAGGCGCTGCATCTGTCGTTCGGCGTCGTGAATGGGCGCCCACATCCAGTGCGTTTCGCTGTTGTCCCAGGTGAAGTGTGTGCCGCCCGCGCCCCAACTGCCCTCTGGCAGGTGAATCACCTGCTGTGGCGGGTGCTGTTCCAGGTATTCGGAGGCGGTCACCAGGTCAACCTTGGGGTTGGCGGCCAGCAGACGCAACACCTCTTTCAGCCAGTCCACCCCCTCGAACCACCAGTGACCGAACAGCTCGGTGTCGTAGTTGGAGGCGATGATGCCATAGCCCAGGCCGTGATCCCACTGCGCCTGCAGGATGCGTTCTACCAGGGCGGCGAAGTCCTGCGCGTGCATGCGCACCTTCTGTTGCGCCCAGTCCGGATGATAGAAGTCCTTGTCGCCCAGGTCTACCTTCGCGCCGGTGACGCGCCAGTATTGCAGCCCGCTGAGGCCATCTTTGCGGTGGAATTCGCGATAATCGAAGTCGCCAGGGTAGCCCCACTGCGCCGACCACACCCGCTGACCGGTCTCGTTGTTGCGCCCGATGACGGCTACGCCGCTGTGCTCGTCGGCCTGCGGACCGGCAGTGGTGTCGCTGACGTAGTAGGCGCGGAAGGTGGTCAGTGGCTGAGCGGGCATCGGCGCGGCGGACATGGGCACCAGGTAACGCCGCTTGATCTCACCATATGGCCCGATGGCCTCGCCCGCCGCCACGCCGACCGGCGCGCCGCCGGTGATCAGGTGCGTCTCGCTGAAGAAGAGCCGCAGCCCCTGTTCGGCCAAAAAACGCTCGATGCCGGGGCGAATGCGCCCGTCTTCGTCGTAGTAGGCGGGGCGGTAGGCGCATTCCGGCAACCAGATCGCCCGCGGCGCGCGCCCGAAAAAGCGCCGGTAGCTCTGCACGCCCGCCCGCAGTTGCCCGCGAATGGCCGAATCCGTGCCCAGCAGCGGCAGATAGCCGTGTGTGGCCGCGCAGGTGATGATCTCGATATAGCCCTCGTCCTGCAGGCGTTTGAACGCGCCGATCAGGTCGCGGCGATAGCGCCGATCCAGCGCATCTTTGATCCGCTCGTAATAGTCCACGTAGAAGCGGGCCAGGTACTCCAGGTGTGGGTGACCCGCCGGACGGGGCGGCTCGGCGGCGAAAGCGGCGCTGACCCCCGCGCGATCCACCGGCGGCAGCTTGCCCTCCTCGGCTTCTTCGCGGGGGACGGGGCGGGCGGGCGCTTCGCCCCGGAAACGCAGCACGTCTTGCCTGGCGCGGGCGATCTTGTCTTCCAGGTACTCGTCCAGGTGATCCAGCACGTCGGGGTCGGCCAGTTGCTCGGCCAGCACGGGGGTGAGGCCCACCGTCAGGCGGAAGGGCACGCCTTCTTCGCGCAGTTCGTAGAGCGCATCGAGCAGGGGGATGTAGGTCTCGCTGGCCGCCTCGTGAATCCATTCTTCGCCGTGCGGCCAGCGCCCGGCCAGCCGCGCATAGGGCAGGTGACTGTGCAACACAAAGGTGAAAGCTCCGATCGCGCTCATGCTTGCTCCGTCCCCTTTCGCTGCAATCCGGTCGCGGCCCGGCCTGGCCGGAACCTGTCTTCATTGTAGCGGCAGAGCGGGGCGCGGGCCAATGCGTATCGGGGCAATCGCGTCAAGACTGGACAGCGGCGGATGCATTCGCCTTTTGGGGCAGAGACCTTGAACCGCAGAGACGCCGAGAGCGCAGA
>AMZC01002420.1_pt1 | contig 13576 bp, 7 predicted proteins | sample 948551 | NCBI WGS metagenome assembly AMZC01 (sample SAMN01120625, study PRJNA171369) | bioreactor sludge metagenome | biome: sludge; isolation source: anaerobic thermophilic cellulolytic sludge from lab reactor | place: China: Hong Kong, Shek Wu Hui wastewater treatment plant | collected 2011-05-01... | reverse complement strand
TCCCCCGGCGCGGGGTGACCCCCCCCCGCCGCTGATCGGGTTCCAGGCGGCTGATGCGCAGTTGCAGCCGGTCGCCTTTCTTGACGTAGCTGTAGGGTTCTTTGAGCGTGCCGTCGCCCATTTCGCTGAGGTGCAGCAGCCCTTCCAGCCCGTCATCGAGGGCGATGAACGCGCCGAAGTCCACCACGTTGGTCACTGTGCCCTCGACCAGCATTCCCTCGTGATAGCGCTCCAGGGCGTCGTCCCAGGGGTCGGGCAACAGGCGCTTGCGGCTGAGGGCGATGCGATTGGTGTTGCGGTCCAGGCTCAGGACGTAGACATCAATCTCGTCGCCCACTTTCAGCACGTCGCGCGGATGATCCACGCGGTGCCAGGCCAGCTCGCTGACATGAATCAGCCCGTCGGCGCCACCCAGGTTGACGAACGCACCGAAGTCGCGCAGGCCGGTGACCACGCCGCGCACCACGTCACCCTCGTTGAGCGTGGCCAGCAGGCGCGCTTTCTGCTGTGCCCGCCATTCGCGCTGCGCCTCGCGCTCCGAGAAGATCAGGCGGCGACGATCCTGATCGACCTCGATCACCTTCACGCCCAGGTTCTTGCCCACCAGTTCGTTGAGGGCGTCGCGGCGTTCGTTGCCCTGCAGACCGGCACTGACGGTGACCATGTGCGAGGAGGGGATGAACCCTTCCAGCGAACGCCAGCGCACCAGCACGCCACCGCGGTTGTGACCGGTGACGGTGACCTCGACGACTTCGTCCTTCTCCAGCAACTCACGGGCTGCATCCCAATCGTACTGTTGCAGGCCCATGTTGATAGACACGATCAGGTTATTGTCCACGTCGCGCGGGTTGAGCACATAGACCGGCACTTTCTGGCCCACCTTCAGCGAGCGACGGTACTCCGGGTCGAGCCGCTCCAGGTCTTGCGCGGTGACAATGCCATCTTGCTTGGCTCCCAGATCGACGATGATCTCGTTCGGCTCGATCTGCAGGATGGTGGCATTGCGGATCTCACCGCGGTGAGGCGGCTCGTAGTCGAACGAGGCTTCCAGCATTTCCAGGAAGCTTTCACCTGTTTCCCCCTCCGCAGGGGCTGGCTCCTGGGGCGGGGGTGTTGGCTTCTTGTTGTCCTCGAAGTCCATGCTTTGCTACCACCTTATGTTGGGAAGTTTGACCACGTAGACAGATCTGCCCCGCACAGCCGGTTGACGCGCCGTGCCTGGCAGGGGCTGCTACCACAGCGTGAAAACCTGCACCTGTCGAAAACCGAGGGGATCACCATGACGGTGTTCCACTGCATGCGCCATTACACTTAGTATATCCTGACAGGCCTGCTACAACAAGCAGCTAATTGTTCAATTTGGAGCAAAATCAATAGTTGTAATGATGACATGATAGGATGCGCCGCGCTGATTTGGCCTCTACAGGCCGCGGTGCATACGTTACAATAGCGCGGCCTGGGGTTGGCAGTGACATTCTGCGCGCGCGGGCGCGTATAAATGACGAGGCAACATGCATGATCGTTCGCGGGCGGGCCAGGCACCGGCTGAGGGCCGCCTTTGAGGAAGCACTGTGAATAACCGTCGTTCTGGGTCTCGTTCTTCGCGCTGGATACGCCGCACCCTCGAAGGCTGGCGAGAACTGCGGCGCACTCCTGTTCGTTTCGCGTTCCATCTGGCGCTGGCACGGCTGATCACGCAATGGCGCTCGCTGCTGACGATCGTCGCTGGCGCGGTGCTGACGGCGTGCATCGGCGCGCTGGTGCCGCTCTACACCACTGCAGTGGCCCAGGTAGGCATGACGCAACGCCTGGCGGAAGAACCGCCGCGCGACGTGCATGTCTCGGCGCACATCAGTCTGCGGGCCAACACGCAGTGGGCCGACGGCAGCACGCTGATAGACAAAGCCGTGCAGTCCACCGAGGCCGTGCGCGCGCTGGTAGACCGCGATCTCGGCGTCATCGAGGGCTGGGTGGACGAGGTGATCTTCTTCGGCGAGGCCGAAGCGACCGGCGTCGCCCTGCGCGATCGAAGCAGCGGAGAGTTTGTGCCGCTGACCGGCGTGCGCGCCCGCATGGGCTACTACAGCAGTTGGACGGGGCGGGTGCGCCTGGTGGACGGGCGTCTGCCGCAGGATACGCCCGCGGGCGGCGAGGATATCGAGATCGCCATCGGCCTGACGGTGGCCAGTGAACTCAACCTGAACACGGACATGGTGTTGCTGCTCGACCAGAGCATGGATGCCGAGGGCAACACTGGCGGCGGACACCCCAGCAGCCGTCCCATCACCGCGCGTATTGTAGGCATAGTCGCTCCGCTGGACGAGAGCGACCCCTTCTGGATGGATCCGTCGCCCATCCGCCTGCTGGATCGCGCCAGCGGAGCGGGATTGTGGGCCTACGATTTCGCCGCCCTGACGACCGAAACAGCGCTGTTCCGCATTGCCACCGGGTTCCTGCCAGATACCCCGACGCGCATCGGCTGGCGTGTGCTGTTCGCGCACGACAACCTGCCCTATGCGCGCATTGATCGGGCGCGGGCCGCGTTGCGTGCCTTCGAGCGCGACATGCGGGCGACTTTCACGCTCGCAGCGCCGACCGCTCCCGACCAGACCACGCGCCAGGACCTGGGCTTCAACTATCATACCCGCCTGATTGACTACGATCTCATCCGCAAAGAGCAGGATAACGGCATCCTGCGCGACTACGCCGACGAACAGGCGTTGCTGGGCGTGCCGTTCGCCATCCTGTTGGGGCAGGTGGGCGCGCTGGTGCTGTTCTTCGTGGTGGCGACGGCAGCCCTGGTGCGCCGCAGCGAGCGCCGCGAGATTGCCATGCTGCAGAGCCGGGGGGCATGGGATAGCCAGATTCTGCTGCTGCGCGGCATCGAGGCGCTGGCCATCTGCACCGCGGCGGCGTTGATCGCGCCCTTCCTGGCACAGGCATTGTTGACGGCGCTAGGGCCGAGCGTGGCCGGTACGCAGGAGTTCCCCCTGCCGCTCACTCCGGCGACCTTCGGCACGGCAGGGCTGGCCGCGCTGATCACCTTCCTGGCGCTGATGCTCTCGCTGCTGCCGGTGCTGCGGATGCCGCTGGTGCTGGCGGGCGGCGCAGCGGCGCGCAGCGAGCGGCAACACTGGTGGCAGCGCCTCTATCTCGACGTGATGGTGGCGATCGTGGCGCTGGTGGCACTGTGGGCGCTGGTGCAGCAGGGATCGCCGCTGAGCGACACCACCCTGGGTGACAAGCAGGCCGACCCGCTGATGCTGGCCGCGCCCGCCTTGCTCTTCGTGGCGTTGGGCAGCCTGGCGCTGCGCGCCTTTCCCACGCTGGCGCTGCTGGCGGCTCGCTTCGCCGCGGCGCGCCGGGGATTGCTCAGCGCACTGGCGGGCTGGCAACTGAGCCGCGAGCCGGTGCACTACGGGCGCATCACCTTCCTGCTGGCGCTGGCGGTGGGCACGGGCTGGTTCGCCACCAGTTTCCGCGCCACGCTCGCCAACAGTCATGGCGATCAGGCGCGTTACCTGGTGGGCACGGACGTGCGCCTGACCGAGCGCGACACGGCGCTCAACGTCAACCGCGCCCGCCCCGCCGACGCTTACATGGCGCGGGAAGGGGTTGTCGCGGCCAGCACGGCTTTCCGCGTGCGCAACACCAACCTGAGCACCAGTCTGGCCGGTGACCTGCGCGGCAGCATCCTGGCCATTGATCCCGACACCTTCGGGCAGACGCTTTACTGGCGCGAGGACCTGGGGCCGGTCTATTCGCCACGCGCGCCTGGCGATGCGCTCTCTCTGCCGCCGCGCGGCGAGACGCTGCCCCTGGTGCCAGCGCGGATCGGGGTATGGGTGCGCTTCGAAGTGCAGTCGTTCCGCCCCGGCAGCGAGGGCATCTACCGCGCCGACGTGAGCCGCCTGGTACAGCGCACCGAGCTATGGCTGCGCCTGCTGGACGCCGACGGCGCGTGGGTGAGGGTGCCGGTCAGACCGGTCGAGGTGGAGTATGTGCGGGTGGGGCAGGACACGCCCGGTCTGGGCGCGGCGGGTTTCGTGAGCACCGGTTGGGTCTACTGCGAGGCCGACCTGTCCGCGCTGGAATATCAGCCGGTTGCTCCGCTCAACCTGGTCTCTTTCTACTGGCAATATCGCAGCCCCAGCGCGCGCGGCGAGCGAGGTATGCGCCTGACGCTGGCCGACCTGACGCTGATCGGCGCAGATGGCACAGCAACGCCGTGGCCGGTCTTCGCCGACCGCACCTGGGAATTTCGCTACGACAGCGGGGCGCTGGCCGAGGGCGACGCCTCGCCCGGCTGGCGGGTGGCTGGCGAGCGCGCCGACGCGCTGTATGTCACCTGGCAGCAAGACGCGCAGCGTTCGACGGTGGGCGTGCTGCTCAATTACCCCGACCTGGGGCCGGTGGACGCCGTCGTCAGCCGCCGCGTGCAGAGCGAAAACGGCCTGACGTGGGGGCTGGACGCCGCGCCGTTCACGTTGCCGGGCATCGGCGGCAGCAGTGTGCAGTTCCGCGCCGTGCAGGTCACCGACTATTACCCTTCGCTCTTTGACCGCGCGCCGACGCTCAACGATCCCAAGGGCGACTCCTTCATGGTGGTGGACGTGCGCGAGCTGCTCTATCGGCTGAATCGTCGGCCCAGCGCCGCCTTCTACCCGGACGAAGTCTGGCTACGGCTGGGCGACGGCATAGACGCCCATAGCGAAAGTCAGGTGTCCGCCTTCGTCCGTTCGCTGGACGAGGGCGCGGCGGTCGTGCTGGGCGAAGTGACGCTGGCAGACGAATTGAGCCGGCTCAACACCGATCCACTGGCGCTGGGTCTGCTGGGGCTGATGTACCTGGCCTTCATCATGGCGCTGGCGCTGAGCATCGTCGGCCTGCTGACCTACGCCGGGCTGACGGCACAGGCCCGCCGCACCGAATTCGGCGTGCTGCGGGCGCTGGGGCTGTCGTCGCTGCGCGTGGTGCTGGCCCTGGCGTTGGAACAGGTCTTCGTGATGGCCGTGGCGGTGACGCTGGGCGCGGTGCTGGGCTGGCTGCTGGCCTCGCAGGTCGTGCCGACGCTGGCGCTGGGCGCGGCGGGCGAAGGCGTCATCCCGCCGTTCGTCATGCGTGTGGAGACGCAACGCCTGCTGGAATACGCGCTGCTGTTGCTGGTCACGCTGGGGCTGGTGCTCGGCTCCAGCCTGTTGCTGGTGCGGCAACTGTCGCTGGCGCGCACGCTGCGTCTGGGCGATGAGTAGGCGGGCGACGTGGACTGTGCGGTGCAGGGGTAAAGGTTGAACCGCCGAGACACAGAGGGCGCAGAGGGAATTCTTGAAAAAGGCTGAAACCGTGTGGTTGATCTCACTCTCCGCCTCGCTTCGCTCGGCTCGCCCCCTCCACGTGTGGAGAGGGGGCAGCGAGGCGCGCCAGCGCCGGGCGGGGGTGAGGTAAAGCTGAGGCGGGCGACGTGAGCAGGAATGTGACGGCATGACTCTGGGTTTGATCCTCAAACGCATGCGCCGCGAATGGCGCTCGCTGGCCATCCTGTTGCTGGCGATCTGCCTGCTGACGGGCTTTTTCGCGCTGGGGCCGTTCTATATCCGCGCGGTGACGGGCGTGGGGCTGCGCTTCGCGCTGGAGCGGGCCGCCCCGCAGGATTTGCAGATCACCCTGGTGATCCAGGACGAACCGCTCTCGCCCGCCGCGCTGGAAGTGGCAAGCCGCGAACTGGGACCGTTGGCGACGGACTACACTTTCTTCATCCGCGCCGACTACACCCCGCCGACGACCGAAGGTGGTGTGGAAGCTGCCGGGCTGGCGACTGGCGGCTATATGTACCGCTATGGCGAGCCGGTGACAGCGCGCTCGACGCGCCTGGATCATACCTTCCAACCCTATGCCTTCAGCGACATGCCCGATCGCCTGACGTTGATCGAGGGGCGCTGGCCGGTGCGCCTGCCCCCGCCCGACGTCGTGGACCCGACTGGCCTGAGCGACGCCGAACAGCAGGCGCGACAGATCGGCATCTACAATCGGGGGCAGGTGGAGATCGTGGTCACGGCGGAGGTAGCCCGCCGGGCCAACCTGGAAGTGGGGCAGCGCTTCGTGGTGGGCAACAAGCAACTCGACGGCAGCGGCCATGTCGCCAGCGTGGTGATCGTGGGCATTGTCGAACCGAAGAATCCGCAAGACCCCTTCTGGGAAGGCAATCGCAACTTTCTCTATGGGGCCGACGTGGAGATCGCGCCTGGTCAGACGCGCTACGACTTTGGATTTGCCACCATTCCCGAAGCGTACAACGACTGGCTGGCGAACGTCACGCCCGGCGATCGCTATTTCTACGTGCTCGATACCAACACAGATGTCATCACGGCGGACAACATCCGCGACTATCAGGATCGGCTGGCCCTGTTGCAGAACCGGCTGGGGGCCTATCATCCCAGCCTGCGCGTGCTGACTGGCCTGACCGCCCTGCTGGAAGGGTACGCTGGCGATGTGGCCGACAACGAACTGGTGATCATCGCCTTCTCCGCGCTCATCGCCGGGCTGATGGCGCAACATCTGGCCAGCACGACCGCCCTGGTGCTCGAACAGCAGAGCCAGGAATGGAGCACCATCGTCAGCCGGGGCGGGAGCGCCCCCCAACTGGTGCTGATGCAACTGATCACGGTGACTTTGCTGGCGCTGGTGGGTTTTGCGCTTGGCCCGCTGCTCAGCATCGTCTTTCTGCGCCTGATGGAACATTACGGTCCTCTGGCCGAAGCGCTGGGCGGGCATTCCCTGGGCGCGACGACCATCCCCACTATTTCCTATGTGCTCAGCGCGCTGATCACCGTGCCGATCATTTTGCGGCTGACCTGGCCCGCCGTGCCTGCCGCCCGTCGTAGCCTGGCGCGGCTGAAGCAGATCGCCTCGCGCCCCAAGGAGACGCCCTGGTGGTTGCGCTATTACCTGGACGGCGTCGCGCTGCTGGTGGGCGCCCTGTTCACGCTGCGGCTGTATTACCTGGTCGGCGGGGATCTTGGGGTGTTGCTGCAGAACCTGCTGGCGGCACCCGGCGAAGTGATCGGAGAGATCAGCCAGGAGCTGACCAAAGGGAGCTTCGCCGCCGAGCGGGGCAGCTATCACGTCATCGGCGACTACAACCTGCCCGTGTTCGTGCTCGACACGGTGCCCGCCGTGTTCGGCATCGTGCTGGGGCTGGGCATGGCCTGGATGCGCCTGTTCCCCTGGCTGATGGAGATCGTCTCGCGGGTGGCGCAGCGCACCCGTCACCTGACGCTGCCGCTGGCCGTGTGGCGTGTGGCCCGCGATCCGGGGCATTACGCCATGCTGGTCTTGCTGCTGATCATGACGCTGGCGCTGGGCACGGCCTCGCTGAGCATCTCCGACACGCGCGACCGGGGAGCCTGGAGCGCGGCCCGCGAAGAGGTCGGCAGCGGCGCGCGCATCACCTTCGACCCGGCGCAACTCGACGCGCGAGACGTGCGCTGGGAACAGTTGCCCGGCGTGACAGGCGCGCTGACGCTGATGCACGTGGTGGGCGACCCCGGCAGCACGGCGACGCGGGCCAGTGTCCATCTCTTCGGCGTGGACCCGCAGACAGTCAGTCCTGCCTTCGCCGATCTGAACGCGCTCATCGCCCCGCTGCGCGATGTGACGCTTCCGCCAGCCCCTGGCCTGGAACTGCCCGAAGAAGCGGTGCGCCTGTCGGTGCAGGTCTATTCCATGCCGCAGTGGATCGCCGAAGACCCGCCGGTGACGGTGCAGTTGGTCGCCTATCTACAGGATGCGCTGGGCATCCCCCATCGCGTGCGCCTCGCGCCGCCGGGCGTCACGCCGGTCTCGGCAGCGCCGGGCGCGGGGGAGGCGCAGACCCTGCCGCCCACGCCAGTGGAGGAATGGCTGACCTTCGCCGGGGACTTGCCGCAGAGTGGGCACAAACCCTATCGGCTGATGCGGTTGGCGCTGGCGAGCGAGCAGGGCAATATTGACGCTTTCCGGCACACCGTTTACCTGGATCGCCTGGCGACACAGGACGCTTTCGGCACGACGCGCACCCTGGAGAGCTTCGAGGACGAGACTAACGCCTGGGCGCAGGCGACCGTCGCCAACCCCTACGCCGCTTCGTGGACGCAGATCACCGGCGGTAGCCTGGTGCAGGGCGTGGAGATGCAGCGCGTGCGGGGCGAGGTGATCGAGGTGGACGGGCCGACGGCGCTGCGCCTGGACTACAGCATGGGCAAGCTGGGTGGGCGGCGGCGCGAGCCGAGCATCACCGTCAACGAGCCGCGCCTTGACCGCTTGCCGGTGTTGATCAACGCCACCTTCGCCCGACAGTTTGGCGCGCGCACCGCTGCCGACGAGCCACTCGCCGTCGGCGACGAGCGCAACCTGGTGCTCAACCTGGGCAGCGGCTCGGTGGAACTGGGCTACCGCGTGGTGGGCGTCTTCGAGGATTTCCCGTCGGTGGACAGCAAAGTGCCGGTGTTGATCACCCATCGCGATCTGCTGCAGCCGGTGATCAATCAGGCGGCGTCTACCGTCCATTTCTTCGCCGATAACGAAGCCTGGCTGGAGTTGCCCCGTCAGGCCCCGCCCGACGCGCTGCGATCGGCCATCGTCGCGCTGGGCGAGGGCGTCACGGGGGCGCTGTGGGCCTGGGATCGCTACGGTGAGTTGCAGCGCGAACCGCTGCCCAGCGCGGTGGCAGGCATGCTCTTCGCCGGTTTCTGGATCAGCCTGGCGCTGACGCTGCTGGACTTCGCCTTCTACCTGGTGGTGACAGCCCGGCAACGGCTGTTCACTTTCGCCGTGTTGCGCTCGTTGGGCTGGAATGCGGGCAATATCTGGCGGCTGCTGTTCATCGAACAGATGGCGCTGGTGTTGCCGGCCCTGCTCATTGGCAGCGCGATCGGCGCAGGGCTGGCCTATCTGCTGCTGCCATTCCTGGCGCTGGTGGGCAACGAGACATTGCGCCTGCCGCTGGCCGACCTGGCCGTGCTGCTGCTGGCGCTGCTGATCTCCTTCGCCGCGCTAATGGGCGTGGCTGCGATCTTCCTGCGGCGCATGAGCGTCAACCAGGTGTTGCGGCTGGGCGAAGAATGAAGGGGGATTAGGGGATTGCGGATTGCGGATTGCGGATTGTGAAATGCGATGTCTCAAAATCGGCGGTTACTGTGGGGAAGATAGGGTAAGGGCGCGATGAATCAACCTCAACCAGGCTCACAAACCGCACCGCTGAGCGCCGAGGTCGCCCGACCGGTGTTCATCGAGTGCGACAATCTGGTCAAGATATACAAGGTGGCCGACCTGGAAGTGGTCGCCCTGCAGGGGCTGGACCTGCTGGTGCGCGAAGGCGAGATGATGGCGCTGGTCGGGCCGTCGGGGTCGGGCAAGTCCACCCTGATGAACATCCTGGGCGGACTGGACTTTCCCACTGCCGGGCGCGTGCGCGTGGGCGACTACAACCTGCTGGAACTGACGCGCCGCGATCAGGTGCGCTACCGGCGCTTCATGGTGGGCTTTGTGTGGCAGCAGACGGCGCGCAACCTGTTACCCTATCTGACGGCGCTGGAAAACGTGGAGCTGCCCATGGCGCTGGCGGGCCTGCCTGCCCGCGAGCGACGCGCGCGCGCCGCCGACCTGCTGGAGCGGGTAGGACTGGCCGACCGCATGAAGCACCGCCCGGACCGACTTTCTGGCGGGGAGCAGCAGCGCGTGGCGATTGCGGTGGCGATGGCCAACCGTCCGCGGCTGTTGCTGGCCGACGAACCGACCGGCGAGGTGGACAATCAGTCCGCCGAGCAGATTTTCCACACCCTGCGCGCGCTGAACGCTGATTTCAACGTGACGATCATCATCGTCACGCACGACATGACCGTCTCGACCAGGGTGGATCGTGTGGTGGGCATGCGCGACGGGCGTACCAGTACCGAGATTCTGCGGCGGCGCGAGGGCGATATCGCCGTTCACGAGGAGGAGTACGCCATCCTCGACCGCGCCGGACGGCTGCAACTGCCCGAAGCCTATATCGAGGCGCTCGATCTCGAAGACCGCGTGCGCCTGCATCTGTATGAGGATCACATCGGCGTATGGCCAGAACATGCGCACCGCAACGGGGATCGCGAGGGCCAGGAGTGAGCGAGCGATGAGCAGCGAGACACACGGTTATTCCAGCAGCCTGGAACCGGTGGTGCGCCTGGAGGGCGTGCACCGTGTCTATCACCTGGCCGGTGAGGATATTCACGCCATCAACGACGTGACGCTCGATATCTGGCCGCAGCGCATGACGGCCATCGTGGGGCGCTCTGGCTCCGGCAAGACGACGCTGCTCAACCTGATTGCCGGTCTGGACAAGCCCACGCAGGGCACGGTGTGGGTGCTGGGCCGCAACCTCAATCAGCTTGACGAGCGCGACTTGCTGGCGCTACGCCTGCACAAGCTCGGCTTCGTCTTCCAGAGCTTCGGGCTGATGCCGCTGCTGAGCGCGCGCGAAAACGTCGGCGTGCCGCTGCGGATGCGCGGTCTGCCGCCCGCCGAGCGCGAGGCCCGCGTGGACGAGGCGCTGGCATGGGTGGGGCTGACCGACCGCGCGCACCATCGGCCCTATGAGCTTTCCGGCGGGGAGCAACAGCGTGTGGCGATCGCGCGGGCGCTGGCAGAAGACCCCGAACTGGTGCTGGCCGACGAGCCGACCGGTCAGCTCGACACGCGCACCGGACGGCGCATCCTGGAGTTGCTGCGCCGGATGGTGGAAGAGCGCGGCGTCACGCTGGTGATCGTCACGCACGATCCGCAGGTGATGGCCGAGGCCGACATCGTGCACGAACTGCGCGACGGACGGCTGGTGGGCACGCGCGTCAAAGAAGGGGTCGGCGTGCCGGGGCGGTGACTCCTTCGCCGCGCAACTGGGGTAGGGAGGCAGCCGTGAACGCCAGACGAGCGCTGCACTGGCTGGCCGTGATGGGCGGCGTCGCCTTGTTCGGCGGGGCAGCCCTGCATTTTCTGCCCGCCGACGTACCCTCTGCGCCTGCCGCTCGCCTGATCCTCCCGACGCTCAGCACGCCTGCGCCGGAAGTTTCTCCTACAGCCGATTCCCCTCTGCCCGCCCTGGCACTGATTCAAGGTCTCAAAGCGCGGCGACTGGTGCTGCTGCCCCTGAGCGGGGCAGGCGTGCCCCTGGAAATTGACCGCGGGGTGCAGGTCTGGCCACTGCTGCCCAGCCCGGACGGGACGCGCCTGCTCTATGGTAGCGCGGGCGCGGTGATGGTGTTCGACGCGACGGCACGACGGGCGATCATCGTCGGCGAACTGCCCGCGGGCGGTCGTCTGGTGGGGGCGCAGTGGTCACCGGCGGGGGACGCGGTGGCCTACGTGGTGCAGAGCGAACATCACGCGGTCGCCAGCTACGCCCCTGCGGATGGCTCGGCCCTGCCGGTCGAACTGCTGCGCGTGCCCGCCGGTCTCGATGTTGACGTGGGCTGGCTGCGCGACGGGCGTCCGGTGGTGCTGTACCTGGGATTGGGGGCAGCCGGTGGCCTGCAGCCGCACTACCGCGTCTATGATCCGGTCGCGCGGGAATTCGTCGCCCTTTCGCCAGACGAAGCAGAACAGGTGCAGCAGCCCTGGGCACCCTGGCGTTCGCCCGACGGAACGCAACAAGTCTACGCGGTGAGCACCTGGCAGAATGCGCGCTTTCGCGGGGCGTGTCGCACTGGCCCGCTGGGTCTGGCCGACGATAGCTGGCTGCCCGCTTACTCCCTTTCACAGGGGGCAGCGCGTCCGCTGGCCTTTGCCGTCGAGGGGCTGTTCATGGATCGTCCCACCTGGCTACAGGACGGACGCATCCTCTTCCGGGCCATCGCCGATGCAGCCTGCGCCAGGGGGCAGTCCGGGTTGTATGTCGGCAGGCCAGGCGAGACTCCCAGTCGCCTGGTGGCTGTGGAACCCGATCCAGCCCCTGACGATGCGGACCGAGCGCCCCTGGGCGTTGCCTATGCGGTTGATCCCGCGCAGACTCGCCTGGTCTGGTCAGAAAACGACAGCGCTGCCCGGCGCAGCAGGGTATCTCTCATGCCGCTGGAGGGCGGCGAGGTGCGGACGATCTATTACACTTCCCCTCTGCTCGACGACGCGCAACCTTTCGCCTACCGCGACCAGGAGATCATCCTGTACCTGGTGTGGCTGGGCTGAGACGTGGGCTTGCTCCAGAAGCAGGAATTCAATTCACCCCAGGGGGCGCAGAAGCGCTCTCGCCTTCGAGTACAATAAGCTGTAGATAGCGTGTGCAGAAGGGCAGGCGTAACCTGCCGATGGATTGTGCATAGCCTGTGGAAAACTGTGCACAAGTCAGGAAGGAGAGCCGATCATGATCGCATTAGGGCGGTTGCTGGGGGCATTGCTCTTCGGCGCCAGGGCGTCCGGCACCTCGCCGGAACATCCCAAACGAAGGGCCACCCTGACAGGCTATACGACGCTGCGCGACAACACACTCCGGCTGGCGGATATCCAACCCTGGCTGGAAGGGATGGGCGTGCCTGGCGCAGCGCCGCTACGCGGAGGCGGGGGCGGCGCTTTGCTCACTGCCGGGCGGCTGACGCTGGAAGGAAGTGGTTCCGGCAGCGGGGGCATGCACGAGACAGAGAAGGGTTCGGCGTCCTATGGCATGGGGCAAGGCGCGCTCGACCTGGGGGTGATGCTGATAAGAAAGCGCTTCCTGCGTATCTATACGCTGGCGGGTGTAGGCGGTATGGGCGGCGGAATCTCGCTGCGTGCGCGAGAAGGAAAAGGCGCGCCGGACAGCACCGGTTGGGGATCGCTGTTGCTGCGGGGTGGGATCGGGATCGATCTGATGCTGCCTCTCTGGAACCTGGGGCTGATGGTCGGGCTGCGCGTGGGCTATCAGTCTGCCACTTTTCACATACAACAAGGAGAGGGGCCAGAACTCCCCGCCCCGACGGGCTGGTTCTTCCGCGTGGTAGCCGGGCCGTTCGTCAGCCGGTAGCGGCGACGCGGAGACAAAAACACGGCTCAGCCCAGCCGGGCAAAGCCGTGTGTCACGCGGTGAGGTATCCGAATGAATTCAGTCCAGATGCCGGGCGATCTTCGGCTCCAGGGCGGGCATGGGCATGAAACCGACGATCCGTTCTGCCACTTCGCCATTCTTGAAGAGCATCAGGGTGGGAATGCCCATGATACCATACTGCATCAGCAGATTCTGGTTCTGGTCGGCGTCCACCTTGCCGACGCGCAGCTTGCCTTCGTACTTCTCGGCAAGCTGATCCACCAGCGGCGCGATCATCCGACACGGGGCGCACCACTCGGCCCAGAAGTCGAGCAGGACCGGCAGCTCGGACTTCAGCACTTCCTGTTCAAAGGTGGCCTCGGTCACTTCAAACGTCTTCGAACCCATTCCTGGCTGGCTCCTTCCCCTACAGCGGGGCAACGCTGACCGTCTGCCCCTTGCGCGCAATACCCGCACAATTAGTTTGCCCCCAAAATATAGCACGAATGGGGCCGATTGCCTACCGCTGGCTTCACCGCGGGTGCGTGCAAAGATTGTCAGCGACTTACTTGACAC
>AMZC01001424.1_pt1 | contig 13632 bp, 8 predicted proteins | sample 948551 | NCBI WGS metagenome assembly AMZC01 (sample SAMN01120625, study PRJNA171369) | bioreactor sludge metagenome | biome: sludge; isolation source: anaerobic thermophilic cellulolytic sludge from lab reactor | place: China: Hong Kong, Shek Wu Hui wastewater treatment plant | collected 2011-05-01... | reverse complement strand
TTTTGGTAAACATTCTTTATATATGCGATTAACAGCAGCATTGAAGTATTCATTATCAATTTCGCAGCCAATAAAATTTTTATTAAGATTATAGCACGCAACACCAGTCGCACAGCTGCCTGCAAAGGGATCAAATACCGTAAAATCATTAGTATTATTATCTATTAATTCAATTAAAATTTCCATAAGTTTTACAGGTTTTTCGGTGGGATGGATGGTGTGTTTACGATTTAAGCAAATAGTTATAATTGTTTTTAAAATAGAACCATTATTATATTTATTAAATACACCATATGCCACATTATTAATAAATTCAATACCACCACCACCCTTAATATTGTATTTATATGTATTTTTAATTTTTACATTCCCATTTTTCCATTCTACAAAGTCTTCAAATGTATTTATGCTATTAATTTTACCTACAACGCGACTTAAGTCATTTTTTAATGTATCAATATAATCTTTATCATTCACATTAAAAATTTCATCTAAATAAGACTTTTTTACTTTATTTATAGTACCGTTACCTTTTGTAAATACATATAACATTTCATGCACACGTGCAATATTATTAAATAAACAATTCGTAGCTTTTTTATTCCAGACTATTTCCTCTTTAAATTTAAAGCCAACATCTTCCGCAATCACCATTCTGCGGGCATTCTCAACGCCCCTACCAAAAAATACTAAAAAACCATCTTTTCTTATTATCTCATATGCAAGCTTAAAAAATTTTTTATTATCAAACCACTTATCCAACTTGTGGTCAAGGTAGCCGTAAGGTGGGTCTGTTATAATTGCGTCCACATATATACCCTTGCTTATTAACAGCTCCATAGTCCGCATACAATCAGCGTTGTAGAGCTTTATATAATTGTTATCATTATATACGTATGTTCTCATATTTTTTATTTTATTTTGAAATTAAACCTAAAATCACTAAAAATTCCACAAAACTCACACCAGCAAAGCTATTGCGTTGCCTTCTTATTTTTTTAATTTTACTGTTATATATGTTATAATTACTATTTATTACACTATCTTTCAACAAAATAACGCTATCCTGCACTGCTATTATGTTATCATATATATTATTTTGCAAATAACAATTAGCTAACAATTCACTATCTTTATTACATTCTATTAACTTAATAGCTAACTTTTGTACTGTAATACTATCAAAACATAAAAACGTGTCTACGTTAGCTAAATTAGTGTTTAACAAGGTATCATAAAATACCACATAATCATTGTAATTATAAACATACACACTATCTATCTTTTGTTTATACCTTGTAATTATAACAGTGTCCTTCTTTTGTAATCTATCTATGCTATCTTCTAATGCAGCTATCATGTTAGTATACCATTTATTTTTTTTGTGCAATTCTTTAATTATGTTATTGCTATCATTTATTAACATCTTATTATTACTGCTTTTATCTGCTAAAAACAGCACTGCTGCCAGCAATGCTAATGCTATTATTAATGTTATTTTCTCACGCTTTGTCATAACTTTATTTTTTAATCTACATATCTACATATCTACTTATATAAAATGCCAGTTCATCAGCTATTTTACAAAAAACATTGCCAGCAAAATGGGGATTAACGTCCATGTGTTTTAGCGTAAACTTTAAATTAGCTTTTTGTAACTTTTTTAACTCTTTTATTTTTATGTTAGTAACTTCAAAATACAAATTTATCAACTCTTTTATGTCTTTAGTGTTAAAAAAATATGTAAATACTAGTTCGTCTGCGTTTATATCTATTGTGTCAGATAAATAATTAGATACATCTTCTTTTAATTTTTCTAAAAAATCCAATTTATTCAAACTATTATCACTAGGCACTTCACCTGTTTTTTGGAAGTAAGTTAGTATTAATTTTTTGCTTAAATCAATTTTTGTTTCCATATCTTTATATTTTTAAAATGGTAATTCATTTGTTTTCTCAAATTCATTTACACTACTATCTATATCATTTACACTGCTATCAGCTGCATTATTGTTAACATTATTATTTATATTACTGCTATTAAATTTAACTTTATAAAAACGCCCAACTCGCCCATTTCTACGTTCGTTAACAGTCGGAAATTCTACATCATAACCTAATAACTCATATATCTTATATAAATTCTGTACAATATATTTTTTGTTTTTCATGTTTTTTGTTATATCTAAAAAATATCTTTCTATTACTTGCATAACCTCTGTGCTCGTTAAGTATTTATCATCAAGCTCTCGCATTATATTTGTATCATAAACAATGTCAGTCAAATTACTGTCTTCTGCCAATAAAATAGCTTTTTTCTCAGCGGGTATATCGTTTGTTATATCTAAATTTTCTGCGCGAGAGGCAGCACTGTAATTCCAGCATTGCATCATAAACAAATAAAAAGCGTCCCATTGCTCATTTGTCCAATTCTCAAATAAAATACCTACATTTTCGTCATCAGCGGGTTGATAATTTTCGTTATAATAATTGCTTAATTCATATACATATACACGCCTTTTACTGCTAACATCGTTTAGCTTTATCATTTTATTAGTAGTTAACAGGATTTTATAACCGCTGGTTGCTGGGATCTTATATGGGTTCTGGAATTTACGTTCTATTGTGAGTTGCTCGGTTATTATATTAAAAAGTTTTTCAAAAAAGAAATTTACATTTACATCGTCAATAATAATTATGTCGCTACCATCTTTGTATTCTGCCATTTTAAAACGACTTGTTTCTAAAAATTCTTTACCACTTATATACGTACAATTCCTCACTATTTCTAATGCTTTTGCTATCAAACTTTTGCCAGTGCCTCCCTTAGCTTCCTGTAAACTGCCAGCATCAGTTAAAATTACACACTTTGTATCTACTAAATATTCACGTCGCATTAAATAACCTATTAACCACATTAATTGTTTTTTGCGCTTATTGTCAAGCTCGCCTTTTTCATTTCTACTAACATTTTCTATAAAGCTTTCAAATTCGCTTTTTATATAATAATTAATTTTAAAGTTATGCCTAATTACAGTATTTATGCGGTTTTTGTCATTTTTATCGTCATCATATAAATATAAAAAATCGGGATAACAAACGTTTAAATTAATATCTATAGCAGTGTTTTCAAAAATAGTAACTTCTTTATGTATCTTTAAATCACAATCAATCGTCTCTAAAAAGTCGTAAAGATGGCTTTCTGCCAAAAAACTTTTATTTAAAGAATTAGCAACGTTATAATTATTTATCTGTAAAAATTTTTGTAATTCATTAATAATATCAGTGCGATTTATACGTTTAAACTTATTTTCTTCTATTTTTTGTGCTAATATCTTAATATCATTTGCTTTATCAATTCTTAAAGCAAAATAGCCGTTGTTTTTCAAAAATTCCATATAAATGGAAGGTGTGAGCACTTGCTCTTTATTGTCATTTGTGCCTTTTTTATTATTAATATCTTTATATTTTTTATTTTTGCCAAAGTCGTCTTTTTTCCTTTCATAGACACCTTTTGCGGTTGTTATAGCTTTTGCACGCTCTATCCTATCGCTTGCAAATAATGTTTCTATAAGTTTAATTAATTCCGATAATTCAATGCCAGCTTCATTGCACCTGCAAGCTAATTTAAAAATAAAGTTGTTACGATTGCCTTCTACAAATTGCTCATATTTTAGTAGGCTTAAAAATACATCTTTTGCTGCGTTGTTTTCTATGTTATTAAATTCATCTACTATCTGCTTTATATCAAATACCTCGCATTGCTCGTTTAAATAATAGTTATCGTCTTGCGAGATAAAGCAAAGTCGCATTAAATCAAAGGTGTTGCAAGGTTTTACATTAAAATCTTTGTCATAAAAAGTGTAAAAGTGCTCTAAAGCTAAATTATATGCGTCTAACAATTTTATTTGTTTTACATTGTATCTATATAATAATCGTAAACCACGTCCTGAAGCACTTTTGAAAGCTAATAATAGTTTTTTATCATATTCAAATTGTGAGCTAAAAAATTCAAGGTCGGTAGTGCTCAAATCGTCGATGTCTAACGAAATGATACCATTAGCAATAGTTTCACCGTCTAAATTATAAGTTGCGTGGATAGTAAAACAAGGGAGTTCTTTTTTTAATCTATCACGTGCACTACTATCTTTTAGCTCCCTAATTTGTTTTATTTTATCTGCAAAGTCGTTGTGCTCTAACAATTCTAGTAAATCATTTAAATTAATTTTTTTATATTTTGCTAAACCTTCTGTCCTCTTAACATAGCAGTTATCTAAATAAACGAATTCTATTGTGCTCATATGTTATATTTTTTTAATATTTTTTGTGCTTTCGTAACTATATTATAATAATAATCAAATTTTGTAGCAAAATCTTTCTCGTTTATATTATAAATATCAATTATGTAATACATTATATTTTCTCTATCATCTAAATAGTTAATGTAATTTTCTATATAATTTAAAAAGAAACTTTGTTCTATGCCAGCTTTTATGCACTCTTCAGCTATGTTATAAAAAAAATCATTATAGTTTATTTCTGCGTTTTTCCAGCTCTGTAATTGTTCTATGTAAATAAGATTGCATACGAGTTGCTTTTGCTCATTTGTAAATTTCATATTTTTTTTGTGTTTTCATAATTTTATATTGCAAATATATAACAAAAATGCAAGAAAAACCAAATTTTTTACTGTTTATTTTTTACAGTTTTTTATTGTATTTTATCAATAAAAAAGTTGATTTATATCAATTATTTGCATAACTAATTGATTATCAATCATGTTACATAACTTTTAAAATGTTACATATGTGTTACACGTTTGTTACACGTGAAAACACTGATTAACACTGAATGTTACATATGTTACACGTTTTTTCTATTATAAGGTAATTTAATATATATATATAAGATAAGATATAAAAAAAGATAATTATATATATAATAGCTAAAGATATGTAACACGTTGCACATCCGCATTAAATCTATGTTTTAGATATGTAACAGATATGTAACAGATATGTAACAAATTTTAGAGTTATGTAACACTCCGATGAACACTTGCTTTATAAGTGTAACACTTTTATAAAATAGAAAAAGGGAGGATAAACCTCCCTTTGACCAACCCAAAAAAAATAAAATTATGAAAACACAAAAAAGGATATAACCTTTTCGCAAATATACAAAATAATTTTAAATTGACCAAATTTATTTTAATCTTTTTTCTAATCTATCAACATAATCTAATAATGCTTTTGCAAAGTTTTCATTAAATTTTATTAGAAGTGAATTACTCAAATATTTTAATGGGATTGTTTTTTCCATTATATACCCCTCCTCTTTATAGTAAATATAACTTTCTCCTGCAAAAAGCATTACTCTGTATTTATCATCTTTATAAATATCTAAAATATCAAAGCCATCTTCGTTTAAAATATCACTTTTGGTTATTTCCGCCCATTTTTCTAATAATTTTTTAGTTTTAAAAATTAAATATTTCCGTGCTTTTTTACCTTTTAGTATTTTTTTTAAGTCCTTTAAAGATAATTTTATTAATGTAAAATTATCTAATTTTACACCATCCCAATTTGTTATATAAAGTTCACTTGGGGGAATTTCTGGAATAATTATTTTCTTTCCCATAATTTTTTTTACAAATATACTAAAAAAATATTATATAAACAATTTATTTTAATCTTTTATTTTGGCATAATATTTCTGAAATCTTTGCCACCTATCATCTAATCCATTATAGCCACCATTTATTCGCTTTGTAATTTCTTTGCAAACAAAATATTGATTTCCATCTTTATCTATAAGATTATTTAGCTTCCTGCTATCCCAGTAAAAAAACGCCGTCAATACTGCATATTCTTTATTTTTAGCAACTAAATCTGGGTTAGATACTATTTCACCATTTGCGTTTAAAAACCTATCAAAAGCCACATAATTAGCTTTCCCTGTTAATTGTATCAATCCACGACCTCTGTATTTATAACCATCACCACTGCCTTCACCTCCATTTCCCATTCTATTCGCATACACTCGACTTGCTATCATATTAGGTTTATTCGCATATGTTAATGCAATTTCATAGTTATAAAAATATTTTGGGAATATTTCCAGTAGTCTTTTTGCACTATAATTTAAATTTTCCTCAAGTCTTTTCATATCACCGCTTTCGTGATTTATTTGAGATAAAAAGTGTGCTAATCGTAATGCAGTGTTTATCTCATATTTTTCGCAATATTTCTCAAAATAGCAATAAGAATCACCTCTTATAAATTCTTTTGCACGCTGTAAATATTCGTTTGCCATATCTTTTTATTTTTTTTGTCAATAAAAAACATCATTTATTCCCCTATTTTCTTGTCAATAAACTTTTTTATAAAGTCATAATACAATTTTTCAACAAGCTTAAAAACCTTTGTGAGTGCTGTATTGCGACCTATAAGTTTACAAATGTTTTCGTCTATGCTTATCAATTCGTTTATAAGTATGATCACACTTGCAAAATTAATTAAAATAAAGCTATCTTTTATAACAAAACAATCAATCAAATATAGCACTAACATTATTGTGTAGTAATATCCTATCTTTACTATACTATTAAAAAATTTATTACTTTCTATTTTAACATTATTTTTTTTAGCAGCTAACAACGCTGTTATTATATCTATTACTATAACAATAAATATAATATAAAAATACCACTGCACGTTAACAAAAAAACTACTTAATATTGCTAAAGGTATGATTAGCAGCTGATTTGAGCTAATAACATCTAATATTTTTGATGTTAGCTCCTGTGATTTTAAAATAATTTGTTCTATTAACATATTTATTTTTTTAATATAAGTTATATTTTAAATTCAAATATTCGTGCACATAAGCAAATTCGCTGTCATTTAGCACTCTATCAAATTTTATGATTTCCATAATGTGCCCTTGCCAAAAGTATATAGGAATTAAACCAACACGACCCATAGCTCCTACTACCAAATCATAATTATTATTCATATCATAACTGCCGTCAAAGGCATCTGTATCCGTATTTACACCATTTTGATATTTTTTTATTACATTGTTAGCATTATCTATTTTCCAAGCTTCAACTACATTTTCTAATTTATAATCGGGTGTTTGATAATAGCCGATGTCTGAATATATAATTCTGCTCCCTTTTACAACAGCAAAGCCTATACGATATCCCCCAGACCCAGTTATAATTCTTATATACCAGTTTTTATCAGTCTTATAATTATTAGCTTTTGAAATAGCAGTATGGTAATTATTTGTCAAATACTCATGCTGCAACACTGCTATTAGTGTGCCTCCAGTGAGCTTCAAATCACAGATATCACCACCATTCAGATAATCATTCACACCATCGAATTGCAGTGCTGGAAAGGTATTAGCATAGTTATCAACTAATAAAGGTCGTCTATCAGCTACATCCTGAATTATGTTGTAATCGGGGTGGACAAAGTCTGTCCATTTACTTACTTTATTATTTGTATCTGTAACAACACCCCAGTCAGCACGCAGCCATAAGTCTATATCTGAGTACTTTTTTATAACTTTAGCATAATATTCTACCTTTTCCTTTAGTGTTTTTTCTATAATATTTTTTATTTCACTTTTTACAACTAAATTCTTAACAAATAAACTTGTATAGAAATTATTATTTTGAGATAAGTTAATAGCATAGCTATCTCCATGATATTTTTTTAATAACATACTTTGGGCATTATTCCCAAATTGTATATTATTTTCCGCCGTATCTTGTAATATTTTGAATTTCGTGTCCTTTGTGCTTATTGCCAAAATTCCACTAATATCATAAGTGCCAATCAATGTTAATATATCACCATCAAACTTATATAATTTATTTGCGTCAGTGTAAATATATGCGTAATCTTCTGTGCATGATGCCTTTATTATGTTGCCTGAAATAGTATATGTTAATTTACATTGTTCACCAGTAATGAATTGATATATCCCATCAGATTTAAAAACAAAAAGTTTATTCCTTAAAATACAACCATTTATATCCGAAACTAAAATATTTGTTGTACTCGTTTCAAATAAAATTATATTTTTTACAGCAATATTATTATAATATTCTATCCAAATACCATTTTGCCTATTATATGTTTTATTATTCGTTACATCCCAATAAAAAATAGTTCCCATTATAGCAAAAAAATCATCTACATTAACATCTGTCGCTTCATTAGTGCCTCGTCCGCTTGTATCATATCTTGTAATAGTCCCATCATAAAAAATAAAAATATCATGATTGTAAATAATAAATTTTGTGCAATTTATAGAAGTATCCCCACTTTCTAAATTCCATAATGTTCCATTTGCTATAAAATAAAGTGTCCCAGCATTATTATAATATGTGTTTTCTTTGCAATAACAAAGGTCAGAAATAGTATAACTACCTGGCTGTGTGTAAATTAATGTAAAAGTGCTATCAGTATAATTAAATATATATATTTTATCATTACACACAACAAAAACACTATCTTTATGCTCTACATCTAATATTATATTGTGTTCTATATATGCTTTTAGCTGCGTGTAATCGTTAATCTGCGATAAATTAATATCTATCTTATCATTATAATATTGCATAAAATAGCTTTCTAATGATGTTGATAATGCAGTTAGCAAGTTATAAGATTCTATATTATTTAAATTAACATAAAAATTATTTTTTTCTAAATAAGTAATAAAAGTTTGCTGCAAATATTTATCTAATGTAAAATAATTTGTCAAATCAGCATATAACTTATTATTTCCATCAATCTTTATAGTATTATCATCAATATTTGCATTTATCTTATTATTAATATCTATATCAATGCCAGCACCAGCTGTTTTTTCATTTTTATAACTAATACCGTCGTTTGTTATTTTTAGTAAAGTATCAGTGTCGTTTTTCCAGTTTATTTCTTGATTGTCTTCATCGTATTCTACTATAAAATCAGTGCTACCATTTTGCCTACTAACATTAATTATTTCATTTACCGTATCGTTTGCAGCTAAATTTATCCTATTAGCAGGCACTATTGCCAAGCCTTCATCAGCTGTAACTATAGTACCAGTGCCAGAATTAACAGGTACAATCGGTAAATTAAAATCTGTTATTGCTAAATCATTGCCACTTATCACACTTACAAAATCTTTGCTAACTTCTATTAAATCAGCTTCTGCATAGCGTTTGCGTGCATAGAAAGTCCAGCGTTGTGGGAACATTACATAATTTTGCAAAGTTAAGTTATATTTTATTAAATAAAACAGCATATAACTTACACTAGCATATTCATCATAATATATAGCCCCTTGCCAGTTCAGTAGTGGATGATTGTTCATTGCAGCAATTTCTCTTAATCGTAGCTCTACTAAATTATAATAGTTAGTTTCATCACTATGTCTCCATTTTTTGCTTTTTTTGTATCTATAACTATTTAGCCCTAAATCTTGCACTGCTGTAAATAAAACATTATTTTCCTCACTTTCGCTAAAGTTATCAATAAACGCTTGCTCTAATTCTAAATCTAATATGCCACTATCATTTTCAACGATGTAATCAATGCTCTCTATATCGTTGCCGTTGTTATCAACTAATTTTAAAACGCTGTTATTATCTATATTAGTAATTTTAAAATTCCAGGGGAGTATGCCTATTACATTTGTTTCTGTATAAATTCTAAAATAGAAATCTACCACTAACTTACCAGAGCTCTGATTAGGTATTAATAAATCAAAGTATTTACTAAAGTTAACATTTATCACTCTATCGTAACCCTCAAAAACACCTGTAAATTTGTGCCACCAATTGCCAGAAGGTAAATTATCTACCCAGTTCCCATTATTATCAAGCCATTTTCCATTAATTTTTAAGTTTAAGTCCAATTTAGGTTTTATCATACTCGTATGAACATAGCCACTGCCAGCACTCAAGGTATATTTTATTGCAAAATTTATAAGAAATTGCAACTTTGTCATCGCAGTGAAAATATCAAGTTCGTTATGATAGTGATATTTACTGCATAAATTCCAATCATTAAAATTACTTTCATAAACTACGTTGCCATTACTAACACCTGTTATAACGCCAGCTGGATAGCTATACCATTGCAAATCACCACCGTGATTACCTGAATAAATAAGGTTATTAAATGTGCCTTCTTTAACATAATACGGTACATATTTTTGCTCTATCTTTTTAACTACTGTATTTAGACCAAATTCACCACTGCCACGTTTGTTAGTATTAGTGCCACCTATGGCATATTTAGCATTACTAAAACTACCTCTACTTGTATTATATTTACTATTTTTATAATAGTTATAATCATTATACCCTGCAACATAATAACCATAACTATCTTTATTATTCTCAAAATCTCGTATATTAAAAATTTGCCAAACACCGTTCCTTTGACATAAACATAAATTAAATACTTTCAAACATTCACTAATTACATCATAACAATTCTTATATTCATATACTTTTATTCTATTGCCTGCCAACGTTTCTTTTATCGTATAATCAGCAAAAGGAGTAGTTAGCAACGTCGTATCAGCTTTATGTTTTAAAATATTTGTATATACTAACGCATCCCAGTCATTCAGTATATCTTCACTTATGTAATCAGCTGTGTAATAAATATAATTATAGCCACCTTCAAAAAATTTCGTTACAGGATTAAAACTCAACGCTCTGCTTATAACATCTATCAATCCATTACCATATGCATCGCTATCAAATTGCATTAAAGTACTATCTAACTTGCTTATGTCGTCTGTATAATCTACGTTTTGCAGTAATCCAAGCCCATCGGTGCAATTAAATTTTATAACTTGTATTTTTTTATCCTCAAACGTGCCAAAATCATTCAACATTACACCTCTCCAAAAAGCATTATGTATCACTGGATTTATATCTACCAAATACCGATTTTCGTAAGTTTGTAAGTTTTTCAAGAAATCATCTAATATGCCATTCTCGTTTACAACACTAAAAGTCAAATCACTTTTTATTATGCCACCTTGCACTATATCTATATTCTCTTTTTCGTAGTTTAAAATAAAGCCGTCTTGACCATATATCTTTGCAGTTTTAATCTCACCTTGAGTAGTGCCTTCACTATCATATATATTAATAGTATACTCTTTATTATATATATCTAAAAAACTAAATTCAAATAATTTTATCATCGTTTCCTGTTTTTAAATTCTACTCTATTTAAAACAAATTCCAAATCCTCACCACGCACTCTTGTGCTCAATTCACCACTCAAATAAACGTTGTTAGTTATGTTTTTATGCATAGGACTAACAGCACTGCCAGCGGGTAATGTAACTATCTCTCTACCCCTTTCACCTACTATAAAGCTACCTCCTTTAGTAACTAAACCACCTTCTGCAAGCCCTTGAATTTTACCTTGCATAGCAGTTATGCCAGCTAATGCCATCGTACTCATTCCTAACATTAATGCAATGCCAGCCGGTCCCATAGTAGCAAAAATTCCAGATTGTGAGAATATACCTCTAACTGCTTCAGCTATAGCCATTTGTAGCAACCCTTTTACTACACTCATAACAGTGCCTAATATTGCCTCTCCAAAGCTCTTTATACCAGCTATAGCACCCCCTATGCTTTCTGCAATGCCAGTAAACAAGCTAACAGCTGCATTTTGTAATTCATTCATTGTTTTTGCAATAGCTTCATTTTTAGCTATCATAGCGTCCAAATCATAGTTACCTGTAACTATAGCATTTATAAATTGTTCGTAACTAATTTTACCATCATTGTAAGCATTTTTTAATTGTTCGTAGCTATCTATCTGCTTTTGCAAATCACCGTCTATATCTACTGCAATCGTTGTCTGTATGCTACTAACAGGAGTTAAGTTAGCTATCTTTTTTAAATACTCTTGCTCTAATTGTAGTGATAAAGCATTACCTTCTGCAATTAACTTATTTATAGCATTTTGCTCGCTTGCAGTTATATTTTTTTTATTATTTAAATACTCTTGCCAAACTTTTAATTGTGCATCTAATTCATTTTTTACTTTTAATCGTTCTTCTACTAATAAAGTTAGTTCATCTTTGCCTCTATTTTCATTTTCAGTTTTTAAAATTGCGAATTTGCTTTGCAAATCAGCAATATATTTATTCCAGTTGTCTAATAATTCATTAGTAGCTTTTTTAGTAGTATCATTAAAATTACTAGTAGCTGTATTAGTAGTATTTATGCTTTCAGATAAGTTGTCATAAGCGCCCATTAATTCTTTTATTCTATTTTCATAATCAGCTATTATGCTATCTAATTCTTGTAACTTATTTTTATTCACATCATAAAGACCTGTTAGTGCATTTAAATTTTGCTGTTGTTTTAATTCCTCAGCTCTTAATTCTTCTATAGAATTAACTTGCGAATTAGTAATGTTTATACCTATTTTTTGTTTTTTATTTAAATCATTTTCTATCTTACTTTGCTGATTTAAAATTTCTTGCCTTTTTAATTCAGCTTCTGCTAATTTTTCTATAAGTATCTTTTGCTCCTGCTCACTAGCCATTAGTTTTATTCGTTTCTCATAATCAGCGTTTACTTCTTTTAATATTTTAGATAATTGTTCATTAGACGTTTTTTCAATGTCTAAATTACCAAAATATCTGGGATATTCCTCCTGTAATTTTTTTAGTAAATCTTTCCTTTTTATATTTCCTTCATTATAGCTAATAATTTTAGATACAGTATTATTAATATGCATTTGCTCTTGCATTAGCTCTTTTGTGCTATTCTTTGTAGCTTCGTCTATCTCTTTCTGTAAACTATTTTGCTCCTCTAATTCTTCGTTCAGCTCTTTATGTTTACCAGTAAGTTTACTAATAACAGGTACTAATAATGTAGCTGCAGTTAATATTAAACCAAACGGATTTGTTTTTGCTAAATTACCTAACATTTTAAAAGCTAAATTAAAACCTTGTAAACCTGTAGTGCCAGCTAAAACACTAGTTTGTAAACCTACAAAACCTGCTTTTAATGTTGTAATTAGAGGTATAATACTTTTAACAATTTTTAGAATTTGCGACCCAATTAACAACGCCGGTCCTATAGCTGCTACTAGTCCACCTACAACTACTATCGTTGTTTTTGTACTATCTGATAATTTACTAAAAAAGTTACTTACGCTTTTTAGCAAGCTAGATAAACTGTTTAAAACAGGTACTAATGCTCCTTTTATGCCAGTGCCTAATTCTATTAGCACACTTTTAGCACTATCTACTGCAACATTCCATTTATACTGTAATGTTTGCTGTGTATTCTCAAACGCTTTGTCTAAATCACCACCAGCTGCTGCTATATCATTAAATATAGCTGCCACCTGCTCTGAATTCTTGCCTACTAAACCCAAAACACCAGTTAGAGAGCGTACACTATTAAACACTTTTGCAATGCTTTGCTCTCCAAATTGTGCAACTAGCTTATCTATTTCTTGCAAAAATGGTAATAAACCCTGCGTTGTTAATGTATTATATAGTTCATCATAGCTTGTACCCATATCTAGCAACGCCTGTTTGCCTTGCTCGGACATATTTAGCATTTCAGAT
>AMZC01001773.1_pt1 | contig 13636 bp, 11 predicted proteins | sample 948551 | NCBI WGS metagenome assembly AMZC01 (sample SAMN01120625, study PRJNA171369) | bioreactor sludge metagenome | biome: sludge; isolation source: anaerobic thermophilic cellulolytic sludge from lab reactor | place: China: Hong Kong, Shek Wu Hui wastewater treatment plant | collected... | reverse complement strand
GCCAACCTTAACGCTTGCTTTAGCCCTGTCTGCCCTTGAAGCATGTGGAGAGAGGATTTAGGGGTGAGGTAAAGCCGCAGAGCAGGGCTTCTCAAACGGTCTCCGAGCAGCGGCCCCAGAATACAGGGCACGTTGCCCGTTTCTTTCATCTGTAGGCAGCTATGCCCCTCACCATTCGCCATCTGCACCCCTGGGAAGTCACGCCGGAAGAGGCGATCCGGCTGCAATATGCCCTGGCCCCGCAGGTGATCACCGATCACCCCCTGCCGCTGACCTCTATCCGCCTGGTGGCGGGTATTGACGTGAGCGTCAAAGACGACCTCAGCCGGGCGGCGGTGGTGGTGCTGCGCTTCCCCGCCCTGGATGTGGTGGAGACCGTCACGGCGGAGCGCCCCACGACTTTCCCCTACGTGCCAGGGTTGCTCTCGTTTCGCGAGGGCGCGGTGATCCTGGACGCCGTGCAGCGCCTGCAGAGCACGCCCGATGTGTTGCTGGTGGACGGGCAGGGCACCATTCACCCGCGCCGTATCGGGATCGCCTGCCATATCGGGCTGTTCCTGGATATGCCTGCAGTAGGCTGTGCCAAGAGCCTGCTGGTGGGGCACCACGACCCCCTGCCACCCAAACGCGGCGCATGGGTGCCGCTGCGCGACCGGGGCGAGGTGATCGGGATCGTGCTGCGCACGCGCGACGGGGTGACGCCGGTCTACGTGTCGGTAGGACATCGCGCCACCCTCGACGACGCCCGTCAACTGGTGCTGGCCTGTGCTCCCCGCTACCGTCTGCCGGAGCCGCTGCGCGCCGCGCACAAGGCCGCCGCCCTAGGCCGCCCTTGAACTCAGCCAGTGACAGGAGTCCGTTCGAGCAGCAGATGCGGGTCTTGCAGCAGCCCGCTGAGCGCCCGACAGGCGGCCCCAGTGACGGCTGCCGGTTCGGGCAACTGCGTCACCACGATGTTCAACCGCGCCGCAGCCTGGGGAATGGCCTGCTGCTGAATGACTTCGCGCAGCGCTTCCAGGCAATCGGCGCGGAAGCGATGCAACTTGTGCCCCAGGATGATCGCCTCTGGATCGACCAGGTTGATGGCGTTGACCAGGCCCTGTCCCAGCGCCCGGCATGCCTCGCACAGCACCTCGATCGACAGAGCGTCGTCCTGGTGCGAGGCTTCGATCACCTGATCGAAGGTCAGCCCGTCGAGGGCATCGCCCAGCCATTCGGCCAGCAACGTGCGGCGACCGGCGGCGTGCGCCTGTCGGACGCGCTCGACGATGGCCGGGCCGCTGCTGTAGATTTCCACGCAGCCGTAATTGCCACATGGGCACCGCGGGCCGTGTCGGTCTATGCTGGTGTGTCCCACCTCGGCGGCGACGCCGGTGCTGCCGGTGAAGAGATGCCCGTTGAGGATGATCCCCGACCCCAACCCGCTGTGATTCTCCACGTAGACGAACGTGTTGAAAGCACGCCCCGCGCCCAGCCAGTGTTCGGCCAGGGCGTTGGCGTTGGCGTCGTTTTCCAGCCACACGGGCACGTTGAACGCCTGCTGTACCAGCGGGCCAAGCGGCAGATAGCTCCATTCGGGGAAGTGCGGCGGGGCATAGATCATCCCTTCCTGTCCACTGAGCGGGCCGGGCGCGCTGATGCCGATGGCGATGAGGCGCTCCCAGCCCAGGCCGGATTCGGCCACTGCCTGACGGATCAGGTGTAGCAGGGTATCTACCGGGCCACCCCCGATGCGCTCCGAGATGGGGCGCACCAGCACGTGCTGCGCGTTGAGGCGCATATCGAACACGCCGATGCTGATTTCGGTGCGGGAGAGGTTGACGCCGAGCAGGTAATAGCAATCGGGGACGAAGGCGAGCATGGTTGGGCGGCGGCCCGTGCGTTGTGCCCCGAAGCCCGTCTCCTGGACGATTCCAGCGTCCAGGAATTCGGATACAATGTTAGTAAGGGTTGCGGGAGTCAGGTCTGTGCGGCGGGCCAGGTCGCGCCGCGACAGGGGCTGGAAGCGCCACAATGTCTCAAGCACGGCAGCGCGGTTCTGCCACTTGACCGACTGAAGGTTCGTGCCCTGGCGCGAAGACCTGTGCACCGTCCGTGTCCCTTCATTCCTGTCGCTACCGGTTTGCAGTTCGTTGATGGGCGAAGCGAAGCAGTTGACACCAGACAAGTTTCGTATTACTATTTTATCAAATTGATTAACCAAGTGCAAGCGATTCGTTCTCTCCCCCCATAGTACTCATTCTCTGGCTTCGACGCGGTCTGGTGACAGAGCGATCGTTCAGCAGAAAGGAGAAGCAGCGCCAAAAGAAACCGAACGTATCCCAGCGTACCCGATCTTGAGCCAAATTGTTGTTTAGCGCACTAAAGGAGTGTAACCATGTTCAAGAAATTGCTGCTGGTAGCTGTTGTTCTCGCGCTGGCCATCCCGCTGGCCGTTCCGGCCACGGCCCAGGACGACAAGCCGAAGATCGGCTTCCTGCCCGGTGTGGTAGACCCCTTCTATCAGGTGATGGAGCTGGGCGTCAATCAGGCGGTGAAGGACTTCGGCCTGGAAGTGGTGACGCAGTTCCCCGAATCCTGGAACGTCACCGTGCAGACCCCCATCCTGGAAACCTACATCGCCCGCGGTGACCTGGACTACATCATCATCGCGCCGGTGGACAAGGAACAGATGGTGGCCCCGCTGGAGAAGGCGCTGGAAGCGGGCATCAAGATCATCACCGTAGATACCTTCCTGGGCGATGGCGACTATGAGAACGGCCCGGTGACCTTCCCCATCTCCTACATTGGCTCGGACAACGTCGAGGGCGGGCGCATTGCGGCGCGCGCGCTGGTCGAGGCGTTGGGCGGCAAGGGCAAGGTCTTCGTGGAGAACACCAACCCCGGCGTCAGCTCGGTGGAAGGGCGCGCGCAAGGCTTCCAGGAAGTGATCGCCCAGTATCCGGAGATGGAATTCGTGGGCATGGAATACTGCCTGGATGACGCGACTGTCGCCGCCGAGCAGGTGTCCGCTGTGCTGCAGCGCGAGCCTGACCTGGCCGGTATCTTCGGCGTGAACGTCTTCAGCGCGCAGGGTGCGGGCAACGCGGTCAAGGCTGCTGGCCTGCAGGGCGCGGTGCAGATTGTCTCCTACGACGCCACCAAGGACGCCATGGAGAACCTGCGCAACGATGTGGTGACCATGGTGCTGGCCCAGAAGCCCTATGATATGGGTTACCTGGCGGTGGCGTTTGCCATGGCCGACTGGCGTGGCGTCACCAGCCTGCCCAAGCGTGTGACTACCGGCTTCGCCATCCTCACCAAAGAGAACATGGACGATCCGGAGTACGCACGCTTCATCTATCAGGTGCCGTAAGCATTCACTGTTCGCAGGCGTGGCAAGGGGGGTATGGAGGGGTATTCTTCATACCCCCTTATGCAAAGTCGGAGAGTCGAGTCTACAATAGGGTCTTAAGCCCGGCGGGGCATACACCGACCGACCTTTCTTGAGGAGCAAGTTCATGGTATCTGAAGCACAGGCCCCCTCTCTGCCAGTGACCTCCAAGCGACGCACTACGAGTCAGCAGGTCATCCTCCTGGGTAGCAAAATCTGGTCGTGGCTGTTCTTGTTGATGCTGGTGTTCTATTTCTCCTGGCAGGGCACAGGCTTCTTTTCGCTGCGTAACTCGCAGAACATCCTGGTCGCCATCGTGCCCATCGTGCTGATGGGCCTGGGGCAAACTTTCGTGATCATCGCAGGCGGCATTGACCTATCGGTCGGCTGGCTGATGGGCCTGTCGTCGGTCATCTCGGCGCTGGTGATCCGCGAGGAATACAATGCCGGAGTCGCACCCTGGTTGGCGATTATTCAGGGCTTGCTGGCGGGCGTGGGCGTGGCGCTGATCGCCGGGTTGATCAACGGCGTCATCGTCGCCAAACTGAGGGTGCCGCCGTTCATCGTCACCCTGGGCGTCTCGTTCGTGGCTCGCGGCATCGGTTTTCTGCTGGCCAAGGGCAACATCATCGCCGGGCAGCCACAGCTGGCCCGCGACCTGGGCAATGAATCGCTGCTCTATTACGTGCGCGGGGAAGGGGGCGGGTGGTACTTCCTGAAGAAACCCGACGTCACCGGCGCACAACTGCGCATGATGGATCGCGTGCTCACCTGGCCCGTGGTGATCTCGATCCTCATGGTGATTATCGCCATGTTCATCCTGCACCGGACGCAGTTCGGGCGTCACACCTACGCCATTGGCGGCAACCGCGAGGCCGCGCTGCGCGCCGGTGTGCCGGTAGACCGTCACGTCATCCTGCTCTACATGATGTCGGCGGGGACAGCCGGCCTGGCAGGGGTGATGCACGCCTGGCGCTTCTCCGGTGGCGCAGCCGACGCCGGCGATGCCCTGCTGATGTTGTCCATCGCGGCAGTGGTCATTGGCGGCGTGAGCCTGTTCGGCGGGCAGGGGCGCGTCATCGGCACGGTCATCGGGGCGCTGATTCTGGCCGTCTTGCAGACCGGCCTGATCATGATCAACGTGAAGACCTTCTATCAGTACGTGATCGTCGGCATCATCGTGATCCTGGCCGTGTTGATGGATCAGGCCCGCGACCTGATCGTCGGGCGTGCGGAAGCAGCGGCGTAGGGGTGCGACCATGGAACCCTTGCTGAGTGTGAAAAATCTGACCAAACGTTTCGGCGGTCTGGTGGCCGTCAACCAGGTGAGCATGGACGTACACCCTGGCGAAGTCGTCGGCCTGGTGGGCGACAACGGCGCGGGCAAGTCCACCCTGATCAAGATGATCTCCGGCGTGTATCAGCCCAACGAGGGCGAGATTTACTTTGACGGCAAGCTGGTGCACATCACCAACCCGTCGCAGGCGCGCGACATGGGCATCGAGACCATCTACCAGGACCTGGCGCTGGCCGGTAACCTGGACATGAGCGCCAATATTTTCCTGGGCCGCGAGCGCAAGAAGCGCTACCTGGGCGGGGTCATCCGCGTGCTGGACGAGAAGTTCATGCTGCAGGAGTCGCAGAAGCTGCTGCAGACGCTGGACGTGCACATCCCGTCGGTGAGGGCCAAGATTGACTATCTATCCGGCGGGCAGCGCCAGGCCGTGGCCATCGCCCGCGCGCTGTACTGGGACGCCCGGCTGATGATCATGGACGAGCCAACCAACAACCTGGGCGTCACCGAGCAGGCAAAAGTGCTCGACCTGATCCGCCGCTTGCGCGACCAGGGCGTGCCAGTGATCGTCATCAGTCACACCATCCGCGACATCTTCGCCGTCAGTGATCGCATTGTGGTGCTGCACCGCGGGCGCAAGGTGGCCGACAAGCGCACGCAAGACACCAGCACGGAAGAGATCATTCAGTACATCATGGGCGCGCGCGACGACTATCACCACAACTGACCGTTCGAGGATTTGCAACACAGCGGCGCGGAGAGATGGTCTCTGTTCTCTCCGCGCCGTTTGCATTGCCACTGCGAACTATCATGCCCCTGCAAAACGAATGCTGGCCTTACCCGCGTCGCCAGTCCATGCGCTGCCCCACCAGCCACAGCGATCCGATCAGCAGCCCTGCCAGCACCAGCAGATCAACGCCCAGCGGGATGCGGTCGGGCATCTTCAGCAGAGTCTGTCGCAGGGCCGAAGCCGCGTAGGTGGCCGGTGACAGATAGCTGAGCGTCTGAATCAGCGGGGGCAGCCGGTCGAGCGGGATGATCACCGGCCCGAAGCCGACCAACACAAACGTCAACAGGGTGCTCAGGTTACCGACTTCTTCTGGCGAGCGCACCGTCACGCCGATCAGCGCGCCCAGCCCGCACAACGCCGTGCCCGTCAGCGGCAGGGCAACGACGATCCACGGGCTGATCGCCAGTGACAGATCGAGGATGAGCGCCCCCAGCAGCAGGGTCAACAGCACGGCGGGCAGGCTGAGCACCAGGAACGCGCTCACCGTCGCCAGAACGAGCGCAGCGCGGTAGATGGGCAGCGTGGCGAAGAAGTCCAGCCGCCCGACCAGGCGCATATAAGCGAAATGTGTCGAGACGCGGTCGAAGGTGCCGAAGAGCAGCGACATGACCATGTTGCCGGTGAGGATATAGGCCAGCACGTCGGCGCTGTCGTGCACGAAGACGCTGAAAGCCGCCGTGCTCAGCAGCGGCGCGATCAGGCTGGTGAGCACCAGCCCCCGCCACGACCAGCGCCAGTTGGCGAGCTGAATCAGCGTCAGATCGAGCAGTTGGCTCAGCGGGGGTTGGGCGCGGCGAGCGCGGTTCACGGCGACCTCTCCTCGGCCATATTGGCGTCAGCTTGGGGGACAGCCAGGGCCAGGTAGAGGTCTTCCAGCGAAGCGGTGCTCAGCGTGAAGTCTTCCACCGACGGCGCAGCGGTGAGCGCCTCCAGATAGGCGGCGGCTGCGTCGCGCCCGATGAGCAGTTGCCAGCGCCCCGGCCCCAGGGCGCGCGGCGATACGCCATCCGGCAGGGTGGGCGGCGCGTCCGGCTGAAAGATGATGTCCAGGCGCAATTGATCGCCCAGGTGTACTTTCAAAGCTCCGGGACGACCCAACGCGATCAGCCGGCCCGCCCGCAGAATGGCCACGCGCTCGATCACCCGCTCCGCCTCGACGACGTTGTGAGTCACCAGGATGATGGTCGTCCCCGCGCGCTCTTTGAGGGTGCGCAGCGCCTCCCATACCAGCCGACGGTGCAGGGGATCGAGATCGTTGGTCGGCTCGTCGAGCAGCAACACCGGCGGTGAGGCGGCAATCGTCGTCGCCAGCAGCAACAGGCGTCGCTGCCCCCCGCTGAGCTGCGCTGCCATGCGGTCACGCACCGCGCCCAGGTCGAACCACTCCAGCAGCCGGTCGCGCTCGGCGCGGGCATCACGGCGCGACATTCCCCGCAAATGCGCCGTGAAATAGAGCGTCTCGCCGGCGGTCAGGTTGTTGAGAGCCAGGCCGTTCTGCGGCATATAGCCGATCAGGCCGGGCGTGTAGAGCGTCGCGGCGTCCAGCGGACGCCCGAACAGGCGGATCGTCCCGCGCGTGGGTGCCAGCAGGTGCGCCATCTGCCGCACGAGGGTGGTCTTGCCCGCGCCGTTGTCGCCCAGCAGACCGAAGATTTCTCCCTCGTGCACGTCGAGGCTAATGCTGTCGTTGGCGGGGACCGTCTGTCCCGCGTAGATTTTGGTCAGCTCGCGGACTTCGTAGACCGTGGTCATGGCGTTTCGCCCCCATCGCACACGCCCATTGTACTGCAGCGCGCGCTGAGCCGGGCGGGGGCGCTTGCCCTGCGCTCGCCCGACGCAAGTTAGCCGGGCGTATCCACCACAACGGGCGGCACCAGCGTTCGCGCGAAGACGGCCTCATGCGCATCGCCTTCGGAGGACACGGTCAGCGGCAACACCAGCGTCGCCCGATCCACAAAACACAGCGTCTCGTTGACTGCTTCGCACCAGTACACCGTGAGGTTGAGCGCCAGGTCAGTCTGTCCAGGCGCAAAGGTGACGGGCACCTGCACGGGCAACTGCGGAGCAATCAGGCGCAGGTCGCGCGATTCGGGCGGAATCTGTGCCACCGGGTCGTCGGGCCAGATGGCGGTGAGCGGAGCCTGAGCGTTGAGCTTGTAGCCGTCGGGCATCTGCAGATCAATGAGGATGGTCCCCGCACCGGCGGCGACCGTTTGCGGGGGGAGCAGCAGGGAGTCTTCGCCCTGAGGCGACTCGCTTTCCGGGATGTCAGATGGCGTGGTCGTGGGTATGGCGGACGCCTGCTGACGTTCGTCTCCGCCTTGCAGGCTCAGCATCAGCGCCACGGCCCCTCCCAGCACCACTACCACTACGGCCAGCAAACCAGCCTTCTTGCTCATGCCGATCACTCTCGTCACTCCTGTCAACCGTTCGTCTCAGAGATTGTACGAAGGACGCGCCCATCTTGCACAGCGCCGGATGGCGCATGGGAGCATTCGGATTCGGGGGCAGCGTTCACACAGCTAGCACAGAGGCCGCAGAGCCAGTCGCAGCGTGCTTGACAGCGCCCGCGCGCCCATGCTATGGTTGCCGCAGAGAGGCGCGTCAGAGTGAATGAGCGATGGTGACGATCAGGGATGTAGCGGCAGAGGCGGGCGTCTCGATCGCGACCGTCTCGCGGGTGATCAACGGCACCGGCTACGTCAGCCAGAGCGCGCGCGAGCGCGTGCTGGAGGCGATGCGCAAGCTTTCCTACCAGCCCAACGCCATCGCCCAGGGACTGCGCCGCCAGGCGACGCATTCGGTCGGCGTACTGCTGCCGCGCATTCACGAGTCCTATTTCAGCACCCTGGTCTTCGCCATCGAAAAGACGCTCTTCGCGCACGGCTACCGCGCCCTGTTCTGCAACACCGAGGAAGACCTGGCCAAAGAGCAAGACTATATTGCCATGCTGCTCGGTCAGCGGGTAGACGCGGTGGTGTATTTCATCCCCGCCGAAGACCGCCGCGCCAACGTCGAGCAATTGCTGGAACACGGGATTCCGGTGGTATTGCTGGAACGGGCTTTGCCCGGTGTCCCGGCCAGTCAGGTACTGGTGGCCAACTTCGATGGCGCGTGCCAGGCGATCGACCATCTGCTGGAACTGGGACACCAGCGCATTGCGGTGATCAGCACCGGCCCGGAGACCATCCCCATTGAACGCATTCAAGGCGCGCAGGCATCGCTGGAAAAGGCGGGCCTCCCTCCCAAAGCCCTGCTCAAGCTGAAAGGCGCTCCCGATTTCGAGACGGGTCATGCGGCAGCGCTGCGCCTGCTGGGCAGGTCTCCCCGGCCTACGGCGATCTTCGCGCTGACTGACTCGATGGCCGTCGGGGTCTTGCACGCCGCCTACGAACTGGGCCTGCGCGTGCCCGAAGACCTGTCGGTGATCGGCTTCGACGACATCCCGCTGGCCTCTTTCCTCACCCCGCCACTGACGACGGTCGCTCAGCCGATCTACACCATCGGCGAGACAGCGGCTCACATCCTGCTGACACAGATGAACGATCCCGAACTTCCGCCACAGTCGGTGACGTTGCCGACGGCACTGGTGATGCGCTACTCGACCGCGCCGCCCAGAAGATAGTGCCTGGTCGCTGCACTGCGCAGGCGCGGAGAACGCCGAGAAGCCCCTCCCCGGCAGCGAATCCATGCCCCTTTCCAGGCCCAAACAGCCTCATCAATTCTTGACAGCCGCGCCAAAACGCTATACTCTCAGGGAAACGTTTACACACGCGCTGCGCAGCGACAGGGCGTCGTCGTTTGTGGCGCTGCTGCACCGTGTCAGGCGGGGAATTCGTCCCGCGTGCGCAGCCAATCCCGTGCCTGAGGTCGGCTGTTCTGGGCGTGCGGCACCACGCGCAGAAAGAGACAGCGGGGCCTCAGGATCAGATGGGTGCGCCGTCCGAACAGGCGACACGAACCTCTGACGCAAGCAGGCTGGCACATATGCTGCGTTGGTTTCGGACGGCGCACGTTCTTATGATCTTATTTGGGGAGCGGTCACGTGCCGGACCGGAATATCGGTGAGTTGCGGCATGAAAAGAAAGCTGTGTTTTGTGGGCTACGCGCGCTTTTCCCTCAGCGCTGGCCCTCCCCAATTCCCTGCTCGCTGCTCGTCGCTCCCGTAAGCACCGGAGGCCATCATGCACTACACCGCAGAAACCCTGCTGATCAAGTCCAAGGACACGGGCGGGCCGGGCATCTTCGCTGAAGTGCGCGCCGAACAGGCCGGCTGGGAGTTGCTCAACATGCAGGCGCGTCGCCTGCAGCGCGGCGAAACCTGGGCGGGCGACACCGACGAACACGAGTACGTGCACGTCATCCTGGGCGGCGTGTGCCGGGTACGTAGCAGCGCGGGCGACTTCCCGCGCGTAGGGCGGCGACCGGACGTGTTCCGCGGTATGCCCTATGCGCTGTATTTCTCGCGGCGCACGCAGTTCGAGCTGGAAGCACTCACCGATGACTTCGAAGTCGTCACCTGCTGGGTACCTACCGACCAGGATCATCCGGCGCGGCTGATTGCGCCCGCCGACTGCGCCATCGAGTTGCGCGGCGGGGGCAACGCCTCGCGGCAGATCGTCAGCGTCATCCCGCCCGGCTTCGACTGTCACCGGCTGGTCTGTGTGGAGGTCTACACGCCCGGCGGCAACTGGTCGAGTTACCCGCCGCACAAACACGATGTGCACCGCGTAGACGCGACTGGTAAGCTGCTCGAAGCCGACCTGGAGGAGATCTATTTCTACAAGATCGACCGGCCCGGCGGCTACGCCATTCAGCGCGTCTACAATGACGATCGCAGCATTGACGCGCTGCTGCTGGCCCAGCAGCACGACGCCGTGCTGGTGCCGGAGGGCTACCATCCGGTGGCCAGTCCGCCCGGCTACACCACCTATTATGTGAACTTTCTGGCTGGCTCGGCGCAGTCGCTGGCCAACAGCGACGATCCCGCCTATGCCTGGGTCAAGAGCACGTGGACGCACCTCGATCCGCGCCTGCCCATCGTAGACCTGGGCATGGAGCCACCGCAGCGGTAGAGAATGAGGAGAGAATTATGACGACCAGACGATTGACCATGGCGCAGGCGCTGATCGCCTTTCTGCAAAACCAGTACGTGGAACGAGACGGCGTGGAGAATCCTTTCTTCGCCGGCTGCTGGGGCATCTTCGGACACGGCAACGTCGCGGGCATTGGGCAGGCGCTGCAACAGGTCGCAGCCACCTTCCGCTACTATCAGACGCGCAACGAACAGGCCATGGTGCACACAGCCATCGCCTACGCCAAGATGAAGAACCGCCTGCAGACGTTCGCCTGCACGTCGTCCATCGGCCCCGGCGCGACCAACATGGTCACCGGCGCAGCGACGGCCACCATCAACCGCATCCCCGTGTTGCTGCTGCCGGGCGACATCTTCGCCGAGCGCCTGCAAGCGCCCGTCTTGCAGCAACTGGAGTGGGAGCATTCGCAGGACATCTCGGTCAACGATTGTTTCAAGCCCGTCTCGCGCTACTGGGATCGCATCACCCGTCCGGAGCAACTGCTGACGGCGTTGCCGGAGGCCATGCGCGTGCTGACTTCGCCCGCCGACACCGGCGCGGTGACGCTGGCGCTGCCGCAGGACGTGCAGACGATGGCCTTCGACTATCCGGAGGCGTTCTTCCGCAAGCGCGTCTGGCATATCCCGCGCAACCGCCCCGACGTGGCCTCGCTGCGCCAGGCGGCGCAGTGGATCAGGCAGAGTCAGCGCCCGCTGATCGTCGCGGGCGGCGGCGTGCATTACAGCGACGCGACGGCCATGCTGCGGCAGTTCGTCGAGCGGACGGGCATTCCCGTCGGGGAGACACAGGCGGGCAAAGGATCGCTGCCCTACGATCACCCGCTCAACCTGGGCGCGATCGGCGTCACCGGCACGCTGGGGGCCAACCGCATGGCCCGCGATGCTGACCTGGTGATCGGCATTGGCACACGCTACAGTGACTTCACCACCGCCTCCAAGACGGCTTTCCAAAACCCCAGGGTGCGCTTCATCAATATCAACGTGGCCGAATTCGACGCCTACAAGCACAGCGCCATCCCCTTGATCGGCGATGCCCGCGTCACGCTGGAAGAGTTGCTGCCATTGCTGGAAGGATGGCAGGTCGCAGCGGAGTATCGCGCGCTGGCGGCGCAGTACAACCGCGAATGGGACGCCGAAGTCCAGCGCATCTACACCCTGGAGCACGGCCCGCTGATCAGCCAGGGCGAGGTGATCGGCGTGGTCAACACGCTCTCGCGTCCCCAGGATGTGGTGCTGTGCGCGGCGGGCAGCCTGCCCGGCGACCTGCACAAGCTGTGGCGCACGCGCGACCCCAAGGGCTATCACCTGGAATACGGCTATTCGTGCATGGGCTACGAGATTGCCGGCGGCATGGGGGCCAAGCTCGCTGCACCAGAGCGCGACATCTACGTCATGGTCGGCGACGGCTCGTACCTGATGATGAACAGCGAGATCGCCACCATGGCCCAGGAAGGCATCAAGGTGATCATCGTCGTGCTGGACAATCACGGCTTCGCCAGCATCGGCGGCCTGTCCAAGAGCGTGGGATCGGACGGCTTCGGCACCAAATACCGCTATCGCACAGAGTCCGGTCACCTGGACGGCGACGTGCTGCCCATTGACTACGCCGCCAACGCCGCCAGCCTGGGCGCGCACGTGATCCGCGCGCACAACCGCGACGACCTGGCCGAAGCGATCCGGCAGGCGCAGGCGTACCAGGGCGGGCCGGTGTGCATCGTCATCGAGGTGGACCGGCGGCAGCGCGTGGGCGGTTACGAAAGCTGGTGGGACGTGGCCGTCGCCGAGGTGTCGGAGAATCCCGACGTGCAGCGGGCGCGCGCCGAATACGTGGAACACAAGAAGCGCGAGCGGTATTACCTGGGGAGTGAGGAGTAGGGAGTCAGGGGTCTAGAGTCTAGAGTCTGGAGTCTGGAGTCTGGAATGAGCGGGCCTGCGGTTAGCAGGGCATCCGCGCGTTGGGGCAGTGCTCTTGAACCGCAGAGACGCCGAGAGCGCAGAGGGGAAAGACAAATCAACAACCCTGTGTCTTTCTCTGGGTTCTCTGTGCTCTCCGTGGTGAATTCTGCTCCCAAGTCCGAATACACTCTGCGGTTAGAGGGGGCGACGTCTGTTCAGACCGGACGCCCCTGCTCGCCCCAGACTCACAACTCTACTCTCAACTCTATACTCCCAACTCTGTACTTTCGACATAGGGTGTCGGGCTATGACCTGCCTTTGAGGAGCAGAGATCAACCATGAGCAAAACATTTCGCATCGCCAATGCGCCCTGTTCGTGGGGCGTGCTGGAGTTCGACCTGGAGGGCGAGGCCGCCGGTTACGCGCAGGTGCTCGACGAGATCGCCGAGACCGGCTATACCGGCACCGAGCTGGGCGACTGGGGCTTCATGCCCACCGATCCGGCGTTGCTGCGCGCCGAACTGGACAGACGCGGTCTGGCGCTGCTGGCGGCGTTCGTGCCAGTCGCCCTGTCCGACCGCGCCGCGCACGCCGACGGGGAGGCGGTCGCCCTGCGCACCGCCCGCCTGCTGCGCGACACCGCTGGCGAAGGGTGCTTCATCGTGCTGGCCGACGACAACGGCAAGGTGCCGCAGCGCACGCAGAATGCCGGGCGTATCACGCCGGAGATGGGGCTGAGCGATACGCAGTGGGAAGTGTTCGCCGAGGGGGCGAACCGCATCGCCCGCGCCGTCCGCGCGCAGACTGGCCTGCGCACTGTCTTTCACCATCACTGCGCTGGTTATGTGGAGACGCCCGCCGAAGTCGCCCGCCTGATGTCCCTCACCGATCCGCAGGTGCTCGGCCTGTGCCTGGACACCGGGCACTACATGTTCGGCGGCGGCGATCCGCTGGAAGCGCTGGGAGCCTATCGCGACCGTATCTGGCACGTGCACTTCAAGGACTTCGATCCGGCGGTGGCGGCGCAGGCGCGCGCCGAGAACTGGGACTATTTCGGCGCGATCCGGCACGGGGTCTTCTGCGAGCTGGGGCGCGGGGCGGTGAATTTCCCGGCGGTGCGCGACGCGCTGATCGCCATGAACTACGACGGCTGGATTGTCGTCGAACAGGACGTGCTGCCGTCCATGG
>AMZC01003319.1_pt1 | contig 13643 bp, 13 predicted proteins | sample 948551 | NCBI WGS metagenome assembly AMZC01 (sample SAMN01120625, study PRJNA171369) | bioreactor sludge metagenome | biome: sludge; isolation source: anaerobic thermophilic cellulolytic sludge from lab reactor | place: China: Hong Kong, Shek Wu Hui wastewater treatment plant | collected... | reverse complement strand
GATGCTGCACGAAAGTTCATAACAGCCTCTGAAAGGTGGGGGCGAAACCCTCTCGGCGGGCCATTGCTCCGAACTCAAGACTCTCAACTCCTTATTCCCTGACTCCCTGCTCCCCGCTCGTCAAATGCCCATCACCTGGGTCAGGCCATATTCGACGCTGTCGGCCAGGGCCAGCCAGCTTGCCTCGATGATGTTGGTGCTGGCTCCCACGGTGCTCCAGCGCTGATGACCATTCTGAGTATCAATGAGCACGCGGGTCATGGCTGCCGTGCCGTTCTGCCCATCCAGGATGCGCACCTTATAGTCGGCCAGCTTGAATTCGGCCAGGGGCGGATAGACGGGCGTCAGCGCCTTGCGCATGGCCCGGTCGAGCGCGTCCACCGGCCCGTTGCCGCTGGCGACGGTGTGAATCTCCTCGCCGCCCACACGTAGTTTGATGGTGGCCTCGGCGAAGATGCCACGCCCCGCGCGATGCTCTACCACGGCCATGAAGTCAATCAACTCGAACGGCGGCACGTAGTCCGGTCGCTGGCGGCGGATGAGCATCATGATCGAGGCGTCGGCTCCTTCGAAGACGAAGCCGCGGTGTTCCAGTTCCTTGATGCGGGCGACGAGCTTCTGCGCTTCCTCTGGCGTCAGCTTCAGCCCATATTCCTCGGCCTTGCTGAGCATGTTGCCGCGCCCGCTCAGGTCAGACACGAGCACGCGCGTCTTGTTGCCCACCAGGGCCGGATCAATGTGCTGATAGCTATCTATGTTGCGGCGGATGGCGGCTACGTGCATCCCGCCCTTGTGCGCGAAGGCGCTCTTGCCCACATAGGGAGCCTGATGGTTGGGGGCCATGTTGGCGATCTCGGCGACGGTGCGCGCCACGTGTGTCAGGTGAACCAGGTTGCCGGGGGGCAGGCAGCGCTTGCCCAGCTTCAGTTCCAGGTCGGGGATCACCGAGCACAGGTTGGCGTTGCCGCAGCGCTCGCCGTAACCGTTGATCGTGCCCTGCACATGGCTGACCCCGCGCCGCACGGCTGCCAGCGTATTGGCAACAGCCAGTTCGCCGTCGTTGTGGCAGTGAATGCCCAGCGTCACGCCGGGGAAGCGTTCGACCACCACGCCGGTCATCTCCTCGATCTCCCAGGGCGTCGAGCCGCCGTTGGTGTCGCACAGCACCAGCACTTCCGCGCCGCCGTCGAGCGCGGCCTGCAACGTTTGCAGGGCGTAGTCCGCGTCGAGCTTGTAGCCGTCGAAGAAGTGCTCGGCGTCGTAGATCACTTCGCGCCCGTGTTGCTTGAGGAAAGCCAGGCTCTCGCGGATGATGCGCAGGTTTTCTTCTGGCGTGGTGCGCAGCACCTCGCGCACATGCAGCAGCGAGGTCTTGCCGACGACGGTGACTGTCGGCGTCTCTGCCTCCAGCAGCGCCAGGATGTTGCTGTCCTGGGCTGGCTCGCTGCCCACGCGGCAGGTCATGCCGAAGGCGGCCACGCGGGCGTGTTGCAGCGACACGTCGCGCACACGGCGGAAGTATTCTGCATCTTTGGGGTTGGAGCCGGGCCAGCCGCCTTCGATGTAGGCGACGCCCAGCTCGTCGAGCAGTTGCGTGATGCGTAGTTTGTCGTCTACGGATAACGCCACGTTCTCGCCCTGCGTCCCGTCGCGCAGGGTCGTATCGTACACAACTACCGTGTCCATCACGATGGCCTCCTGAGAGTGATCAGTGATCAGTTGTCAGTGATCAGCGGGGACGGCTTCGACTTTCAACTGTTCACTGATGCGCTCGTCCGACTATCCCTTCATCCGAACGCCCAGCACATTGCGGGCATAGGGTACCAGTCCCCCCGCGTTGATGATGGCGAGCACCACCGGCGGGTAGGGGCTGGCCTGGTAAGTCTGGCCCGTGCGATGGTTGGTAATTGTGCCGGCGGCCAGGTCGACGCTGAGCACATCGCCCTTTTGTGCGTCGCGAGCCGCCGGAGGACACTCCAGAATAGGCAGGCCGATATTGATGGCATTGCGGAAGAAGATGCGCGCAAAGGATTCGGCGATCACGCACGACACCCCCGCCCCCTTGATGCTGATGGGGGCGTGTTCGCGGCTGGAACCGCAGCCGAAGTTGCTGCCGCCGACAATGATGTCGCCGGGCTGCACTTCTTTGGCGAAGCTCTGATCCAGGTCTTCCATGCAGTGCGCGGCCAGCGCTTTGGGGTCGGTGGTGACCAGATAGCGCGCCGGGATGATGACGTCGGTGTCAATGTTGTCGCCGTATTTCCACACGCGGCCCTGAAGCTTCATGATCTGCCCCCTTGTCAGAGTTCGTCAGGATGCGCCAGGCGGCCCAGGATGGCGCTGGCGGTGGCGATGGCCGGGTTGGCCAGGTAGACGCGAGCATCGCGGTGACCCATGCGCCCGCGGAAATTGCGGTTGGAGGTGCTCACGCAGACTTCGTCGGCGGCCAGCACGCCCATGTGACCGCCCAGGCACGGCCCGCACGTGCTGACGCTGACCGCGGCCCCCGCCAGCGTGAACAGTTCGATCCAGCCCTGACGCAGCGCGTCCAGATACACCGCCTGCGAGCCGGGGATGATCATCACGCGCACGTCGGGGTGGAACTCGCGACCGGTCTTCTGCAGGATGTCGGCGACGATGGCCAGGTCTTCGAAGCGCCCGTTGGTGCAACTGCCAATGAAGACCTGATCCACCTTCTCCGGCTTGATCTGACTGATGGGGTGCACGTTGTCCGGCGAATAGGGACAGGCCACCTGCGGCTCCATCTCCGACAGATCGAATTCATAGACGGAGTGATAGACCGCGTCGTCGTCGGCGAAGAAGGGCGTATAGGGGCGCGTGGCACGCGGTTTCACGTATGCCTCGGTGACCTCGTCGTAGGGCATGAAACCGCACTTGCCGCCCGCCTCGATGACCATGTTGGTCATGGTCAGTCGGTCGGACATAGGCAGGGCGTGAATGGCCGGGCCGGTGAACTCCATGGCCCGGTAGAGCGCTCCGTCTACGCTGATCTCGCCGATGGTGCGCAGGATGAGGTCTTTGCCATAGACCCAGGGCCGCCGCTCGCCGTAGTAGACGAACTTCATCGTCTCCGGCACTTTCAGCCAGGTGGTGCCGGTCGCCATGGCGAAGGCGATATCGGTTGACCCCATGCCGGTAGCGAACGCGCCCAGTGCCCCGTAGGTGCAGGTATGGCTGTCGCCGCCGACGACCAGATCGCCGGGCAACACCAATCCCCGTTCGGGCAACACGACGTGTTCGATGCCCGCCCGCCCTACCTGAAAACGGTGCGTGAGCGCCTGCTCCTCGGCGAAGAGGGACAGCGTGCGCGTCTGTTCGGCGCTCTTGATGTCTTTATTGGGCGCGAAGTGACTGGGCACCAGCATCACCCGGTCTGGGTTGAACACTTCGCTGACGCCCATCGCCTGGAAGGACTCAATGGCGATGGGCGCGGTGATGTCGTTGGCCATCACCACGTCTACTTTGACGGTTACCAGATCGCCTGCCGAGACCTCGTCAGTATCTTCAGCGTGGGCGGCGATGATCTTCTCGGCCAGTGTCTTTCCCATAATGTCTCCTCAGCATGATGCGATCAGCGCCCGGCGACAGTCAGCCGGATCGGGCCGAGCGCCGGAACAGGTACAGTCTCGCCAGTTGCCAGGTCAGCACGCTTCACCGCGCCGGCCCATGATTGGGGTCTGGGCGCGCCGAAGAGGGACGGCTGTTGTTGGTCTGCAGGGCGTGCCAGTCCCACTGCAGCGCCCAGCCTCGCGGCTCCGGAAAGGCTGCGCCCCATAGCGATTCCACCGGGCGCGGCGCGAGCTGTGGTGCGGGGCGCGAAGTCGTTTGTTTGGCCATGGTCTTCCTCCTCCCTCACAGCAGGGTGCGGCTCGCAGTTCCCCAGCGAGCACCTTACCTGGCCTGCGCGGCTACGCGCACGGTCGCGGACTCGCCTTCGGGGGCGCGGTCGCCGTAGCCGGTATAGGCCAGCATCTTGTTGATCGCTGCCAGATAGGCTTTCGCGCTGGCGACGATGATGTCGGTATCTGCGCCATGGCCGCCAAAGGTGCGCTGACCGTTGGCGTCGCGCCGGATGCGCACCGTCACTTCGCCCATGGCGTCAATGCCCTCGGTGATCGCCGCGACGCGATATTCCACCAGCGTGGCGGGCACCGCGACGATGCGGTCTATGGCCTGATAGGTGGCATCTACCGGGCCAGTGCCGATGGCGGCGGCGATCTTCACCTGACCGTCCGGCCCGCGCAGTTTGATAGTGGCGGTGGGCATGCCCGGCTGCCCGCAGGCTACCTGAATGCCTTCCAGGGTGAAGACTTCCGCCGGGCCGTAGAGTTCGTCGGCGATGAGCGCCTCGATGTCGGCGTCGGTGACCGTCTTCTTCTTGTCGGCCAGTTCCTTGAAGCGCTGGAAGGCCTGATCGAGTTGTTCGCCCTCCAGGTCGTAGCCCAGCTCCTGCAGGCGCACGCGGAAGGCGTGACGACCACTGTGCTTGCCCAGCACCAGATTGCTCTGCGACAGGCCCACGGTCTCCGGCGTCATGATCTCGTAAGTGGCCTGATGCTTGAGCACGCCGTCCTGGTGAATGCCCGCTTCGTGACTGAAAGCGTTCGCGCCCACGATGGCCTTGTTGGGCTGCACGGGCAGGCCGGTGTAGTTGCTGACCATGCGGCTGGTGCGGGCGATCTGTGTGGTGTCAATGCCCGTCGTCAGATGGTAGTACTGCGGGCGCGTGTGCAACGCCATCACCACCTCTTCCAGCGCGGTGTTGCCCGCCCGCTCACCGATGCCGTTGATGGTCACTTCCGCCTGGCGCGCGCCCGCCAGCAGGCCCGCCAGGGTATTGGCCGTGGCCAGGCCCAGGTCGTCGTGACAGTGCACCGACCAGATGACACGGTCGCCGCCCGTCGTCTCGCGGATCAGCTTCTGCATCAGCGCGTAGTACTCGCCAGGCATGATGTAGCCGACGGTGTCGGGGATGTTGAGCGTGGTTGCGCCCGCCTCGACGGCCACGCTGAGCACCTCGACCAGGAAGTCGGGGTCGGAGCGGCAGGCGTCTTCCGGCGAGAACTCCACGTCCGGGCACAGCGAGCGGGCATAGGCGACCATCTCGCGCACGCGCTGCACCACCTGCTCGCGCGTCATGCGCAGCTTGTATTGCATGTGAATATCGGACGTGGCCAGGAAGGTATGAATGCGCGGTTTGGCCGCCTCGCGCACGGCTTCCCACGCCTTGTCTATGTCGCTCTGCGTGGCACGGGCCAGCCCGCAGATGATCGGGCCATCGGGCGTGCCGACTTCGCGGGCCACACGGCGCACGCCTTCCAGGTCGTCGGGGGAAGCTGCCGGGAAACCGGCCTCGATGATGTCCACGCCCAGGCGGGCGAGCTGCCGGGCGATGTCAATCTTTTCGGCGCTGGTCAGGCTGGCGCCGGGCGACTGCTCGCCGTCGCGCAGGGTGGTGTCGAAGATACGTACCCGGTTGTCAGTGTGAACCCCAGACTCGTCCATTGCAGCATCCCTCATCGTTTTCCTGTCATCAGCTTTCAGCCTTCAGCGGTCAGCAAGAGCACCCTGCCCTTACTCGGCTGGCGGGGCCTGCTTGGCGTTCAGGAACGGCATCATCTGGCGCAGTTCGCGCCCCACCTGCTCGATGAGCAGGTTCTGCTCGGCGCGGCGCTGCTTGTTGAACCAGGGCCGCCCGGCGGCGTTTTCGGCCAGCCACTTTTGCGCGTAGGTGCCATCCTGAATTTCGTCCAGGATGCGGCGCATCTCGCCTTTCGTCTCCTCGGTGATGATGCGCTCACCCGCCGTGTAGCCGCCGTGTTCAGCCGTATCGGAGACCGAATACCACATGTAGCTCATGCCACCCTGGTACATCAGGTCTACGATCAGCTTCAGTTCGTGCAGCACCTCGAAATAGGCGATCTCTGGCTGATAACCGGCCTTGACCAGCGTCTCGAAGCCCGCTTTGACCAGCGCGGTGACGCCGCCGCACAGCACTACCTGTTCGCCGAAGAGGTCGGTTTCGGTCTCCTCGGCGAAGGTCGTCTGCAGCACGCCCGCGCGGGTGCAGCCCAACGCCCGCGCATAGGCCAACGCCTGCGGCAACGCCTGGCCGCTGGCATCCTGCGCCACGGCGACCAGGGCCGGCGTGCCCGCGCCCTCGACGTATAGCTCGCGCACGCGGTGACCGGGCGCTTTGGGCGCGACCATGCTCACGTCCACATAGTCCGGCGGGGTAATCTGCCCGTAGCGAATGTTGAAGCCATGCGCAAACATGAGCGTATCGCCCGGCTGCAGGTGTGGCGCGATGCTCTCCGCATACACTTTGGGCTGAGCCGGATCGGGCAGCAGCAGCATGATCACGTCGGCGGCTGCGGCGGCGTCGGCGACCGTCTTCACCGTCAGGCCGTCGGCCTCGGCTTTGGGCCACGACTTGCTGCCCTCGTACAGACCTACGATCACCTGCACGCCGCTGTCGCGTAGATTGAGCGCGTGCGCGTGTCCCTGGCTGCCGTAGCCGATGATGGCCACGGTCTTGCCCGCCAGCAGGGACGGATCGGCATCTTTGTCATAATAGAGCTTCGCCACTGGATTTCTCCCTCGTTGAGCAAACAGAGATCAGCAGAATTCCCAGACTTCGGAAGTCTCGCAGACTTCCGAAGTCTGTCTCCCTTATAGCACGTTCGTCCGATAGCCGTTGCCACTGGGACGCAGCTTGTAGCCGTTGGGCGACAGCACATGGTCGCCGCGTGTCATGGTCACCACGCCGGTGCGCACCATCTCCAGGATGCCGATGGGCCGCAGCAGCTCGACCATGCTGTTGATCTTGTCCTCGTTGCCGGTGATCTCGACGATCACCGCTTCGGGCGTGGCGTCCACGATATGCGCCCGGAAGATGTCGCAGAGCTGCACCACTTCGCCGCGCGTCTTGCTGTCCACGCGCACCTTGATCAGCGCCAGATCGCGGGTCACTTCGGGCAGGTCGGTCACGTCCTCGACCTGAATGACGTTGACCAGCTTGTAGAGCTGCGTGCGAATCTTTTCGGCGTCCGCCTCTACGACGATGGTCATGCGCGAGATAGCAGGGTTCTCTGTGCGGCCTACCGTCAGGCTGTCAATGTTGAAGTTGCGTCGCCGGAACAGGCTGGCCACCCGGTTGAGCACACCGGGCTTGTTTTCCACCAGCGCTACCAGTGTTCGTTTCATCGGTGCTTTCACTCCTCCCAGAACGCGACGTATCGGCGCGACTAGATCGAATCTTCGGACGGCAGCGGGCGGCGGATCATGGCGTGCAGGTCAGCGCCCGCCGGCACCATCGGGTAGACCAGGTCGTGCTTTTCCACGACGAAGTCAATCAGCGTCGGGCGATCGGTGATGCTGTTCGCCCACTCGATGGTGGGGATCACCTCTTCGCGGCGGGTGACGCGCCGCGCGGGGATGCCATACGCTTCCGCCAGCTTGACGAAGTCCGGGTTGTGCATGGGCGTGGCGTTGTAGCGCTCTTCATAGAAGAACTCCTGCCACTGCCGCACCATGCCCAGGAACCCGTTGTTGATGATGGCGATGTGCACGGGGACGCGCTCCTGCATGGCCGTGCCCAGTTCGGTCATGGTCATCTGGAAGCCGCCATCGCCCACGATGGCCCACACAGGTTGGCGCAACCCCAGCGACGCGCCAATGGCCGCGGGCAGGCCAAAGCCCATCGTGCCCAGGCCGCCGGAGGTGATCAACGTGTGCGGGCGCTCGTGCAGGTAGTATTGCGCTTCCCACATCTGATGCTGCCCCACATCGGTGACGACGGTGGCGTCGCCGCCGGTGGCTTTCCACATGTCGTGAATGACGTGGGCAGCGAAGAGCCGGTCGCCTACGTCGCGATGCACGATGTCGCGCTCGTCGGCGTCTTCCATCCAGTCGCGAATCTGCGCCAGCCAGGCTTTGTGTTCCATCGGCTTGACGTGCGGCAACAGTTGGGTCAGCACGGCCTTCAGGTCGCCCACGATGGGCACGTCTACGCGCACGTTCTTGTGAATCTCCGACGAGTCAATGTCAATGTGTATCTTCTTGGCGTTGGGCGCGTAAGTCTTCAGGTTGCCGGTCACGCGATCGTCGAAGCGCATCCCAAAGGCCAGCAGCAGATCGGCGTTCTGGATGGCCAGGTTGGCGTAACCGGTACCGTGCATGCCCATCATGCCCAGCGAGAGCGGGTGCGTCTCCGGCAGGCCGCCCTTGCCCAGCAGGGTGAGCGCGAAGGGCGTCTGTGTGCGCTCGGCGAATTCCAGCACCTCGCGCCCCGCGCCAGACATGACGATGCCGTGTCCGGCCAGGATCAGCGGGCGCTCGGCCTTCTCGATCAGCGCCAGGGCCGCGGCGATATCTTCTTCGGAGGCATATTGCGGCGGCTGATAGCCCGGCAATTCGATCGGCTCTTCCGGGTAGACGAACTCGGTGACGGCGTTCTGCACGTCCTTGGGCACATCAATCAGCACCGGCCCTGGCCGCCCGGTGCGGGCGATGTGGAACGCCTCGCGGATGGTGTAGGCCAGCTCGCGCACGTCGTAGACCAGGTAGTTGTGCTTGGTGATGGGCAGGGTGATGCCGGTGATGTCCGTCTCCTGAAAGGCGTCGGAGCCAATGGCCGTCGTGGGCACCTGACCGGTGATGCACACGATCGGCGAGGAGTCCATCATGGCCGTGGCAATGCCAGTCACCAGGTTGGTCGAGCCGGGGCCAGAGGTGGCAATCGCCACGCCGACTTTGCCCGTGGCCCGCGCGTAGCCGTCGGCCATGTGCGCTGCGCCCTGTTCGTGCCGCACCAGCACATGGCGCAGTTGGGGGTACTTGGTCATGGCGTCGTAGGTGGGCAGGATCGCGCCGCCGGGATAGCCGAACATGATCTCTACCCCTTCGCGCAGCAGACATTCCAGGATGATTTCAGCGCCAGTGAGTTTCACCTTGTTTTCTCCTTGTCTCGCCTCGAAACGTGTTGGGTGTGCGTGTCTTGTCGTCGGTCGGGGCTGCCTGTTCCCGTAGGGGGCGTATGGCAATACACCCCTGCAGACTTCACCCCGCCCCTCAGTCCAGGAAAACTGCGCCGGTGCTGGCGCTGCTCACCAGCCGCGCATAGCGCCGCAGCCAGCGGCTGGGAATCTCCGGCTCATAGGGGGGCAGGGCGGCCAGCCGCCGCTGCACCTCCGCCGGTTCGACCAGCAGGTCGAGCCGCCGCGCGTCCAGATCGATCTCGATCAGATCGCCTTCCTGCACTGCTGCCAGCGGGCCACCCGCTGCCGCCTCCGGGCTGACATGCCCGATGGAGACCCCGCGGCTGCCGCCGGAGAAGCGCCCGTCGGTGACCAGGGCCACGCTGTCGCCCAGGCCCATGCCCTGTAACTGCGCCGTCGGCCCCAGCATTTCCTGCATGCCCGGCCCCCCGCGCGGCCCTTCGTAGCGGATGACCACCACGTCGCCCGGCTTCACCTTGCCGTTGAGAATGCCCGCCGAAGCCGCTTCCTCGCTTTCGAAGATGCGCGCCGGCCCGCGGAAATGACGCATATGCGGGGGCACCGCGCCCGTCTTGATCACCGCGCCATCGGGGGCCAGGCTGCCGAAAAGGATCGCCAGGCCGCCGGTCGGGCTGTAGGGATCGCTGACCGGACGGATCACCTCGTAATCGGTGATGCGGGCGTCGGCGATGTTCTCGCCCAGGGTCTTGCCGGTCACCGTGAGGCAGTCCAGATGCAGCACACCGTCCTTCTTGGCGATCTCGTTGAGGATGGCGGGCACGCCGCCCGCACGATGCACGTCTTCCATGTGCCAGTGCGAGGCCGGGCTGACCTTGCAGATGTGTGGCACGCGAGCCGCGACCTGATTGATGCGCTCCAGCGGATAGTCCACGCCCGCTTCATAGGCGATGGCCAGCGTGTGCAGCACGGTGTTGGTGCTGCCGCCCATGGCCATGTCCAGCGCGAAGGCGTTGTCTATGGCCTCGCGGGTAACGATGCGGCGCGGCGTCAGGTCTTTTTCGATCAAGACCATGAGCTGCCGCGCCGCGCGCCTCGCCAGTTCGATCCGCTCCGGAGTTTCGGCCAGTGCCGAGCCATTGAAGGGCAGGGCCAACCCCAGAGCTTCCATCAGGCAGTTCATCGAGTTGGCGGTGAACATGCCCGAACATGATCCACACGAAGGGCACCCGTAATCTTCCAGGGTTTTCAGTTCGGCATCGTCAATCTTGCCCGCCTTGTACGCGCCCACGCCCTCGAAGACGCTGATCAGGTCTACCACGCGCCCGTCGGGAGTGCGGCCTGCTGCCATCGGCCCACCGCTGACGAAGATGGTGGGGATGTCCAGGCGCATGGCCGCCATCAACATGCCCGGCACGATCTTGTCGCAATTGGGGATGCAGATCATGCCGTCGAAGGCGTGCGCGGCGATCATCGTCTCCACCGAGTCGGCGATCAGTTCGCGGCTGGGCAGCGAGTAGTTCATGCCGATGTGCCCCATGGCGATCCCGTCGTCTACGCCGATGGTGTTGAACTCGAAGGGCACGCCGCCCGCCTCGCGGATCGCCTCTTTGATCACCTTTGCAAAGCCCTGCAGGTGCACATGCCCCGGAATGATGTCCACATAGGAATTGACGACGGCGATGAACGGCTTGCCCATGTCGGCGTCGGTGACGCCAGTGGCCTTCAGCAGGCTGCGGTGTGGAGCGCGTTCGAAACCTTTCTTGATCCGGTCGGAGCGCATGATTTCTGTCTACCTCTCGTGAGATCGTCCGTCCCATCCAAACGCACAGGGCCGCTCCTGGTTGGGGCGGCCCTGCCTGTGTTTGCGTCGGTCTCCGGTGTTACCGTTCACAATGCACCGGAACCGCCCCAACCTGTTTCGCCTCCTTCTCAAGGACGAGAAGGAGGCCGCCAATAATGACCACAAGCAACAGGCTGAAGCTGGTACCGGCCATCATCGCTCGCTGCGCCTCCTGGCGCGCTGCACGGCTCAACGAAAAAGCCTCCCGGCGTTGGGAGGCTTTCGTTCACATCTCAGGCTGGGGTGCGCCCTACGTCCTCCCAACGCCAAATGCCCCGCCAAGAATGACGAGGACAATGACGATAAGGACGAGGACCAGACGACGGAACATGGTTGGGGTTATCCCTTGCGCACCCGGTGATGCTACACTGTTGCCATAGACTGTAAACCAGCCGGGGCGTGTCTGTCAAGCACCTGGCCGCACAAATCCGGTTTTCAAGTTTAGTGATTGTGTACAAAAAAGAGCCTTGCGCTGGGTGAGTGCTCTGTTCTTTTGGGGCCGCGCCCGTTAGGATTGAGGGTCAATCAACACGCGGTCTGTCCCCGGCAAGAAAGGATACCCCCATGGAACGCATCAATAAGGTAGTGCTGGCCTACAGTGGTGGCCTGGACACCTCGATCATCGTGCCCTGGCTGCGCAACAACTACGGCTGCGAAGTGATCTGCTTCACCGCCGACCTGGGCCAGGGCGAGGAACTCGACGGCCTGGAAGAAAAGGCGCTCAAGACGGGTGCCAGCAAGCTGATCATCCGCGACCTGCGCGAAGAGTTCCTGACGGATTTCGTCTTCCCCACCATGCAGGCAGGCGCGGTCTACGAGCGCATGTACCTGTTGGGCACGTCGTTCGCCCGCCCGCTCATCGCCAAGCATCTGGTGGAGATCGCCGAGGCCGAAGGCGCAGACGCCATCGCGCACGGCTGCACCGGCAAGGGCAACGATCAGGTGCGCTTCGAACTGACGGCGATGGCGCTCAACCCCAAGCTGAAGGTGATCGCCCCCTGGCGCGAGTGGAACATCCGCAGCCGCGAAGACGCGCTGGAATACGCCGCCGAATACAACGTGCCCGTCAGTTCCACGCTCAAGAGCATCTACAGCCGCGACCGCAACCTGTTCCACATGAGTCACGAGGGCGGCCCGCTGGAAGACCCCTGGAACGAGCCATACGAAGACATGTACGTGCTCACCCGCAGCCCGCTGGAAGCTCCCGACGAGCCGACCTATGTGGAGATTGGCTTCGAACAGGGCGTGCCGGTGAGCCTTGACGGGCAACGGCTGTCTCCAGTGCCGCTGTTCGAACGGCTCAACGAACTGGGCGGGGTCAACGGCATCGGGCGCGTGGACATGGTCGAAAACCGGCTGGTGGGCATGAAGAGTCGCGGCGTCTACGAGACTCCCGGCGGGACGATCCTGCGCGTGGCCCATCAGGCGCTGGAAAGCCTGTGCCTGGACAAGCAGACGATGCACTTCAAAGACTTCGTGGCTGTCAAGTACGCCGAGCTGGTCTACAACGGCATGTGGTATACCCGTCTGCGCGAGGCGCTCGACGCTTTCGTGCAGGTCACGCAGCAGACGGTCACCGGCACGGTGCGCCTGAAGCTCTACAAAGGCAACGTGATCATCGCCGGGCGCAAGAGTCCCTACAGCCTGTACCGCGAGGACTACGCCTCGTTCGGCCATATGGACATCTACGATCAGCAGGACGCCAAGGGTTTCATCAACATGATCGGCCTGCCCATGAAGGTCGAGGCCATGCTCAACATCGAGGGCACCGGGCACAGCCGCTACCGTCAGCCGGACTACACCCGCTTCAAGCGCGACTGACGCGGGATGCTCCGAGCCTGCCGCCGAGACGCAGAGGGCGCAGAGGAAAAGAAGAACAGGAGGGAGACTCTGCGTTCTTCTCTGCGCTCTCCGCGTACTCTGCGGTGAAACCCTGTCCTGCCATCGCAGCGGCAACTTGCGCCCCGGCGCGGGCAGGCTATGATCGCAGGGCAGGAGGAATTGACGAATGGGCGTCGTCTTTCTGGCGTTGTTCGCCATCACGCTGTTCGTCCTGTACATTGCCATCCGCCGTGGCTGGGGCGACACGCTCACTACGGGTGGCATCGGTGCCATTCTCAGCCTGTTGTGGGTGGTGCTCTACGCCCTGCTGGTCGAGGAAACCTCAGTGGCGCAGGCGCTGTTCGCCGGTGTGGTGGTGGGAGTGGGCTTCGCGGTCTTCGTCATCATCATTGCCCGCTTCTTCCGCGCCAATCAGCCTCCCCCAGGCGTCACCCTGGTTTCGCATACGCAGCCCTTAGCCCAGGAGACTCACGATGAACGACGAGATGCTGATCGTCAAGAGACAGAGTAAGCGTCACCCGCAGTTCTGGTTGAAGGCTATTTTCACCCTGGGACTCTGGTTGCTGTGGTGGCGCAACAACTACCTGGCCCTGACTCGTCGCTCGATTGTGCGGCGTACCGGTGTCTTCACCAAGGAAGAACGCGCCGTGCCGCTGAATCAGGTGCAGGATATATCCATCAGCTATGGCATCATTCGGCGGCTACTCGGTCACGGAGACATCCGTATCGAGACGGCGGGGAGTTCCAATACCGAGATCGTCATGAAGAACGTGGACAAGCCGGAGGAATTCCGCGCCCGCGTCTTCGAGATGATTGATAAGTTCTACGAAGACGAATCCGCCAAGCCCAAGACCGATCAGGCTTGAGAGGCCGTTTGAAAACCTCACCCCCCGGCCCCCTCTCCATACATGGTTCAGAGGCGGACGGGGCTAGAGCAGGCGTTAAGGTTTGCTTGGTTTACCTCACCCCCAGCCTCGCTT
>AMZC01001640.1_pt1 | contig 13685 bp, 12 predicted proteins | sample 948551 | NCBI WGS metagenome assembly AMZC01 (sample SAMN01120625, study PRJNA171369) | bioreactor sludge metagenome | biome: sludge; isolation source: anaerobic thermophilic cellulolytic sludge from lab reactor | place: China: Hong Kong, Shek Wu Hui wastewater treatment plant | collected... | reverse complement strand
TGGATATGGTCCCGCAGCCGGTGTTGATCAAGGGTAGCGCGGCAGCGACCGACACGCTGGCGTTGCACAACCGCCCCGACCTGCTCTTCCTGCGCGCGGCTAACCTGGCTGCCGGGCGTGCCTATGAACAGGCGGGTATCCGCCCGGCTGATCTGCACCTGGCGGAGCTGCACGACAGCTTCACCGTGCTGACGGCGCTGCAACTGGAGGCGATCGGCTTTGCAGCGCGCGGCGCAGGGTGGAAGCTGGCGGTCGAAGGGGCGATTCAGCGCGGCGGGCGGCTGCCGATCAGCACCTTCGGCGGGCTGAAGGCGCGCGGCAACCCCCTTGGAGCGACGGGCGTCTACCAGGCGGTAGAAGTGGCGCTGCAACTGCGCGGCGCGGCGGGCGACAATCAGGTGCCGGGCGCACGGCTCGGCCTGGCGCTGAACCTGGGCGGCCTGGGCAGCACGGCTGTCGCGCACGTGCTGGAGCGTATGGAGTAGCGCTGCGCAGACCTTGCGACAGGCAAAAGCCCCGGCCAGCACGACCGGGGCTTTCGTGTGCCAGAGAGCGCGCGAGGGCTACTCGACCGGCTCAGTGGGCAGTGGTTTTCCTTGCCAGACTTCATCATAGTTGGGGCCAATGGTATTGGCGGGCACCCACAGATAGTCGCAGACCCAGATGATCTTCTCGTACTGGCCGGTGCTATCCGGGCCGAGCACCCAGGCAGTGTTGCCTGCCGGGATGGTGACCAGCGGGGACGTCAGTTCGCCGGGCTTCCAGTAGGTGGGAGCGTCGCTGACGAAGGCACCGACCACCGCCGTGCTGGGAATGTTGATCAGCACATCGCAGCCCGCGACCGAGCCGCACGTCCAGGTAAGGATGTCAGTCTCAAGGACTGTGCCAGCCGGCGGAGCGAGCTTTGGCCCGGCAGGAAGTTCCCCCACGATGGTATCTACCTGCAAGACCAGCGTATCCCCTGTCTGTACATCGTCGGGCACGGGCAGGATGGAATAGTTGTGTACTACCTCACCTCCCATGAGCGGGCCGACAGTCAGTTCGGTAAAACTGCCGGTGCGCTGGTTGGTCAGCGTCCAGTAGTGGAGATAGTACCCTTCACCCGGAATGGTATAGGTGAACGAGACGACCGCATAGTCGCCAGGGGTACAGGCGGCGTAGTCCAGGCTGTCGAAAGTGAACAAATCGCTCACTGCCTGGGCGGTCGTGGGAAGCAGCCCTATGAGCAGGGCCAGGATCAGGGTGAGCAAGAACATTTTGCGCATGAAGCCCAATCCTCCTCTGTGTATCGGTATGAACAACGAACAAGCTATCCTCACTGTACACCGTTTCACAGAGGGGAACGATTTTTTTTCACAGGCTTTTTATGAGTTCATTCGAGGACAGGGCTTCTGGCCAGATCAGGCGTGATTGCCTGTCTGAGGGGGATGTTGTGTGAGCCAGGCCCGGATGTCTGCCGTGTGACCCGCGTAGTGATCGCCGGTGACGCCCCAGGCGATCTGTGCCAGCGGTTCGTCGCCCGTCCAGGGGTAGTAACCGGGCGCGAGCAGCTCGTCCTCGCTCATGGCGACGAGCGCCTGCCAGATGGCGCGATGGGCGGCGGCGAACTCAGCGCGCACTTCGTCCAGCGAGCGGGCGCGTCCGCGTTCGACGACGCTCTGGTTGAGCCGGTCTTCCTCGGCCCAGCTTATCCCTGGTTCCGGTCGTTGTGGAATTTCGCCGCGCCGCCCGATCTCCACCCAGCGCAGGAAGCGGCGCTCCCAATCCGCTACGTGAGTCATGATGTCCTTGCCCGTCCATTCGCCGGCGATGACCGTCGCGGTCAGCGTCCGGTCGTCCAGGCGGGCCAGCGCGCTCTCAAGGGCGGCGCGAGCGCTGGCGATGGCATCCAGCAGATCGGCTTTGTCGGAGAAGGTGTTCATGGATATACCTCCAGAGGATCAGGCGCGGGCCAGCGCAGCCGGGACGATGAAATCTTCCACCAGGTTAAAGCCGCACAACATCTGATTGTTGCGGAAAGTGGGCGGCACGTCGGACAGGTCGCCGGTCATCACCACCAGCAGGTCGAGCGCGGGCACGACGATGGCGAATTGCCCGCCGTAGCCGACCGCCAGCGCGCTGTCGTAGCCCCCCTGGGGGCGCACCCACCACAGATAGCCGTAGCCCAGCCCGGCGCAACTATCGCCCGTTGACAGGGCCACATGGGATCGGTGTGACTCGGCGATCCAGTGGACGGGCACCAGGGCTTCGTCTCTCCACAACCCGCCGCGCAGGGCCAGATAGCCGATGCGGGCCAGATCGCGCGGAGTCAGCGACAGTTCCGCCCCGCCGATGGTCACGCCCTGGGGGTCGGCGGGCCAGGTGTAGCGGGTAATTCCCAGCGGGCCGAACAGGTAGAGCGCGGCGTATTCGCTCAGGCTCATGCCGGTGAGCTTCTGCAGGGCCGCCGCCAGCAGATGCGTGTCGCCAGTGCTGTAGTTGAAATGCGTTCCGGGCGCGTGCGCCAACGGACGCTCCAGCACATAACGCACCCAGTCGGGGCTGGCGGTCATGGCGATGGCGCTCGCGCCGTATTCATCCCAGGCCAGGCCGGAGCGCATGGTCAGCAGGTGCCGGATGGTGATCTCGCGCTTGGCCCGTTCGTCTACGCTGGCGAACAGCTCCGGCAGGATGTAGCCCAGCGGCTCATCCAGGCCTCCCAGGTCGCCGGTCGCCAGGGCGATGCCCACCAGCAGCGACGTGATGCTCTTGGTGGCCGACTTGAGGTTGTGGGGACGGTCGGGGGTCATGCCACGCATGTAACGCTCGAAGGCCAGTGCACCGTGCCGGATGATCAGCAGGCTGTCCATATGCGGGACGTGCTCGCGCAGGTAACGGTGTGCCGCTTCGAGCAGGTCGGCGTCCAGGTCAACGTCGTCGGGGGTGACTGCGGGCCAGGCGTCGGTGCCAGCGAGCGATGGGATGGTCATAGGCTCCTCGCGGTGCAGATGTGCGCCCTAACGATACATCAAATCGGCGGTTCTTTCTATGTGGAATGGCACTATGGTGAAATCCGCTCCCCATCGAATGTACCCTGCCGATCTTGCAGGGCGGCGGGGGCTTGGGTATGCTGGCAGCAGTCGCACAGGCAGGAGGTATTCATGCCCAGGCCGGTTCCGCAAGATTACCCTCCCGATTGGCCTGCCACGCGCGAGTCGCGCTGGGCCAAGCCCTTCACACGCTTTCTGCTGTTCCTGGTGGCACGCTACGAGATCATCGGCAGGGAAAACATCCCCGATCCGCCCTATATCATTGTCTCCAATCACATGAGCTTCTGGGACATCCCGGCGATCAACTACGCTATCCCGTTCGGCACAGTGGGCCTGGCTGCCCGCAAGTACAAAGGTACGCGCCTGGAGCCGCTCTTCCGGCTCTACCCGCTGATCTGGGTCGAGCAGTTCTCCGCCGACCGGCGCGCCCTGCGCGACGCGATCACCGTGCTGAAGGCGGGCGTGCCGCTGGGTATCGCGCCGGAGGGCACGCGCAGCCGGGTAGGGGCGCTCATCCAGGGACGCCCTGGCGTGGCGTTCATCGCCACACGGACCAACGTGCCGATCCTGCCCGCCTGCGTGTGGGGCACGGAGAAGATTCTCAAAGTCCCTCGGCCCAAAGTAGTGGCGCGCTTTGGCAAACCGTTCCGCCTGCCGGAGGGGAAGGCCAGCGGCGACCAACTGGAAGCGTACACCGAACAGATCATGTGTGCCATCGCCGCGTTGCTGCCGGAAAAGTATCACGGCTACTACGCGGGCAACCCCTTGATCGAGGAAATGCGGCGGATCGTCACCTGAACAGCGCGTCTTTGAGGAGAGAGCGATCATGTCTGTAGACCAGATTCAACACATCGGCGTGGTGGGAGCCGGGACGATGGGGCACGGCATTGCCCAGGTATGCGCCGTGCAGGGCTACCGGGTGACGCTGGTGGACGTGGTGCCGGGGGTGCTGGAACGCGCCCTGCGCGACATCACCGCCAGCGTCGAGAAGCTGCACAGCAAGGGCAGGCTGACCGACGCGCAGCGTCAGGCGGCCCAGGACAACATCAGCACGGCCACCGATATCGCCGCGCTGCGCACCGCCGACCTGGTCGTCGAGGCGGTCAGCGAGGACGTGGCGCTCAAACGCGACATCTTCGCTCGGCTGGATGAACTGACGCCGCTGCACGCCATCCTGGCGACCAACACGTCTTCGATCTCGATCACAGCCATCGCCGCGGCGACGCAGCGCCCCGACCGCGTGATCGGGATGCACTTCATGAACCCTGTACCGCTGATGCAACTGGTGGAGATTATCCGTGGGCTGACTACCAGCCAGGAGACGCTGGATACGGTCATGGAACTGGCGCGGCGGCTGGGCAAGACGCCCGTCGAGGCGGCAGACTATCCAGGCTTCATCGCCAACCGTATCCTGATGCCGATGATCAACGAGGCGATCTACGCGCTGATGGAAGGCGTGGGCACGGCAGAAGCGATTGACACGGTAATGAAGCTGGGCGCCAATCACCCCATGGGGCCGCTGACGCTGGCCGACTTTATCGGGCTGGACGTGGTGCTGAGTATCCTGGAAGTGCTCTACCAGGGCTTCGGCGATCCCAAGTATCGCCCGTGCCCCTTGCTACGCAAGATGGTGGCGGCGGGGCACCTGGGCCGCAAGAGCGGGCGGGGGTTCTACGAGTACGCCGTGAAATGATTCTGGGGACCTCGCACTTGGTGGAAATGATCTCGGTCAGCGTAACCAGGCAAGGTCACGTCCGATGATCATTTCTCGTTTGTGGATGTGATGCGTGTTCTTCATAACGATGATATGCCAATCGAGGTGATATCTTTCTGCCATTTCCACGATTGGCTCATCAAAGTTGTAGGTCATCAGGAACTCACCAGCGAGCTGGCCGGCCAGCTCGAAAAGCCGTTCGTGATCAATAGAGGAATGGGTATACAAGCGTTTTCCGGGGCAATTGCTGGAGGCCGTATAGGGCGGATCAATAAAGAAAACCATATCCTGGTGTAAGGTGTGCTGACGGAGAAAGTCCAGTCCATCCCCGTGAATAAAGCGCAAGCGCTCTCTGATGGCGCTGATATCGCGAATCCGTCGCGCCAGTGTCTTGGGATACCAGCGGGAGGCAATGCCACGCCCTTTTTCACCGTACTTGACTCGGCCCGCACCAGGAGCCAAGATACCCCCTCTATTGATCCGATTCTTCACGATAGTCTGTAACGCCTGCTCACCGATTGTAAGGGAGCGCTTCTGCAACAGAGTTTCTACGGTCTCCAGAGAGAAACTTAGATCAATGATCTGATCAGCGAGCCACTCACCAAGACCCTCGCTGATGATCGCTTTCCATACTGCTGCCACTTGTTCGTCAAGCTCAACCAGGGTGACGCGGCTGGCAAGTTGCTCGAATGCCACGCTTAATCCCACGATGGCTCCACCGGCAAAGGGTTCGACGAATTCTTTACGGCGTTCCGCAGGCAGACTGAGAAGCCATTGCCGGATAGTGGGCACAAGCCATGTTTTGCCGCCAGGATAACGAAAAGGACTGAGTTGTCTTACTGAGGCAACATTAACAACATGTTGTGGAGGGACAATTCCTGGTAGGTGTAATTGCTTCATGAGTATTGCCTATAGCAAATCGGCCAACGTCGGAGCATCTGGCGAATTGGTTTCATCTCCAAGCTTGCTGTCGAGTTTTTCTTGCAGGAAGCCCAGGAACTCGTGCAGTGAACCTGGTTCGGGGATCGTGATTTGTTCTATGGCCGTTTCAAAAAGAGTATACACCGTATCTTTGAGGCGAAGAACATATGATTCTTGCTCAGGTTCAAATTCCAGGTCATAGATAAGCCACGCGATATCTGCGGTCTCAGGAGCGCTCTGAGGAAGGCTGGGAAGAGTAGCGTAGAAATTTCTGTGAAGCGCTACCGCCTGCTTCTTGCCCCATGACTTCAGAATGCCCCCCTTATACATCAATTGTGGCACAAGCCGTTTGCGCGATGATGACAGATAGTCCGGTCGTGGATAGTTTGGCTCGGCGAGCCAATTCATCCCCTGATTTCGAATAGGATCACGCATGTAGGTCTCGAAAGGGCGTCGCACATTGCCGGTGATATAGACCGCCTGTACTTCCAACGCGCCGAAGTCCAGGATGTGGCCCCGCTCGTCATAAGAGACCAGCACCAGATCGATATTCCCAGCAGACTTGCCGTGCTTATCGTTAAGGCGTACTTCGGTAAGTGATGTCCAGGTTGTGCCAGGGGGAAAGAAAAATGATGCTGCATCCTCTGTGATCAGCCAGTCCTGTCGAAAACGTATAGGACATGTGATGGCAATGCTGCCGTCGGCTTCAAAGATGCTACAGACGCCCAGGGGATCATTAGCCTTATCCTTTGTGCAGTTGGCAACATTATTGTTGTAGGGACAAAGACGGTTTCGCCGATAGCGCTCTGCTCGTTCGCTATGATGGTTGAATGGGAAGCCAAAGACTTCGGCCAGAGGATGGGTGATCATTGGCATCTACCTGATTATTCATTGCGCGCCCTAATTTAACCGCTTCCACGTGCCCTCGGCAAGCCGCCAGATGACTGTGCCGCCGGGGATGGTGACGCCATCCTCGACCCGCGTGGTCTCCACGTAGGCGTAAGTCTGCGACGCTTCGTCGCGCCCGATGACGACTGTCACCACCTGCGGCACGGCCTGCGCAGCGTAGGCCGGACTCTCCAGCCGCACCGACGCTTCGCTGGACGCGGCGGTGTTCTGCAGATCGTAGAGCGCCAGGAATGCGCCGCTGCTGTTAGGCTGAACCAGCAACTGTGGTTCCAGCGCCAGCCGCCACTGGAAGAAGTCGCGCCAATCCAGCGCGTTGAGCTGCTCGATGGTGAGCAGCGGCAGCCCGACGCCGGTCAGGGGCGTTAGGGCGTGATCGAGGGTCGTCGGCACGGAGAGCGCGGCGAGCAGGGTCAGCGGAGCATCCGGCCCATACTGAGCGATGAGCGAACGCACGAAAGCGGGCGCGCCCGCCGGTCGTCCGTCCATCTGCGCGGCCAGCCAGCCGGCCAGTTGCCCCTGCAACCAGGTGGTGTCGCTGTAGAAGGGGGGCGCACTCTCCCCGGTGACGTAACGCACCAGCCGGGCGGCCAGTTGTGCGGCGATTTCCTGCGCCAGGTCGGGCGACAGGGGCGTGTCGGCGCGCGCGCGCCCCACCAGCGGCGATGAGACGCGCAGCAGCCAGGGGTCGTGCGCAGCCCAGGTCACCGTCTTGGGGCGCTCTGGCACGATCTCTACGGTAATGGGTGGGGGAAAGGTGCTGCAGACCAGAGTCGCGCAGCCCTGCACCCACCAGCTTTCCAGACGGGTCAGCAGGGCCTGAGCCAGCGCTTCGTCGAGGGCACGATAGCGAATGCGGGCGTGATCGCCTTGCAGGGTGCGCTCCTCGCCCCAAAAGGTGAGATCGTCCGGCACGTGTCGCCAGCCCCCCTGACCGCTGGCCGCGCCGTCTTCGTAGTGCCAGTAGAACCACACGACGTGATAGGGCACGCCGTCAATCACTTCTTCGAGCACGACGCGGGCGCGTTGATCGTCTATGGCGACGCTGACGACCTTCCCTTCCAGCGAGACGCGGTGCGTGGCCTTGAGCGTCTGATAGTCTTCGAAGCGCTGACTCTGTTCGAGCAAAAAGGCGTCGCTGGCGCTGCGCTGAATCGCCATGTAGTTGGCATAGTTGCCCAGGCGCAGCGCCGTGACCTCGACGGCGACGGTGTCCAGCAGGTCGCGGCGGAGTTGCTCGTCCACACGTTTCAAGCGCCAGAAGACGAGCGCCCCGGCCAGCGCGACCAGCGCCGTCAGGGTCAGCAGGAGCAGGGCGAATTGCCGCCGGGCTTGCTGCCGACGGCGCAGTGCGGCGGGGTCTTCGGTGGCGCGGATGCGCGTCTGCTCGGCTTCGACCTGCCAGTCCAGTTTGATGCCCATGCGGGATGCTTTCCCTCGCTCAACAGCGTGCCGATTCTAACGCACCAGGTGAGTGCATCCGAAAAAACAACGCCCGCCGGAAATTACAGGGCGGGCGTTCATCAGGCTGGGGGACCTGGACTTGAACCAGGACTGACGGATCCAGAGTCCGCTGTTCTGCCGATTAAACTATCCCCCATCGGCATGGCGAATTTTAGCACACGGCGTAGGGCTTGACAAGGGGAATTGTGGCCGCTCCAGGAGAAACAGGGCGCCATTGAGGAAAAGACGTTCTGTTTGGTTCGTTTTCACAATTTCTTCAGATATTGATTCCAGAAGTTCTATTATAATGGAAACAACTTCGGATCACATGATCCGGGCTTGCAGGCGATGCGGCTGTACCGCCAAGTGTGGGGGAGGCTCTAGCGGGGAGCTACGTGGGTTAGCAAGGCCGGGTGCAGCACGAATCGCGGTGCATTATCAGGGACTGCCGGGTGTCACGCCCGGCAGTTTCGTTGTGACGCGCGAGTTGCTTGACAACGTGAGCGAAGAAGCGCATAATCAAATATATATAGAGAACTAGAGATTTGCGAGACCTGCCATGAGCGACCGAATCCTTGCCCAACTCCGCATTGCCAAGGACTCCTCTGTCCCCATCTACCAGCAGTTGCAGCGACAGCTCGAAAACCTGATCGTCAACGGCACCTGGCGGCCCAGCGAACCGCTCCCCTCCGAAACCATGCTGGCGGCCCGGCTGGATATCAGTGTGATGACGGTGCGCCAGGCCATGACGCAGTTGGTCAACAAGGGGTTGATCTACCGCGAAAAAGGACGTGGCACGTTCGTCATCCCCCGCCCGCTGGAACACACGCTGCATCGGCTGGAAAGCTTCTCCGAAGATATGCGCGCCCGCGGTCTCAATCCCTCTTCGCATACGCTGGTCTTCGAGGTAGAAGCCGCGCCCGATCAGGTCGCCGCGAATCTGCGCCTGGAGCCGGGAGCGGCGGTGCTGCACGTGCGCCGTCTGCGCCTGGTGGAAGGGCGACCGGTGGCCCTGCACGATGCCTATGTGAACTGCCTGGACCTCACCCGTGCGGAACTGGACGCCGGCGGATCGCTCTACGCCTTGCTGGAGCAGCGCGGTTTCGAACTGTCCGAGGCCGACGAGACGCTGGAGGCGGTGATCGCCGATGCCACCACCGGCGAACTGCTGCAGGTGCCACGCGGCGCTCCTCTGCTCAAGGTGACGCGCATCACGCGGGATCGGCATCATGTGCCGGTGGAAACCGTGACGGCTTTGTACCGCGCCGATTTCTACCGCTATACTATTCATCTGCGCCGTTGAGCGGCCAGCATATCTTCGTAGTACCACGATCCCCCAATCTGGCAGAAAGGAGGTCCAAACGAAGTTTGCCTCTGACCGATAAACCGGTGTCTGCTCTCTACGTCTTCTGTTGACCATTCGTTCTCATGGGGCCTCTTAGCAAGGAGAAGAGATGATGCGCAAACTGGTGGTGTTCGGCCTGGTAATAGTCTTGGCGTTGTCGGCAGGCTTCGCAGCCCCTGGCGTCAAAGCTCAGGATAAGTATCGCGTGGCGTTGATCATCGCTCAGGGTGGCCTGGGCGACCGCTCCTACAACGACTCCGCCTTCGCCGGCCTGACGCTGGCCGCTTCTGAACTGGGCGTCGAGGTGCTCGACATCGAATCGCCCGACCCGGTGGGCGAGGGCGAGCAATTGCTGCGCACGGCGGCGGAAGCGGGCTTCGACCTGGTGATTACCCTGGAGTTCAGTCACTTCGAGCCGCTCGCCCGCATCGCGCCGGACTATCCGGATACGACCTTCGCCATCGTCAATACGGTGGTGGATCAGCCCAACGTGGTCTCGATCCTGTTCGACGAACACACCGGCTCGTACCTGGCGGGGTTGCTGGCGGGCCTGGTGACGACCGATCCGACCATCGAGCAGACCAACCCCGAAGCGGTGATCGGTGTCATCGGCGGTGTCAAGTCCAGCGGCATTGACGTCTTCCTCTACGGCTATCTGCAGGGCGCGTGCGCGGCCAACCCCGACGTGAAAGTGCTGATGGCCTACTCCAATGACTTCGGCGATCCGGCCAAGGGTCGCGAGATGGCGCTGGCCATGTACGAGCAGGGCGCGGACGTGGTCTTCCAGGTGGCGGGTGGCACCGGCGCGGGTGTCATCGAGGCCGCCAAGGACAAGAACTTCTTCGCCATCGGCGTGGACAGCGACCAGGACTACCTGGCCCCCGGCAACGTGCTGACCAGCATGCTCAAGCGCGTGGACGTCGCCGTCTACGAGACGATCAAGATGGGCGTCGAGGGCAAGCTGCAGGGCGGCACGACGCTGCAGTTTGGCCTGGACGTGGATGGCGTAGGGCTGTCGGAGATGAAGTACACCCGTCACCTGATCCCGCGTGAGTATCTCGACCGCGTGGAGGAAGCCCGTCAGGCCATCCTGGATGGGACGCTGCAGGTGGTGGACATCCGCAAGCTGGATGCTGACACCTTCGCCCTGGTGGATCAGAACCCGACCTGCGAGGGTGTGGCGGCATTGCAGAAAGCGGTCTTTGGCGAGTAACGCCCGTCGTGGCGGCGCAGTAGGGGAGTCTCTCCCCTACCGCTTCTTTTCGGATGCATGGCTATGACCTACCTGCGCATGACCGGCATCACCAAATATTACCCCGGCGTGGTGGCCAACGACGGCATTGATTTCGAGGTCGAGGAAGGCGAAATACACGCCCTGGTGGGGGAAAACGGTGCCGGGAAATCCACTCTGATGAAAATCCTCTACGGCATGGAGAAGGCCGACGCCGGGCAGATTTACCTGCGCGGGGAGCCGGTGCACATCCCCAATCCGCAGGCCGCGATTCGCCTGGGCATAGATATGGTGCATCAACACTTCGAGCTGGTGCCTTCCATGACCGTAGCCGAAAACGTGGCGCTGGGCCACGAACCGCGTCGCGGACCATTCGTAGACCGCGCGGCCATGATCGAACGGGTGCGCGCGCTTTCGGAGCAATTCGGGCTGCGCGTTGATCCGACGGCGGTGGTGGCCGATCTTTCAGTGGGCGAGCAGCAGCGCGTGGAGATTCTCAAGCTGCTCTATCGCGACGCTCGCCTGCTCATCCTCGACGAACCGTCCGCCGTGCTGACTCCCCAGGAAGTGGACGACCTGTTCGCCGTGTTGCGGCGTCTGGTCGCCGAAGGGCGCACGGCCATCCTCATCACGCACAAGCTGCGCGAAGTGATGGCCATCTGCGACCGGGCGACGGTATTGCGGCGCGGGCGCGTGGTGGGGACGGTGCGCGTATCCGAGACGCAGCCAGAGGCCATCGCCCGCATGATGGTGGGGCGCGAACTGGAAGTGGTGCGCCGCACAACGGCGCAACCGCCGGGCGAGCCGGTGTTGCTGGTACACGATCTGCACGTGCGCGACGACCGCGACCTGCCCGCCGTGCGCGGCGTCAGCTTCACCGTGCACGCCGGTGAGATCGTCGGGCTGGCCGGGGTGGAAGGCAACGGGCAGCGCGAACTGGTCGAGGCGCTGGTGGGCCTGCGCGCGCCGCAGTCTGGCGAGATCGTGCTGGCGCATCAGCCGGTGACCGAGGCGGGCAACCGACAGCGGCGGTCGCTGGGCATGGCCATCATCCCCGAAGACCGCACGCGCCAGGGCCTGAGCGCTCCCTCGACGCTGACGGAAAACCTGGTCGCCACGCGCTATCACCGCCCGCCCTATTCGCGGCGCGGCATCCTGGCGCTGCGCCCGATGCATGCTTTTGCACAGCAGGCCATCCGGCAGTTCGATATTCGTGTGCGTGGGCCGAACGTGCGCGTCCGCACGCTTTCGGGCGGCAACGCGCAGAAGGTGGTCGTCGCCCGCGAACTGGCCGAAGTGCCGCGCGTGCTCATTGCAGCACAGCCTACGCGCGGGCTGGATGTGGGCGCGACGCAGTTCGTGCACGAGGAATTGTTGCGGTTGCGTCAGGCCGGGACGGGCATCCTGCTCATTTCGGCAGACCTGGACGAGTTGCTGGCGCTGGCCGACCGTCTGCTGGTCATTTTCGAAGGTCAACTGGTGGGCGAACTGACGCCCGAAACCGCCACGCGGGAGCGCCTGGGCCTGTTGATGGCCGGGCGGAGCGCCGCCGCCGAAGCGGAGAGCGTGGCGCACGGATGACGAGGATGAGACTATGAGAGGACAGAGCACGCCGCTCCCCTATTGGGTGATTGCCCCGTTCCTGGGCGGATCGGGGACGTTGTGGTGGGGCGTGCTGGCCTGGGGAGTGATTGGGGCGGCGCTGACGGCGGCGCTGGTGAGCAGCCGCAACCGCCGCTGGTGGACGGGTGCGCTGGCCGGTCTGCTGACGGGCGGCGCTGGCGGGCTATTGCTGCTGGCCCTGCTGTGGTTCGCCCTGGTGCCGCTCCTCGACCGGCGCTGTGGGCGCTGCGGAGCACTTTCGACGGCGACCGCCGCTGCCTGTGGCCATTGCGGGGCGGAGTTCACCGAGCGCGGCTGGATCGAGACGCTGACGGCGCTGATCAACAACGTGGCGCGGGTGGTGATCACCCTCGAACTGGCGCTGATCGCTGGCGGCATCGTCCTGGAACTCTCCGGCAAGGACGCGCTGAATACGTACCGCGTGCTGTTCGAATGGGGTCTGGGCACGCCGCGCGCCCGCGCCAATTCGCTGCTGGCAGCAACCCCGTTGATCTTCACCGGCCTGGGCACGGCGATCGCCTTCCGGGCGGGCATCTTCAACGTCGGTGTGGAGGGGTCGCTCTATATGGGCGCGCTGGCCGCGGCCTGGGTTGGCTTCACCTTCACCGACCTGCCCGGCCTGCTGCTGATCGCCCTGGCCTTTGTGGTGGCGGCGATCGCCGGCGGGCTGTGGGGGCTGGTGCCCGGCTACCTGAAAGCCCGCCTGCGCGTGGACGAAGTCGTGACGACCATCATGCTCAACTATGTGGCGATCGAGTTCACCAGTTACATGGTGCAGAGCGGGCCATTCTTCGTGCCGGGCATGGCCAACGCCATGTCCAAGACCATCGCCAAACAGGCCCAACTGCCGCGCCTGATCAAAGGATCGCAGTTCAACGCCACTTTCTTCCTGGCGCTGGCCTGTGTCCTCATCGTGCTGCTGATCATGACGCGCACACGCCTGGGCTACGAGACGCGCCTGATCGGCGACAATTCGCTCTTCGCTCGCTGGTCGGGCGTGCTGGTCGGCGCGACGATCTTGCAGGTGATGTTCCTCAGCGGGGCGCTGGGCGGGCTGGCCGGTGCGGGCCAGGTGTTGGGCGTGCACTACAACTTCACGGCGCGCTTCTCGCGCGGCTTTGGTTTCGATGGGCTGACCATCGCCCTGCTGGCTCGCAACTCACCGGTCGGCGTGCTGATCGGGGCGTTGCTCTTTGGGACGCTGCGCAGCGGCGGCACGACCATCGAGCTATTCACCGACGTGCCGATCGATCTGGTAGACGTGGTGCAGGCGCTGATCATCTTCTTCGTGGCAGTTGATCTTAGCCTGGACTTCCTGGCCCGCCGACGGCGCGCAGCCGAGCCGCGCGAGCCAGTGGCAACTCCGGCGGCGTAGGAGAGAACGGTATGGACTGGGTCAATCTGGCCGCGGCGACGCTGCGCATCTCGACGCCGCTGCTGATGGTGGGCATGGCCGGGCTGCTGAGCTACCAG
>AMZC01000492.1_pt1 | contig 13807 bp, 11 predicted proteins | sample 948551 | NCBI WGS metagenome assembly AMZC01 (sample SAMN01120625, study PRJNA171369) | bioreactor sludge metagenome | biome: sludge; isolation source: anaerobic thermophilic cellulolytic sludge from lab reactor | place: China: Hong Kong, Shek Wu Hui wastewater treatment plant | collected... | reverse complement strand
GCTATCAGTTGTTTCCTGCGAAAGTTGATTGATTTAATTTAAAAATTTACAATAAATCTCATGAAGTATGTCTGCAATTTTTTCACATTTTTTCTCGTCAATCTGAGGATTTAATATTTCACTATGATTTTTTCCCAAAATTTATGGAACTCAGAAAAATATTCAAACTCTTTATCAGAAAACTTAGTATAACCAATCCCCTCATAGTTTGTATAAAAATACTCATTAATTTTCGATATTATATGCCTTACTTCATCAATATTCAAATCTCTAGAAAGGTCTAAATTTGATTTTTCTAAAAGAGACTTAAAGAATTTACTGAAGTTTTCCTTCAAATTTACTCCTTCTTCGTGTAATACTTATTTTCTAAATATAAATAAATACTCATGTGCAATTAACAAAAAATTGTATTTAATGCTCTGATTTCTCCAGTATCCTGTTGAACTACAATTATGCTGTTCCTTTATTACAATTTCCTTTAATTTAAAGCCTGTCCGCAAAAATATTTCCATTACATTAAAACCAATAGGAATCATATGACCTTTTTTACGAGTATCTCCAATAAGAATTGCACAAAACTTATTTTTTTTCAGCACCCTGTAGCACTCTATCGCCACTTTTTCCATTTCCTTATAAAACTCTTTAATATCGCAATGCGAAAGGTCTCCTTGTATGTTTTCGCTGTATCTAATAATATTGCTGTAAGGCGGATGAGTACATATAAGATCTATACTTTCATCGTCTATAAATTCAAGATGTCTAGCATCTCCAACATGCACCTCTACTTCACCGCTGCCATCTCTTTCAAAGTTTGTGTTATGCCGGGCAATATTGACAGCTTCTGGGTTTATATCAATACCAATACTTTTTCTGTTTAAAAGCTTTGCTTCTACAAGCGTTGTACCACTTCCCACAAATTGATCAAGTACAATTTCACCTTCCGTAGAGTATCGCAAAATAACATTTCTTGGTATAAAAGGCGACCAATTACCTCTATATTTCCCGCTGTGTGTAGCCCAGCTCCCTCTGTCCGGAAATCCCCATATAGTAGTTGTCTCAAGACTAAAATTTTCAGGTTCCCAAGACTTAATATTTAATTTATTAACATAATAATCGCTTTCTTTTTCCTTAATATAAATCATTGATTCCTTCATGATTTTTTTAACAAATAACTGGGTTACATCATTTCTATAAGCGGTCTCTTTAATACTAAAGTCATTTTGAATATCTTTTTTTATGTTTTCAATCAATCTTAGATACCCATCTTTGTGACTACTTTCAAGATGTTCAGGATATTGTGTCCTGTTATATTTTTCTCCACAATACAAACACTTAACTTTTTTTGCCATTATCCTCACAGCCCTTGCAATATAATATCTTCGAGAATTCCATTTTGCACCATATCAAGATTGAGAATATAATTTACTTTGTCAAATGACTCCCTTAGAGGTTTTTTTGCAGTCTCCCAACCTTTTCCATCTGTAATCCATATAAAACCATGTTCCGGTGACTCTTTTTGGAGAAAGTTAAACAATGTAGTAAACTCTCCGGCTACCGACTTCAGTTTTGAACCGCCACCATCATAATAATTAGTTTCGATAAGATATAGCTTACATCCATTGTCTATTGCAAAATCGAATGAACGCTCTGATTTGTCTACTGAAACATCATAGCCTAAATCGGTTTTTATTTTATTCGAAGTAGCTTGTGTCAGATATTGCAGATTATTAACGGAACATATTTTTTTTACAAACAATTCTGTTATCATTTCCATAGCCGTACCACTGCGGTTTTTCCTAGCATTAGTGTCCAAACCAACTTCTACGCCAATTGCATAATCTACAACACTTTTTATGTTCTTATTTTCAAACATAGCAAGAAGGCCTGTCTTTTCAGCAAATTCAGCCAACGTTTCAATTTCATCAAGGTTATATTTCTTCTTTCTATGAAACTTATATTCCTTATAGTTGAAAACATTATTTCCAAGTGGTTCAAGAACTTTAACGTTTTTTTCTCTTAAGGCGAGCAAAACAGGGAGTACTTCGGCTATTTCAGGATATCGACCTAATAATGCTTTAAATTCTTCCACAACATTTTTCTTCCCGATAAGGTAATTTAAAATATTTAAAACAACCTCAATATTTCCTACCTTATTCATTACCTTTTCCCATGCAACGAAAAAGTCCCAACTATTAATTGTCTCCTTTAAATTTCCAATCAAATAATTAAACACTTCATCTGTATTCGCACATTCTATTCGATTTTTAAAAATATTCGAATACTTCATGTCATCACCCTATTATTCTATTTTTTATAGTTTGTAACAAGAATTTCGCTTATTAAGCCTCTTCCTCCTCCGTTTGAATTGATTACCCTTTTAGCCTTTATTCTGTGTATATAAAACTTCCCATAAAGCTCATCAAAAAAATTATCTTCAGGATTTATATTTTTAGGATCAGAATTACTCAACATAAGTAAAGCACCTGTATCATTCATCTGTGAAAAGAATTTTGCCAGTTGCACCTGATCTTCATCTGTAAAATCAAATTTACTATAAGAAGTAAAACTAGATGTAACATTAAGTGGCCGATACGGAGGATCAAAATAAACAAAGCTATGCTTATTAGCATATCTCAGGCTTTCTCTATAATCACCGGCAAAAATATGCACCCTTTGGAGAATAGAATTTACAGCATATAAATTCTTTTCGTCACAAATAGTCGGATTTTTATAATCCCCTGACGGTACATTAAAAAGCCCAGAACGATTAACACGGTAAAGCCCATTAAAACAAGTACGATTTAAAAAAATAAACTGTGCAGCACGTTCAATATCAGGCACGTTGCTCTTAAAAATCAGCGAATTATATGCTTCTCTTATTTCATAATATTTTTCTTTTCGAGCATCTTTACTCAATTTCAAATACTTATACTCCATATCTGAAAGATATTCCACTAATTCGTCTACATGATTTTTGATTACAACATAAGTGTTTATTAACTCTTCATTAATATCAAATATAAAGGCTTCTTCAATTTCATAACTTTTCAAAATCTCAAACAATACTGCCCCACCGCCAACAAATGGCTCAATGTAACGCTTTATAGTGCCTTCAAAGAGTTGCGAAGGAAAAAACTCAACAAAAGTATCGAGTAATTGGCCTTTTCCACCAGCCCACTTTACAAAAGGTTTCGCATATTCAGTTAAGTTATTAATATCATTTACAAGTTCCAATTTATTGTCTCCTCTCGTAATTTCTTTTTTTGTTTACATTTAGGCATCTCAACATCTACTAGTAAACCTCATAACTTAAAATTTGGACACGATAATCTAAAATCCTCCATTTCTGTATACCTTTTTTATGTAAAATAATTCGTCATGACTTTTTCCCTTTATATGGTAAATAGGATTATCTGCTTCAAGATCTCATATAATTTATTCAGAATTTTGGCTAATAAAATTTTACTTTTGGCCTTTTGTAGCCATAATAAAGACTGTTTTTAGTTTTTACACTTCACATTCTAAAATAGTTTTTATAGTATTCTACAAAATATTCATTTATATTTCCTAAAGGATAACAATGTCATATTATTTATATAATACTACATTGAAATATTTTTATAGGTTTGATTTTATTCCTAATAACCTATATAAGCAAATGCTTTTATTTCTTTCATGTTATAATTCAATTTTTTATTTAACTTTCTGTAACATTTATGAATTCCTCATTTTTCATCTATTGCTAATATTATTTGTTTCACAAACTCATAAACCATCCTTAGTGTAAGTTTATCACAAAATTTAAGCAAAAGAAATAACATCTCAAAGCAAGTTCTTTTCTCTTTTTTAATCACATTTTAAATTCTACAGAATGGAATCTCATTTTTATAGTTCATTTTTTGATAGATAAATTGCTGTAGTGCTTTTTAGTGATAATTTATTTTCTAATTTGGGTTCAGTATTTAGACATTCAAGAATATCTGACAAACAATACACTTTTCCAAATTATCCCCGAAAACTCATGTTCAAAAGCTTATTGAAATACAATTCTTATCATAATTAAACAATAGATTCTCTTTTTTATTTATTATTTCAAAATTATTTCATAAAGATAATCTAGAGCTACTAGTTTCTAGTCATTCAAATACTTTGTACTATCCTTCGTCAGATAACGGGTACTTTTCAAAATTTTATTCCTACAACATATAAATTCATCTTATTACTTGAATTAGTCTTTAATGTTCCAATAGAAAACGTGCCTTTTGATATAAAAACAGCAAATTATATGTATCAAATTACTTAATTAATTCATTTCCATCTCGATATGTTATAAATTCTATACAATCTAATAGTTCTTTAAGCCCACCGATTTTTTGAAGTCTTTTATAATGTCAACTATTTCACGTTATAGTATAGTAATGTGAATTTCTTGGGTATTTTTAGGTTGTATAACTCCGATACCTTTATAATTTTTGCAATATTTTTTTATTTTAAAGGTATTCCTTCTATACTTATTTTTAAAGATAATTATATTATTGTTTCATTAATATTTATTATCTTTTACTTGCAAGGTGAAATTTCGAACTTATAAAACCTTCATACAAGCATCTATAATCCCTTCATCAAATATCACTTTATTATCAAGTTTAAATATCATTAGTATTTGATATATTTATATTAACACAATATTTCTTAGACATGAATGATTAATCTATGCAAATATTTACAATCAAGCAAAAAAATAGCCCCATTAGGGACAAAGAATTGAATCAGTTTGCCTTACTGCTAATTATTGCCAATTGTACAAATATCTAAACATATAATTTTCTAAAACTATCAAATTGCAGTGACAACATCAGTACTATATTTTATGCAGCTGTCTATAAAATTCTGAGCAAAACTCGGATTGCACCAAAAATGAATTTGTGGATAGGATGCCAGCATATTATAAACGCTAAAACCGCCTCTCCAAATTATTGGCTTCTTCTCACAGCATTTCTTTTGGATTGTATAGCAAAGTGTTATATCTTCAGATGATATATTTATATTTGAACGGTGGAATTCATGTCCTCTTATTCTGCCGCCCTTGTTGGACAAAATATTATCCCTGATAACTTCAATATCGACATATCCAGATTTGTAGATTTCATTGGATATTCCGCAATAACCGTTAAGCACTTCTGCCATTGTAAATTTTTCATCCTTTTGATGTTCCACATATTCGCTTAAGTACAATAAACTGTCTCCTTCAGCATATGTGGGAATACCTTCAACTATTTTTCTTTTGATATCCCTAAGAAGGGTCTTATTTTCCTGAAGCTCTTTTAAATAAGCTTCAAGGTTGCCTCCTCCGAAATATAAACCTGCGATATCCTTCGGAAGTATTTCATCCACCAACGGACTGAAATATACTATTTCAGCCCCCATAATTTCCAGTAAATCAAGGTTATCCTTATAATAATAGCTAAAAGCTTTATCCTTCGCCACAGCAATTCTTACTTTCTTATCTGAATTTCTGTCAAATAAAAATTTTGTAGAATTCAGATACGAAACATCAGGCCGATTTGACATCTTTATAATAAGGTCCACATCTATAGTTTTAATAACCTGTTCCACCAGTATGCGAATTTTTTTCTTCAGTTCTTCCAAATCCTCTTCAGGTACAAGATTCAAATTTTCAGAAGGCAAATTGTCCATTTTCGGCAGATAGCCGAAAACTTCCAAGCCAGTTCCGTTTTCTATAGCAGTTTTCAAAAACTCATAATGAGCTTCGCTTTCAACTTTATTCAAAATCACACCGATTATGTCAAGATTTTTGTCATAATCCACATAGCCATTTATCAGCGGAACAATACTTAAGGATATGCCTTCCGCATTGACAACAAGTATGACTGGAGAGTTTACTATTTTAGCCACATGGGCGGTGCTTCCCACAATTGTATTTTCCCCAATGCCGTCATATAATCCATTCTCACCTTCAATTACAGATATATCAGCATTTGCGGCATTTTTCTCAAACAGATGGACAACAGTATCTATATCCAACATCCAACTGTCAAGATTGCGTGAATCCTTACCTGTAATGAAAGAATGCAACAAAGGAATAATATAATCCGGGCCGACTTTAAAAGGTTGAACATCAAGCCCCATTACATAAAGAGTAGCTAAAATCCCCATTGTAACAGTGGTAATTCCGCAACCACTATTAATACCTGCAATTGTTATTTTTCTAACAGTCATAAATTTTTCCTCTTAGCTTAGTACATTTTCCTTTTCCCTTATAAATCACATATAAAGAAATAAAACAAATTTACAGAATCAATTTCTTAATATTTATGCTTATTGAAGTGTCGTTTTAATCATACTGTTATCTTTAATTATACTAATTTGTTTTGAATTTTTAAATAGAACTTAGAAATTTTTTTAAATTTATTCTATTTTATACTGCACATCTCTTACACCTTTTGTAATATTTTCAATTAATGAATAATATATCCTCTCACTCAATTGATTTATTATAAATAAAACTATATTTTCATGGTACAAAAGACTGTAAAATCATTATTCAGATAACCTCTTATCACTTCAATGCTGTCTACCTGAGGATACTGTTCCAATAACATTGAAACCACTTGATTGTGGTCATAATAATAATACGTATCTTCTTTGTCCGGTGAATTCCGGTCAAGTAGATTAAAAACCACCTTTTCTTTTGACAATTCCGCAAAACGCCCGAAAGCCTTTTTGAGGAAATCCATATTGTTACCCATATTTAAATTGAATATCCCTGAAGTATATACAATATCAAAACTTTTCCTTTCAAAAGGATGCTGTTTAAAAATATCCATGCAATAAAATTTGCCGGGTAAATTCTTTCTTTTCACACTTTCAATCATATCCTCAAGAATATCCACACCGGTATATTCTATATTTATGCCCTTATCTATAAGATATTCGAGAAGATTTCCAAGTCCGCATCCAACATCCAGGATTTTCTTGTTTTTTATATCAACGTTTGAGGTAAATATCTCAAACCTCATATATTGGGCCTCTTTGCTCTCCCATCCCAGAACCTCAAAATCCGGCAGGCCCTTTCCTATTTTAGGTTTATAATATGCTTCAATATGTTTCTTTCTATCTAATTTTGATTTAGCTTTACAATTACATTCCATATACATCTCTCTCCGAAACTATGAATTACTTACTATTATACCCCAAAACAATACCTTATAACTATATTTTATTGCGAATCAAACCAAAAAGCCCTCAATACTAAAGAAAAAGAGACAATAGCATTATTACTACTGCCTCCGTTTTTATTTAAGTTATACATATAATCTATATCTTATTGCCGCATTCTGGACAGAATTTTGCACCTGGAGTAAGTTTTGCTCCGCATTTGCTACATGAAATATCCTGTGAAGCACCACACTCGGGACAGAATTTTACCCCCGGATTAATTTCACTGTTACATTTTACACAAGTCGCTTTTTGAGGTGCTACGTTCTGTCCGCAATTAGGGCAGAACTTGGCTCCCTGCTGAACCGGATCGTTACATTTAGGGCAGGGAAAAGTATTCTGACTCTGGGCAGGCTGCTGATTTTGCTGGCCCTGCTGATTCTGAGAAAATATTTGTCCCATCATGTTTCCAATAGCAGCACCGGCACCCATTCCTGCGCCCATTGATGCAAAACCGCCGCTTTGGTTTTCTGCAGCCGAATTCATGGCATCCAATGTGCGTATCTTTGCATAGGCATCCATTCCGCCCATCAGATTAATGCTGCCGCCCTTATCATAAGCTTCCAACAACTCTGGAGGTAATGAAATATCCTCAACAATTAAATCAACCATCTCAAGCCCGAATTGATCAAACTTTTCCCTTACACTTTCCTTAACCTTAACGCTGAATTCAATAAGCTGTCTCTGAAGGTCAAATAAGGAAAGTTTCGACTCTGCAATGGCATCTTTCATATATTGTACAATATACGACCTGAAAGTATCTTCAAGCTCACTTGTTTTATATACCGCCTTTGTTCCGAAAAGTTCACGCATAAACTTTGCAGGATCGGCAACACGATATGAAAACTTACCTCTTGCACTTATTCTCACTTGTCCGAACTGTGGATCCCAAACAAATACCGGGGATTGTGTACCCCATTTTTGATCGGTAAACTGTTTTGTATTTACAAAATAAACTTCAGCTTTAAAAGGAGAATTAAATCCATATTTCCATGATTTTAACTTTGTAAGAATAGGCAAATTCTCAGTAGTTAATTCATATAATCCGGGATAAAAAACATCTGCCAAAACTCCCTCATTTACAAATACAGCAGCTTGCGATTCCCTTACTGTCAACATTGCACCCATTTTAATTTCCTTGTTTGCTACCGGAAACCTGTAAACTATTGTATCGGAAGTCTGATCCGTCCATTCTATTACCTCAATCAGTTGGCCTTTAAGAAAATCCATTAAACCCATGCAATACCACTCCTTTTCTTCGAATAATCCAAACGATAAGTGTCTCATAACGGGATATAAAGCAGCAAAAAATTGAGACACAAGCACATGTAAGAAAAAACAAGACATGCCAATAAGTTCATTTACTATCTGATTTTAGGGTCTTATCCTTAAAATTGTGCATATAACCGTGAAATATCCTGACATAAACCAAATTAATTAACTACTATTATAGATTAACATATTTTATAATTTTTTTAAACACATTTCTTAAAACATATTTATGTAAGAAATCTTATTAATATCAAATTATATCAAAGGTCTAATTATAACAAAACTATCAATTAAAAAAATATTAAAGGTCTTTAGCTGTGTAATTCCACGGTTGTAACTGTCAATAATATATTATATTCAATCAAACACTTTTAATTTTTTTTACACAATGGTATAATAATTTGGAATGTTAGAAATGGAAAAGGCGGTAAATATGCGAAAAAGAAGTAAAGTAAAGCGTGACAAGTATTTATCGATAATGTTTGTACCTCATTCCACAAATGAAATAAAAACTTTTAAAATATCATCATGGCGCAGTAAACTTTATATTTTCACTGCAATAGTTTTAGCTTTGGTAATCGGCTTTACATCATATTTAGGAAATATAATACATACTAACAACAAACTTAAAATTGCACTGGACGAAGCAAATAGCAAGAATGAAGAACAGGCAAGACTGTTAGCTGAAAATGCCGAGCAGATTGCTGCACTGCTTGAAAAGGAAAGGCAATATGCCGAGAACATATCGGAATTCAGCGAAAAATACAAGCAAATGACTGAAAACTATCTGGACAGCAATATGGAAAGCCTGACAGCAAGCAGAGGTTCTAACAGTCGCTCTTTTATAGATGATGCAAGCGAACTTCGGGAAATTTTAGAAAAACTCCGTAACATCAACGATTCTGACGATAGTATTGCCAACAAATTATCCGAATCAGAAAAGAAGCTGCAATCTTACATTGAAACCTTCCCAACACTATGGCCGGCAGACGGACCAATCTCCTCACCTTTCGGATATAGATCCGACCCTATATACTCATCGGAAAGAAAGCATGAAGGGATTGACATTGCAGCACCCTACGGTGCCGATATAAGGGCTTCTGCAACCGGAAAAGTTATATTTTCAGGTACAAACGGAAATTATGGCAAGTGTATAATTATTAATCACAACAACGGTATAACAACCTTATATGGCCATGCTTCCTCGCTTTTGGCAAAAGAAGGTCAAACGGTAAAAAAAGGCGATGTTATCGCAAAAGTAGGAAGCACCGGCAAGAGTACCGGACCGCACCTTCACTTTGAGGTACGTATCAACGGTACCCCTGATGATCCTTTAAAATATCTTGATAAAAAATAAATACAAGGAGGACAATTATGTTCAGTAAGAATACTTCCGGAAATGCAGATTCCTTTGATACCATCATAGGTATCAATTCAAAATTTGAAGGAAATATTGAATCCAGCGGAACCATTAGGATAGATGGCAAAGTAAATGGTGATATTAAGGTTAAAGGCGATGTTTATGTCGGAAAAGAAGCAGTAATAACAGGAAATATCAATGCAAACAATATTTTCGTTTCCGGAAGAGTGGAAGGAAATGTGGAAGCAAACGGAATTCTAAGAATTCAATCATCTGCTAAACTTTATGGCGATATTTCAGTTAACTGTCTGGTTACAGAAGAAGGCAGTGTGTTTGAGGGCAAGTGCAAAATGTTAACAAAATCCCAGGCCGAAAATGCATCGGCTGCAAATAACTCTAAAAAGTCAAAAAACAATTCTTCTGCTTCAGAATAGAATATTTAGTATAGCGCATATAAAAATGGAGTATAATGTACTCCATTTTTTATATACTTTAGTTTCTATATGTACCAATTTATTTAAACCATTATAATACTACAGTTATTCAAAATCCAAATAATAATTGGGCACATCTCCCACTATTACAGTTTCTGCCACAGGCATGCTGGTTGTCACAACGGTTTTTTTTTCAACAAAGGGTATCGCCACCCCCATTTCCACTTTAAACACAATATAAATCCTATGCCTTGTCTGGTTTATACCTGCGCTGCTGAATTCCGATTTAAAATTTGTCTCAACACTTCCGATGGGAATTATTTTGATATTAATCTTAGGGCCTCTGGCAGCAAATATTGTTTGCCCCAGCACTGTACCTAAAGGTATCGATATTTTCTCATCGGACAATTCGGATAATTGGGTTTGAACACTCCTGGATACATTGGCAAATATCCTGTTCAACTTGGCAATATCCGTCTGAACAGAAGTAACAATTCCATTCTCATCTCTATAAATTGTAACAATATCGTCGTAATCGATATTTTCGGGAAAATTCTCACCCACTGCATTGGCAACCACTCTCGAAACTATAGATTTTACTCTGTACTCCGATATTTGATTGATCCCTATTCTTATTCGCTTTTCAATATATGTAAATAAAAAAAATAAAATGATCAATACAAAAATAATCACCACATAGGTTTTATATATTTTTTTATTGCGTTTTGCATACCATAAGCGGTGATATAAATTGGTTTTCCTTCGCATAAAAAAACCTCCTTATCTAATAGTATGAATTAAGAAGGTTTTTTGTGAATCAGTATTTTTTATATCCCTTGCAAACATGCAAAATTGCATGTTTTGCATTGTTTGCATGCTGTTTGACTGTTATGCTATAATATTAATGTTTTACATAAAAAATTCAGTTTCAAATGTAATTAGGAATAAGTAAATGCCAGCTATAAAATGTCAATCATATATGAGTGAGCACAATTTTACTTATTCCCAAATAAAGGAGAGGAAATGTTATGAGCTCTAATAATACTGCTGTTTCAAATACAAAAACCGGTAAGAAGAAACAGCAAATATCACTGATAAGAGTAATCGGCAATTTAATAAAAGTTTTAATTCTTTTTGCTTTTACCATTGGAGTTATCTTTGCAGGTATAGTGGGCGGTGCTGTCTTTGCCTACATAAAAACCGCCGAACCCATTACTGCCGATCAGCTTGCAATTAAAAACCAGACAACATATGTTTATGACTGTAATAACAAAGAAATTTGTGCCCTGCAAGGAATAGAAAACAGAGAAATGGTGGATTTCTCAGATATTCCTCGATATTTGAGGGACGCCTTCGTTGCAATAGAAGACAAGCGTTTTTATCAACACTCCGGCGTTGATTTCAAAAGGTTTGCCAGTGCGGTTATAAACTTTATACTCCCCGGAGGCGAATCCCATGGAGGAAGTACCATTACCCAACAGGTCGTAAAAAACGTGACAGGAGAGACCCGACGTTCCATAAAGAGAAAGGTTCAGGAAGCATGGCGTGCAATACTGCTTGAACGCAATTTGACCAAAGATCAAATACTTGAGATCTACATGAACCTTATATATATGGGTGAAAATTGCTATGGTGTACAGTCGGCAGCCAAAACCTATTTCGGTAAAGATGTAAAAGATCTTACACTGGCTGAATGTGCCTCCCTTGCCGGTATAACCAATCTTCCGGCAAAATACAACCCTTTTACAGCAAAGGGTAGGGAAAACAACATAAAAAGGCAAAGAATTATTTTAAATGAAATGCTCGAACTTAATTTTATTACCCAACAAGAATATGATGAGGCCATTAAGCAAGAACTTGTTTTTGCAGAATCAAACAAACGCAATGACAAGGCCACCAGTACACAGCCCTATTTCGTTGACCAGGTCATACTGGATGTAAAAAGAGACCTTATGGCTATAGGATATACTGAAGATATGGCCATCAAAACCATTTACAACAACGGGCTTAGAATTTACACAACTATGGACTCCGATATACAAAAAGCAATGGACGAAGTCTTTTTGAACGAGGAATATTTCACCAAAGTAAACAAAAATACCAGTCAGTCTCCCCAGGCAGCAATGGTAATTATTGACCCGAAAAACGGCCAAATAAAAGCCATGTACGGAGGTGCCGGTGAAAAAATAGGTATTCCATTTAACAGGGCTACTTCCTTGGAAAAACAACCGGGTTCTACCATCAAACCCATTGCAGTGTATGGTCCTGCTATAAATGAAGGAATTATTACCGCAGCAACCGTAATTGATGATGTTCCAGTGTATATGAACGGAGCCAGTAAAGGGTTATATCCAAAAAATTCTGACGGTTCCTATGCCGGTCTTACAACAATTCGTGATGCCATAACAAGGTCTGTAAACGTAGTTGCGGCTAAAATTTGGAATAACTATTTAGGTGCTGATTTATCCCATGAATACTTGAAAAAAGTAAACATAAACAGGGACAACGAGCGCACTGTTGCCTTATCTTTGGGTGGTCTGTCAAAAGGAGTGAGTCCGCTTCAAATGGCAGCGGCTTATGTTCCTTTTGTAAATAAAGGTATATATTATGAACCTACTACCTATACAAGAGTTGAAGACGCCAACGGCAATGTTATTCTTGAGAAAAAACCAAACTTTAACATTGTATACGATGAAGCAGCTGCTTTTATAATGGTCAATATGTTGAAAGACGTTGTCAACTCTCCTGACGGAACGGCAAACCGTGTTAAAATCCAAAACGGCCGGATGCCCACTGCCGGCAAAACCGGTACAACAGATAAAACCACCAACAAATGGTTTGTAGGTTTTACGCCCTATTATGTCGGTGCCACCTGGTATGGTTATGACAGAAATGTATCCCTGTCTTCTGCAGAACTTAACAGAGCCCAGACTATTTGGCATGCTGTAATGGATAAGATTCACAAGAATTTAGAGCCTGTTGATTTTGAAGTTCCTTCCGGAGTTGTTAAGAGGACAATTTGCAAATACTCCGGTAAAATTGCCACCGAATTGTGCCATAAAGACCCAAGAGGGAATGCTGTAAAAACCGAATATTTCATAAAGGGTACTGAACCCGGCGAAGAAGACACTTGTGATGTTCATTTACTTGCCAAAGTATGTAAAGATTCTACCGATGCTTTTGGTCGAAATCTGCTTGCCGGAGAATATTGTCCGTATGAATCAACCATGGAGCAGGTATTTGTTAAACGTAGAAAACCTTTTACACCTACCAACCCGGGAGACCCATACCCCAAAGATTGGAAGTATGAGTATCCTGGAGACGAGTACTGCAGTCTTCATGGACCAAGAGATTTTGAACACCCGCATGGCCCTAATAATAATTCAAACGGCAATCCTTTCTTCGATTGGTTCAATGACTTGTTCAGATAATTTTTATTGCTTATACAAAAAGGGGCTGTTGCATTACAGATTAATAATCGTAATGCAATAACCCCTTTTTA
>AMZC01002478.1_pt1 | contig 13834 bp, 11 predicted proteins | sample 948551 | NCBI WGS metagenome assembly AMZC01 (sample SAMN01120625, study PRJNA171369) | bioreactor sludge metagenome | biome: sludge; isolation source: anaerobic thermophilic cellulolytic sludge from lab reactor | place: China: Hong Kong, Shek Wu Hui wastewater treatment plant | collected... | reverse complement strand
TCGGAGAGCAACCCCTGGAGCGCCTCCAGCTGGGCACCGGCCGACAGCGAGGCCAGCGTCGTAAGAGAACTCGAGACCTGACTCCGGGCGAGCTCTTGGCGCTCTGCCTCGATGGTGCGCAGGAACTCCAGCCAGTCGCGGACCTCCGGAGGCATCTGGGGCGCAGGGGGAGCGGACTGGCGGAACTCGGGGGCGGGCTGCGCCGACTGGCGCAAGGGCGGCGCCGTCGGCTCGGCGGTTGCCCGCAACGGAACCGGTCCGGACGGCTCGGCCTTGGCTCGGAACCAGCCTGCCGCCGCCAAACCTCCGAGAAAGGCGACGAGAACGAGCGCCACGACGGCGGCTGCGATCCATGGCCACGGACCCTTGCCGGGCGCGGAGGCCGGTTTCTGCGGTTCCATGATCCGATCTTACGCCCGGCGACCGCCCGCGGATGCCCGAGCGGGTAAAAAAGCGGCGGGAGCGCATGGGTGCTGGTGTGCCTCGCGGTCTTCAAAACCGTTGTGGCCCCGAAAAGGGGCCGGGTGGGTTCGATTCCCACACGCTCCCGCCAAGCGGACGCTACATCGACCAGGGGGCGGCGTGGCGGTCGTGCTCGTCCGACCACCGCCGGTGCAGCTCGTGGATCGCCTCCACAACCCTCGGATCGAGAGGCTTGGGGTCTTGGCTCAGGCGCGCGAACTCCTCGATGCGCTCGGGGCTGGAGGTGGAGCCCACCGTGGCGACCACGTTGGGCAGGCCCAGCGCGTAGCGCACGCAGAACTCCGGCCAGCTCTGCGCATCCGAGGCAAGGTAGATCGGCTCCACGGCGTCCCAGCGGGGCTGCAGGTACCCGGCCGAGGGTCGCGACCCGCCGCAGACCGTGCGTATGGCGACGATGGGGAACTCCGTCTCGCACAGCGCGTCCCAGAGGTCGTTCAACACGAACCGTTGCAGGGGGTTGAGGTAGAAGATGAAGGCGTCCACGAGGTCGCCCGCGGCCCCGTTGCGAACCGCCTCCAGGTAGGCGGGCGGGCTCCACGGCCAGCACTCCAGCACGAACGCGCCGACCAGGCCCTCCTCCCTCATCCGCAGGAGCGACCGGATCCCATCGCCGGGAGCAGCGACCTCCTCGGCCAGCGGACCGCCCAGGCACAGCTGGCCCACGTCCATCTTCGGCAGGTCCAGGGCCTCGAGCTGGTGCTCCACCTGCCCGCGGATCTCGTCCGGGGTGGACCAGCCGATCTTGAAGACGAAGCGGGGAACCGCCCGGCGGTTCTGGTCGAGCGCCTCTCGGATCACGCGAAGGGCCTCGCCGTACTGGTGGCTCGTGTGGAACGCCAGGCCGAGGTCGGCCGCGCGGCGCGCCGCCGCAACCCGGTCGTCGAACGGGATGCCTTGGTCGCCCAGGCGGGTCGTACCGTAAACGAAACGGGTTAACGGAAGTCCTGTCATGCAGCACCCATCATAGCAGAACCTGTCAATTCTACTAGGTATGGGAAGTTGGCGGATGGCCGCAGGGGCTCGGTGCCATCCCGCCGGGCCTCGTGCCCCGAGGTTTCCGGGCGCGTCGAGCGGGCTTGAAACGGCGGCCCTCCAGGAGCCATAATGGGAGGTCGTTCCCGGGCGGTTAGCTCAGCTGGCAGAGCACTACAATGACACTGTAGGGGTCACAGGTTCAAGTCCTGTACCGCCCACCACCTTTTTGAACCTAAACGCTTGATTCGGTCTCTCAAACATTTTGAGAGACCTGTTGAGAGACCTACCTAAGCATGGCCCGGTTTTTGAGTTCAGAAGAGGTCTTAGACCACTTCGCACAAGCCTGTAGGGGTCGGACGCCCGGAACGGTTGGCGGATGTCAAGCGTTATAATCTGACGTGATGCGAAGGCAGAAGGCCTGGATCAATATGGCCGCTGTGCTGGCGCTTCTTCTCGGGGCGATCCCAGGAAGCGTGCTCGCATCGCTGTCTGCCCAGTCCAAGTGCGAGATGCCTTGCTGCGTGGGCAAGCCTGCCCATCAACCAACCGATAACCTCTGCAAAAAGGGCTGCGCCACAGCCCACGAACCGAGTTCCGCAACGGTTTCAGAATCGAAGGGGTCTGGTTGCGATTGTTCTATCCGGTCTGCACCTGAGCAGCCTCGGCCCGCTGTTGCGGCAGCCCCTTTATCCGGCCAGCACGTTCAGCCCGTCGATGCTGATTTGGCCCCTCAGGTAGTGACCGTGCCGGTGGCTATTGAAGCCGCATCCGAATCTCTTACCTTCGCCTCCGACTCCGGTCCGCCGACTTCCAGGCCCAACTACGTCTTCTTGGGCCGGGCTCCTCCTGTGCTGCTTGCGTAACCGCCCACACGATTTCATTTCGTGTGGGACTCATCGTTGACGCAAGTCCCTACCCTCCAACAGCACAGGAAAACCATGTTGAACACTCTCATCGCCTTCGCGGCGGTGGCGCTTGGCCAAGCACCGGCACTCAAATGCCCGGTCATGGGCAGTGCCGTCGCTTCCAACTCGCCAGTTGTCGAATACAACGGCTCACGCTATCAGTTCTGCTGTGCAGGCTGCGACGCCAACTTTGCCAAAGCGCCCGAAGATTTCTTGAAGACGCAGCGCAAGGCTGGCAACACCGTCGGAACGTTCCTTTTCGATCCGGTGAGCCGTTTGCGCCTGGACGTGGACAAAGCCAAGGCAACGGCTGACTTCAATTCGGTCCGTTATCCCTTCCGGTCGGAAGAGAACAAGGCGGCATTCTTGGCAAATCCAAAGAAGTTCGCTGCCGTGCCCGCCAAGGAAGCTCTCTATTGCCCTGTCGGCAAGGAAGCCGTGCATTCCTATTCAAATGCAAGCGACTACGTCGATCACGACGGCGTGCGTTGGTACATGTGCTGCGCCTGTTGCGGCGGGCCATTTGAGAAAGACCCGAAGAAGTACCTCTTCGCAGGTATTGAGAAGAACACTCAAGTCGCCAGAGCGATCAAGCACGACGCTTCAAATCATCCTGAGACCTCTGATGTCAAGGTCGTGACCAAGGTGAAGTTCGGCAAATACGAGGCCTTGCTCAGAGTTCCCGAAGAAGGGCTATTCGCACTGGAAGAGGTCGATGTGGAGTTTCGGGTGGTGGATACCACCGCCAAAGACCCTGTCGAAGAAGGATTCAAAGGCGTCGGGGCGATTGAGGCGACCGCTATCATGACGATGCCCAGCATGGCGGGCATGCCGGAAGCCAAGCCCGAAGTGCACCGCGAAGGCGTGCCCGGCGACTATGGCATCGTCCTCTTCTTTCCCCACGGCGGCGACTACAAGATTGCCCTGACGCTGAACATTCCGGGTCAGGGCAAGCACGACATCGCGTTCCTCGTGGATGTGAAAGACGAGCGCCCAGCCAGTGTCGCCAAGCCACAGCCCTTTCAACTCAAGGTTGTCGATTGGCCAGTTCACGCAATGGCCGGTCAACCGAGCAACTTGAAGTTACAGGTCGTCGACACGAAGACCGGAAAGGTTCAGAGCGCGTTCGACGTTGCCCATGAGAAGCAGTTCCACCTGCTGCTTGCCAGCAAGGATCTCAACTGGTTCCTTCACGAGCACCCGGAGATGGCTAAGGACGGCACGTGGTCGATTCCGATCACGTTTCCCGCCGGAGGCGACTATTGGGTGTACGGTGATGTTGCGCCGAGCGGAAAGGGATCGCGGGTGCTTATCGCGAAGGTCAGCGTCCACGGCGACAAGCCGACGTGGGATACGAAACTGAGCCTCACGACCACAGCGACTGACGGAGGTCTTAAGGGCGAGCTTGTGACGCGCGATATCCAGGTCGGTCGCAAGACCACCTTGATGGTGAAGCTCACCGAGGAAAAGACGGGCAAGGCGGCAGGCGATACTGTGAAATGGCTAGGAGCGGCAGGTCATATGATGATCTTCCACCAGGACGGCCAGACCGTCGTGCATAGTCATCCTGCCGAGGACGAGGAAAGCGAAGCCCAGGTTAAACAGGGCATGGTTCACTTCACCGGCAGGTTTCCAAAGCCTGGACTGTACAAAGTCTATGCGCAGTTCGATTGGCGCGGGACGGTGCGAACGCTTGGCTTTGCCATCGAGGTGAAGTGATGGAGAATGTCGGCTCAATCCTTTTGATAGGTGCCGCTATTACCGTGTTCGGCTGGCTCACATTGCGCCGCCTGGGCATCGGCCAACCGGGCGGGAAGCCCGATTGTGGCTGCGGCTCAGGTAGCGCCTGTAAGTCAAGGAAGGTGAAGCTGTGAAGCGAGTAAATCTTCTCGCATCCGGCGCACTGGCAGCAGTCGTTGTCGGGGCAGGAGCTGGATGCTCAAACTCGGCGTCCTCCTCATCGACTGCTTCAGTCGATGCGGCCGGAGTTCAAAAGGCGAGCGTCACGATCGACGGCGGCAAATACAATCCAAACGTCATCGCGGTTCAACAAGGAAAGCCCGTTGAACTGACATTCATCGGCGGAAAGGAACTCGGATGCGGCGGGACCATCGTGTTCAAATCTCTCAACCAATCCAAAGACGTGGAGAGCGGCAAGTCCGTGACCTTCACGTTCACACCCGATAAAGCAGGAGAGATACCCTTTACCTGCGGCATGGGTATGTACGACGGCAAACTGGTCGTCAAGTAACTCAAGGAAACAAACGAATCATGAAGACAATCAACCTACTCTCAAAAGCTCTGACCTTGCTCGCCGTTTTCGGCATGCTCGGCATTTCCAGTTTCGCTAGCGCCCACGAGGGCGACTGTCCCTACTGCAAGATGAAGTTAGTGCAGAACACCAAGGAGCAAGACAACGAAGTTGTGCTCAAGGCTGGCAACAAGCGGATCGAATACCGCTGCATGTACTGCGTCATCAAAGACCAGGGCCGATACAAGGGCGATCTTGTGGTCTATGCGCCAAGTGAGAAGGTCGGCGAGCCGGTCGTGCTCAAGCGCACCGCTGGCAAGTGGACAGCCCCAGAAGGAACGGTATTCCTGAACACGTTCAAAGCGCATGCTGACTGCGCGGCGCTATCGCGGGCGTTCTCGAGCAAAGCCGCCTTCGACAAATACGTCCACGCAAAGGGCCAGCACGAGGCTAAGGCGCTGACCCTCGAACAGTTTCTTGCGGCTGTAACCAAGCCGAGTAACTGAATGACTAGGAGCTCCTTCAATGGAGCTCCTTCTTTAAGCTTATGAAAACGATACATTTACTCGCAATGCTCGCAGCACTTGCTACGGCGAGTTTCGCACAAGAGCACCATGGACACGGGAGTACTCCCAAGCAAACCCAGTTGCCGACAATGCCGGCCGATATGCCTGCTTGGCTTAGCGCTCCCGGCGCAGACCACTTGTTCTATAGGCCAGGACCCTACAACTGGTCCATCAACCGCATTCCCAAGTTTGCCAAGGACATGTATGCGACGGGCGTCGGCCACGCTATGGCGTATGAAGCGCTCGTCCGAGGCGAGGCTCCGATGCTGGAAACGAAGGTTTTCGACCGGATCAATTGGGTTTTAAAGAATCAGCCATCAAAGCCGGTAGACGAGGGTGCAATCTCACCTACCTTTCTTCGGAAATATGGCTATCTTGAGAAAGTCTTCGACTGGGCACATACTCTTCACTTTCAAACGATCGATGTCTTAGCATATCCTGGTTGGACCGATGCCCAAAAGGAACAAGAGATCGACCGCCTTTGGCAGTTCTATGTCGATCAACCCTACGCGATCACCGGACTGCCCATGAATATGGACTATTTGGACAGCTTCTCATACTCAACGAGGTTTCGAACGGATTACCCAAAGGTCAATGGGCTCTTTTGGGGCTACCACTGGCTGCAAACGGTCAACTACGACATGCTTTACCGGGTGCCAGTTAAGGATCAGGCTCCACAATATGAAGTGCTGGGCGCTCGCTACCACGAGACCGAGCTTTACAAGACGGATCGCGACTTCATGCCGATGACCGCAGAAATGAGCCCTCGCTTCGCCAAGCGATGGCCCCAGATCGCGAACGCTTTTGACAATCTTCACATGCTTCACGACAACGTGAACGATATCTTGGCGCAGCCGGACCTGAGCGAAGCACAAAAGCAGGAGCAGGTGAAGATTGCTATCTACCGGGTATTGGCTTCCACTCACAAGGATGAGTCACCAGGAGACGGTGAGGGCAAAGAAAACACCCTCCACGACCATCGTCACCCGCCGAGCATGCCTGGCATGGGCTGGATGAAGGGCAGTGAGGACGACATCATGTGGATGTCGGGTATGGGATGGATGGACATGAGCGCTTGCTCCCACTGTTCGATCCCCCTGCCAGATGGCAACCCCTGGGGGGCTACAGTTTCCGCCGAAGGGTGGACGATGATGGTTCGCTGCCTCATGTGCGCACGCGACATGGCGGGTGAGACTCCGGGCCGCGCGATCATCCGCGCGGCGACGGAAGACCCGAACCGGCTGCTTGTCCTCATTTCCGACGAGGAAGGCAACTGGACGACCAATATCAAAGATATCGTCTTTCTTGAGAAGGTCGGTGAGCATCCAGAGTGTTCAGGTTGGTCGCGTGCATTCACGAACCTGGCTGCACTTCATAAGTATGTTGAGGCGAACCCGGAATACAAAGACACGAAGCCTTTGAGCCTCATCGAGTGGTCAGCTCTCAATCATGGGACTCCAGATACCTATCGCAAGATCGACAAGCCCAATCCCTACATAAAGGGCCCACCACCTGCAACCGGAGGTGGCAAATGAGACGGCTATCAACCTTGGCCCTTTTGGGATTGTCGGCAATGGTTATGGCGAGCGACCATAACAACATTGAAGCAGGCCGGCCATTGCGATTCGACGACGCCTACTCTATCGCCTATCGGGAGCGGGCATTCGAATTCGGTCTCTCACTCGATTCCTTCCGACGCCGTGCTTCCGACCTCGGGCTCAAATCCGAATTCAAGTATGGGTTTGCGAAGAACCAGGATGTTGCGATCGCGTTCGAACCCCATTGGCGTGGAGGTGATCGTTTCGATGCTGGCAGGGTCGAGTTGAGCTACTTCAATGGGCTTCGACGAGAGATCGATAATTCTCCTGCTCTTGCAGTTCGAGTGGACGCCGGTATCCCGGCATCGAACGATGAAAGAGGCATCGATCTGCGTTTCCGAGGCATCGCGACGAAAGCGCTTGGGCAATACGACAAACTTCACCTCAACCTTGACCTCAACATGCGAACGGACTCCACGCCGGGTGAGCGGCGACATACTGTCGATGCGATCGTGGGATACTCGACGCCACTTGGCTATCCGAAGCGATTCGATCAAACTCTCGTAGCCGAGTTTGCGCTTGTCCAAGGAAAGAACAAGGGCGATGGCTATACAGGTTCGCTTGGCATTGGCCTGCGCCGCCAGATTGATCCCCGTTCGGTGTTTGACATCGGCGTCTCCACTGATCTGTTCGCGGGCAGAGGTGTCGAGCGCAGCCCCTTCCGGCTTGCGATCGGCTATTCGGTAGGTTTCTAATGGAGTTGATGGGCAAGCATATTGATCCGGTTTGCGGCATGACGGTCGAGCCTCAAAGCGCGGCGGGGTCGTTTGAACACGAGCAAACGACCTATTACTTCTGCAGCAAGGGTTGTTTGGAGAAGTTCAAGGCCGACCCAGGCAAGTTCATTTCTCCGAAATCCGAAGTCAAGATTGCGGAAAAGCAGACAGGCGTTGAATACACGTGCCCGATGCATCCGGAGATTCGGCAAATGGGGCCAGGTAGCTGCCCGAAATGCGGAATGGCTCTGGAGCCGCTCCACCCAATTGCCCAGGCCAAGAAGACCACCTGGACTTGTCCCATGCACCCTCAAATCGTGCGAGATGGGCCCGGCAGTTGTCCGATTTGTGGGATGGCGCTCGAACCCGTCGAGGTAACGCTTGATGATGAGAATCCAGAGCTTCGCGACATGACGAAGCGCTTTTGGATCTCGGCAATTTTGACGCTTCCGTTGCTGGCTGCGGTTATGCCGCATCTGTTCGGCTTCGACATCTCCCATTACATCTCGCACGGCGTGCTTGGTTGGACCCAGTTCGCGCTTGCGACGCCCGTGGTGCTATGGGGAGGATGGCCATTCTTCCAGCGTGGATGGGCTTCCATCGTGAACCGCAGCCCGAACATGTTTACGCTCATTGCGCTCGGAACTGGAGTTGCATGGCTGTATAGCGTAGTCGGGGTGATCGCACCGCAAGTTTTTCCTGATTCGTTCCGAAACAAGATGGGCGGCGTCGACCTGTACTTCGAGGCCGCAGCCGTGATTACGTCCCTGGTGTTGCTCGGGCAGGTTTTGGAGCTTCGAGCCCGAAGCGCCACCAGCAGCGCGATTCGCGCCTTGCTCGACCTTTCCCCAAAGACTGCGACTAGGGTGAAGGACGGGATCGATGAAGAGATTCCGCTGGAACACGTGCACATTGGTGATCTGCTTCGGGTGCGACCGGGCGAAAAGATTCCCGTCGACGGGACCGTCGTGGAGGGCCGTAGCTCGGTCGACGAGTCGATGATCACTGGCGAGCCAATGCCGGTTCAGAAGTCGGAAGGGAACCAGGTCACAGGCGCAACTGTAAACAAAACAGGCAGCTTCGTTATGCGAGCCGAGCGAGTCGGCAGTGAGACCATGCTCGCTCAAATCGTGAAAATGGTAAGCGAGGCACAAAGGTCACGTGCACCTATTCAAAAGCTTGCCGACCAGGTTTCCGGGATCTTCGTGCCGATCGTCGTAGTGATTGCCCTGGCCTCATTCATCGTTTGGGCAGTTTTCGGCCCCGCTCCAGCTATGGCCTACGCGGTCATCAATGCAGTCGCGGTACTGATCATTGCTTGCCCATGCGCATTGGGCTTGGCAACGCCAATGTCCATCATGGTCGGAACGGGCGCAGGTGCCCGGGCTGGGGTGCTGATCAAGAGCGCAGAAGCGTTGGAGACGTTCGAAAAGGTTGATACGCTGGTTGTCGATAAGACTGGAACTTTGACCGAAGGCAGACCCAAACTCGTATCCGTACTGCCCGCCGAGGGTGTCTCAGATCAAGAGTTGCTCTCGATCGCGGGCGGGCTCGAGCGCGGCAGCGAGCATCCCCTTGCCGCGGCTATCTTGGATGGTTTAAAGGAAAGAGGCGTAGAGGCCTTGACCGTCGCAGACTTTGACTCGGTGACAGGCAAGGGCGTGCGGGGGACTGTCGAGAACGTCCTCGTTGGTCTTGGGAATCCCGCCCTGATGAGCGAGTTCGGAATCGAAACAAGCTCGGTTTCGGAGCAAGCAGACAAGTTGCGGGCAGAGGGACAGACCGTGATGTTTCTGGCACGTGGCACTAACCTGCTGGGGATGATCGGAGTCGCCGATCCGATCAAAGTATCGTCGGCGGGGGCCATCAAAGCTCTTCATGATGAGGGCATGCGCATCGTGATGTTGACGGGTGACAATAGCAAAACGGCGGAAGCGGTCGCTCGAAAACTTGGGATCGACGATGTGCGGGCGGATGTGCTCCCCGAAGGCAAGGTTGAGGCGATCAAAAGCCTTCAAGCTGAGGGTCGAAAGGTGGCAATGGCGGGAGACGGCATCAACGATGCGCCGGCATTAGCGCAAGCCCATGTCGGCATCGCTATGGGTTCAGGAACGGACGTGGCGATGGAAAGCGCGGGGATCACTTTGTTGCGCGGCGACCTTAGCGGGTTGGTGAAGGCTCGCAAGCTGAGCCGGGCGACGATGAGCAACATTCGTCAGAACCTATTCTTCGCATTTGTTTACAACGCGGCGGGTGTTCCCATCGCGGCGGGCGTTCTCTATCCATTCACGGGCCTTCTCCTGAGCCCGATGATCGCGGCATTGGCGATGAGTCTGAGTTCCGTCTCAGTAATTGGCAATGCACTACGTCTCAGCAAGCTGACCATCTAGGCTGAACACCGATCTCCGATTCCTTTGCCTTGACTCCCTGGCCGATTGTGGCGAGTATGTCCATGGGCTTCCTGTTCCGGCGGGAGCTAACGATCCAACAAGCTAACTCTCATTTAGGACCATATGACCAAAACAGCGATTGGGGTGGCCGTTGGCCTCGCCATCGGAGGACTCGTCGGGTTCGGCATTGCCAGCAGCAAAACTGATAGCGGATCGACCACACAAACCACAATGATTCATAGCGTCACTGATCCTGGCCTCAAGGACTTGACGGGGGAGGAGTTTGACAAGGAGTTCATTTTGCAGATGATAAAGGATCACGAAGGAGCGATCGAGATGGCTGAGCTTGCGAAGACCCGTGCTCAGCACCAAGAGATTCGAGCACTTTCCGATGAGATCATAGGGGCTCAGACAAGGGAAATCGAGCAAATGAAGGTCTGGCAGAAATCCTGGGGCAACTAGTTTTACTGCAACGCGCGGTCTCTCAAAGGTCTCTCAAATGGAGGAGTAAAAGAGAGACGTCCAGAGACAATCGTAGACTCAAAACGATTGATTTCAGCCTGATGAATCCTCATGACACTGTAGGGGTCACAGGTTCAAGTCCTGTACCGCCCACCATCCCCACGCAGTGCGTCCGCGTCTATACTGCGCCATGGCGCTTTGGAACGTTCTTCCGCTGCTGCTGACGTCGGCGGGCGGCGCGGAGCCCCAGGCCGGTACGCCGGTTGCCAGACACGGGGCGCTTCGCGTGATGCAGGGTGCGGTGGTCGGAAGGCACGGCCGACCGGTCAGCCTCGCGGGACCGAGCCTCTTCTGGAGCCAGTGGATGCCCCAGTTCTACAACCGGCGGTGCATCGACTGGATCGCCAAGGACTGGAAGGCCGGGATCGTGAGGGTCGCGGTCGCCGTGGAGCCCAACGGCTACCTGGAGGACCCCGAGCGGGAGCTGCGAAAGGTCGAGACGGTCCTTGAGGCCGCCACCGCCAACGGGATGTACGTGATCGTGGACTGGCACGACCACAAGGCGCACGAGCACGGCGACCAGGCGGTGGCGTTCTTCCAGCGTGTGGCGCGCAAGTACGGCGGCACTCCCAACCTGATCTATGAGATCTACAACGAGCCGGTGAGGGTGCCTTGGTCGCAGGTGATCAAGCCCTACAGCGAGCGGGTGGTTCGCGCGATCCGTGAGATCGACCCGGACAACCTGATCGTGATCGGCACGCCCACCTGGTCGCAGGACGTCGAGGTGGCGGCAGCCGACCCCATTCAGGGCCGTAACCTCGTGTACTCGCTCCACTTCTACGCCGGAACGCACAAGGCTTGGCTCCGCGAGAAGGCCGAGAAGGCGCTGGCGGCCGGCGCGGCGCTGATGGTGACGGAGTGGGGCACCACGCTCGCCTCCGGCGACGGGCCGGTGGACCGCGCGTCCACCGAGGAGTGGCTGGCCTGGATGCGGCGCCACAACCTCAGCTGGTGCAACTGGTCGATCGCCGACAAGCGCGAGAGCTCGGCCATGCTGCGGCCGGGCGCCAACCCGGAGGGAGGCTGGAGGGGCGAAGACCTGACCGAGTCCGGGCGGTATGTGCGGGACCTGATCCGGAACTGGGGGTACTGAGATGCGAATCGAGGCTGCGGACCTGGAGATTCGGGAGGCGGTGTGGGATCAGCCCGGCTGGCCCTGGGAGAACCGCAACACCAACCCGATGGACGCTTACGAGGACAGCGCCTACGAGGAGCCGAAGGCGGCGGTCGGGCGCCGGACCGTTCGGCAGACGTTCGTGCGCATCCGCGCGGAGGGGATCACGGCGCGCTACGGCCCGATCGACTCGTACGCGGCCGCGGTAGCCCAGGATGTGCTTCTGCCGTGGCTGACCGGTCAGGACGCCTCGAGGATCGTCGAGCTGAACGATCGGATGCAGAGGCTGAGCCGCCATGGTCGGAGCGGCGTGTTCATGACTGCGGTGGCTGCCGTGGACCTGTGTCTTTGGCAGCTCAAGGGTCAGGCCGTCGGCGAGCCGCTCTATCGAATGCTCGGAGGGCCTTGCCGCGACACCGTTCCGGCCTATGCGAGCATGCTGGGCTTCTCGATCGAGCCGGAGCGGGCCGCCCAGAGGGCCGCCGAGGCCAAGGCGCAAGGCTATCCGGCGCAGAAGTGGTTCTTCCGGTACGGGCCGGCGCACGGAAACGAGGGGTTCCGCCGGAACATCGAGATGGCCAAGGCCGTGCGGCGCGCCGTCGGAGAGGGCTACCGGCTGATGTTCGACGCGTTCTGCGCTTGGACGGGGCCCTACGCGATCCAGATGTGTCAGGCACTGGAGGAGGTCTCCCCGTTCTGGGTCGAGGAGCCCCTTCCGCCGGAGGACCTGGCGTCTTGGGAGCGTCTGCGCCGGGCCACGAGGGTGCCTCTGGCCGCCGGGGAGCACCTGCACAGCCGCCGCACGCTGTTGCCGTTCCTGCGCGAGGGGCTGCTGGACGTGCTGCAGTGCGACCCCGAGTGGGCCGGAGGCGTCACCGAGATGCAGGCCATTCTGCACACGGCGGGAGGGTTCGGCGTGCCGGTGTATCCGCACGGGCACACGCTCCTGCCGGCGATCCACCTTGCCGCGGCGCACCCGCCCACGGTTCTGCCGATGGTGGAGCACCTCCTCAACATCCAGCCGGAGCGCTACGCGCTGTTCGCGGAGCCTCCGAAGGACGAGGGGGGCCGCTTCGCCTTGCCGACCAAGCCGGGACTGGGCGTGGAGCTGGTGGACTCCCCCGCAGCCTGAACGGACCTCAGCCGACGTGGCGCGTTGCGCCGAACGCGATGGCCCGCTCCAGCACCCGCCGCCGCTGGCCCCGGTTGTCGCCCTCGACGCCGTGGCCGATGTTCGGCACCACGAACTCCTCGGCGTGCGAGCGGGCCTCCCGCCACGCGGCGGCGGCCAGAGCGGCCTGACGCGGATGCACGACCGCGTCGGTGCTTCCGTAGACCAGCAGCGCGGGCGGAAGCGGCCCGTCCGAAGCGTGCGTCAGCGGGCTGACCCAGTGGTAGAGGGCCGGATGGGCAGGGAAGCCCCCGGGGCCGAAGATGTTCACTTCGGCGCCAGGGCTCTGCCCGTTGTCGTACCACCGCGCGACGAAGTCCAGCGGCCCCCAGAACGAGTACAGCGCGATCGGGCGCCCCTCGGCGCCCCGGACCAAGGGGCTGCCGACCGCCAGATGGCCCGCCAGCAGGCAGCCTGCGGATTCGCCCGCCACGGCGATCCGCTCTGGGGCGATGCCGTAATCCGACGCGCGGCTGCGAACATGGTTCCAGGCGGAGACGGCGTCGCGGACGATTGCGGGTCCGGTGGGACTGGCTTCGGTCCCCAGGCGGTACGAGGCCGAGAAAGTCGCGACGCCCAGGGCAAGGGCCATGGCCTTGGCGAACGCGCCCATGCCGAACGGATCGCCCATGCAGTAGCCGCCGCCGTGGAAGGCCAGCACCGCCGGCATGGGCCTGGCCACAGGCTCCTCGGGGGTGTAGAGAACGGCGGTCTGCGCGGGGCCGTCCTCGGCGCCGGGGATTTCGATCCCGGTCTGCAGGAGGACGCCGGGGCACGGCTCGTGGCCCTCGCGGTCGAGGATCGCAGACCATTGCTCCTCGGAGATCGGTCGCGGATGCGCACCCATGGACCCATCTTGTCCGATTCGGCCGGGCGCGCGTCCGGCCGGATGGCCGCAGGCTGACGGCGGTCATGGTCTTCCGGCGGCCGCTGGGTCCAAGATCGGGGGGATGGCGGCAAAGAGCGACGCGTTGCGGGTGCTCGTTCCGGCGGACCACGGATCGTGGGCGCTGGTGGCCTCCCCGCTGGCGCTCGGCCTTCTGCTGTCGCGCGGCGTCGGACTGGCTTGCGCCGTCGGGGTTGTAGCCGCCTTTTTGGCTCGACAGCCCGCCAGGCTCGCATGGACCGACCTGCGGCGCGGAA
>AMZC01000033.1_pt1 | contig 14100 bp, 14 predicted proteins | sample 948551 | NCBI WGS metagenome assembly AMZC01 (sample SAMN01120625, study PRJNA171369) | bioreactor sludge metagenome | biome: sludge; isolation source: anaerobic thermophilic cellulolytic sludge from lab reactor | place: China: Hong Kong, Shek Wu Hui wastewater treatment plant | collected... | reverse complement strand
GACGGGCATTTATGGATTCTGACTGTACAAACACCCCATCCACAGAGACAAGTATATACCCCCGGCAGAGAATTGTAAAGCCCGGAACCACCCCAAAAACCGGGCAGATCTCTCCACCTTCGCCCTCCTTCCACGGCTTTCACAAAACAAACCTCCCACCTTCTCATTTTCCGCGCACCCCCCCTTTAAAAAACCTCTTTTTTAAGCATTTTTGGTGGGGGGGTGCGCAGAAGACCCGCTCAGACGATCTTCACCCCCGGCGGCGGGGTCAATTCACCCCGCCCCAGAGTGCGCACCTTACTGCGGCAGGCAGCGCACAGGGGGTAAATCCGCAGGCTGTCTTCCTCCTTCCGAAAATACTTCTGCGCCCGGCGCAGGGTCCGCTCCAGTTCAGAGGCGTTCATATAGGCTTCAAAAACGCTCCCCTGCACCCGCACCCCCATCGACTCCATCAGCCGCGCAATGCGCTGACGGCGGCGGTCATCTGCGATATCATAAGCCAGCAGGTAAAAAGCCCGTTCTTCCATCTCAATGAAACCCCATTCCCGTCCAGCCGGGGCGGTCTTCGAGGATGCGCGAGGCCGCCTGGCGCGCCTGTTCGATCAGACACTGGCGCAGGTTAAGCTTCTCGCCGCGGATCGGGTGCGTGAAGCGTCCATCCATGCGCTGTTCAAAAGCCTGAATAAACCGGCGTAAACCCTCGTCACCTAACACAACCGGGCGCTCTGGCGGGCCCGGAGAAAAATCGGCCACGCCCAGCTGCCCGCTGCGGCAGCACCACAGCACCAGGCCATCGATCACCGGCCGGAACTCTTCCAGCAAATCCAGAGCCAGCGAGGGGCGGTTGTAGACCGTCTCGTGGAAAAACCCACCGTACGGGTCGAGGCCAACCGTCTCAACCGCGGCTGTGGCGACCTGCCCCAGCAGGGTATACCCCAGGGAAAGCAGCACATTGACGGGGTCAGCCGGGGGACGGCGGTTGCGGTCCGTAAAGTTCCACTCCGGCCCGAAGAAACGCCGATAGCCGCTGAAATAAGCCGCAGTGGCCGCGCCTTCCAGACCACGCAACGAAGAAAGCTGAGTTTTTGCGGGCACTTTCTGCAGGGCACCAGCCAGACGGGCAATGGCCTCGGCAATGAGCGGATCGTTACACTCGCGATTGTGGCGCATTAACAGCGCACGCTGGTGACTCAGTTTGGCGCTCACCAGCCCGCGCGCCATCTGCAGAGCGAAAATGGGAGAATCAAGCCGCTGGTATTGCGCCCGGCGCAGGGGCATGTGCGGCGTGAGCGGCCCCGAAAGCCTTCCCCGGTACTCACCCCGCCGGGTAAGAAACACCACCGAACTCTCCTGCCCCAGAAGGGCATCAATCGCGGGGGTGGTCAGCCCCACGTTGCCAAAGAGCACCACCTCCGAGACCTGCCCCAGGGGGACAGAATCCAGCACCTGAGTGACACCTTCCAGCTCCAGTTCTACCTGAAGGCGGCGGTTGGCAACCCTTAACCGGGCGTTCTGGGTGATGACGTAATAAGGCGGCATACGGCATCTTTCCTGTTTCGATTCAATTGTTAAGGTTCCAGAGGTTCGCCAGAGGCTCAATAGCGCTTGCGGCGTGCCGCTTCGCGCACTTCCTGCAAATTGAGCACTTCGGCAACCTCGTAACGCAACGGCAGGCTACCCTGCACGGGGCGCAGCCGCAACACCGGCGGAAAGTACCCCATGCGCCCGTGGAGTTCCGCCAGCACCAGCGCCGCAATAAAATTCAACGAAGGCAGATTCACCAGCACCGGCTCGGTCTGCAGGCGGGCCGGGGCTACCGTAAGCTTCTCCATCAGCGCCTGAAGCTGAGGGAGAAAGGGTGTGCCATGCTCAAACTGCACGGGCAGGTCTACCTGTTCGGTGACGGCCTGACCGGTGAGCCGCTCGATCTCTTCGAGCTGGGTCTGTGTGAGCGGGTGAGAAAAGTTAAGCAGAATCATCCTAACGGGTGGCCCTTTCCATGTAATAAGCGATATTCCACAGCTGGGGTGCGTCTACCAGCTCAATGCCCCACAGCCGGGCGCGTTCGCGCAGGCCATCGGTCACCTCAGCTGTGGTGGCCAGCACCTTCCCGCAGTAAATGCCGGCGTACTCGCGGCGCACCACCGAAGAAAGCTCGTACAGGCTCTCACGGTTCAGGCTGTTGACGGCCTTGCACGAACACACGGCCAGGTGCCCGTTGCGGGTGGCGGCTACATCCAGCTCATTTTTCACCTCGCCGTGCTCCTTTACCCGGCGGATGAGCACATTGCGCTGAACATCATCGAAGAACCCGCTTTCTTTCAGGCGGCGCTCCACCTCTTCTTCCAGCGCGTCGCCCTCACGCGGCGGGCGGAAACCGCGATCCTGCGATACCTCAAAGCCATAGGCGCGCAGATACTGCTCCACCGAGATCGAAACCTCAATCGGCTGGCGTTTGAACTCAACACCGTCAGAACGCAGGAAGATCATCTGGTTGGTCTCGGTGGCCACATAAAGAAGCGTGATCCCCGTACCGTAAGCCGCCTGAAGGGCAGCCAGGCTCATCAGCTTGGTGCCAGCCGTAAGGTTAAGGCACACCGTGTCTCCCTGTTCCAGGTGGCGGCTCATCGCCTGCGACAGCACCAGGCGCGTCTTCTGCAGGTCGTAGGGTTCGATGGTGAGCGGGGGCAGAACCTCTACATGCTTCAACGATGCATCTGCGGCGATAGCCTGGCGCATTTGCTCGGCATGCCCCAGGGTAGCCCGGGTGGCGGCAAACTGCGTGCGCGTGAACTCAGGAAATTGCCAGAGCGGCAGGATGTTCGGGATGGGCTGTTCCCCCACCAGGGATACAAGGATCATGAGACAACTCCATCATCAGATAAGGGAAATAACGGCAATCCACGGATTTTCTCGTACAGGTTAGCAATCTGCTCGGTCAATCCTTTCGCAGAGAAAGGATCTTCCCGTTTTGCGGCATGGTCAATATCATTGCGCACCTGGGCGAGGTTGGGCCAGAACCCCAGCACGGCCTCCACCTGCGGCACCTTCGCCTGAAACACCGACCGATAAGCCTGCCCGCTTTGCCGCGCTTTGTTAAAGGCCTCAACCTCAGAACCCAGCATTTGCCCAACCTCCTCACGCACCTCCAGGCGGGTCACTTCTGGCCGGCCCACCCAGAGCATCACCCAGCTGATGAGCCATTCGCGCATCAGCGACACCGCCTGCACCCACAGTTCACGTTCAATGTACCAGCCGATCATCTCCCGCTCCACCCGCAGTGTTTCCCACGCCCCGGCCGGGTCGTACGGGTTTGCACAGGCCAGGGGAGCATAGGCCGTCTGCACCGACTGAAGCAGGGCGCTAAAAGGCTGCACCGCCGCCAGGCGCTGCAGCGCCTGACGGGCTTTTTCTACCCTGGCAGGCAGTTCGGCCACCCGCTGCATGGCCTGATAAGGGCGGATGAGGTGCAGCGCCTGTGAAATTTCGGTGAGGGCCCCCGCCAGGTTACTCAGGGCGCTGGCATCATCCAGCAGAGCATGGTCACCCCCGGCCTGCATGGCCAGCTCTTTTCTGGCATTTTTGGCCAGTGAGGCCAGGTAACGCGCATCACCCGTACGGTTGAAGCGATCAGCCGCTACCGACCATTCGAGCAATGAAAGCAGGGGGGTGAGATCAAACATGGGGGTGTAGGATAGCCCCTGAACATTCCCCACGTCGAATGCCCCGTAAAGCACGGCGCGCAGGTTTACCTGAAAGCCGCTCTTGAGGAAAACCGCCGTCAGCAGACCGATGAGCGGGAAGGAACGCAGTCCGTGGGTAATATCAAACGCCACCTCCGATGAAGCCCCGGCCACCTGGCTCACCTGGGCAAAGATCTGCCACAGCTCGGCCTCCGAGGCTCCCAGCGGCACCGGCACCGGCTCAACCCGGATGGGCAAAGAAAGCTCACTCTTGAGCTTCTCAAAAGGTTCCCCCTGGGCCTCCTCGGTGAGAAATACGATCAGACTTTCGGGCTGGAGGAAATGGCAGCTGGCCACCGGCGCAAAAGATGTCTTCCACTCCCGCTCGCCCCAGCGGTAAACCGTCTCACGATAATTTCCCGTACCCAGGAACGTCAGCAGTTTCATCGTATCTTTCTCCTCGCAAATGCATCCACAGCACCACTCAGGCGGGAGTAAGCTCAAGGAGCACCCAGCCCAGCGGGGCAACCGCGGCCGCCCGCCCTTCTACCACCCTCATCACCGCCCGTTTGGAACGCGGGAAGGGGTCACCCGGCTTGCGAGGCGGGGCGTTCCGATTTGCTTTATGCAGCTTGAAGTCCCACACAATCTGCTCAAAGAGGTTGGCGTCTTTCTGCAAATGGCTTCCCAGCGTCATGCCATCCCAGCCGGTGCCCCAGCCTAACTGCATAAACGCCTGGGTAGAGGGCAGGTTCACCCCCAGCAGCCTGCGGTAAAACTGCCCCACCTGCGCTCCGTCAGCCGATTGCTCAAACCACACGGCCAGCCTCTGCAGGCGCGCGCGGCTGTGCTTTTGAACCCGCGGGAGCAACTCCTCCAGCCAGTGCCGGTGGTTGGCAAACCCCAGCTGGGGTTCAGCCATACGCGAGAACAACGTCTCATCGATGTGCAGGGAACCCTGAAAAACCACATCTCCTCTCACAGCTTCCAGTTCCACCGGCGATCCGGCCGCCCGCAGGGTGAGCACCTGGGCGTTAACCACCGCCAGGTTGCCACCCGGGGCAGTAGGGCCAAAACAATCGGATACCTGAAGGGCGCGCAAAAGGTCGTGGTTGGGGTCGCGCCCGAACAACCTGCGTTCCAGCTCCTGGCCAGCCCCTTTCCGCGATTGCCCAATGATACTGCGCTCCAGGCGCAGGCCAACCTCACTCCAGCCGCACCACGCCAGCGCCGTGCGCAGCGCCCCCTTGAGCGACGAGCCAGGAATATACGGCCGGTCGTACACATCTTTAATGCACGAGCGCAGGCGGGCGTCGGCTTTATTTGAGCGCGGAGACCCTGGCAGCACGTAACGGAAGAAGTCTCTTCTGGTGTAATCGGCCTCCTCAAGAAGGGTGGAGGGCAGGGGGTAATTCCCCATACGGTCCGGGCGCAGGCGCTCTCCCCGTGCCGCCAGAAGCGCATCCACATCCAGGCGGTACGTTTTCTGGTTGTGCACCACAAAATCGAACCCCTGGCGTAATTCGTTCCCATCCCCGATATGCAGAGGGGTCAGGGTGGTCACTTTAAGCGTATACACAGCCATGGTCACCTTCCATCCAGTACACCGGCAGTAAACCCCACCGCCAGCGCCCGCCCCCACCGCCAGACGGCGTGCCCCAGCGGGCGTGTACCGTTGTAATCGGGTTGCACATCGGCCACCACTCCCGGGGCGGGAGCCTCCAGCGGGCCCAGCACCGAACCTTCGCTCAACATGCGCACAGTGCGGCGGCGTTCTGCTTTCTTCCCGGGCGATTCCGCCCAGCCCCCCACACTTTCAATGCTGTAGGCCGCCCGCTCATCCCGCAGGGCCGTCATTTCACCCTCCGCGGGTAAATAGCGGCTCAACGTCATCCAGGGAGCGCCAGGGACGGGGTCGGGCAGATCACAGGTGCCCATCGCTTCCATGCGCGCCCGGCCCATACCACTCGTGCGGTCTCCCCCCAGGCCCGAGTCGCCCAACTCCTGCATCAGACGCGGCAATAGAGCGCGCATGGAAGGGTCTTCCCTCAACCAGCGCACCCCAAACCACAGCCCGCACTCTGGCATGAAGACACACCTCCCGGTGAAAAAGAGATTGGAGTTATGCCACTCTCGCCCCACCGTCACCCGCGGGCGCTGTTCCACACTCCAGAGGCGCCCCCGGTCATCTTTGAGCACGGCTTCTGGCAACTGTCCTCGCTCCTCAGCCGAAAGCAACACCTGCCCGTCCTGCAGGGCAAGCGCCGAAGGGTACAGATCGGCCAGCGATTCCCCCCCAAGCAACCGCCGGAACAGCCCCGGCGATACAAACCGCACCCGCTTTAATGTTTTGAGGGGAATGACCTCATCCTTCTGCCTGGTGGCAGGGATGCGCAGAGGCGTCGGGAAGAGAAGAACTCCCCCCGCCCGCGGGAAAGCCGAAGAGAACACTGCAACGGGTGGGTCTTGCAGGAATGCCTCTCCCCACCGGGATACCGCCGTGGGGCCTTCCAGCCGCACCATGCAGGAAGTCAGCGCGGCGAAGAGCGAATCCGAAGGCAGGCGAATATCGGTCTCTTCCTGCCCCAGGCCGTGTCGCCCAAAGTGAAACCCCGAACCGTGGATCGACCAGATCTCCAGACGCATGTTTTTTTTACCCTACCTGAATGACACCCCTCGCCCAGCGGAGCAAATCGGCATACGCGGCTTCCAGCTCCTTCAAAGAGGAGAAGGTTTGCCAGGCATGATGCTGGCTGTAGTCCTGCGCCGAGCGCGCCGCCACCGAAATCTGCCTGAAGGCGACCTTCCCCGAGCCGCGCGAACCGTACCCGCCCAGGTAATCATCCTCCAGCAGTTGCAGACCGTCCACCACATATTTGAACCGTTCGAAGTCTGCCTCCTGGTAAATGGAGAAGACCAGCTCCGCCGGAGCAAACACAGCCCCTGCCGGCACCCGCTCCAGGATGCGTGGGTTAGCCGCACTCGTCACCCGGTCAATCGCCACTTCGGTTTTGATCTCCGTATAAGCCAGATCGGTATGAGCCTGGGCCAGCACCTTTTTACTTCCTTCTGAGAGAGGGGTATCGCGCACCAGCAGCAGGGTCGGGCCTGTTGCTCCAACCTCGCCCGGAACCCCGAAAATATGACACACGGGACAGCCGCCATTCCGATGGTATTCCTCGGGCTTTTTGCAGGTATGAATGGTCACCTGGCCGATGCGGTTGTTCTGAGGAAGGCCAAGCACCTTCTCTAATTGAGAACGCATCTTCCCGCGCAGGCTGGAGCCCGGGATGTACGGCGCGTTAGTCAGCGGGTCGCGAATGATGGTGTTATCTACCCCGCCGATCTCCATCCCGGTGGATGAACCCCCGATGTGCAGGCCGGTGAGGGCATGAACTTCGCAGGAAATCAAAATCCGTCCAAAAAGTTGAATGTCAGCCATGGTCGTCAGACTCCTCTACAGGTCAATCACGGCCGCCCCTGGCGCGGTGATACGCCAGGATGGCCTCGAACAGGTCTACAAAACGGTCGAAAGCAGCGTCGCGCCGCTCAGCCGGGCATTTCTCCACCTCATCAATGGCCTCGCTCAGCGCATCTTTAAGCTGAGCAAGCGCAGGGGTGCGGGCCGTCTGGTAAGCCAGTTTGGGCTTGAGCATCATCAGGCGGCGCAAAGCATCGGCCTGCCGCCCCTCAGTGCGCCACATGGCCTCAATCTGGCGCACCTCGGTGAAAATGCCGCGAATCTTGGTTCTGGTAACGTTTTCATTCACCAGGGCAGCGGCCAGGCGTTCGGCATGTTGCACCAGCTCTTTCCCGCTCTCATCGGCGGTCATTATGGTATGAATCATGGTCATCGGGATTCCTCCTTATCATTTCGCAGATATAACTGTGCCCAGCGGGCGGCCTTCCCCCAGAGGGGCAGGCTGTGGTAAAGCGGGCTCAATTCAGCGTAAATTTCCTGCAAGGATGCCCGCAAATCGGGCTTATTTTTCGCCTGTTCGATCATCCGTTTTAACTGGTAATCTCCCAACCACATCCACGGCCCCCACAACGGACGGTTCCCCCCACCCCGCCGGCTCCGGTACAGATCCGCCAGGCGCTGGAGCACCTGCAACAGGCTGTGCGGCCCACCCTGTTCCTGGATAACCTGTACCAGGGTTGTGAACCGTTGTTCCAGCGCGGCAAACTCATCCCAGCCCCAGGCCTCTCCCAGGAAGGCAAACGATCGCTTCCCCGGGCGCTGTTTGGCCTGCTCCAGGGCATCGTGCGCATCTTCTGCCGCCTGATACACGGGATACTTCCCGTGAATGAAGGCCATTCCGCCGCTGATGTGCACATCGGGGTTAGCCGAGGCGTACTGGCTAAAGTCTTCGGCGATCCTTCGCGCCAGCCCCGGCACCAGGTGCCACGGCGCGATGAGGAACAGGTCATCTCCACCGGAATAAACCGCGTAGATCCGATCCCCCGAAACCTCCTCACAGATGCGTTTCACCCAGCCCTCGAAAAATACCGAGAGCTGAAAGCTCAAGGTCGAAAGGCGCGCCACCGTGGCAATGCTTTTCTCACCCTCCCCAAAGCCCGCTCTGAACAGCGCGCCCAGGTCATCCACATCCATGCGCAATACCCCCAGGCGCTTCATCCCGTGGCTCCGCTCCTGGAGCTTATCAAACGTCTCGTGCGGCACACGGTTGACCGTGTAGCGCAACCCGCGCGCCGCCGGAAGAGAGACCTCCGGCCAGCCACGGGGGTCATCCAGCGCCCAGAGCACCCCGCGCTCAGCCCCGGGGAGTTCCGCTCCATCGGGCAAGAGCCGCCGGTTGGCATCGTAAAACTGAATCCCCAGGCCGAATTCTGCCAGCACATCCAGGGCGCTTCCGGCTTCGCGCGGTTGGGGCGCCCCCAGCGTCAACAGTGCATAAGAAGCCTCGGGCAGACGCCGGCCAAACGCCCGGAAGAACGAAGCGCACAGCCCGCAAATACGCCCGAGTTCTTCTCCGGGTTCGTCTTCCAGCGGCTGGCAGTCTTCTTTCTCTTCACCGCACACCGAACAGAGCTTCTCCTGATTCCCCCCGTGCGGCTGAACCCTGAAAACCTCCCTCAAGTCTTCTCCCAGCTCCCGGTACTTCTGCTGTTTCACCCGTCTCAACGCCGCGTGCATTCGATCCCAGGTCCGGGAAAAACGGCCAATGCTGAACCCGCTGGCGGGCACTTCAGCCCAGCCGAGCGCCATGTACAGCCCGGTTCCATGGTGTTTGAGGAGGGTGCGGGTTATCTGGCGCTGCAGGTCGGGGAGTTTTTTGGCAGCGCTCAGGGGAGCCAGCAGATAAAAATGCCCGCCCCCTGCGTAGATCACGTTTGTCAGCGGGATGCCCAGTTCGCGGAGAACATAGCGCAAAATTGCCTCATTCAACAATTGCAGATAAAAGGAGCGTCCACGAAGGGTCTGCGCGGCCCGGCGGGCAGAAAGGGTGTAAATGAAACTCTGAATGCCCGAAATATCGCCCCCCACCAGCAGCGCCACAGGCGCATCCAGCATGGTCTTCTGCTCGGGCGTCGCCGCGTGAGCGAAATCGGCGCGCAGGGCCTCTACCAGCCGGATGATTTGCTGATCAGGGAGCTCGTCCACACACACCGCCAGAGCCGCCGTCATGCGCGCATGATCGTAAAGCGAGACATCCGGCATGGAGTGATAATAGGCCGAAGGGATGCTCCAGGCATTGCGCTGGAAAGCCCCAAGCAGGTTTTCAAGGTACGTTTCGGCATCGCCGGGGTCGTTCCGCGCCTCCTCACGGAGCCGGTCCCGCAGGGCTTCGTACAACCGGCGCGTGTCATCCGGGCTGGACTGCCCGACCGGGAAGAGCGCCTCCCTCGCCAGCCTTAATTCAGAAAGCGGCAGGTAATGATGCGCAAGCCCGGGCCGGTCACGGTAAGCTCCCACGCGGTCAAAGATCGAAAGCATCTGTTGCGGGGGGCGGTTCCCCGGCCCCGCTGGCTCATCATCGGCGCGCTCACCGGCGCTCAATTTATCGGCCAGCGAGACCACCCACCCCAGCCGCCGATCTTCAGCAGGAGAATCTTCGGGTCGGTGATGGTAAACGCCCTGCAAAGCCGGGCGATGATAAGCCGCAGGCACCGAATGTTGAATAAAATACTCCGTCCATCCGGCATGAACCGGCTGGCCTTCCGGGTTGTATCCCTCCGGTGGATTCCAGGGAGCATCCTGGGCACGTTGTTCGATCTTCCCCACATCGTGCAGTAACCCTGCCAGCGCGGCAAAGATAACCCTATCCTCCATGAACCCTCCTGTCCTCTAGAGCATGATTGCCGGGGGCAAACCCCTTTTGCCTCCCCCTTGCAGAGCCTGCCACCCGGCAATCATTACGTCCTCAGTATAGCCCCGCTTTCCCTGCCTGTCATGCGGGTTTTCCCGTAATTTCGGTCTGAAAATAAAGGGTGAGAAGCGCCATCAATTGCGTGCGATTGACCGCCTCCATCTCCCAGTGCTGAGCGGCCTTGGCATACGCTGAACGCAAATGCTGCTCCACCGTGCGGGCTGAGAGCGAAAGCCGTGAAGCCAGCTCGGCATCGCTCAACCCCTCACGCACCAGCAGGGCCACCACCCGCGCCTCAGCCGGGCTGAGAATCTGCTGCACAAACACCCGCGCCTGTTTGAGCTTTTCATTCAACTGCAGGCGCCGCACTTCCTCCAGCGCCAGGTAGGGGTCTTCCACCTGCGCCAGCGACTGCGCCACTGGCGAAAGCTCACTCCAGCGAATGACAGGGATCTCCATCAGGTGCACCTCGTCTCCCGGTTGAGGGTGCAGACGGCGGCTCCTCAAAAAATCACCCTCAGAGAACAGATGCCACAGGTGATCTCCCTCCTCGAAAAGCAGCTGCGCCGTCACCATGCCGAACACGGCCATCGTCTTGCGCCCCCCGGCAATCGAAAGATGCACCCGCGCACCCGCGCGCTTGGTCTGCCACACCGCCCGGTAGAGTGCCCGGAAGACCGCCTCTGCCGCCGATTGCGTCTCCACATCGACAAAGGGGCGGCCATCGGGTCGCTTCAGCGGCACCAGCACCAGCGGCAGGCCCGCCGCGGCTTCTTTACGTAACACCTCAACAGCCTGAGCCATCGGCTCAGAATCTGCCAGGGTATGAATAACCTGCACCTGCCCGGGTTCTTCACCCCGCGCGCGCAACAAGTCGAAGGTGGCTGTCACCACCTGGGGCTCGCTCCCCAGAGTGGCGATCAGCACCGTGGAGTGATGCATCTGCATGATCCTCGATTCTTCTCTCTATTTGGTATACCCGGTTTTCCAACGGCCCCCTGCCCCGCCTACCCGCCAGGATTAAGCGCGTCCGTTTCTACTTCAGCCAGCACCCGCCGGATGTACGCCTGAAAGCCCAGGTCAAACCCCTCACCCGCCCGCGCCAGCGCCCGCCTGAAGTTCTCCCGCCGGCAGTAATCGCGGATGAAACCATCCCAGCCTGACCACTGCCGCCGTTTCACCGCCGTCGATTGATCGCTGTACATCAGATACGCCCGTTCACAGATCGAAAGAAGCATCGTCAGGGCAATCAATTCCTGTTTCTTTTGCGTTTCATTCAATGGCTGGGGCGCGGCGTCGGGAACTTCGAACACATCCAGCTCAGGGTTCTCAAAACACAGTTTTAAAAACTGGAGATACTTCTCATCCAGCGCGTTATACGTGCCGTACTCGCGGTCTTGCTGTTCCTTCTTCACCGAGCGGTAATACTGGTATAACCCCGTTGGAATGCCCAGCAAAATGGCCACATACGAAAGCAGTTCAAAAAGGTCTTTAATCGATGCAAAGTCAGCGTTCATTTCACCCCACCAACCTTTCCGTTCCCCCCGTATGCCGCCACCTGCACCTGAGTCTGGCGCGCCGTTTTCTGCAACAGGCGCTTCAGCACATCATAGAAAGAAACCCCGTACAGGTCAAGGATCGCCCCCAGCGCCACATCCATCTCTTTGGCGCCAAAAGCCGGGTTGCAATTGGTATCGATAAAAAAGTAGCGCCCCGATTGATCCAGCCGGATATCGAACTTGCCATAATCGCGCATGTTCGTCACATCGAAAGCGCGCTTCACATACTCCTTCAGGATGGGATCATCAAAACGTTCATAATGAAAGGCTGTCCCCAGCGCCGAAAGCCACTGGTCTTCAAAGGTGACGAAAGTGTACTTCCCCTCTTCACGCGTGAACACCCTTTCGGCCAGGTAGACCTTCTTGTTCTTTCCCTCCAGCAAAATGGCCGAAATCTCACGCCCCACAATGAATTCTTCCACCAGCACCGGCTGATGGTACGTGCCGATCAGGTAGCGGAGGCGTTCGCGCAGATGCTTTTCGGTTTCAGAGACGGCGTCGGCGGTGATCTCTACCGAGCCGTGGACGGCGTTCAGCTTGGAGATCAGCGGAAAGCGCAGGGTAGGGTCGAGGTGCCCGCGCGGCGAGTTGAAAAGCTGGTAATGCGGCACCGGAATGCCGTGCTGTTGAAGAAGCTTCTTCACCAGGAATTTGTTGGTATCCAGCGAAAGCCCCAGAATGCCCGCCCCTGTGTAGGGGAACTCTAACAGCTCCAGCACACCCGGGATGGTAGCCGCCAGGTTTTCTTCTCCTTTGAATGAATCCACCAGATTGATCACCACCACCGGGCGGTCTGCACTCAACCGTTCGGGCAGGGTGGCATCACCGGGGTAGAGAAACACCTCAATGCCCAGCGACTCCAGATAGCGACCGATCTGCGCGGCATCGCGGTCGGCGTCCTTTTCAGTCAGGTATTGCTCCTCGGTCGGGAAGTACTCGCGCCGGGCATCGCTGTATACAATGGCCACCCTTTCCGGCAGGGCGCCGTTGTTGCCGTTCTTTGGTTTCATCTTCAATGGAGCCACGTTTTCTCACCTCGGTCAGGGAAGGTCGTCTCCTCCATCACGGGGGTTACTTCGTCCACTGCCCGATAGAGGGCAAGCACCTTCTCGGGGGGAATCTCAGCCAGAATGTTGTGAATGTTGCAGAAGACATACCCACTCCCCCGCGCAAAACAGGCCGCCACCTCACGCACCTCACGCGCCACATCCTCCACCGTGCCCAGGGGCAGAGTGCGCTGGGCATCAACCCCACCGCCCCACAGCGCAATGCGCCCGTGGGTCTTTGCCTTCCACTCTCTAAATGAATGCCCTCCCGCCGTCCACTGCACCGGGTTAAGCACCTCAAACCCGGCCTCCACGATGAGATCGATGAGGTCGTAGATCGCCCCGCACGAGTGCAAAAAGCGCTTCACCCCGGGGGCATGGCGGCGCATCGCCTCATTGATCCGTCGGTAATAGGGCAGGAACAGCTCCCGGAAGACGCGCGGCGAGGCAAACAACCCCTGCTGGGTACCCCAGTCGTCGGCCGCCAGCATGGCCACGTCGATATACGGGGCAATCTCGGGCATCAGCCTGGCAATGTTCACCTCTGCCCGCCGGGTGACGATCTCATGCAGTTCGTGCACGTAATCGGGCTCGGTGAGGCAAAGCATGGGGAAGATCGCCACACCCTGAAAGGCGCCGATCCCCAGCATGGCCTGCAGAGACGCATCGTTAAAGAACACCGCGCGGTCGGTAGCATCCCGCACCCGCGCGCAGAGCGCACGAATGGCGCGCACCTCATCATCGCGCAACAGGCCGGCTTCCACCTCCTGCCTGAAGCGCTTCAGGTCGAGCTTTGGCAATTCCGCCGAAAGGTCCAACGCCTGGCCGGCGTGCTCCTCATCGAAGACAAACGCCCCCGGCGGCATGCGCAATTTGCCGTTCTGTACCAGCGTGCCATCCGGCAGAGCCGCGAAGGCCTCCGGGTGGCGCACCTGCGCCTGCAGACGCCCGCCGAAATCGTAATCGTGCCAGAGATCAGCCTGGGCCTCGGGCGGCAGGGCATTGGTCACGCCATCGAGGATGCTCACCACGTCTACCCCCAGCGCATCGAGCACGTCCAGATCGGGCAGAGCGAGCATCTGCCAGGTATCTTCCACCCGCGGGGGGCGCGGCGGCAGGCCAAGTGCACGCACCAGGCCGGGGTAGGCAAACGCGCTGATGGAAGTAGAACGCATGCCCCCCAGGTCTTTGGGAATACGCTCTACCGGCTGGAAGTTCAGCGCCCGGGAAACAAGCTCACGAGAAGAAGGCATGGGCTGGTCTCTCTCTGCAGGGTGAGATGCGTTAATCATACCCCGGCACAACGGGGCTGTCCAGAATTTTGATCCTCCCGGTGGGTGAAAAAACTCCCCCGCGGGATGAACATCACCCCCGGGGTAAGTTCTCCTGGCTATCGCATGGATTCTGACAGAGAGAGACGGCCTTTCTGGAGGGGCACGAGAACCGGCCCCGTCTTAATGCCCTGACGGGCATTTATGGA
>AMZC01004037.1_pt1 | contig 14138 bp, 9 predicted proteins | sample 948551 | NCBI WGS metagenome assembly AMZC01 (sample SAMN01120625, study PRJNA171369) | bioreactor sludge metagenome | biome: sludge; isolation source: anaerobic thermophilic cellulolytic sludge from lab reactor | place: China: Hong Kong, Shek Wu Hui wastewater treatment plant | collected 2011-05-01... | reverse complement strand
CACGCACGTCACTATTTTAGCTTAACTGTACTATGCAACCATCGCTCGCCAGCAGTAGAATCGAGGTACGCATGACCGGTCGAGTTTGCGCTCGACCCCACACGTGGCCGAATAGCTACTCAAGGGAGGAGCGATGATGAAAACAAGAAGGCTGGCGCTGACCCTGGCGCTGGCGCTCAGTCTGGCTGGCATCGCCTTTGCTGCTCTGCAGGGAGTCGCGGTGCTGGCGCAGGGCGACACAGGGCCGGGTCTGGTCGTATACGCTTCAGATCGTTCCGGTAACTATGAGATTTACGTCCTCAATCCCCAGACGGGCTTGACCGCGCAGTTGACCAACGATCCCGGCAACGATATCGAGCCGCAATGGTCGCCCGACGGGACGTTGATCGTCTTTGCCTCCGATCGCGACGGTGACTACGAGCTGTACGTGATCACCGCCGAAGGCAAAGACCTGCGCAAGCTGACCAACAACATGGCCGAGGACCGTCAGCCGCGCTGGCAACCGGACGGCGAGAATATCGTCTATGTTTCGGATGTCAACGGCCAGTGGGATCTTTACATGGTCTCGGCGGATGGCACGATCGTCCGTCAGCTCACCAACGATCCGGCTGACGAACGCGGGCCTGGCGTGCCGGGAACAGGCGCGTTGCCGCCGGCAGGCACGCCAACGATCGTCGTCTTGCCGGTCACGCCCACACCTATCCTGCCCGATGCAGTAGTCAATGCCAGCACGCTCAACGTGCGTGCCAACCCTGGCGAAGGCGCGACTATCCTCACCAAGATTCCGCAGGGTACGCAGCTACGCATCCTGGGGCGCTATTTCGACAATACCTGGGTTCAGGTGCAACTGCCCAACGGCACGGTCGGTTGGGTCTATCGGCCTCTGCTCACCGTCAATATTGACCTGACCACAGTGCCGGTGCTCAACGTGCAGTTCATCCCGCCGCCGCCCACCGCCACCCCAACAGCTACCGTGCCCGCCGTCCCGCAGACGTACATTGACTTCCGCGCCAGCGCCACGGTGATCAACAAGGGCCAGTGCGTGACCATCGCCTGGGACGTGGAGGGCATCAAGGAAGTGTACTACCAGGGTGTCGGCGTCACCGGTCACGAGAGCCGTCAGGAATGCCCACAGGTGACCACCACCTATCACCTGCGCGTCATCCGGCTGGACAACGTCGAGGACAATCGCTATATCACTGTCACCGTCAACCCGTAACCTGACCCGCACCGCCGCATGAATCTACACGGCCCCGCTCAAGGTGAACGGGGCCGTGCCATTTCAGCGGGGCACGCTTCTGTCTATAGGAGAAAGTGTCCCCCCGTTAGAGGGCCGCCGTTGCCGCAACCGCCGGTAGCTGTCCATGTCGTCCCGTGCCAGCCGGTCGTCGCCCGGTGCACCGCGCTGTAGATAGGTCAGGTGCCGGTTGAAATGGGCTTCCGCATAATACGGATCGATATGCAGCGCATACGTGAAATCCGCGATGGCCTCGTCGAACATGCCCAGTTGTTTGTAGGCAATGCCGCGGTTGTGATATACGGCAGGATCATCAGGATCGAGCTTCGACGCCTGATCGTAATCGGCCAGCGCCGCATTGAGCCGTCCCAGTTCGGAATGTGCATTCCCCCGGTTGTAGAAGGCCAGCGCGAAATCGGGCTTGAGCTGAATGGCGCGATTGTAGTCGGCGATCGCTTCTTCCAGTTGCCCCAGCGCATGCCGCGCAACGCCGCGATTGTGATAGGCAGTGGGGTTGTCCGGCAGCAGGCGCACGGCTTCGTCATAATCGGACAGCGCGCGCTCATAATTGCCCATCGCATAATAGGTGTCTGCCCGCGCCAGATAGGCCAGCCCGTCCGCCGGGTTCAGGCGCAACGCCTGGTTGAGGTCTTCGATGGCAGGCGCGAAACTGCCCAGCGCGCTGTAGATTGTCCCGCGCCCGCGATAGGCTTCGGCCAGTGAGTCATCCAGGCGAATGGCCTGGATATAGTCCTTCAGCGCGTCCTGCTCGCGGCCCAGCGCCTGATAGGTTTGCCCCCGCAACAGGTAACTCCAGGCGTCCGCGGGGTTCAGCAGAATGGCCCGATCCAGGTCCTTGAGCGCCTCTTCGTATTTGCCCTGACTGTAATAAATCGAGCCGCGCATGGCGTGCGCCGGCGTCCCATCGGGATCGAGTTCGATAGCCCGCGTGTAGTCCGCCAGGGCCTCGTCGGGTTTGCCCAGCAGTTCGAAGGTCAGGCCCCGGTCATAATAGGCCGCCGCTTTGGTAGGTGCGTAGCGAATCGCCTCCGAGAAGGCCACCAGGGCATGGGCGTGCTTGCCCTGAATACGCAACAGCAACCCCTGATTGTAGTGCGCCTCGTAGTTCGAGCCATCCAGGCGGATCGCCTCGGCGTAGTCTTCCAGCGCCCGCTCATAGTGACCGAGCTTGTGATAGCACATGCCCCGGCTGAAATACATGGCAGCATTGGTCGGGTCGAGGCTGAGCGCCCGGCTGTACATCTTGATGGCGTTGGTGTAGTCGAAATTGTCGAAGGCCGCGTTGCCCTGCTCGAACAGCAGTAACGCCGCCTGCGGATCGCGCTGCGGAGCTTTGATGCGCGCCATCAACTGACGCAATGCTCCCGCATAATCGCGGCTGAAGTCCACCACCACCGCATTTTCCAGTTGATAGGGCACCGGCGTGTTGTCCAGGCTGGCAACGATGATCGGCTTGTTCAGCTTGCTGAAGTGAATCCACTCGCTCTCGACTTCATGTGACTCTTCAGCATAGCGCGACCAGACCAGGACCATATGGGTGGCTCCAGCCAGCGCACGGGTAATCGCCTGGTTCCAATGCTGCCCGTTGGCGATGTCACGCCGATCGATCCACGCTCCCACGCCGAGCTTGTGCAGATCGTCATACAGACGCAGCGCAAAAGCCTCGTCGGCGTTGGCGTAGTTGATGAAGACCACGGTAGCCGCTTCTGTCATGCTGATCATCCCATTCTTTTTTGCGACACCGGAGCCTGCTGCGTTGCGAGTCTGTTGTGCCGGCTACAAAACCCCCTGCCCCACACACTGTAGCATAGTCCTCAAAATCGGGCTAGAGCACGAAAATACTGAAAAACAGCTCTACCGCCTGGGCAATATCTCCCCACAGAAGCATCATCAACACCGCCAGCAGGATCAGCCCCATCCGCACCAGCACTCTCTTGGCTTCATGGCTGATGAACAGATGGTATCCCCACGAGTTGCGCGTCAGCGCGATCAAAGGCCGGTGCCGCGGCTCTCGGATGTGAAGCGCATCATCATAACCAGAGAGCACTTCTCCGTCGTATACTGCTCGCCTCCGCTCGTCTGCCGCCCCGCGATGCGGAGCGCGCCCCCGCTCTTCTTCTCGCCAGGGGGGCATCCGCTCTCCGTTGTCCCAGGCCGCCCAGTCAGATGCCCGCGCCTGCTCCATCGGGCGCCTGAGCAGCTCGTCGGCTTCGACGATCTCTTCCTCCTCGTCGCTCCGCGCCACGTAGGGCGGCCAGGCCGGTAACCCGCGACGAGGATCGCTGGGCAATAGGCTCGCTGAGTCCATCGGCACTGCTCCTCGCCAGCGGCGCTATCCCAACCACGCGATGAGCGCCGCGCCCAGGGTCGCCAGGGCTGCCAGCCACCCTGCTACCGCTGCTGGCGCAACAGCGCGACACGGGCGGCCCGCTTGAGAGACGCTCACGTTCCCGCGCGCGTCCACGCAGACCTGCACTGCCCTGGCGTTAGTCACGGACGAGCCGCGCACCGGTTTGACGATCCCCACGGTGAGGTTTCGTTCGGCAAAGAAATCAATGGTCGCCAGATAGTGCCCATCGAAGGCGCTGGCGACATCAATCACCCGTCGCCGCTGTTCCTGTGGCGACAGACAGGCAGAAGATACCACTGCCGGGGACGCCTGCGCCCGCCGATCTGCTGCAGGCGCGGTTTCCAGCGAGTCGCGATGAGCCAGAGCCACCCGTCGGCCCCGACTGCTCCGCATGGCCCTATCCTGCAACAGCCGTTCTCTGGCCGCAGCAGCCGAGCGTTCTGAAAGAAGTCCTGTAGTGAGACGACGGAATAAGACCATATGGCCCCCCACCAAATCATCTACCCGCTTACCAACTAAGACACCCACCGGGAGCACGCGCGCCTGCGGCACTCTGTGCTCACCGCCAGAGAGGCAACATGACCGACTGTCCAGGTCAGTCCTCTCCGAGGATGCTTTGGCCCATTAATGGTGGGATGCGGAAAAGTCCCCCCGATGACCCGCTGCTGCTCAAGCGACCAGGGCGGAGTTCATACCATTTTTCAACGTTGATCAAACCCAATTCCCACCTGATCTCTATTGTAGGGATTCTTGGTAGAAAGTCAATTAAGTCGAAGGTAGACAACATTCGCAGGGCTGTTGACCACTAATCCTCCGTCAAACATCAAAAAAACAATCCGGCGGTGAGGGTTGCCCGCTCACCGCCGGAGTTACGCTCAGACTGATACATTCTGCCGCGGCGACTACTCTTCGTCGAAGTCGTCGAGTTCTTCCTCGTCGGCGACCATCTCCAGGGACGACATCTCTTCCTCGTCGTCAACGACGGGGAAAGCTTCCTCTTCTTCCTCGTCCTCGACCAGGTCTTCCTCTTCTTCCTCGACTTCTTCCTCTTCGTAGTCCTCGGCGACCTCGTCCTCTTCCAGTTCACCCAGCTCTGGCACGCGCTCTTCGTCCAGCAGTTCGTCGTCTTCCTCGTCTTCGTCCTCGGCAGCGACACCGCTGAGCACGAACCTGGCTTCCAGTTCGTCCTTGTTGACAGCCATCTGCCGCTCCTGATAGGCCTGGAAGCCCGTGCCCGCCGGAATCAGTTTGCCGATGATCACGTTTTCCTTCAGGCCGTAGAGCTTGTCTACCTTGCCCTCGATGGCGGCTCCGGCCAGCACCTTGATGGTGTGCTGGAAGCTCGACGCCGACAGGAAGCTCTCTGTCGAGAGTGCGGCCTTGGTCACGCCGAGCAACACCGGCACTGCCGAAGCTGGCTCTTTGCCTTCGGCGATCAGGCGCTCGTTCATGGCCAGCAGGTCCAGCTTGTCCACCAGTTCGCCGGGCAGCAACTCGCTGTCGCCGCTGCGGGTGATCTGTACCTTGCTCATCATCTTGCGGATGATGATCTCGAAGTGCTTGTCGGCGATGTTCACGCCCTGGTTGCGGTAGACCTTCTGCAACTCGTTCAGCAGATAGTGCTGCGCCGCTTCCTGGCCCTGAATGCGCAGGATACGGTGCGGGTTCTTCGAGCCTTCGGTGATCTGCTGTCCCGCCGACACCTGCATCCCGTCGTACACGTCCTCCAGCAGACGCGCGTTCTGCGGGATTTCGTAGTCGCGGATGTCCTCGATCTCGTCGCGCACGTACAGCCGACCGTCCTCGAAGTAGACCTCGCCGCCCATCTCGGTGACCAGCGTCTCTTCGCCTTCCGGAGATTCGGCCAGGGCCTGCCCTTCGCGCACGCGCTCGCCGTCCTGCACCAGGATCGTCCAGCCAGCGGGCACATCATACGCCTGACTGATCACTTCGCTGTTGATCACGCGGGCGATACGCACACCTTCCTTGCGCAGCAGACGCAGCGTGCCGCTGATGTCCACCACCACGGCTTCGCCCTTCGGCTTCTTGCGCGCCTCGAACAGCTCCTCCACGCGCGGCAGACCGCTGGTGATGTCGCCACCACCGGAGGCCACACCACCCGTGTGGAAGGTGCGCAAAGTGAGCTGTGTACCCGGCTCGCCGATGGACTGCGCCGCCACGATACCCACCGCCGCGCCGACCTCGACCATCTCGCCACGGCCCAGGTCGCGTCCATAGCACATGGCGCAGATGCCGTGCACCAGCGCGCAGGTCATCGGGCTGCGCACGTAGGCGTATTCCACCATCTCCCGCTCCATCAGATCGGCGATATCCTCGTCAATCATCTGGTTGCGGTCAACGATGAGTTCGCCGGTCTTCGGGTGATAGACGGGCCGCGCCGCCACACGCCCCACCAGGCGTTCGCTGAAGGTCTGCCCGGCCACGTCTACTTCCGGCAGCGGGACGCCCCGCGCATCCTGATTGTTGGGATGCGCCGGGTTGGGGATGCGAATGCCCGCCTTGGTGCCGCAGTCGTGCCGGTTGATGATCACGTCCTGCGCCACGTCCACCAGACGGCGGGTCATATAACCGGCATCCGCTGTACGCAGGGCCGTGTCCGCCAGACCCTTACGCGCGCCGTGCGTCGAGATGAAGTACTCCAGCGCCGTCAGGCCCATGCGGAAGTGACTCTTGATCGGCAGGTCAATGATGCGCCCCGACGGGTCGGCCATCAGACCGCGCATACCGGCAAGCTGCGTGATGGGGCCGAAACCACCCTTGGTAGACCCCGACAGCGCCATCACCGCGATAGGCCCGAAGGGATCGAGCGTGTCGCTGATGACGTTCTTCAGCTCAGACTTGGCGCGGTTCCAGCTATCGATCGTGATCTGATAGCGCTCTTCTTCCGTCAGCAGACCACGGCGGAAGTCGCGTTGCGCCGTCTCCACCGTCTGCTGCGCCTCGGCCAGAATCGCCTCGCGCTCAGCCGGAACGGTCAGGTCAGACACAGCAATCGTGGTGCCAGACACCGTCGCGTAGTGGAAGCCGATGTTCTTGATCGCGTCCACCACCTCGGTCGTGCGATCCGGGCCATAGCGCTGATACACACGCGCCACCAGCTTTTGCAGACTCTTCTTGGAGAGCGTCTCCTGCACGAAACGCATTTCGTCCGGCAGGATGCGGTTGAACAGCGCGCGACCTACCGTCGTGATCTCCGGTTCCGGCTGCGGCGGATGATTGGGATCGTCGTAATAGTTGCCCAGCAGGATCGGCGTGTGCAGGTCAACCACGCCCAGGCCGTATAGGTATTCCACCTCGTCCATGTCCACGACCAGGCGACGCTCGTGCAGGTTGGCCAGCACCAGCGGCAGGTCGGGATTCTTGCGCAAGAACTCGTGGAACTCGTAGCCGTTGTGCACCGCAGCGTCGAAGTCCCCGTTGAGCAGCCCCTCGACAAGCTGATCGAATGCCTTGCGCTGCCGCCCGTCCACGGTGATGTTCTTGAGCACCACCACTTCGTTGTTCAGGTCAATTTCGCGGCGTTCTACCTGCCGCATCCCCGCCGAGTTGTCCACCACACCGATGCGGTAACCGCCGCGCTGCAACGATTCCCAGGTGCGGAACTCGTCGGCCCGCTCGACCCGGCAAATGATCTCCGCCGAGGGGTCCATCGTCAGGTAGTAGTTGCCCAGCACCATATCCTTGGCGGGCGCAACGACCGGTGAGCCATCAGCGGGCTTCAGCAGGTTCTTGGTGCTCAGCATCAGTTCGCGCGCTTCCTGCACCGCCTTTTCACTCAGCGGGATGTGCACCGCCATCTGGTCGCCGTCGAAGTCGGCGTTGAAGGCCGCGCACACCAGCGGGTGAATCTGGATCGCCTTACCCTCGACCAGCAACGGTTCGAAGGCCTGGATGCCCAACCGGTGCAACGTGGGAGCGCGGTTGAGCAGCACCGGGCGCTCCTTGATCACCTCTTCGAGCACTTCCCAGACCTCGGGCCGTTCGCGCTCGATGATGCGCTTGGCGCCCTTGACGTTGCTGGCGTACTTGTACTGCACCAGCTTGCTGATCACGAAGGGGCGATAGAGTTCCAGCGCCATGATCTTGGGCAGGCCGCACTGATGCAGCTTGAGCTTGGGGCCGATGACGATCACCGAACGGCCCGAATAGTCCACGCGCTTGCCCAACAGGTTGCGGCGGAAGCGGCCCTTCTTGCCCTTGAGCATATCGCTCAGCGACTTCAGTTCGCGTCGCCCGCGCCGGCTCAACGCCTTGCCGCGCTGACTGTTGTCAATCAGGCTATCTACCGCCTCCTGCAACATGCGCTTTTCGTTGCGCACGATCACATCCGGCGCGCCCAGCTCCAGCAGACGCTTCAGGCGGTTGTTGCGGTTGATCACGCGCCGGTACAGGTCGTTGAGGTCAGACGTGGCGAAGCGCCCACCGTCGAGCTGCACCATGGGGCGCAGATCAGGCGGGATCACCGGCAACACCGTCAGGATCATCCATTCGGGGCGGTTGTTGCTCTTGATCAGGCTCTCGACCACGCGCAGGCGCTTGGTCGCTTTCTTACGGCGCTGCTTGCTGCGCGTCGTGCGCACTTCGTGCCACAGTTCTTCGCGCAGCTTCTCCAGGTCCATGTGCTTGAGGATTTCCAGGAACGCCTCCGCGCCCATCCCCGCCTTGAAGACCTGGCCATATTTCTGCTTCAGCTCGCGGTACCGCGGCTCGCCCAGGAATTGCAGCGGCTCCAGCGACAGCAATTCGTCGCGCGCTTCGGCATAGGCCGCGTGCAACCGCGCCAGCCGCCGCTCAAGCTGCAACTGAATGTCCTGGATTTCCTCTGCCGCTTCGCTGGTGCGTTCGTCTACCTGTGCGCCCAGCCGGTCGAGTTCGGCCTGACGGCGAGATTCGATATCTTCTTCGATCTGACTGAGCCGCTCCTTGGCCGCCTCCTGGATAGCGGGCAGCAGCTTGTTGGTGACGATATCGCCCTTGGCCGCGATGAGCACATCCGCCGCCTCAAAGACCAGGTCGGTCTGCAGAGGTTTGCCCAGTTGCGCCTCGATGCGCTCCTGCAGGCGCTGCGCTTCGCTCATCACCATTTCGGTCAGGCGGGCGCGTTCCTCGTCGAGCTGCGCGTTGATCGCTGCGCGCATGGTCTCCAGGTCAACCAGGTCTTCTTCGCGCTCCGACCGCACCGCGGCCTGCTGCCCCTCGAATTCGGCGCGAATCTGCGCTTCCTGCAGCGCCAGTTCCTCGTCCAGGCGCTTGAGCGCCTTTTGCCGCGCCTCTTCGTCTACATGCGTGATGACATACTGGGCGAAATACAGCACGCGGTCCAGGTTGCGACGGCTGACATCGAGCAGGATGCCCAGGTAGCTGGGCACACGCCGTGTGTACCACACATGGGCCACCGGTGCGGCCAGTTCGATATGCCCCAGCCGCTCGCGGCGCACCGAAGAGCGCGTTACTTCGACGCCGCACTTGTCGCAGACGATGCCCTTGTAGCGGACGTTCTTGTACTTGCCGCAATAGCACTGGTAGTCCTTGGTGGGGCCGAAGATGGCCTCGCAGAACAACCCATCCTTTTCGGGACGCAGGCGGCGGTAGTTGATCGTTTCCGGCTTGGTGACCTCGCCGTACGACCAGGAGCGAATCTGTTCGGGAGATGCCAAACTGATACGCAGTGCGCTAAAGTCTTTCGCCTCCAAGGCGTGCCCTCCTGTGCGCTTCGGTTACGGGTCCTAAACTGGCGTGAGTGCGCTCACATGCTGGTTCCGGTTGCCAGCGGGTGCCGGCCACACCCTTCTGGCAACAAGCAAAAACAGCGCATGAAACGATTGTTTCAGCGCTTCCCCATGTTATCCCGCATCATAGGCTGGGGTGAAAATCCACTTCGCCGACCTGTTCCGCTCTACCCAACCTGCGGGCCCGTGCAGCAGGTTTCCTGTTGTGCGCCAGATGCCAGAGAAACGTGCCGCGGTGATGCTCTGCCTGAATCCTCAGGCACGGCTTGTAGCGCGTGCCAAAGCCTGATTATAGCAGACTTGTCGCGCTTGTTCAATGCCTTTTCCGCGGTTATACTTCTCTCGCTCCCTTCCTTCTTCAGTGCTCGTCCCAGGAGTGTACCCGCTCTATGAACGCGGAGATCGTCACCATCGGCACCGAACTGCTGCTCGGCGAGATCGTGGATACCAACTCTGCCTATATCACCCGTCAGCTACGCGACATCGGTGTCAACGTCTATTATCTCACCACTGTGGGCGATAACAAAGAGCGCATCGCCGCGGCTATCCGCACAGCGTTGTCGCGCTCCGACGTGGTCATCACCACCGGCGGCCTCGGCCCCACTGTAGACGACATGACCCGTGAGGGTGTGGCGCTGGCCACCAATCGCCCCCTGGAGTTCCGCCCCGATCTGTTCGAACAGATCCGTGAGCGCTTCGAACAACTCGGCGCGCCAATGAGCGAAAACAACCGCGTGCAGGCATACATCCCTGCCGGAGCCACGCCCATCACCAACCGGCTGGGCACAGCCCCCTGTTTCATCGTCGAGACAGAGCAGGGCATTGTCATCAGCCTGCCCGGCGTACCGCGCGAGATGAAAGATATCCTGGCGCAGACGGTCATCCCCTATCTGCGCGAACGCTCCGGCGGCAAAGGCATCATCAAGGCCCGTGTCTTACGCACCGCCAGCATCGGCGAAAGCATGATTGACGCGCAGATCGCCGACCTGGAGACCTGGAGCAATCCCACCGTCGGCCTGGCCGCTCACACCGGGCAGACCGATATACGCATCACCGCCCGCGCCGACACCGAAGCCGAGGCCGACGCACTCATCGCGCAGGCCGAGGCCATCATCCGCGAACGTCTGGGCAAGTATATCTTCGGCATCAACCAGGATCGCCTGGAAGATGTGTTCATGGCGCTGCTGCGCGAACGGGGCCTGACCCTGGCCGTCAGCTATGCAGGGCCGCCCGATGATTCCTTCGCCCGCCGCTTTCCCGATAGCGATCTGGTGCGCGCACGCCTGTTTACCCCCACCCTGGCCGAGTTGTTGACCCGCCTGGGCCTGACTGCGGACACCATGCCAGAGCCGCCCGATTTCGGCGAACTGGCCCGCCTGGCCGCCCGCCATGCTCTCGCCACCACTGGCGCAGACGTGGCGATCGCCTATGTCACGGACGACACGGGCACAGGTATTGCCGCCGTGCTGGGCGAGCGCGAGCGCATCCGCCGCTACAAATTCGGCGGCGCGCTGGTCGAAGCGCCCGCCTGGGCCAGCACCTGGGCCATCGGCATGGCCTGGCAACTGGTGCGCGAATACCACCCATGATCGAAGCCGAACCCTCCGTTGCGCTGGCACTGCGGCTGGCCGAAGCTGGCCTGATTCAGTTCGGGCGTTTCGCGCAGCCGGACGGATCGTTCTGGCCGGTGCAGGTGCGTTTGCGCTGGCTCCCGTCCTATCCGGTGCTGCTGCACGAGGTTGCTACGGCGCTCGCCGTCCTGCTCGACGGACTGCACGCCGAGCGGCTGCTCAGCACTCCGGCGGCCATTCCCCTGGGCACGGCGCTCAGTCTTCACACCGGCCTGCCTATGACCTATGCTCTTGAAGGCGCACACGACCGCCCCGCCGCCTTCGCCATCGAAGGCGCTTACGACGTAGGCCACCCTACTCTGCTACTGACTGACGTGCTGGCCACTGCCGACCAGGCAGAACGGTTGATTGCCCTGGGCGGTCACACCGGCCTGGAAGTGCATACAGTACTGGCAACGTTTGATCTGGGGATCGGCGGGCGAGGACGCCTGGAAACAACCGGTTATCAGGTGCGCTGCCTGATGGTATTGCCCGCTCTGCTCGACTCGTTTGTCCAGGCCGGACTGTTGCCCGTCCCTCTGCGCGCAACTATAGAACGCTGGCTGGCGACAGCCGCCTGGGTAGCAAAGTAGTCTGGATCGAAGCACAGGCCGCCGCTCAACGGCGCAGACCGGCAGCGATCTCCGCCTGGCGTACCTTGTGCAGTTCGAATGCTGCCCGCGAGAGCAGCATCGTCTGGAACTGCCCGTTGGCCCACACGTGCTCGACAGCGAAGCCCACTTTTCTGGCCATGCGCTGCGCCGCCACATTGTCTACGCGCATGTCAATGCGGATCGCCTCGCAGGTGCCGGTGGCAAAAAGCGCTTCGGCATAAGCAGCCAGCGCTTCGCTGCCATAGCCCTTGCCCCACAACGACGGCTCACCGATGATCAGCGCACAGCCCACACAGCCGGGGCGGTCGTCGCTGGCAATATAGAATTCCCCGATCGGCTGTTCCGTCGGCTCGCGCAGGCAGATGACGAAATGGGTGCTGTGCGCGCGCCCGTCCACGTAACGGCGAAACCAGGTCTCCATGTCGTCGTCGTCGTATTGCATACCGGCCTGGTTTCCGCCAGGGGTCGTCACCTGAGGATCGTTCCACCATCGCTTCAGGTAGGGCGCATCGGCGCGGGTAGATGGGCGAATCAGCAGGCGCTGACTCTCGACACGCTGCGGTACAGGGGGGAGGGTGTTGTCATTGCTCATCATCGTCGTCTAGCCTCAGCACAGCCATAAACGCTTCCTGGGGAACTTCGACGTTGCCGATCATCTTCAAGCGCTTCTTGCCCCTTTTCTGCTTTTCCAGCAACTTCTTCTTGCGCGTCACGTCGCCGCCGTAGCATTTGGCCAGCACGTCTTTGCGCAGCGCCTTGATATTGGCCCGGCTGACCACACGCTTACCCACCGCGGCCTGAATGGGCACTTCGTAGAGCTGACGGGGAATGAGACGTTTGAGCTTGGAAACCAGCCGCTGTCCTTTGTGAAAAGCCTCTGTCTCGTGCACGATCAGCGCCAGCGCATCTACCGGCTGCTTGTTGACCAGCACTTCCAGCTTCACCAGCTTCTCTGGCCGGTAGCCATCGAAGTGATAGTCCAGGCTGGCATAGCCCCGCGTGATGGACTTCAGCCGGTCATAGAAATCCACGATCAACTCGGCCAGCGGTATCTTGTACTTCAGTTGGACGCGCTTGGTATCCAGATATTCCATGCTGATGTACTCGCCGCGTTTGCCAGTGACCAGGTCCATGATCGGCCCGATGAACTCCTCCGGCGTGAAGATTTCGATGACCATCCACGGCTCGCGGATTTCCGCGATGGCGCTTTCGTCCGGCAACTCTGAAGGGCTGTGAATGGTGATCGTCTCGCCATTGCGCAGCACCACCTGGTACTCCACGCTGGGCGAAGTGGCCACGATATCCAGGCCATATTCGCGTTCCAGCCGCTCCTGCACGATCTCCATATGAAACAGCCCCAGGAACCCCACCCGGAAGCCGAAGTTGAGCGCCTGCGAGGTCTCCGGCTGGAAGACCAGCGATGCATCGTTGAGTTGCAGCTTTTCCAGAGCGTCGCGCAGGTCGTTGTAGTCGTCATTATCCGACGGGTAGAAGCCGGCGAAGACCATCGGCTTGGCTTGTTTGTAGCCCGGCAGAGGCTCTTCTGCGCCACCCTGCGCCAGGGTGATGGTATCGCCCACGCGACACTCGCGGACTGTCTTCAGGCCGGTCGCGATGTAGCCCACCTCCCCTGCCGAGAGCGACTCTACCGGCTTCATGCCGGGGCTGAAGACGCCGATCTCCACCGGCTCAACGAGTGCGCCCGTAGACATCAGCCGCAGCATATCCGTCTTGCGGATGACGCCGTCCACCAGGCGCACGTAGGCGATCACGCCTTTGTAAGAGTCGTAATGGCTGTCGAAGATCAGCGCGCGCGCCGGAGCATTCTCGTCGCCTTTGGGGGGAGGAACGCGCTCAACGATCGTCTCCAGCACCTGTTGCACATTCTGCCCGGTCTTGGCGCTGACCTGCACCACATCCGCCGCGTCTATGCCGATCAGGTCTTCGATCTCCTGCGCCACCTCGTCCGGGCGGGCCGCGGGCAGGTCAATCTTGTTGACCACGGCCACGATCTCCAGGTCTTGCTCCAGCGCCATGTACAGGTTCGCCAGAGTCTGCGCCTCGATCCCCTGTGTGGCATCCACCACCAGCACCGCGCCCTCGCACGCCTGCAGCGCCCGGCTGACTTCGTACGAAAAGTCCACATGCCCCGGCGTGTCAATCAGGTTCATCTCATAGGTTTCGCCGTCCTGGGCCGTGTACAACATGCGCACCGCCGACGCCTTGATGGTCACGCCGCGCTCGCGCTCCAGCTCCATATCGTCGAGCACCTGCTCCTGCATCTCCCGTTCGGAGATGGTGCCCGTCAACTGAAGCATCCGGTCCGCCAGCGTGCTTTTGCCGTGATCAATATGCGCGATGATGGAGAAATTGCGGATTTTGGTCTTGTCCATGAGTTGGGTCGGTTGCGCTGTTGCGCTGACTGGACGCACAAAGGGTATGCCCCCTGTTCCCAGTATAGCCTATCTGACTCTGCTTGGACAGGCATTTTCACCCAAAGGGGCGCGTGCAAAGGTTGTCAGTGACTGCATAACACGCTCTAGAGGCTGTTATGAA
>AMZC01003234.1_pt1 | contig 14188 bp, 11 predicted proteins | sample 948551 | NCBI WGS metagenome assembly AMZC01 (sample SAMN01120625, study PRJNA171369) | bioreactor sludge metagenome | biome: sludge; isolation source: anaerobic thermophilic cellulolytic sludge from lab reactor | place: China: Hong Kong, Shek Wu Hui wastewater treatment plant | collected... | reverse complement strand
CTTGAGGAAATCGTAGCGTTCGAAGCGCTGCACCCGGCGCTTGAGCGCCAGCACCGAGACGTAACTGGCCGCAAGTTGATTCTTGAGTTCGTCGAGCAGTTCCGGAGGCGCGTCAATCAGGCGGCCAATCCACCCCTTGCCCCATAGCTTATGCAATTCGTAGGCGGCGTCAATCATGGCGTCGGAGAGATCGAGGGTGGTCTTGAGCATGGCCAGGTCTTCCGGCTCGATCTCGTCGTAGCCGATGGTGACGGCGTGATCGTAGGGTGCGCCGCGCCGACGGGTCGCGTCGGGGTCGAGGGTGAAGATGGCGACGCGGCTGCCGAACAACTGCTTCAGCCCTTTGGCCTGCGTGCCGCTCTCCGTCTTGACGGACCAGCCGTAGTCGTTGTGCATGTCGAAGATGAGCGTGACGGCCACGTCGTTGCGGATGATGCCAGCGAGCAGGATGCGCGTCAGGAAGCTCTTGCCCGTGCCGCTCTTGCCGAAGACGCCCACCGAGCGTTCGACCAGGCGGCGCAGGTCGAGGTGTACGCGCGTGTCTTCCAGTTCCAGCGGCGCGCCGATGTGGAAGTGCGTGGCGTCTTCCTGGCCGAAGACATCGTCCACGTCGCGCGCCGAGGCGATCTCGACCGGCGTGAAGTGACTGGGGATGGTGCGCACCGGCTTCGGTTCGCTCTCGCCTTCGTCCAGGCTGAGCATGGGCGCGACGTGAATGGTGCCAAAAGCCGCCGTGCCGCTATAGACTTCGCGCAGGAAGGCGTCGTTGAGGTCGGGTGGGTCGCTGCGGATGGCGGGGTTGGTGGCGTCGAGCATCACGTCGGTGATCATGCAGAAGAAGCGCTTCTTGTGCCCGTGCACCACCACATAGCGCCCGACGGCCAGGTCTTCGATGGGCGTGTACGGGTCGAGCTTGACGTCCAGGCCACGGCTGAGCGAGCCGCCGACGACCACGCCAAGGCGCTGCCCGGCCACCGGCGCGGCTGGAGAGGTCGCAGCGCTGCGCGGGAACCATGCGTCGAGATCGTCTGAGTCTGGGTGTGGATAAAGGGGGTCACGTGTGGTCATGGCTTTTCCTCGTGAATTCATCCTTTTTTCATGCGTGGCCGGGCCATGGCTTTGCTCATCAGGCTATAATGGCGAAAGGTAGCAAGATGCCGACCAGGTGCGACATGTCTGTCCCTTCCCCTCGTTCGCGGACTGTAACCACCCTGCTGGGGCTGCTGCTGATCGGCGCAGTGTTCGTCGGGCTGGTGGTAGTGATGGCCCGCTTCTGGCCAATTGGCCCCGATTACTATTTCACCTTTCGCCCGGCGGCAGAGAAGTTCCTGCAAGGCGAAACCCGTCTCTATGACCGGGAAACGCTGGGTTTCTTCCATGCGCCCTGGCTCTTACTATACTTCATCCCTGTAAGTCAGCTCTCGCTTCGTGCCGGACAGGCTCTGCTGACCGTAAGCACGTTGGCGATGTTACTGGCAGCTACGGGTCTGGTGCGCGAGGAACATTCTTTCCCCGTCTATGCCTCCGTAGCCGCTCTCCTCAACCTGCACACCTTCGACTTGCTGATCCGGGGACAGGTTGACGGTTTCTCTCTGCTTGGCATCGCGCTTGGCTGGTGGGCTATTCGCCAACACCGCCCCTGGGCACTTTCCTTCGCTTTCTGGCTGATGGCGATCAAACCGATCAATGTGGCGTTGTGTGCCGCCCTATATCTGATCACCATTCGTTCCTGGCCGCGAAACGACCGGATCAAAGCCCTGACATTGCCCGTGCTATCGCTGCTGGCGTCTTTCATCTTGCTTGGCGTTGACTGGCCGGTGCGCTATGTCGAGAATTACCAGGTTTTTTCGCCTCCCAAAGCCTACCTGACGCTCACCGTGTGGCGTATCGCCCGCAGCATCCATTTTCCTTTCTGGCCTCTGATCCTGCTGGCAGCGGTTTGTGTGGCGTTGGGGCTGTGGCTGGCATGGCGCGCCGGATTGCACTGCTGGACGCTGAGCATCGCGCTGGCGACCAATCTGGTATTCGCTCAATACGCAACCGGCAATCACTACGTCAACCTGGTTCCGGCCATGCTGTTCGTCGCCACGCGCAGCCGCCGCCTGGCTACCCTCGCCTATCTGACGACCTTCACACCTCTGCTGCGCATATGGTTTGGGGTGCGCGTCGCCCCGATCGATCTGCTCTATCCGATCACCCTGCTTGTTGCGAGCTGGTATTTCGCCGTGCAGGATGGGCTTGTCACCCTGCCCAAAGGGCAGCATCTGGTGAATCAGCACTTTGCTAGGCGGGCGTGAGCAGGCGCAGCACATATTGCAGGCGCGGCAAGTCCTGGCTGAGCAGCCCGGCGAGCTGACGGCCCGCCTCCACCAGAAAAGCTCGACGCTCGGCCTCCGGGCGTACCCTGGCTGCGGCTTTCAGCGCGGCGGCCAGCAGTTCCTCGGTGGGAACGTCGCTGGCAGAGAGTATCAGCCGCAGGAAGTCGAGCCGCGCCGTGAAGCGGGCGACGGTCGCCGCGTCGCACAGATAGACCGGATCGAGGCTGAGCGGCGGGCGCGGCGGCAGGGCCTGGGCGATCTGCCCGTTCTGCTCGTAGCCCACGTTCAGCACGCTGATCTCCAGGGGCACCATGCGGTTCTCGCGCTGATCGCGGATGGTGGCCGGATTCATGTTATTGGCCAGGATCATCTGCCGCACCAGAGGATCATCGTCAATGCTGATGGCGTGAATCAGCCCGATCACCGACAGGCCAGACAGATCATCCGGCTGAGTGCGCACGAACGCGCCGAAGGCCGGGTGCTCGATGGATTGGCTGCGCGTACCGCACACGAAACCCACGGTGCTTGCCCGCAGCACCTGGCCGATGAGGGGAAGAGTTTCCGTTTCGCTCATAATCGTACATCCTGTAATTCGGGTTTGGAGTCGTGAGTTTGGAGTTTTGAGTGAAGGGGCACAGGCTGTTCGCAGCGCGCCAGACCCCAGACTCTTGGTCCCTGACTCACGACTCATAACTCCTGACTCACAACTTCTTCTGGCGGGCGTAACGGGTGCGCCCGTGCCGCACGACCTTCGATTCCAGCTTCTCCGACGGCGCGACCGGTTGCTGATGGCGGCGCAGCTCGATCTCGATCAAGTCGTTGAGTTGGGCGCGTTCGTGATTGCGCACCACGGCCAGTTCGTCGGCGCGGGTGAGGGCGTAGGGGTAACGCCACATGAGCTGACACTGGTCATAGACCAGGGCGTGTACCGCATTCACCAGCTCCGGTTCGCGAGCGACCCACAGCGGGATTTCGACGCGCGCCAGATGGTAGGGCACACCCGCGCTCACGTTCAGGTAGAAGCAGGCGATCTCGTATTTCGGGTCTTTGTCGTGATAGCGCTTGTTCTGCGGCGACTGCTGCACCAGCAAGGCGGAACGCTCGCCTGGCTTCAGCAATTTGAACAGCAGCGGCTGATCAGTCAACCCCTCCAGGTCACCGTTAGTTTCCAATACGGGACGGCGCACGTCATCGGGGGACAGGCTCATCAGGTGCAGCAGGCCGATCAGAAAGGCGCTGGAAGGGCGATCCACATAGCCCGCCAGGCAGATCGGCTGTCGTTCCCCCTGAGGACCGTTGGCGTGCAGGTCGTGCAGGTATACCAGCCAGCCCAGATATTCGGCCTGCAACTGCTTACCGTCGGGAACGTCTTTGTCTGCCCAGAAAAGCAGCGAGCCGTCTACCAGGGCCAGCAGCGGGCCTTCGCTGTGAGGTTGTTCGTAGACCGCGCGGGCCAGGGTCGCGAGTTCCTGTACCGTGCGCCGCGCGTTGACCGCCGCGTTGGTGATCAGCCGGCCCTCTTTGTCGTGCAACTTGTCGTCGGTATAGTACAGGTGCGGATCGGTAAGGGGGACGGGCAGGGCATCCGTTCCATGATAGTAGATGAACACGCCCACGTTGATCAGGTAATAGAGCGCGGCGGCGTGCGCGTTGGGGTAGACCTGCGATCCATCGGCGGCCAGAATGGTGGCGCGGCTGGGGATGGGTGGCAGCGGATAGGCGCGGTTGGCGGGTTCGTGCAGCAGCGCAGCGCCCCGGAAACCGGCGTCGCGCTCGCGCACCAGGTTGATGCGCTCCTGCACTGCGTCTACATCGCCCAGCAGCGACAGCCGATCCCAGGCCAGCGCCAGGCGTTCGCTCTGGCTGGCGCTGCGGGCCGCCAGGGCCTGTCCCATGCGCTGCACCTGCGACACCACTTTGTCGAATTCGAGCGTCACCCGTGGCCTCCTGTGCTCCAGAAGTGCCGGTCAGACGAAGGTCAGTGTAGCACTAATGTTCGGGGGCGTCAAGCGGACGACTGCGCTATACTCCGGCCACGGTTCGCTCGCCCCGGCAAGGAGTGGCAATGGCCGACAAGACCCTTGAACTGACGCCCGCAGAGATGGTACACGGGGGACAGACGCTGGCCAGGCACGGCGGGCGCGTCATCTTCACGCCCTATACCATCCCCGGCGAGCGCATTCTGGCGCGGATTCACGATGATCGCGGGCGGTTCGCCTTCGCCTCGTGTGAACGGGTGCTGACGCCTTCGCCGCAGCGGGTGGCCCCGCGCTGTCCGCACTTCGGGCCGGGGAAGTGTGGGGGATGCCATTTTCAGCATATTGATTACGCCGCGCAGCCGGGCTACAAGCGCGACGTGGTGATCGATCAACTGCGGCGGATTGGCGGCATCGCCGATCCGCCAGTGCGACCGACCGTTCCCAGCCCGGAGCCGTGGGAGTACCGCTATCATGCGACGTTTCACGTGGACGGAGCGGGCAACCTGTGCTTCGTGGGCACGGACAACCAAACGCTGGTGCCGATCGAGGAGTGTCATATCCTGCGCCCGGAACTGCGCGCGCTGCTGGACGAACTGAATTTCGACGAGATGGCCGGGCTGACCCGCGTGCGTGTACAGGCAGGGTCAGAGGGAGACCTGATGCTGGTGCTCAGCACCCAGGATGATCAGGCCCCGGAACTCGAAGTGACCATGCCTGTGTCGGTCAACCTGTTGCTGAGCGACAACGAGCCGGTCAACCTGGTGGGATCGAGCTATGTCACCTATCGGGTGGCGGGACGCACGTTCCGCGTGACGGCGGGAGGCTTCTTCCAGGTCAACCTGCTGCAGGCCGAGACGCTCGTCCGGCTGGTGCTGGAGACGCTCGATCTGCGCGGGGACGAGACGGTGCTCGATCTCTACGCCGGAGTGGGGTTGTTCACCGCGTTTCTGGCAGAGCGGGCGTCGCTGGTCACCTCGGTGGAGAGTTATCCGCCCGCCGTGACCGACGCCGACGTGAACCTGGCCGATCTGGACAACATAGACCTGATCGAAGGGGCGGTCGAAGACGTTCTGCCGGAACTGGAAGGTCCCTACGAGGCCGCCGTGCTCGACCCGCCGCGCACCGGCGTGGCAGCGGAGGCGCTCGACGCGCTGGTGGCGTTGGGGCCACGCACTCTGGTCTATGTGAGTTGCGAACCGGCGACGCTGGCCCGCGATGCCAGGCGACTGGCTGCACACGGCTATCGCCTGCAGGCGGTGACGCCGGTAGATATGTTCCCGCAGACGTATCACATCGAGTGCGTGGCGCACTTTGTGCGCTGAGCGGCGCGTCAGTTGCCTTTGGGACCGCGCAGGTTGCTCAGTTGTTCGCGGCGGCGACGCAGGTAGGCGCGCGCTTTGAGGATCCAGGTGGTGGGCGAGAGCAACATCAGCCGCCGCCACCAGCGAACCAGCGGGCGGCGCACGCCGGCATAGGCGTAGGCCCCCTGACGACGGCCCCAGGTGATCGAGTACGCCGGGCGCGATGGGACAGCCGTCCACTCGATGACCGTAGCCGCCCAGGTCAGCCCACCGCCGAAGCCCACCATGGCGACGATGTCTCCGGCGTGCAGCCTGTCCTGCTCCACGGCTTCGGCCAGGGCGATCGGGATAGACGCGGCGGAGGTGTTGCCGTAGCGGGCGATATTGCTGTAGACGCGATCTTCGGGGATTTTGAGCGCCTTGGCCGCGTGTTCGATGATGCGCTGATTGGCCTGATGCGGGATCACCAGGGTCAGGTCGTCGGGGGTCAGCCCGACCTGGGCGAGGGCATCGCGGATGCTGTCGCCGATCACGTGCGTGGCAAAGCGGAACACACCCCGCCCGTCCATGTAAATGCGGTGCAATTCGTGCGTGCCATCTTGCAGATACGTGTCACGGCTGTTGATGGTCGGCAGGGTGAGCATGTCCCAGCCGGAGCCGTCGGAGCGCAGCACCGTGCTGAGCACGCCGCCCGGCGTGTCGCTGCCGCGCAAGACGACCGCGCCTGCGCCATCGCCGAAGAGAATGCAGGTGTTGCGGTCGGCCCAGTCCACGACGCGGCTGAGCGTTTCGGCTCCAATGACGATGGCGGTGTTGATCGCGCCGGTTTGTATCTTGCTGGCGGCCATGTCCAGCGCGTAGACGAAGCCCGAACAGGCTGCGCTGAGGTCGAAGGCTCCGGCGTTGGTCGCGCCCAGGTAATCCTGCACCAGGCTGGCCGTGCTGGGGAAGATGTGTTCCGGCGTGGCGGTGGCGACGATGATCAGGTCAATGTCGCTGGGTAGCACGTCGGCCACGTCGAGCGCTTTTTGCGCGGCGCGGGTGGCCAGGCTGGTGGTTGTCTCGCGCGGCGCGGCGATGCGCCGTTCCTTGATGCCTGTGCGCGAGGTAATCCATTCGTCGCTGGTGTCCACGATCGCTTCGAGATCGCTGTTGGTGAGCACCTGCGAGGGCACTTCCATGCCCCAGCCGACGATATGAGCATAGCGCAGGGTATGAGATCGGCGGGCAGGGGCAGCACGACCGCGCAGCAGCCGCCCTGAGCGTGGGATATTGTCAATCATGGGTAGACCTTGCCGGTATGGGGAGCCATAGGCTGGCTCCCCCTGATCAGTCTTCGTACTTGCTGAACACGAGCACGGCGTTATGACCGCCGAACCCGAACGAGTTGCTCATCACATGTTGAATAGGTGCGGGTCGACCCACATTCGGCGTATAGTCCAGGTCGCATTCCGGATCGGGCACGTGCAGGTTGATGGTGGGCGGGATGAATTGCTCGGTGATCGCCTTGATGCTGAAGACGGCTTCCACGCTACCCGCTGCGCCCATCAGATGCCCGGTGACCGATTTCGTCGAGCTGATCGGCACCTTGTAGGCGTACTCACCGAAGACGGCTTTGATGGCGCGCGTCTCGCTGACATCGTTGAGGGGTGTGCTGGTGCCGTGCGCGTTGATGTAGCTGATGTCCTGCGGCGTCAGGCCCGCGTTGCGGATGGCGCGGCGCATGGCTTCCTGAGCGCCCTCGCCATTTTCCATCGGCGCGGTGACATGATAGGCGTCGCAGGTGGAAGCGTAGCCGGTCAACTCGCAGTAGATGCGCGCGCCGCGCGCTTTGGCGTGTTCCAGTTCTTCCAGCATCAGCGCCGCCGCGCCCTCGCCGACCACAAACCCGTCGCGGTCGGCGGCGAAGGGCCGTGACGCGCCCTGCGGATCGTCGTTGCGGCGCGAGATAGCGCCCATGTTCGAGAGGCTGGCGATGGTCAGGCTGAGCAGGGCTGCTTCGGAGCTGCCTGCCAGCATGGCTACCGCTGCGCCCCGCCGGATCATCTCGAAGGCTTCGCCGATGCTGTTGTTGCCGGTGGCGCAGGCGGTGGAAATGGACATATTCGGGCCACGCAGGCCAAAGTCAATGGCGATCTTGCCCGCGGGACTGTCGGGCAACATCATGGGCAGAAGCAGCGGGCTGACGGTCTCGTGACCTTCTTCCAGGAATTTCTTGATGCCGTCGAAGAGGGTCTCGAAGCCACCGATGCCCGTGCCAATGACGACGCCGATGTCCCAGGGATTTTCTTTGGAGATGTCCAGGCAGGAGTCTTCCAGGGCCTGTTTGCACACGTAGTGCGCGACCTGCGTCACCGGATCGGTACGGCGCAGATCGCGTTTGCTGAGGTGCTGCGCGGGATCGTAGTTCTTGATCGGCGCGCCAAAGGTCACCTTCAGCCCCAGTTCCTCGAATTCCGGGATATGCTGTGCACCAGAGACGCCATTGGCGGCGTTCTGCCAGGCTTCGTCTGGCGAGTTACCTACCGGGCAGAGAATCCCCAGGCCGGTGACGACCACCCGTTTGAAGTTCACAGGTATTTCCTCCGCTGTCAGGCTGGCGCTGCCCCGACCACTACAGCGCCCCAGATTATCCGACCCCGCGCTTGGATACAGGCGCGGTAGGATGTCAATTATACCGCAGATGGAGCGGCACGGTGCGTTTGCATGGACTATAACCCCCCGAACGGGCGATGGTTGCAGGCAAGGGCGATCGGCACTTCTTGGCAGGCGGCTGGCGGTGTATATAATGGCGCGGCGGAGGCAACGCGATGATTCTGGTCACTGGAGCGACAGGCCTGGTAGGACGTCACCTGGTGCCCCGGCTGTGCCAGGCCGGGTACCCGGTGCGCGTTTACGTGCAGCCGCGCCGTGGACGCGCGCCCGCTCAGCCGCACTGGCCAGAGGGCGTGGAAACTGTCGCCGGGCAACTCGACGACGCGCAGGCGCTCTACCGGGCCATGCAGGGTGTGCACACCGTGTTTCACCTGGTGAGCGCGCAGTGGTGGGGAACGCGCCGCGATCTGGAGCGGGTGGATATTGAGGGCACGCATCAGGTCATCGCGGCGGCGCGCGCGGCGCGCATCGGGCGGCTGTTCTACCTCAGTCAGCTAGGGGCGGAGCCAGCGTCGGCCTACGATCTGCTGCGCGTCAAGGGACAGGTGGAAGCGCTGGTGCGCAATAGCGGCCTGGCCTATACCATTGTGCGCTCCGGCATCGTCTTTGGCCCGGAAGACCGTTTCGTGAACGGGATCGCCATGCTGTTGCGGTCGAATCCCGTCTTCTTTTTGCAGCCGGGCAAGGGCGAAAGCCTGCTGCATCCGCTCTACGTCGAAGACCTGGCCGCGGCGTTGGTCAACAGCCTGGAACGCATTGACCTGGTGGACACGACCATCGAGGTCGGCGGAGCGGAGTATCTGACCTATCACGAGATGGTGCGCACGGTGATGCGCGTGACACGGGCGCAGCGGATCATCGTGCCAGTGCCACCCTACCTGTTACGCTCGCTCAATCGCTGGGTCAAGCGGGTGGTGCGCCGCTGGCCCATGACCTCGCAATGGCTGGACATCCTGGCCAGCAATCGCACGGCCAAGCTGGGCAATCTCTACGATTACTGCGGGGTACGTCCGGTGCGCTTCGAGGATACATTGCTGACGTACATGCCGCAGCGCCACTACTTCCGCGAACTGCTGCGCTTCATGTGGCAGCGACCGTATTAGAAGGCTGGCTCGTTTCAGTTTACCTCACCCCCGGCCCCGCTTCGCTCGGCTCGCCCCCTCTTCACACGTGGAGAGGGGCAATGAGGCGCGTCAGCGCCGAGCGGGGGTGAGGTAAAGTTAAGTGTTCGAGATGCGCTCAATGGCTGTCCGCCCCTGTGCCTCATTCGGGGGGCAGGTCGGGGTTGACAGGCACAAAGTAGAGGATGGGCAGTGGATCGCCCAGGGCGAAGTACGTATTCCACAGCGTCTGATAGGTGCCGTCGCGGGCCATGTCCTGCAACGTCGAGTCGATCAGGTTGCGGAAATCGGCATCGCCATAGGGCGCGGCGAAGGTGATGGGCCGATCGTCGCCGTATTCGGTGGGCAGAATCCTGACTCCTGCCCCGTCGCCCGCCTGGCGCAGCAGCCCATTCAGGCGCAGACTGTCGCCGAAGATGGCGTCTACGTTGCGCGCGACCAGCAGGGTATTGATGGCGTCGGCTTCGCGCTGAATGGCGAAGGGATCGTTGAGATTCTGGCTGACGCCGAACATCTCCGCGTACTTGCGAATGAGATCGGCATCGCCCGGCTCCTCGGCGAAGTAACCCACCCACCAGCCGGTGCCCAGCATATCGGCAAAGCCGGTGTTGATTTGCGAACCCTGGGGCACCATCAGCCGGTCCCCGTGCGTCAGGTAAGGCAGGGAGTATTCCAGCCGCAGGGTGGCGTCCCAGGCCGGGCTAACGCCCACGGCCAGATCGGCCTGCCCGCCAGCGACCAGCGTCGCTGCGCTTTGGGGCGGATCGGGCAGATATTCGACGGTAGCGCCCCAGCGCCGCGCCATTTCCTCGACCAGCGCCCGGTTGAGATCGTTCATGATGGCCCAGTAGGCGGAGGTCTCCTGGCCGGCGGGGACAATCCCAGCCACGCGCACCGGTTGCCCCTGAGCAATGCGTTGTTGCACGGAGACTTCGGGGATGGGCACGTCGGCGGGGAAGTCGGCCAGAGCGCGTTCGTCTTCATAGAGACGCTCATAGACAGGCACCAGGACGTCGAAGTTGACCGGGTCTTCGGCGAACCAGGCGCTGAAGATCTCGTCCAGCCGACCGCTGGCTTTCAGGCGTTGCAGCGAACGGTTGAGCACGTCACGCAGGTTCACGTCGTGACGGCGCACGATCATCGCATGGTATTCTTCCAGCACGGGTTCGTCAATCAGGCGCATCCCCTGGCGACCAGCGCGGCGCAGACTGTCGAGCGTGCCGACCATGCCCTGCACTTCGCCAGCGGCCAGCGCGTCGAGCGCGGCGCTCTCGCTGAAGTACGGGCGCACGTCAAAGCTCACGCCGTGCTGTTCGCTCCACAGACGCAGGGCGTGTTCGCTGCGGCTGCCCAGAGTCACGCCGACGGGTTGCCCGGCCAGGTCTTGCAGAGTCAGGTAGGGCGCTTCGGTCAGCACGACCATGCGCTCGGCGTTGAGATAGTAGGGGTGCGTGAAGTCAAACCAGGTCTCGCCGTCACGGGTGTGGAACTGCTGCCCGGCCAGCACATCTACCAGCCCACTGAGCAGGGTTTCGCGGGCGTTGTGACGGGTCACCTGCACAAATTCGAGCCTGATATTCAGTTCGATGGCGATGGCATTGAGCACATCTATTTCGTAGCCGACGACCTGTCCCTGCTCGTTGAGCCAGGCGAAGGGATAAGCGTTGAAATACGTCCCGACGCGCAGCACGCCGTCGCGCTGTACGCTGGCCAGCCCTGACTCCGAGGAAAGCGACAGCGGGGCTGGCGTGACGGTGGGCAACGGCGTGGGCGGCACCAGCGTGGGCGCGGGCGAAGTCGGCGTCGGTGAGGGGAACGGCGTAGCCGTCGGCGGGACGGGAGTATCCGTGGGCGGCGGCGTAGGGGAGCCTTCCTGTGCCCCTGCCAGTTGATGGGTCAGCAGCAGGCCCAGCGCGAATCCCAGCACAGCCATCAGCGTCCAAAGCCGGATCGTTCGTTGTAAAGCAAGTGTCTGGGGCAACATGGCTATCCTCTGTACAGTCCGTGGGCGGTGATGTAGTCCAGGACGCGGTCGGGCACCAGGTAACGGATGCTGCGCCCCGCGGAGACGAGATCGGCGATGGCCGAGGACGCGAGATCAACGGGAGGCGCAGGAATCCAGTGCAGCCGGTCGCGCAGGCCCGGCAGCACCGCTTCCAGGGCGTCCAGGTCTGGTTCGATGTGCGGGCGGTGCATCACGCCGAGCCGGGCCAGGGTGAGCAATTCGGCGGGGCGCGACCAGGTGGGCAGGTCGCGCAGGGAGTCGCTGCCCAGGAGCAGGTACAACTCCGCGCCGGGATGTTGTTCCCTTAGCAGGCGCAACATGTCTACGGTGTAGTGCGGGCCGGGGCGGTCCATATCCAGTCGCGACAGGGCAAAGCGCGGGTTGTCGGCAATGGCCAGGGCGGTCATGGCCAGGCGATGTTCGGCGGAGGCGCGGACGGCGGCGGAGCGCTTATGCGGTGGGTCGGCGGCGGGGACGAACAGGACCCGGCTCAGCGCCAGGCAATCGGCGGCAGTCTCCGCCAGGATCAGGTGGCCCAGGTGGGGTGGGTCGAATGTGCCGCCGAAGACTCCCAGGCGCTCGGCGGATGCGCGCGCAGGGTCGGGCATCATCCCTCGCTATTGCTCGACTTTGAAAGGCAACTCGAAGGTGTAGGCATCCGCGCACTCGTAGCGGAATTCGTAGCGGTAGTCAGGGCGCAGCAGGCGGCGCGGGTACTCGGCGTAGCCGTGCAGATGCTCTCCCGGCTCATTGACCGACAGGGTGACCGCCGACGGCATGTACTCGTAGCTCTCGGCCTCGCCGATGGAGAGCAGACCGCTCTGCGTCTCGTGCAGGCAGCTCTGGTTGGGCGCGAAGGTGACAGGCGGCGCGGTGGAATCCGGGGCGCGGGCTACGTCGAAGAAGATGCGGACGGTCTGCCCGTCCAGTTCCACATATTCCAGGGTGACCCAGACGGCTTCGGTCTTGAGGCGCTCGTTGATGGGCAGCAGAGTGACCGTGTCCGACGTGCGCAGCCCTGGCTCGACCATCAGGATCAGGTCTTTGCCATACTGGATGAGGTCGGTTGTGTGGTAGGCCAGCGAGCGATATTCCAGCCGGAACAGCGTGCCGTGCAGGTCGAAGAACAGATCGCGCCCGTTGATGCGAACGGTGAGCGTATTGGAGACCCCGTAGTACGACGTGGGGTTGAAGGCATCGTCCGGCTCGCCCGTGCCCAGCAATTCCGGCATCTTCACGTCGGAGGGGACGCGAAAGGAGATGTTTCCCTGGGCGTCAATGCGCACGCTGAGAAGCTCCGTCTCCTCTTCTTCCTCCAGGACCAGGCCGCGTGGCGACGAGTCGTTGCAAGCGGGCAGCAGCAGAGTCAGCAGCAATGCGACGCCTAGCGCAACGCAAGCACGACCGATCATGACTCCCTCCTGCGAGCAGGGGCAGCGCCGGAACCCATAGCCCGCTGCCGGGCTATTCGCCCCATTCCAGTTCCATATCTCCGATGTAGACGGTGTCGCCGGGTTTGATACCTGCCTGTTCGAGCGCCGCGGTGATGCCCATCGTCTCCAGGATGCGCTGGAAGCGGGCGACGGCCTGATCGTAATCCCAGTAGGTCATGGCGACGGCGCGTTCGATGCGCTTGCCCGATACGCGAAATTCGCCTTCGCCCAGCACAGTGACGGTGAAAGCGAGGGGGTCGTCTTCGAGCTGAAAGACGGGACGTTCGGCCACCGCGGGCGGTTCAGGAGGCAGGCTGTCCAGTATCTGGGCAGCGCGGTAGACCACGGCGCGCACGTTCTGACCGGTGGCGGCGGAGATGGCCAGGGCTTCGTAGCCCAGGCGGGTCAATTCGTCGCGCACTCTGGGCCAGATGGCCTGCGCTTCGGGCAGGTCGAGCTTATTGAGCACCACGATCTGCGGCTTGGTGCTCAGTGCGTCGTCGAACAGCGATAGTTCAGTGTTGATCTGATGAAAGTCTGCAATGGGATCGGAGGAAGCGCCATCGAGCAGGTGCACCAGGACGCGCGTGCGCTGAATATGGCGCAGGAAGTCGTGGCCCAGACCCGCGCCGCTGTGCGCTCCCTCGATCAGGCCGGGGATGTCGGCGAAGACCAGGTCGCGGTCGTCAAGCACCACCACGCCCAGGTTGGGCTGCAACGTGGTGAAAGGATAGTCGGCGATCTTGGGTTTGGCGTTGCTGATAACCGATAGCAGGGTGGACTTGCCCGCATTGGGCACGCCCACAATGCCCACATCGGCGATCAGTTTGAGTTCCAGGTGCAGGGTGCGCTCTTCGCCCGGTTCGCCCTTTTCGGCGATGCGCGGGGCCTGGTTGGTGCTGGTGGCGAAGCGAGCGTTGCCGCGCCCGCCACGCCCGCCGCGCGCGACCAGGACGCGCTGTCCTGGCTGAGTGAGATCGGCCAGCACCTCACCGGTGTTCGCATCGCGCACGATGGTGCCGGGCGGCACCTCGATGAAGAGATCCGCCCCGTTACGGCCCGTCTTGTTGTAGGGGCCGCCGGGCGCTCCGTTTTCGGCGCGGAAGCGCGTCTGATGAGAGAAGGCAGCGAGCGTGTTGAGGGTGGGCTTGACGACCAGGTACACGTCGCCCCCCTTGCCGCCGTCCCCACCACTGGGGCCACCGCGCGGCACGAATTTCTCGCGCCGAAAATGAACGATGCCGGCTCCGCCGTCACCGCTGCGCACGTGAATGGTCGCTTCGTCGAAGGTCATAGCAGCCGGAGTCTAGCGCGCGGAGCAAGAGGCGTCAACCGGCGAATGGCGGGCGGGTGCATGCAAAGATTGTCAGCGACTT
>AMZC01003766.1_pt1 | contig 14272 bp, 12 predicted proteins | sample 948551 | NCBI WGS metagenome assembly AMZC01 (sample SAMN01120625, study PRJNA171369) | bioreactor sludge metagenome | biome: sludge; isolation source: anaerobic thermophilic cellulolytic sludge from lab reactor | place: China: Hong Kong, Shek Wu Hui wastewater treatment plant | collected... | reverse complement strand
TGATTCTGCATGTCATTGATACTTCCTGGGCCGCCTTCTTTCCGGAAGAATACGAGCAGGTCATTCGCCAATACCAGAGTCCCCTGTTCACCATCGGGGAATTTGCCCTGGTTGCCTGCGTGGTCTATCACGCTTTCAATGGGCTGCGCATCATCGCGCTGGACTATAAGCCACAATGGTGGGCCTACCAGCAACGGGCGGCTACGCTGGTGTTCGCCGCCACGATCGTGGTGCTGATCCCTACCTTTGCGCTGATGGTGGGGCACGTGCTCGATTTCTACGGCGACGAAGGGCGCGACATCGCCGGCCTGGAGGAGATTGTCCGCACGCAGGCGCAGTTCGCGCTGGGGTTCGCGGTCGTGCTGGTGGGGGCGCTGGCGCTGTCGGCGCTCTATGGGCTGATTGGGCGCAGTCGGGGCACCTTCGACCTGCCCGGACGGTTCGAAGTATCGCTGTGGACGTTCATGCGCCTTTCGGGGGTGCTCATTCTGCCGCTGGTCTTTGGGCATCTGGCCATGATGCACGTGCTGCAGGGCGTGTTCGACATCACCGGCAGCGGGATCGAGATCGTGGGCACCAGCGCGGTCAACGACAGTGGCAAGGCCATAGAGTTCGTGGGCGAACGCTGGGATATGCTGGTGGCGGGCGTGGCCATCTGGCGGCTCTATGACGGGCTGCTGCTGGCGCTGGTCGTCCTGCACGGCTTCAATGGGCTGCGCTACGTGGTGAACGATTACGCCCATTCGCCACTGGTCAATCGCGCCCTGAACTATGCGATTATCTTCGGCGCGATCGCCCTGATCGTGCTGGGCGTCGCGGCATTGCTGGCGGGGGTGGACGAGACCGCCTACGAGATCGCTACAGAACTGACCTCCTGGATCGCGCGCCCCCTGGTGTGGTGATGGCTTATTGAAGGTGCGAGGTTGACGATGCAGACACATCAATACGAGGCAGTGATCGTGGGGGCGGGCGGCGCGGGCCTGATGGCCGCGCTGTACGCCTCGCGCCGGGTCAAGACCGCCGTGATCAGCAAGCTATACCCGACGCGCTCGCATACTGGCACGGCGCAGGGCGGGATCGGCGCGGCGCTGGGCAACCTGGACGAGGATCGCCCGGAGTGGCACGCCTTCGACACCGTCAAGGGCGGGGACTACCTGAGCGATCAGAATGCGGCGCTGGTGCTGGCCCAGGAAGCGGTGAGCGCCGTCATCGAGCTTGAGCACCTGGGGTTGCCCTTCGACCGCACGCCGGATGGACGCATTGCACAGCGACGTTTTGGCGGCCATACCAGCAACTTCGGCGGGCAGCCGGTGCGCCGCGCCTGTCATGCGGCGGATCGCACTGGTCATATGATCCTGCAGACGCTGTATCAGCAGTGTATCAAGAACAATGTGACCTTCTTCGACGAGTATCACGTCGTGGACCTGATCCGCACTGGCGACCGGGTTGCAGGCGTGGTCGCTGTCAACATTGACGATGGTGAGTTACACGTTTTCCACAGCAAGGCGGTGCTGTTCGCCACTGGCGGCTGGGGGCGCGTGTGGGAGATCACCAGCAATGCCCATTCGCTGACGGGCGATGGCAACGCCATCACCTTCCGGCGGGGGGTGCCCATGCAGGACATGGAGTTCTATCAGTTCCACCCCACGGGCATTTACAAGATGGGCATCCTGATCACCGAGGGCGTGCGCGGCGAAGGCGGTGTGCTGCTCAATGACCGGGGCGAACGCTTCATGGAGCGCTACGCGCCGCGCATCAAAGACCTGGCCAGCCGCGACGTGGTCTCGCGGGCGATCTACCTGGAGATCGAAGCCGGGCGCGGCATCAAGGGCAAGAACTATGTGCACCTCGACGTGACGCCGGAAACGGTCAACCGTTACCTGGCCGAGGCGGGCGAAGAACGACGCATTGACCGCGCCTATGTCGAATCCAAGCTGCCCGATATTCTGGACTTTTGCCGCACCTACCTGGGCATTGATCCCGTCAAGGAACCGATTCCCATTCAGCCGACGGCGCACTATGGTATGGGCGGCATTCCGACCGACCTCGACGGGCGTGTGGTAATAGATGCGCAGGGCACGCCGTTGCCGGGCCTGTACGCGGCGGGCGAGGCCGCCTGCGTGAGCGTGCACGGGGCCAATCGCCTGGGCACCAACAGCCTCACCGACCTGATCGTCTTCGGGCGGCGCGCGGGCAGGCACATGGCCGACTACTGCGCGGGCACCGACTTTGCCCCGCTACCTGCCGATCCGGCAGGAGAAGTGGCCGCCGAACTGGAACGGCTGCGCCGGTCGGACGGGAGGGTGAAGCCCTACCAACTGCGCGTCGAAATGCAGCAAGTGATGATGAAGCACGTTGGCGTCTTTCGCACGGCGGAGGGGATTCAGCAGGCGGTCGAAACTATCCGTCGCCTGAAAGATCAGTACCGGCATCATCTGGGGATTGACGATCGCGGCAAGCGCTTCAATACGGACCTGTTCGAGGCATGGGAACTGGGGTGTTTGCTGGACATCGCCGAGGTGACGGCGCTGAGCGCCCTGGCGCGTACCGAAAGCCGCGGCGCGCACTCGCGCGAGGACTTCCCGCAGCGCGATGACGAGCACTGGCTGGTGCATACGCTGGCCTTCCGCCAGGAAGATGGCTCGGTGCGGCTGACGCACGACAAGCCGGTTGATCTGTCGCTGGCGGAGAAAGACGAACGTTTCAAGCCCAAAGAGCGTGTCTATTAGAACTGGCGAGGGAAGAGGGCTGTCATGCAGGTTACATTGCGAATCCGGCGTTTCAACCCGGAAAAGGACTCCAAGCCCTACTGGGCCGAATATACTCTGCGCGATGTCGAAGCGACCGATCGCGTTCTGGATTTGTTGCACCGCGTCAAATGGGAACAGGACGGCACGCTGGCCTTCCGGCGCTCCTGTGCGCATGGCATCTGTGGGTCGGATGGAATGCGCATCAACGGGGTCAATCGGCTGGCGTGCAAGGTGCTGGTCAAGACGCTGGGCGAAGGTGACCCCATCAAAGTTCAGGTTGAGCCAATCCTGGGCCTGCCAGTGATCAAAGACCTGGTGGTGGATATGGAACCATTCTTCGAGCATTACCGCCAGGTGATGCCCTATTTCGTCAACGATCAACCGCTGCCCGCCGATGGGCGCGAGCGTCTGCAAAGCCCGGAAGATCGCGAGCGCTTCGACGACACGACCAAGTGTATCCTGTGCGCGTGCTGCACCACCTCGTGCCCCAGCTTCTGGGCCAATGGCAGATATGTGGGGCCGGCGGCCATCGTGCAGGCGCATCGCTTCATTTTCGACAGCCGCGATCAGGCTGCTGCCGAACGCCTGAAGATACTGGCCGAGCCGGACGGCGTGTGGCGGTGCCGGACGATCTACAACTGTACCACCGCCTGCCCGCGCGAGATCGAAGTGACGCGAGCCATCGGCGAGGTCAAACTGGCCATCCGGCGCGGCGCGCCCTGATTGATGGCGGCGCGGGCCATCTGGCAACAAGAGCCAATGTTCCGTAGAATTGTCGCGCAGGTGCAGGCGCGGCGCTGAGTGAGAGAGGATCATCACCGGCACGTCGCAGGCGATCGCCGGTGATGTGCTTTAGGAGACTGAAAGCCATATGCGCATCCTTTTGGAGGGTAACATCGCCGCAGGCAAGACCACCCTGGGCACAGCGCTGGCGGCAAGCGGCCATTTCGTCTTTGTGCCGGAACCGGTCGAGCGCTGGCAGAGCGGCTTCGCTGCCAACCTGCTGGAGCGTTTCTATGCCGATACCCCGCGTTGGGCGTTCACGCTGCAAATCTGCGCCTTCGTGACGCGCACGCAGGCCGTTCAGGGCGCGCCCGACGACGGACGCGATGTGGTCTTCGAACGCTCCATCTACTGTGACCGGCATGTTTTCGCCAGGAGCCTGTTCGAGCAGGGGCTGATGGACAGCACCGAGTGGGCGCTGTATCAGCACTTCTGGGAACAGTTCCGGGCCGCCGCGCCGCAGCCCGACGCGATCATCTACCTGCGCACTCCGGCGGACGAGTGCTATCGCCGCCTGCAGGTGCGCGGGCGTGCCGAAGAACGGGGCATCTCGCTGGATTACCTGCTGCACCTGGAGCGCTGTCACGATGCCTGGTTGCGCGATCCGGCGGTGGCGGAGTGCCCGGTACTGGAATTGGACGGACGCCGCAGTTGGTCGGCGGAAGAAGTGCGAGGAGCGCTGGCGCAGGCGCTGGCGTGATGCCTGGCATGGCGAAGGGGGGCGGGGCAGCCGCAGGAATGGTTGCCGGACTTTACGCTCGTGGCGCGCGCTGTCATGGTGTGGTGGAGTGCTGTCATGACCTATCGCTCGGCAGGCCCTTCGCCCGTGCTGGTGGTAATTACCGGAGCGTTGCTGGTACTTGGGTGTTATTTCACCTGGAGGGGCATTCTGTCCTACCTCGAAGACCGGGGAGACATCACCGCGCCGGTGACGCAGGAGGCAGCCGCTTCGGCCACGGCGCGGGCGGTGACGGCACTGCCGTTGCCGACTCTGTACGTCCCGGCGACGTTCACTCCGCTGCCACCCTGTCAATGGTTTCGCGTGCGGGCGGAGCGCGCGGTCTATCGCGAGTGCCCCAGCACCGACAACAGACAATGTCCCATCCGCGAGGTGGTGACCTATGGCACGGAACTGTGCACCTATGGCCGTTCGCCGGAGAACCCGGAGTGGTACGTGATCGATCTCAATCCGCAGGGGGCATTTCGCGACACGGTCTTCATGCACGAAAGCGTGCTGGAGGCGGTAAACCCGACGCCAACGCCGTCGCTCACTTTCACGCCCCTGCCGACAGTCACGCCACTGCCCAGCAATACGCCCGGTCCTGCGCCCTCGCCGACGCTCACGGAGACGGTGCCGCCCGTCACGGCTGCGACGGCAACGCCAGGCGTGGCAGGAGAGTCTTCACCGACACCGTGGCAGATCACTTTCTAGGGGCTGTTATAAACTTTCGCGCAGTATCTTTCTCTGACCCTTGTCCTTGGGAGCAAGCGTAGGGGTGGGTTTCGAAACCCGCTTTTACAAACCTGCGTAACAGGGAGTCGGGAGTTGACAGCCAGGAAGGGTGTAAAGCGCTATAGAATGCGCTGTAGAGAGCGACTTTACGATATACTGGAGTTGGGGACAGCCGCGGACAGCGAGACGACCATGACCAATGCAGAGTGGCCAGCAGTTGAGGCCCCGGAGCATGTGCTGGCGATCGTCAATCCGGCATCGGGGGCGAAGCGCGGGCAGATCGTGATCGAGCGGTTGCGCGCGACCAGAGAACCGCGCGTGACCCTGCACGTTACCACGCCCGATTTTGACTTCGCCCGCGCCATTGCCGAGGGCGTGTCCGCTGGCGCAGATCGCATTCTGGTCGCCGGGGGAGACGGCACGCTGATGGAGGGCGTGTCTGGCGCGCTGCGCGCCCTGGGCGAGGCCATGGTGCCTTTCTCCTGGGTGCCGGTCGGCACGGGCAACGTGGTCTCCGGCTTTCTGGGATTGCCACATCGCCTGGAACCGGCGCTCAAACTGGCGCTCGGCCCCGGTCTGATTCGCCGGATCGATCTGGCCCGTGTGGGCGACCGCTGTTCGGTGTTGCGCGTCTCGACAGGGTTTGAGGCAGAAGCGGCTTTCAACACCACCCGCGCGGACAAAGATCGGCTGGGCGTGCTGGCCTATGGTATCACCGGCCTGAAGTCTCTGCGCCAGACGAAGCCGGTCGAATACCTGGTTTCGCTGGACGGGCAACCGCCGATCCATGTGGACGGTATTCTGGCGTTTGTCACGGCGACGGGGGCGCTGACCTGGATCAACGGGCTATCGCTGATCAATGACGCGATTCAGCCGGACGACGGGCTGCTCTATGCGGGCGTGCTGCGCCCGCTCAACCCGGCGCGAGTGCTCAGCGGGGTGGCCAATCTGGTGGTGGGGAGTGGGCTACCGCCGGAGTCCATCATCTATTTTTCGGCACGAAAACGCATTGTGATTGACGCCAAAACCCCTCAACCGACGCAGATTGACGGCGATCCGCTGGGCACGACGCCCATCATCGCCGATCTACTGCCGCGCGCGTTGCCCATCGTCGTGCCGCGCGAGCGCCCGCGACCCTGGTCGTCGTTTGAGTGGCTCTCTCCGGAATGGCTGTCGCAGCATCACGAAGACGACGACTGACTCCGTCGTCAGGGTTTGCGGGGCAGGGTGAAGCCGAAGGTGCTGCCCTGGCCCGGCGTGCTGTGGACGAAAACCTTACCCCCGTGTTTATCCACTACCGCGCGCACAATGGTCAACCCGATGCCGGTGCCTTCGATACGCTCGGTTTCCTTGCTGCGCACCCGGTAGCCTGGCTCGAAGATGCGTTCCAGTTCCTCGGCAGGGATGCCGATCCCCTGGTCGGACACCTGGAAGGTGATGCGGTCACCCTCATCCTGGAGTGAGATGCGCACAACACCGCCATTGGGGGAGTATTTGACGGCGTTGTTGATCAGGTTGCTGATGGCTCCCTGGATGCGCGTGGCATCTACCAGCGCCGGGCACCCGTTTTCGGGCAACTCGGTTTCCAGGGTGATGCCGTTCATTTGCGCCAGGTCGCTTGCCTCGCGCACCAGCCGTTGCACAATCGGCACCAGGTCGGTCTGCTGCCAGAGCAGTTGTCCGCTCACTTCCATCCAGAAAGTGTCAATGACTTCGTTGATGGTGCTGGACATGGTCAGCAGCTTACGCCGGGCACGGTCCAGCCAGGCGAGCTGATCCTGATTGAGCGAGCCAGTCTCCTGCACCATATCGGCCAGGCTCTTGGCTACTGCCGCGGGCCGCTTGAGATCGTGTACCAGTTGTTCTACCAGTTCTACCTGGGACAGCGCCGCCGTCGAGGTGTCGAGCGAGACGACGATCTGCAGGGGAATCTCCGTATCCGCACGTAGCTTGAGGGTCGCACTCTGCACACCAGGGCCGTTGGGGGTTGTATCCAGATGTTCAGCGATGGGGCGCAGGGTTTCGTAGTCGGACAGCGACCGCCCCACCGCGGTCAGCGGGGGCAACCCCAGCGCTTTCTCCGCCGCCGGATTGAGCAGGCGGATGCGCTTGTCCGGGTCTATGACGATGGTAGCCACCGGCGATTGGCTACAGAGCGTTTCCAGGGTCTCATGGGTAAGCGTGTGCGTGATCATCAAATCCCCCCCGCATCAACAGTCCTGGCAAGTCGCGCAGGGCATAGGCCACACGGGTGCCATGCCATGTCAGCAGACTGCCGTCGAGCCGATAAATGCGCCCATGATGGGCTGCCGGTATGTCCAGCCCGCTGAACTCGGCTATGTCGGCGTCGCAGAAGGGATAGGGTTCATCAGGCAATAAGACAATTTCTGGCTGTGCCGCCACCACCTCGTCGAGAGTGACGGTGGGGTAGCGGAGAGCGCTCCCGGCAAATACATTATACCCCCCACACACGCGCAGCACATCATGAGCGTAGGTGCTGGCGTTGAAGGTCATCCAGGGATCGCGCCAGATAGGGGCAAAGACCCGTACCGGCTCGCTGGCCTGGGCAGCCAGCCGGGTGATGTCGTAGGCACGCTCGATCTCACGCACACGCGGGGCCATGGCCGCATCGTCGAACACTTCCATGATCTGCCACAGCAGGTTGAGCGCGTCCTGCACAGTACGCGGCCCGGTGACCCACAAAGGAATGCCAGCCGCCTGCAGTGCCTGGGCGTCCTCAAGGCGGTTTTCCTCGTCGTTCATCAGCACCAGGTCGGGTTGCAGGGCAATGATGCGCTCCACGTCGGGCGTCCTGGTACCGCCCACCCTGGGCAGGGCAAGCACGCCGGCTGTCGGGCGCGTGCAGTATTCGGTGACGGCGATCAGGCGATCGCCCAGCCCCAGGTCGAAGAGCGACTCCGTCAGGCTGGGTACCAGCGAAATCACGCGCCTGGGCGGGAAATCCAGCACTGGTGGGGCATAGAGATCGTCTGGTTGCTGTCCGGCGTTGCTCACCGCGGAGTCCATCGTACTACTCCCCCGTTTAGTGCGTCAACTCAATGGCCTGTTCGCGCTCCGGCCCGACACTGATGAGGGTAATCGGCACGTCAACCAGGGCTTCGATGCGGCGCAGGTAGCGCTGAGCGTTGGGCGGCAGTTCGTCGAAGCGCCGGATGGCGGAGATGTCTTCGCGCCAGCCGGGCAGCGTCTCGTAGACCGGCGCGACAGTCTCGTAGTCTGGCGTGAAGAGCGGCAGCGCGGTAAGTGGCTGATCGCCGCGCTGGTAGGCCACAGCGATCTTCACCTCGTCCAGGCCGCTGAGCACGTCGAGCTTGGTAATGACCAGTTCGGTCAGGCCGTTGACGCGAGCGGCATAGCGCAGGGCGACGGCGTCCAGCCAGCCGCAGCGGCGCGGGCGGCCCGTCGTCGTGCCATATTCATGACCGGCTTTGCGCAACTGCTCGCCCGTGTCGTCGAACAGTTCGGTGGGGAAGGGGCCATTGCCGACGCGCGTGCAATAGGCTTTGGCCACGCCCACCACACGGGTGATCTGCTGCGGTCCGATGCCCAGGCCGGTCAACGCGCCGCCGACCGTGGCCGAAGAACTGGTCACGTAAGGATAGTGGCCGTGATCCAGGTCGAGCAGGGTGCCCTGCGCTCCTTCGCAGAGCAGGCGCTGACCCCGGTCGAGCAGGTCGTGCAGCAGGGTGGTCGTATCGGCCAGGTAGGGGGCGAGACGGGCGGCTGCCGCGCCGTATTGCGCCGCCAATCCCTCGGCGTCTACCGGCTCCAGGCCGTACAGGCGAGTCAACAGGGCGTTGGCTCCTTCCAGCGAGGCTCTGACCTGCGCGGCGAACTCGTCTGGATCGCGCATCTGACCGGTGAGCAGGCCGGTGCGGGCGGCTTTGTCCATATAAGCCGGGCCGATGCCGCGGCGCGTCGTGCCGATCGAGCTGCTGCCACGCGCCCGCTCCGAAGCTCCGTCGAGCGCCAGATGACCCGGCGTGATCACATGGGCGCGAACGCTGAGGTGAATCCGCTCCGGCGAAATGTCCACGCCCTGCCCGGCCAGCATGTCCAGTTCTTCGACCAGGCGCAGCGGGTTGATCACCATGCCGCTGCCCAGGACGCAGCGGACGCCAGGGTGCACTACGCCGGATGGCACCAGATGCAGCTTGAATTCGCGCTCGCCCACCTTGACGGTGTGTCCGGCGTTGTCACCGCCGGCGTAACGGGCCATCACGTCGCACTGCCCGGCCAGCCAGTCGGCCACGCGACCTTTGCCTTCGTCGCCCCATTGCGCCCCGATCAAGACTGTTGCAGGCATGTCATGCTCCTTCCGTGTACGCGCTGGCGAATTCTCGCCCCAACGAGACGGTGACGGCAGGATTGCCCCACACTTCCACTTCTCCGCGCGGCCCCAGGGCCAGCGCCGCGCCCTGGCCCAGCCCGATCCCGAAGTGCGCGGGAGTCTGACGGATGAGTTGATGCAGTTCGTCTGCCATGTCGGGCGTATAGCCTGCGATCAGGATAGCCTGTTGCAACCAGGCCACGCCCGGCGTCAGCGAAGTCGCGTCCAGGCGCAGCGCCCCGAACTGCTCGGCGCTCAGCCCGACGGCGTAGATAGTCGCGCCCCGGCTGAAGGCCAGCCGCAGTCCCTCCAAGACAGCGCCGTCCAGCGCGTCGCGCAACGCCCCCTGGTTGGGGCCGTCGCCAATGATGATCACGCCCGCTTCGCCCAGCCGTTCGAGCAATTCCTGATCGCTCTCGCTGAAGATGTCGAGCAGGTAGCCGGTGCGTGCGCCCAGGTCGCGCAGGGAGTCCATGTGCTCGTCTGCGGTTTCCAGGTCGCCCGCGGCCCAGATGTAGACCAGCGGGCCTTGCGAGATCGTCCGGCCCAGCACCGCGGCTTCGATGGTTTGCACGGCGTCCGAGTCCCAGGCTCCGCCGCCGCTGAATACCAGCCAGCCGCGCCCGGCCTGCCAGCGAAAGATGTTGAGATGGGGCATAGCGTTCTCCTCTACGACGTGGGGGGATGCGAGGTATCCGGCAGGACGTAAGACGCGACTGCCTCGGCCAGCAGTTCGACGGCCAGGGGTAGGGCGGCTTCGTCGAAATCGAAACGAGGATGGTGATGCGGGTAGTCGAGGCCGCGCTCAGGGTTGGCCGAACCGACGAAGAAGAACGTGCCGGGCACCGCGTTGAGGAAATAGGACATATCCTCGGCGGCCATGGTTTGCACGCCATCCAGCAACTGTACCTGCGGCGCAACCTGCCGAAAGAGAGGACGCAACCGGGCGTTGACCGCGGCGTCGTTGACGACCGGCAGGGTGAGCTGTTCGACGTGCACCTCGGCCAGACACCCAAAGGCCGCGGCGACTTCCTGGGCGATTTCCCGTGTGCGCTGCCCCAGCAACTCGATCACCTCAGGGCGGAAGGCGCGGATCGTGCCGCGCAACTGAGCCGTCTCCGGAATGACGTTGAAAGAATCGCCCGCCTTGAACTCGGTGATCGAGACGACGGCCACGTCAGTGGGGCGCACGCTGCGGCTGACGACCGTCTGCAGCGCCGTCACGATATGGCTGCCCGCCACGATCGGATCGCGCGTCTCGTGCGGGAGCGCGCCGTGCCCGCCGCGCCCGCGCACCGTGATGCTGATGTCGCCGGCGGCGGCCATCATCGGGCCATCTACCAGGGCGACGAAGCCGACTGGCATTTCGTTCCACAGGTGCAGACCCAGGCACACCTCCGGCACAGGATCGGACAGCGCGCCGTCCTCGATCATCGCCTGCGCCCCACGTCCGATTTCTTCGGCGGGCTGAAAGACGAACTTGACGCGCCCGGTCATCTGAGCGCGACGCTCGCTGAGCAGCTCGGCGACGGCCAGGGCCACCGCCGTGTGCCCGTCGTGCCCGCAGGCATGCATGACGCCTGGTGTCTGCGAAGCGTAGGGGACGGCGTTCTCTTCCTGCACCGGCAAGGCGTCCATATCGGCGCGCACCAGCACGGTTGGCCCGGCGGCTGCGCCTTCCAGCAACCCGATGACGCCCGAACGCCCGACGCCTGTCTGCACCTCCAGGCCCAGGGCGCGCAACCGTTCTGCTACCACGGCTGCGGTGCGGGGCAGGTCGAACCCCAGTTCGGGGTGCTGATGCAGATCGCGGCGCAGCGCGATCCATGCGCCCTGGCGGGCTTCGATCTGTGACTTGAAACCAATCACCCGGTCTGTGCTCCTGTCTGTCAAGCAGTCCTCAGCCTTCGGCAGCGCTCAGCGCAAGGTGAAAACCCGAAACGCTTCGGTGTACCGCGGCCCATTGCCCTGATATTCGCGATCCACGTTGGCGCGTTGCCGCCGTTCCATCTCGTCCATATCGGCGATCTGACTCTTGTGCTCGCGCAGAGCGGCGATCTTGGTCTCCAGGAAGTCGGTTACGTCTATCTTGACTGTCGGTTCGCGCGTGCCGCACAGGTAGACAGTGCTCACCTTGTGCGGAGCCAGGCCCTCGTCGCGCAGCAACTCCGGAAACGTCAGATGGTCGCGCGCTGCCGGAAAGACGGCATCCAGCGCGGCATCACCGATGGCACGATGATCCGGATGGTTGAGATATTCCGTGCCGTACCAGCGCACCGTCGGGTCGTTGGTGACGACGATATCGGGGCGCTTCAGACGGATCAGGCGGGTCAGTTGGCGGCGCAGGTCGAGCGTCGGCTGTAGCTCGCCGTCGGGATAGCGCAGGAAGATGACTTCCTGCACGCCCAGCCGGGCAGCGGCGGCGCGCTCTTCGGCTTCGCGGATGACGATCAGTCGTTCGGAGGTCATCTGCGGATCACTCGATCCTTTGTCGCCACTGGTTGCCAGCACAAAGATCACGCGATGTCCTTCGGCAGCCCACCGCGCAAACGATCCTCCGCAGAAGAACTCCGGATCGTCGGGGTGGGCGAAAATGCCCATGATAGTCAGTGTCTTTTTCGGCGTCTCCTGCTCACTCATGCCGGTCGGTTCGCTCCTGATGCGGACGATTTCGCCTGTGCATTCCCCGCCCGTGCCGTCTCCGCCCGCGCCGCGATCGCTCTGGACGCGGAGCCGCCGGGCTGCTCTCGCTGAGGTCTACCTCATCCTGGGCTTCTTCCAGGTCGGGCAGTTCGTCGGCGATGCCTTCTTGCTCGTCGCCGAATTCGGTTTCTTCTTCCTCGTCCGGCAGGGCAGGAGTGCGCGCGCCGCAGTCACAGGCGCCGCTCTCTGCTTTGGAGCAGCCCGCTTCGGCCTTGGCCTGCAGGGCCTCCAGTTCGTCCAGCGGGATCAGGTCTTCGCGGCTCACCAGATAGTGAGTGTCGTTGACCAACACTGTCACGGCATCGCGCAGGGGATGCACATCAATCACTTTGCCTTCGCCATGCGGCGTGCCAACGCGCTTGTTGCGCTTGGGGAGTTGCTTGCGTGCTTCGACGTATTGCTCGTATTCGTAGATCAGGCAGCAGCGTAGCCGCCCGCACATACCGGTGATCTCGGTTGGGTTCAGGGAAATGCCCTGCGCCTTGGCCATCTTGATCGAGATGGGGCTGAAGTCGGTCAGGAAAGTGCTGCAGCAGCGCGGAATGCCGCACGCGCCCATGCCTCCCAGGAGTTTTGCCACGTCGCGCGGGCCGATCTGCCGCAGTTCCACCTTGGCGCGGAAACTGCGTTGCAAGACCGAGCGCAGCCGCATCGTGTTGATCTTGTCCTCGGTGGTGTACAGGAAGGTCAGCAACGAGCCATCGAAGTTATACTGCGCGGCGACGAACTTCACGCCGTTGAAGCCGCCCAGTTCGGCGGCCTTCTCGCGGCAGGTGATGAGGGCCTCGACTTCGCGCGCTTTCCATAGCTTCTGGCTCATCAGGTCGGTGGGCGTGGCCTTCCGCAGGATGGGCTTGTAATCGCGCTGTTCGCTTTCGGCATCTACTTCGATCAGGTTCATCACCTGACCAAGCTGTACACCGCGCGCCGTCTCGACGATCACAAAGTCGCCGACCAGCAGGTCGGGGATATGGCTGTAGCTGAAGTGATAGACCTTGCCGACTTCGTGGAAGCGCACACCGGCAACACGGGCAGTCGCCGTCTGAGTGTGATGTTCGCTGGTGAGTGTCATGCCCGGATAGCCTTTTCGCCAAGAGTGATAGATGATCCGGCGCATGAGCCGGACACGTCAACTATAAAAGAACTACAGGGCGTTTGCAATAGCTCGCTTCGCTGCACTTAAGGTGCGTGCAAAATGTGTCGGGCAGTTTGCCACGTTTTGGTTTACCTCACTCCCAGCCTCGCCGCGCTCGGCTCGCCCCCTCTCCAGCCTGGACTGGAGAGACTGGAGAGCGGGGGTGAGGTAAACCAGCCGCGTCAAGCAAGTTACTGATAACCTTTGCACGCGCCCTGTCACTTCACAGGCGCGTTGTACAAACCGGGGGTTCGGTGTATTCTGGAGAAAGCAAGTGCCCGGCGCTGAGGTACACTCGCCGGTGGTGTGGTGGCGGTAAGGAGAAGCGTGGCGATGAAGTCTGGGCTTTTCGCAAAGCAGGCCCTGGTGGCCGGAATGCTGATGGCGGTAGCGTTGGGCCTGGCAGCCTGCTACAAAGATGCGGGCGAAAATCTGCCGCCGACTTCCCGGCAGGTCAATGTTTTGGACATCACCCCCACCACACCCGCCCCGCCCACGCAGGCATTCACCGCGACGCCGGAGTCGCTGCCGCTGGCGACGCCCACGCGCCATCTTATTCCTACCACTACCCCCGCGGACGCGGTGCAGGCCGAGTTGCCCCCGACGGCGACCCCTGAGACGGGCGAGACGGCTCCTCTGCTGGCGACACCGACCGACCTGCCGATCTTCCAGCCGACGTTCACTCCGCTGGGGCCAGCGAATACGCCTTCGCCCACGGTGACGGTGCGGGTGATCACCACGCCGGTGATGAGCGATATCCGGCCTTCGGCGACGCCTTCACCCACGATCGACCCGTCGAAGATGCCCACGCCGACCGACATCCCGGTCGAACTCAACCCGTGTATCCATGTGGTGACCTTCGGCGATACGCTCTACTCGATTGCCAGGGAAAATCAGATCACCATCGAAGAGCTGGTGGCCGCCAACCCCGACCTGTTGGGAGGCAATCCCAACACGATCCTGCGCCTGGGCTGGCAGCTTCGTCTACCGCTGCCGGACTGCGCGGGTACCGTGACGCCCGCTGCGCCCGCTGCCCAGGGAACAAGCTCCCCGACGCCGGCTGGTACGCCTGGCGGGCCAATCGTGCATGTGGTGCA
>AMZC01000955.1_pt1 | contig 14425 bp, 10 predicted proteins | sample 948551 | NCBI WGS metagenome assembly AMZC01 (sample SAMN01120625, study PRJNA171369) | bioreactor sludge metagenome | biome: sludge; isolation source: anaerobic thermophilic cellulolytic sludge from lab reactor | place: China: Hong Kong, Shek Wu Hui wastewater treatment plant | collected... | reverse complement strand
GGCGTGGACGTGAGCATCGTCAAGTACTACGCCCTGCTGGGCTTCTCGCTGGCGTTTCTGATCAAGATTCCGGCGTGGCCGTTTCACACCTGGCTGCCCGACGCGCACACCGAAGCGCCCACCGCCGGTTCGATGTTGCTGGCGGGCGTGCTGCTGAAGCTGGGTGCCTACGGCTTCCTGCGGCTGGCGATCCCTCTCTTCCCCAAGGAGTGGATCATCGAGCGGCAGTTGTTCGGCCTCAGCTACAACCTGGTGGATATCCTGGGCTTCCTGGCCGTGGCAGGGATCGTCCTGGGCGCGTTGGGAGCCTGGGGTCAAACCGATTTCAAGCGTCTGGTGGCCTATTCGTCGGTGAATCACATGGGCTTTGTGGTGCTGGGGCTGGCCGTCGCCGCGCTGATGTACGGCACGCAGTGGGCGGAGACCAACAATCAGTATAGCCTGCTGGCGGGCGTGGCCGGAGTCGAGGGCTACGAAAAGATGGGCGTCAACCAACTGATAGACACGGTTGACCAGGCGTATCCGCAGGAACTGCGACAGTCCGACCGGCAGGATGCGCGGGTGGCGCTCAACGGGGCCATCCTGCAGATGTTCACGCATGGCCTGAGCAGCGCGGGCATGTTCTTGCTGGCGGGCGCGCTCTATCACAAGGCGCATACGCGCGATCTGCGGCGCTTCGGCGGGCTGTGGGACATCGTGCCCATGTATGGCGCTCTGCTCATCTTCGTGAGCATGGGGTCGCTGGGCCTGCCGGGGCTGGGCGGCTTTGTCAGCGAATTCCTGGTCATTTCCGGCTCGTTCAAAGCCTATCCCGTCTATGTGTTGCTGAGCATGTTCGGCCTGCTGGTGACGGGCATCTACATCCTGAAGGCCATCCAGAAAGTGCTGCACGGCCCCTTCAACCAGGAGTGGGCCGAGTATCACCGCACGCAGCACTCGCTGGAGATCGAGAAGCGCGAAGTAGTCGCCCTGGCCCCGTTGATGGTGTTGATGCTGATCACCGGCCTGTATCCCAACTGGGTGCTGGGCGTGATCAACGATAGCGTGATGCGCTTCCTGGGCGGGTAGAGATGCTGGCGATTCTGCGTTCAGCCAGGACAATCTATGTCGCGCGATCTGGCGTCTCTGCTTGACGTGGGGGTGTGCTCCCTACAGGAACGCGCGGACTTGTGCCTGCCAGAGCGACGTTCTGGCGGCCTGGCACCTGATGAGGACACGGACACCTAGACTCTCCTGGTCGCATAGGAGGCTTGTGCATGGTCATTACGTTTAGCGGTGTGTTGACGGGTATCCTCCTGACGCCGGTGATCGGCGCGGTGATCATCCTGCTGCTCAAGAAAGAAGCCAAAGAGCAGGCGCGGATCATCGCCGCCATGAGCACAGGCATAGCCCTGTTGCTGGCGCTCTTCGTCTTCTTCGGTTACGACGTGGACGCCGCCAACGCCGTCAATGGTGACGGGGGAACCTACTTCGCCTTTGAAGATCACGTCAAGTGGGTCGAGTCGGTGGGCATCTCGTGGCACCTGGGCGTGGACGGCATCAGCGCGCCGATGGTGCTGCTGACGGCCATCGCCGGCTTCACCGGCGTGCTCATTTCGTGGGGCATCGAAGACCGCACGCGCGAATTCATGGCCTTCTTCCTGCTGCTGGTGGCCGGGGTGTTCGGCGTGTTCATGGCCGTTGATCTGTTCGTGCTGTTCTTCTTCTACGAACTGGCTATCTTCCCCATGTACTTTTTGATCGTCATCTGGGGCTGGGTGCAGACGCGACAGTACGCCGCCATGAAGCTGACGCTGTACATCCTGGTTGGCTCGGTCTTCGCGCTGATCGGGCTGTTGGCGCTGTACTTCAAGGCAGGACAGGCGACTGGCGTCTACAGCTTCGATTTCGTAGACCTGCACGCTGCGACCAAAGCGGGCGCGTTCGATACGCCGTTCTCCTCGGCATGGTCCGCGGCGACAACGGCCAGGCTGTGGTTCCCGGTGATCTTCCTGGGCTTCGGCGTGCTGGCGGGCGTATGGCCCTTCCACAACTGGTCGCCGGATGGCCATGTAGCCGCACCGACCGCCGTCTCCATGATTCACGCGGGCGTGCTGATGAAGCTGGGCGCGTTCGCGGCGCTGCGCGTCGGCGTGCAACTCCTGCCAGAGGGTGCGCGCGTGCACCTGCCCTGGATCGTCTTCCTGACGCTGATCAACGTGGTCTACGGCGCGCTGATCGCCATGAGGCAGCGCGATTTCAAGTATGTCATTGGCTTCTCGTCGGTCAGCCATATGGGGCTGGTGAGCATGGGTTTTGCCACCATGAACGTCACCGGCATGACCGGCGCGGGCCTGCAGATGTTCTCGCACGGCGTGATGACGGCGCTCTTCTTCGCCTGCGTCGGCATGGTCTACGACCGGGCGCACACCCGCGACATCCCCAGCCTGGGCGGCTTCGTGCAGAAGTTGCCCTGGGTGGCAGTGGCCTTCATCGTCGGCGGCTTTGTCAGCATGGGTATGCCCGGCCTGAGCGGCTTCGTGGCCGAGTTCCCCATCTTCGTCGGGCTGTGGGACGGGCCGGTCTTCGATCCCAGCCCGTCGTGGCTGACGGGCAGCTTCAACTATTACGGGCTGATCGCGGTGATCGCGGCGCTAGGCATCATCGTCACGGCGGCCTATGTGCTGCGCGTCGTGGGGCAGGTCTTCTTCGGCGAATTCAACGCCGAGCGCTTCCCGCACATCTCGGCCATCACCATCTACGACAAAGTCGCGCTGGCCTTCCTGGTCTTCTGGCTGGTCTTGCTCGGTGTCTATCCCCGGCTGATGGCGCCCATGATTGAATCGGGCATGAAGCCGATTGTTGCGATGCTGGGAGGGTAACTTGGACTTCTCAACGGACGCTCAGGCGAGCGTGATCGCTATCTTACCGGAAATCCTGATGGTGGCCCTGGCCGTGACCGTGCTGGCCCTCGATGTCGTCTGGCGGCGGGCGCAGCGCACCGACATCGGCTATGTGGCGGGCTTTGGCCTGTTGGGCATTGCCGCGATCGTCTTTCTGGTGGGCACGCCGCCGCGCGGTGACCTCTCGGATCAGTTGTTGCTCGGCGGCATGATCCGTCACGACGATCTGGCGCAGATTTTCCGCGTCATGGTCATCCTGGCCGGCGGCATCGGCTGCCTGATCACCATGGGCATCCCCCGCCTGCGCGCGCGGGGCGACTTCTACGCCGTGCTGATCGTGTCTATCATCGGGGCCAGCCTGGCCAGCGCCGCCGCCGACCTGATCATGGTCTTCCTGGCCGTGGAGACGCTCTCCATCACCCTGTATGCGCTGGCGGGCTACCTGCGCGACGACGACGCCAGCACCGAGGCGGGCCTGAAATACTTCCTGTTCGGGGCGTTTGCGTCGGCGCTGTCGCTGTATGGTCTGTCGCTGGTCTATGGGCTGACCGGCAAGACCAACATCTACGAACTGGGCCGCCTGCTGTCTACCGGTGACCTCAGCGATCCGCCCGTGGTGATCGCTCTGGGGCTGGTGATGGTCGGCTTTGCCTTCAAGATCAGCGCGGTGCCGTTTCACTTCTGGACGCCCGACGTGTACGAGGGCGCGCCCACGTCAATCACGGCGGTGCTGAGCACGGCCAGCAAAGCGGCCAGCTTTGGGTTGCTGTTGCGCTTCCTGTTCGCCGTCTTCCCGCCTCCGGCCCTGATCGCCGGTACCGACCCGACCGACTACAGCGCGCTGTGGGTGCAGTTGACCGCGGTGCTGGCGGTGATCTCCATGACGCTGGGCAACCTGCTGGCGCTGGTGCAGAGCAACATCAAGCGCCTGCTGGCCTATTCGACCATCGCGCACGCGGGCTACGTGCTGATCGGCGTGGCGGCCATCTCCACCGACAAGAGCGGCGATGGCGCGGCGGCGGTGGCCTTCTACCTGTTCATGTACGTGCTTTCCAACATGCTGGCCTTTGCCGTGGTCATTCTCTTTGCCAGCGCGACTGGCAGCGAGCAAATCCGCGACCTGGCCGGTTTCGCCCGTCGCAGCCCCTGGCTGGGCCTGGCCATGACCGTGGCGTTGCTGAGCCTGGCGGGCATCCCCCCCGCGGCGGGCTTCGTCGGCAAGTTCCTGCTCTTCCGCGCGGCGGTGGACGCCGGGCTGGTGTGGCTGGCGCTGGCGGGCGTCGCCAACGTGATCATCGGCCTCTACTACTACCTGGTCATCGTCAAGGTGATGTACATGGAAGAAAGCCCGTCCGACGAGGCAGTGCCCGTCTCGACACCGTTCAAGTGGGCGCTGACCATCTCCGCGGCGGGCGTGTTGCTCTTCGGCACGCTGTTGGTCACGCCGCTGCTCGACTGGGCGACGGACGCCGCGCATGCGCTCTACGTGCTGCTATAGGCAGGCTTGGGCGGATGACTTCCAGGCGGGCGATCCAGGGCGATCGCCCGCTTTGTTCTGCGCTAGAATGGGCACAGGGGGCGTTCGACTGGCGAAGCGAGGGACTGAACAGCCGAGACACAGAGAGCGCAGAGACAGACGGAGGTAGCGGCACGTGAGTGGCGTCATTCTGGTCACAGGAGCAGACCGGCGAGTGGGGGGCGAAGTCCTGCGGCAGTTGTTGCGGCGCAACGCGCGCGTCCGGGCTGCGGTAGACGATCTGTCCGCCGCGCCCGTCCAGGAATGGCCGGGCGTGGAGGTGGTATCCCTGGACTACGGCAATCCAGCGACCTACCCGGCGGCCTTTGTGGGCGTCGAGCGGCTGTTGCTGGTGATGCCTCCCGGCGATTTCACCTCGCGCGAAGACGAGATCACTGGCCTGATCGCCTATGGGCGGCGGGCCGGCGTGGAACACGTCGTCTTCATCTCTGCCATGGGCACCGACAAGATTTATCTCTCGTCGCAGTGGGTGGTGGAGCAATATCTGTTGCAGTCTGGCATAGACTACACCATCCTGCGTTCCGGCTGGTTCTTCCAGAATCTCGCCACTGACCCCTTGCTGCGCGAGGGTATCCGGCGCGGGGTGCTGCGCCTGCCGCTCGGTGAGGCGAAGATCAGCGGGGTGGACGTGCGCGATGTGGCCGAGGTGGCCGCCGTGGCCCTCACCGAAGCGGGGCATCGCAACAAGATTTATTCGCTGGGCGAGCACCTGCTCAGTCCGCGCGAACAGGCTGCGCTGCTCTCCAAAGTGCTGGGGCGCACGATCGTCTATGAGCCGATCTCCGATCACGAAGCGGCACAGGCGCTACGCGCGGCGGGCGTTGACCGGCAGGCGGCCAAGTGGTGGCGCGTGGTCTATCAACTCATGCGGCAGGGCGCGTACTCGGCCACCGTGCCCGACGTGTCGCGCGTGCTGGGCCGTCCCTCGATCCCCTTCAAGCAGTTTGCGCAGGATTACGCGCACGTCTGGCAGCCGGAGTAGTACCATCCGGCGGCGCAGGCTGTGCCTTTCCCCATGCGACAATGCCCCTGTGCCATGCTACGATGGGCATGATGGCCCAGAGACAGGATGGATTCCCCATGGCCGAAGCGAAGAAGTTCCCCTGCGAGACATGCGCCCTGCGCCGTCGCGCCGAAGCGAACCCCACCAAATGGTGGGCGAAGTTGTGGCGCTGGCATACCGGCTGGTGCCCTGGCTGGAAAGCCTATCAGCGCCACCTGGCGGAGACGCAGCAGTAAGCGAAAGGGTCGTGTGACCTTCGGAAGTCGGGCGGACTTCCGAGGTTTTTTTCCTGCCTCAGGTGTTCGTCGGCAACTCTGCCAACGATCTGCCCCTGCTCCCTTCTGCGATCTGGTCTATACTTGGTCACGCCGGATCGAGGCCGCGCTCTGCCGCGCCGCAGACGAAAGGAGGGAGAACGGTGACAGGGTTGCTGATCCTGGTCGCTGTGCTGGCGATCGCCAACCTGGGCTTCAGCCTGTTCCTGCTCGCCCGCCTGGCCGACGCGCGGCGCGACGCGGCGCAGCACCAGCAATTCCTGCTGCAGCGACAGCAGCAATCGGAAGCCAGCCTGCAGACGCTGACGCAGACTACGGCCCTGCTTTTCGAGCAGGCCCGTCAGATGCTACAGACCGATCAGCAGATGCACAGCCGCCTGGAAGTCGTCGGCAGTCATGCCGAGCAGATGTTGCAGACGGATCAGACGCTGGTCAACACGCTGGAGGTCGTCGGCAGTCGCACCGAGCAGATGTTGCGCACCGATCAGGCGCTGGTCAGCACACTGGAAGTCGTCGGTAGCCGCACCGAGCAGATGTTGCAGATCGATCAGGCACTCAACCGCGAGATCGGCATTGTGCGCGAGGCGACGGGTCATATCCTGGCCATCAAAGAGGAGATCGCCCGCCTGCAGAACCTGTTGCAGTCCACCCGGCAGCGCGGGCGACTCGGCGAGGTGTTGCTGGAAGCGTTGTTGCGCGACGCGCTGCCCCCTTCGGCCTATGTGTTGCAACATCAGTTCGCCAACGGCACCCGTGCCGACGCCGTGATCCGCCTGGACAAGGCATGCGTGGCTGTGGACTCCAAGTTTCCCCTCTCCAGTTACGAGCGCCTGCTGAGCACAGCGGACGGGGCCGAGCGCGATCAGCTCGCACGACAGTTCGTCCGCGACGTGCGCAAGCACATTGACGACATTGCCACCAAGTACATCGTGCCCGCCGAAGGTACGCTGGACTTTGCGTTGATGTTCGTCCCCAGCGAAGCCGTCTATTACGAGCTGGTGACACACGAGAGCAACGGCGGCGGCGAAAAAGACCTGTTGAGCTACGCCTTCGAACAGCGCGTGTTTCCCGTCAGCCCCAGCACCTTTTACCCTTACCTGCTCACCATCGCACGCGGGCTGCGTCAGCTTTATGTGGCCGAGAACGTGCGACAGACCATCGCCGAAATCGCGCAGTTGCAGCAAATGCTGGCTCAGCAGGCCCGCAAATGGGAGACGGCGCGCCGCCAGATTGACGACGCCCGCCGCAACCTGGGCGAAGTCCAGGCGGCAATGGACGAAGTGCGTGATAAAATCTTGCGGATCATTTCGCCGAGCGCCGAAGTCCTTGGCGCTACCCTGGACGTAGACGAGATTGATACATGAGACGCATTCGCTTTCTGACCGGCATACTCTTGCTGCTGGCCCTGCTGCTCGCTGCCTGCGGAGATGACGGGCCGTCGCGCACCGTGCGCACTGGCGACCTGCTCCTCAGCGAATCGTTCGCTGCGCCGCAGACCTGGGAGCAGGGCGTCTATCCGCCCGACGCGGCGACGCCCGACTCACAGTTGGTTGTGCTGGAAGGGCGTTATGAACTGTTTCACCGCGCCGGACGCGCGGCCTCTTTCACCTGGGGCGCAGGGGCAGACGCCCCGCAGGATGTGATCATCGAAGTGAGCGCCGAGCAACTCAGCGCCGACAAGGACAATCTCTATGGGGTGCTGTGCCGTCTGGCGCAAGACGAGGCGGGGCAGTGGAGCGGCTATGCGCTGCTGATCAGCGGTGACGGTCACTATGGCATCGCCGATCTCTCGCGCGAGAGCCTGGACTTCATCCTGGAGTGGCATCAGTCGGATGTCATCAGGCAGGGGCAGTCGCTCAACACCCTGCGGGCGGTGTGCGCTGACGACTACCTGGCGCTCTACGTCAACGGGAAGTTCCTGGGCGAGGCCAAAGACAGCCGCTATCGCCGCGCCGGGCAGATCGGGCTGATCGCCGGTGTGACGGCGGGCGGGGAAGTGCGCGTCGCCTTCGACGACCTGACCGTCCGGGCGGCCTCGCTCGCGGACTGACGGGCCTGTGCGCCCGCTGCCGGATGGTTCACCAGAAAGAACAACGAGGGCACGGAGACATAACAGGGTCTTCTCCGTGCCCTTTTTGTCTTCGCGGTGCAACGCATTCAGGGCGTCAGTCGCCGTTTTCGTCCCCGTCGAGCACTTCGCGGTTACGCACGTTGTCGTAGCGCCCTTCCAGCAGGGCCTTGCGCACGGCCTCGGCGGCCTCTACCCCTACCTGGACCTGCGCCTCGTAGGTGCTGGCCCCCAGGTGCGGCGTATGGATCACGTTGTCCAGGCCAATGAGCGGATGATCCGGCGGGGGCGGCTCGACTTCGTAGACATCGAGCGCCGCGCCCGCTACCTTGCCACTGCGCAGCGCCTCGGCCAGGTCGGCGCTGTTGATCAGCGCACCGCGCGCCGTGTTGACGATCAGCACGCCGTCTTTCATATAGGCGATGGTTTCTTTGTTAATCAGGCCGCGCGTCTCGTCCGTGGTTACGGCATGCAGCGAGAGCACGTCCGCTTCGGCCAGCACCTGTTCCAGGCTGGTCAGCATGGCCATGCGACGGGCCAGGCGTTCGGGCACGAACGGGTCGAAGGCCAGCACCATCATCCCCAGCGCCTTGGCCCGCTCGGCGACCGCGTGTCCCACCCGCCCGAAGCCGATGATGCCCAGAGTCTTGCCGGAAAGCTGCGTCCCCACGAACTTGTTGCGTTCCCAACGCCCCTCGCGCAGCGAGCGATCCGCCTGCGGGATATGGCGGGCCAGCGCCAGCATCAGGCCGATGGTGTGCTCGGCGGTGGAGATGGTGTTGGCTTCCGGCGTGTTCATGACGACGATCTTGCGCTCGGTGCAGGCGGCCAGGTCTATGTTGTCCACACCTACCCCTGCCCGCACCACCACCTTGAGGTTGGCGGCGTGCTCCAGCAGGGCAGCGTCCACGCGCGTATCGCTGCGCACGATCAGCGCATGGGCGTCGGGAATGCGCGCCAGCGTCTCTTCGCGCGTCATCTTGCCGGGCGCGTAGACCTCGAACTGCTCGACGGCGCGCAACACGTCCAGGCCGTCGCGGTTGAGGTTATCGGGCACAAGCACCAGGTAACGCATGGCTCACCCCACCCTCGTCAGGAATTCGTCCATGGCGGCGAACAGCGCTGCCATGTCTTCCGGTTGTGTATCGCCCATATGCGCAATGCGGAACGTCTTGCCCTTCAGCTTGCCATAGCCGTTGGAAATGACCATCCCTCGCTCGCGCAGAAAGGCGTTGAGCGCGGAGATGTCAATCTCGCGCGTGTTGGCGACCGTGGTCACCGTGGGCGAGTGATAGCCTTCTTCGGAGAACAGGGCAAAGCCCGCGCGTTTCACCCACTCGCGCGTCATCTGCGCCATGCGCTCGTGCCGGGCGAAGCGCGCCTCCAGCCCTTCGGCCAGGATGTCGTCCAGTTGACGATCGGCGGCGTACATCAGCGAGATGGGCGGCGTGGCCGGGGTGTTGTTCTTCTGGTGATGCTTGTCAATCTCCAGCACGTCGAAGTAGTAGCCGCGATTCCTGACCTGCCGGGCGCGTTCGAGCACCGCCGGCGAAACCGCGGCGAAAGCCATACCCGGCGGCAGAGCGAACGCCTTCTGCGTGCTGGTCAGGCAGACATCAATGCCCCAGCCGTCCACATCTACCTTGGCTCCCGCATAGATGCTGACCACATCTACCAGAAAGAGTGTTTCCGGGTAGTCCTTGAGCACCTCGGCATAGTCCTCGACGGGGTTGCGCACGCCGGTGCTGGTCTCGTTCATCACGCAGGCGACGGCGTCGTAGGCGGTGCGGCGTAGCGCGTCGGCCAGTTGCTCTGGCTTGACCGCCTGTCCCCACTCCACGGCGATCACGTCTACCTGTTTGCCGTTCAACTCGCTGACTTCGGCCCACCGCTCACTGAACGCGCCGCAGGTCAGGTGCAGGATGCGCGCTTCGTCGCGCACGGCGCAACGCGACGCCGACTCCCACACACCCGTGCCGGACGAGGTATAGAGATAGACCGGATGCTGCGTGTAGAAAGTCTGCTGCAGCTTGGGCTGCATCCGCGCGTAGAGTGCGGCGAAGTCACTCGACCGGTGACCGATCATCCACTCCGCCTGAGCGTCGAGAATCTCCGGGCGCACTTCGACCGGGCCAGGGATGAACAGTCGGACGTGATGGTCATTTCTGGGCGACATGTTTCCTCCTTGTAATGTGAGTTGGGAGTCGGGAGTTGGGAGTTTAGAGTCGGGAGTTTAGAGTTGGGAGTCTGGATGCCATTCAGAGACCGTTTGAAAACCTCACCCTCTGGCCCCCTCTCCATGCATGGAGAGGGGGTAAGTATTCGGTTAAGTCCCCTCTCCGCGTGTGGAGGGGATTTAGGGGTGAGGTAAAGCCGCAGAGCAAGGCTTCTCAAACGGCCTCTCAAACCTGCTGCGTAGCCAGGTCAGACCAGCGTCCCCAACCGCTCCAGACTCATGACTCTGCATCTATCCTTCTAACTTCACCCTCGTGCGGCGAGTTGCTCTTTCAATTCCATGATGGGCACGATCTCAGTGGGATCGGCCCCATAGGCCATGGCCAGGTAATAGCTGACGTAGTCGCCGTACTGAATGGCGTGACACATCTGCGCCAGGGCGCTGTGCCCCGCCGGACGGAAGTAGTCTGCCATGATGCCGTTCTGCAGACAGAGCTGAAAGGTCAGCTCGTGACGCAGCGTCACGCGCGGATGATCGTACTGCGGCGAGGTGATGAACACCGCCGCCACATTCAGGGCGTGTTCTGCCGGAAACCCGATGCCCGCGACCGTGTTGTGATTGGCTTCGGGCATGCCTTCGTACTGCGCCCAGGCTTTGGCGTTCTCGTTGATCTGACACTTCCAGCGTCGCGCGACCGGCTCGAACAGCCCGCCGCCGAAGAACACGGGCAGCCGCCCGATCAACTGCCCCGCGCCGCGCTTCGCCGGGTTCTGGGGGGCGGGCGAATTCGCCGTATAGACCGGCGTGTACTGGCGCAGCAGGCCGACGGTCTCCTCCAGGGCCGTTTCCAGCCCGCGCACCAGTTCCAGCCGCGCCGCCAGCCCCAGCAACAGGCCAAAACTCCAGCCGAGCGCCGCCCGTGGCTGACTCTGATAGGCGATGCGCCATAGCGGATAGCCGTGCGCCTCGGCGTGCGCTGCCAGTTGCCCGCCCGTGGTGACGGCCAGCAGGCGCACCCCGCGTCCCAGCGCCTGATCGGCAGCGGCCAGCGTTTCTTCCGTGTTACCGGAGAAGCTGCTGGCGATGACCAGCGTCTCCGGCCCCTGCACCCAGGCGGGCAGATCGTAGCCGCGCAGCACGGTCAGTGGCACGGCGGAGACAGGGCCGATCAGCGCGGCGAGCAGATCGCCGCCGATCGCCGAGCCACCCATGCCCGCCAGCGCGATCTGCTGCGGTTGGCGGTGCGTGTCGGGCAGGGGCAGAGTCTGTGCGGCACGCCAGGCCGCCTCTAGCTGATCGGCGAAAGCGTCAATGTGGCTCAGCATGTGCTCGCGGTCGAGCGCGGCGAAACGGTCGAGGTCGTCCAGATCGAAAGACAAAGTCATAGTTGCGTCATCCCCACAGGTACCCGGCAGCAAAGGCAGCCCTGGCGAGCGCCTCGCTGCCTGGAGAACGAACCCGCCCCATCCTACCGCAATCTGCCCAAACAGCCTATGTACTTTTGTGCCATATGGTCTATGGGTGCAGCGCGCTGCCTTCGTTTTCGCTCCGCTTCCTACGTGTTTCTGATAGCCTGCGCACGCCTTTCGGTGTAGACTCAATAGTAGGGGGCAGACCGGCTGGGCGCTCCTGGAGCCGGGTGACGCAAGGCCCCTCTCCAGAGTACGCGCTACTCGTCAGACAAGCGCACCGCCTGCCAGCTTCGGCGTTCTGCTCAGCGCAAACCGGCCTGCCCGGATGGCTGGATCACTGACGACAAACCGATCGAGCAAGGAAGTCACAAGCCTATGATGCGCTTCGACCGTTTCACCGAGCGCGCGCAAGATGCGGCAGTCCGCGCCTATGAAATCTTGCAGCGCTACGGACACAACCAGGTAGATACCGAGCACATGCTGCTGGCCCTGTTGGAACAGCCCGACGGGGTGATCCCGCAGGTGCTCAAGAAGATGAACGTGGATCAGGACAAAATCCGCGAAGAGCTGGATCGCGTGCTGCGGGCCAGCCCCAAGGCGGCCATCTACGGCGGCGGCACCGGTCAGGTGTTCATCACGCCGCGCGTCAAGCGCGTCGTAGACCTGGCCAACGAAGAGGCCAACCGCCTGAAGGACGATTACATCAGCACGGAGCATCTCTTCCTGGCCATCCTCAGCGAGCGGCGCACCGCGGTAGCGCGCATCCTGGCCGAGGCGGGCGTCACCAAAGAGCGCGTCTACGACGTGATCAAGGAGATCCGCGCCGGTCAGCGTGTGACCGACCCGCAGGCCGAAAACCGTTACATGACTCTGGAGAAGTACAGCCGCGACCTGACGCGCCTGGCCGCCGAAGGTAAGCTTGATCCCGTCATCGGGCGCGACGAAGAAATCCTGCGCGTGATCCAGATTCTCAGCCGCCGCACCAAGAACAACCCGGTGTTGATCGGCGAGGCGGGCGTCGGCAAGACAGCCATCGTCGAAGGGCTGGCGCAGAAGATTGCCAGCGGCGACGTGCCGGAGATTCTGGCGGGCAAGCGGGTGATCAGCCTCGACCTGGGCGCGATGATCGCCGGTACGCGCTTCCGCGGCGAGTTCGAAGAGCGCCTGAAGGCCGCCATCGAGGAGATTCAGCGCTCCGAAGGCGAGATCATCCTCTTCATTGACGAGCTGCATCAGGTCGTCGGCGCGGGCGCGGCGACCGGTGCGCTGGACGCCAGCAACATGATGAAACCGGCCCTGGCGCGCGGCGAACTCAACTGCATCGGCGCGACCACGCTCGACGAATATCGCCAGTATATCGAGCGCGACTCGGCCCTGGATCGTCGCTTCGCGCCGGTCTTCGTCGAGGAGCCGTCGGTCGAAGAGACCATCGAGATGCTGCGCGGCCTGCGCGACCGCTACGAGGCGCACCACAAAGTGACCTACTCCGACGAGGCGCTGGTGGCCGCCGCGCGGCTGAGCCATCGCTACGTCACCGAGCGCAAGCTGCCGGACAAGGCTATTGACCTGATGGACGAGGCCGCGTCCAAACTGCGCGTGGCGCTCTACTCCATGCCCGAAGAACTCAAGGAGATGAAGAAGCGCCTGGAACGTCTGGCCGCCGAAGAGGAAGAAGCCAGCCTGAACACCGAATACGAGCGGGCCATGATGATCAAGGCGCAGCGGCTGCAACTGCAGCAGGAATACGAGCAGGAAGTCGAGCGCTGGCAGCGCGAACACACCCTCGACGAAGTGGTGGACGCCGACGATATCGCCGAGGTAGTGGCGCAGTGGACCGGCATCCCCGTCAGTCAGATGATGGAGACCGAGGCCGAAAAGCTGCTGCGCATGGAAGAGGAACTGCACAAACGCATCATCGGCCAGGACGCCGCTGTTGCCGCCCTGTCCGACGCGATCCGCCGCGCGCGCAGCGGTCTCAAAGACCCGCGCCGTCCCATCGGCTCGTTCATCTTCCTGGGCAGCAGCGGCGTGGGCAAGACGGAGCTGGCCAAGGCGCTGGCCGAATTCCTCTTCGACGACGAAGATGCGCTGCTACGCATTGACATGAGCGAGTACCGCGAGCAGCACACGGTGAGCCGTCTGTTCGGCGCGCCGCCCGGCTATGTGGGCTATGAGCAGGGCGGGCAACTCACCGAGGCGGTACGTCGTCGTCCCTACCGCGTCATCCTCTTCGACGAGATCGAAAAGGCGCATCCGGAAGTGTGGAACGCGCTGATGCAGATTCTCGAAGACGGGCGCATGACCGACGGCCAGGGCCGCACGGTGGACTTCCGCAACGCCGTGATCATCATGACCAGCAACCTGGGCACGGAATACACGCGCCAGGGTGGGGCGCTGGGCTTCGTCCCCAGCGGCGACCCGACGCTGGTGGCCGATCACAAGAAGATCGAAGAGGCGCTGCGCAAGACGTTCCGGCCCGAATTCCTCAACCGTATTGACGAGATCATCATCTTCGAGCCGCTTTCGCGCGAGGATGTGGAGAAGATCGTAGACCTGCAGATGCGCGACATTGCAGAACGGCTGGAGGAGCAGGGCCTGTACGTGACCCTGACCGAGGACGCGCGGCGCAAACTGGCCGAGATCGGCTACGATCCGCAGTTCGGCGCGCGACCGTTGCGCCGTGCCCTGCAACGCTACGTCGAAAGCCCGCTGAGCGTGCGCCTGCTGAAGGGCGAGTTCGTGCAGGGCGATCTGGTGGAAATCTACGTCAACGAGGACGGCGCGATAGACTTCCGCCGCCTGGAGAGCGGCTACACGCCGCCGCTGCGGGCAAGCATCCGTCAGCCGGAGTCTACCGCTGCCGAATGAGACGATATCGCTGACACGTCAGGTTCAGAGGGCGCGGAGAGATGGAATGACCTCTCCGCGTCTTTGCTAGCTGGGCGGTGTCTTGAAGGGTGAAGATGCCCAGGGCGCAGAAGTGATCGCAGGAAAACTTCGCGAGTCCTGCCGGTTACCTCACTCCCACTCGGCGCTGACGCACCTCGTTGCCCCCTCTCCAGTCTAGGCTGG
>AMZC01000313.1_pt1 | contig 14618 bp, 11 predicted proteins | sample 948551 | NCBI WGS metagenome assembly AMZC01 (sample SAMN01120625, study PRJNA171369) | bioreactor sludge metagenome | biome: sludge; isolation source: anaerobic thermophilic cellulolytic sludge from lab reactor | place: China: Hong Kong, Shek Wu Hui wastewater treatment plant | collected... | reverse complement strand
GTGAAATTGGTCCATCATGGTTATGCCTCACCGGAGCGACAGCTTGAAAGAATGATCGAAATTGTTGGATACCTTGATCGGCGATTTACCTTGACATTTCTCCTGGGAGGGAATGTTCAATATCGTCGGTTTCTAGAAAAAATCGCAAAACAGATTGCCCCCGGTAGGGTTTTCTTTCGAGATTTCGTTCCGCCAAGCGATTTGGCTGAGGTACTGAACCAATATGATATGGGGATTTTTGTCATTCCTTCAAAGGGATACAGTTTACGGTACTCATTACCAAATAAATTTTTTGAGTACTTATCTGCCTGTCTGCCGGTATGTGTTGGGCCTATGCCAGAAATGGCGAGGCTGATCCATCAATTTTCGTGTGGTGTGGTTGCAGAAACAGAAGAGCCAGAAAAAGTTGCAGCCGCGCTGAATGCTCTATCGGTCAATCAGATTAACCAGATGAAACAGGCTGCTATGCAAGCCAGGCGATTTTTAAACGCAGAAACAGAACAACAAAAACTTCTGCAACTGGTAGAAGCTCTCATGGGATAGAGAGATGGGATACTCCCTGGTTTCTGTCGGCATTGTTTCCTGGAATAGCTTACGAGATTTACCTGACTGCCTGGATGGGTTAGCAAGGCAAACTGTTCCATTTGAGCTGATTATTGTAGATAACGGTTCTACAGACGGTTCTGTGGACTTAATTCGAAGCAGGTTTGCGCAAGCTAAAATAATAGTCAATTCCAGGAATGAAGGTTTTTGTAAAGGGCACAACCAGGCTATCCGTCTTGCTCGTGGGGAGTATTATCTTCCTCTCAACCCTGATGTGAGATTAGAGGCAAATTACATCGAAAGTATGCTGGAAATGTGCAGCAAAGATAAAAATATTGGGATGTCAGGGGGAAAATTGATGCTGGTTGACTCGGATAGTATGAATAAGATTGACACAACAGGGCTGTTTATGGATCGCAGGAGGAGGCAATACCTTCGCGGGCATCGGCAGGTAGATGTGGGGCAGTATGACCTGGAAACAGAGGTGTTTGGAGTTGATGGGGCTGCACCCTTATACCGACGGGATATGCTTGAAGACATAAAGGTTTTTGGAGAATACTTTGATGAAACGTTTTTCGCCCATAAGGAGGATGTAGATCTTGCGTGGAGAGCCCGTTTGTTAGGTTGGCGGGCCATGTATACTCCAAAGGCCATTGGATATCATCGGCGCTCTTTTCGGCCAGGACGGCGGAAGGGTATGGCATGTGAGATCAGACAAGAAGCGGTTAAAAACCGATATCTTTTACTCCTAAAAAATGAAACACCGGAAGGTTGGAGGAGAGATTGGCTTCCAATCTTATGGTACGATTTACAGATTTTAGGATATATGTTGTTATTCGAGCAGACTTCTTTAAGGGGCTTTACCAGAATCAGACAGCTTATTCCTAATGCAAAGCAATGGCGACATGAAATTATGAGGCGGAGACGAGTTTCTGGGGAGGAGTTATTAGAATGGTTTCGCTAGACCCGGCTCCCGGAATTTCTCGTGAGGATTTACTCGGGGTCAATGTTTGTGCGATTAACCCAGCGATAGCTCTTCATGAAATTGAAACCTGGATTCAGAAGCGAGAACCGCACTACATTTGTGCCACTGGTGTGCATGGAGTGATGGAAGCCTGGAAGAATCGAGAGGTAAAAAAAGCTCTAAACCAGGCTGGTTTAGTGACACCCGATGGGATGCCATTAGTCTGGTTTCTGCGCTTCAAGGGATACTCTCAGGTCTCACGGGTTTATGGGCCTGATTTGCTTTTGGCAGTGTGCGAACGCTCTATGAAAACAGGTTGGTCTCATTATTTTTATGGCGGAGCCGAGGGAGTACCTGAGAGGCTGGTTCGTAATTTAAAAAGGCGATTTCCGGAACTTAAAGTGGCTGGAATGGAATCCCCGCCTTTTCGACCTTTAAGTGAGGAGGAGGATCATTGGGCTGTGGAGCGAATTAACGCCTCCAATGCGGATATTCTTTGGGTTGGATTGGGTACCCCAAAACAAGATCTGTGGATGGCGGCACACCGCCCTGAAATTACAACTCCAGTCATGATAGGAGTGGGAGCCGCGTTTGATTTCCATGCAGGGGTGAAACCTCAGGCTCCTCTGTGGATGCAACGCTCGGGACTCGAATGGTTGTTTAGATTATTAACCGAACCTAAGCGATTATGGAAGCGGTATTTTTATATCATTCCTTCATTTACAATTCTGGTTCTCCTCCAAATTTTGGGGATTCTCCCAAAACACCCGGAAGATGAGTTTAGGCACGAGAGACTGTAACATGTTCCGGCGCTTTTCTGTCAACTTTGCCCTCTTTTCCATCGTTCTGGATATGATGCTTGTGGATGCGGCGCTTTTTCTGGCTGCTGAGTTGCGCGAACCGCTGACAGGTTATTTACCTTTCCTCAAAGTTCTGGAGCCTGTCAGGTTGCCCTGGAGTCTCTATGGAATTTTTCCTTTGTTGTGGGCAGGTGTTTTGCTGTTGTTTTCTGTGTATGATGGACGAAAAAATTTTCGCTTTACCGATGAATTCGCTGGCCTGACGCTTGGATCATTACTGGCTACTTTTTCTCTGGCCGGAATTCTTTACCTGACGTACCGTGAGGTCTCAAGATTTTTATTCCTGATGGCCACTGGAACTGCATATAGCTGGCTGTTGAGCTGGCGGTTGCTTGCACGGGTGGTATTTAGAAAAAATGGCATACACTCTCGGATACGCCAGGTATTAATTTTGGGAGCTGGAGAAACTGGCCGAGAATTGGAGAAGAATATACGCGACAACAGCGCCCTTGGCTTGAGAGTAGTCGGATTTCTTGATGATGACTGGCAACGTCAGGCCGATCATGCGGATATTTTTGGTTCGCTGGATGTGTCTCGTCGGGTGATCATCGAGCATGGAGTAGATGATGTGGTGATCGCCCTTCCCCGATCTGAACATCAACGATTGGCTGAGATCGTTAATGTTTTACATGATTTGCCTGTGAGGGTCTGGGTCATTCCAGATTATTTTTCGCTGACGTTACACCGGGCGAAGGTTGAAGAATTTGCGGGAATACCCATGCTTGATTTACGTGCTCCGGCTTTGAATGAATATCAGCGCATGGTGAAGCGTGCTTTTGATTTGGGAGTAACGCTTCTATTATTACTATTCGCTTTACCCTTGATGGGCCTGATTGCTCTGCTGATCCGATTGGATAGCCCCGGGCCGGTCTTGTATCGGGCGCGGCGGGTAGGAGAGAATGGACGGATATTCTGGATGATGAAATTCCGTACCATGGTTCAAGGTGCAGATAAACTCCAGGCTCAGGTAATCTGGAGGGACGATGAAGGCCATATTCTCCATAAACGGCCGGATGATCCGCGCGTAACCCGGGTGGGGCGCTTCCTGCGGCGATCCAGCCTGGATGAACTCCCTCAGTTGTTTAATGTGTTGCGCGGAGAAATGAGTCTGGTGGGTCCACGGCCAGAGATGCCGGAACTGGTTGAGCGGTATGATCTCTGGCAAAGACGGCGTTTTACGGTTCCTCAGGGAATCACCGGCTGGTGGCAGGTCAACGGGCGCAGTGATAAACCCATGCACCTGCATACCGATGAAGACCTCTATTATGTGCAGAACTATTCCCTCTGGTTGGATCTGAAAATTTTGGCCCGTACGGTGTGGGTGGTTTTGCAAGGCAAGGGAGCGTATTGAATATTGGCTTTTGAAAGATGGGAGTGGAAAGATAGATTGGCTGCCCGTGAAATGAAGAGATAAATGGGTTTTGATTTATGAGCAAGTAATGGCCAGACTGAGCTTTCTGTTGCGGCGACAGGTGCTAGAGATTGGGGGAAGGGTTGAGCGCCTCAGGGAACGCTGCCAGCCCCAAACCGACAAATACGAAGATATGGGGTAACAACATCCGTACTTCCTGCCAGTAACCCCATACCAGGATCAATGGCAGATGAATGCCTAGTACCCATGCCACTCGTTGAAGAAACAGCGGCGCGCGGCGGTAAGCCAGGAACGCCAGCAACCAGAATCCCCCCAGGAAGAGCCCCCAGTGGACCCCCGCCCTGAACAAATGAGCGGGCTGGATATTGAATTGCCATATCTGTGCCAACGTTTCCACATGAGGCATACCAGGACGCAACCAGCGCAGTAATAAAAGCACCCCGCCCCAGAGCAGGGAGTACAGCACCAGCCAGCCGGTGCATGTCCATTGCCATCCGCGCAGGTTGAGCAGGCGCTCTCCCGCCAGCACGGTGAGGGCAAAAGCCGGCAGAATCAGCACCGCCGTTTCGCGGTTAAGCGACGCCAGCAAAACTACTCCCGCCAGCCAACCCCAATATCCCTTTACCATAAGGAACAGTGCCAGAAGATAGAAAAACGCTTCCCAGAACGACCAGGGTTGAAAGTAATGGTCGTAGAAGGTCAGCGGCGTCACTGCCGCCACAAACAGTGTGCCGATGAGTGCGTACTCGGTGCAATACCAGACCCTCAGCAGACGAAAACCCGCCCACAGCCACAGGAAAAGCGCCCCAACGTTAAGTACAATGTAGGAAAGCGCAAACGCGCGGTAGTCGGGAAAGAAGAGCCGTTCCACCCGAAAGAGTCCCTCGGCAAGGAAAGGCACCAGCACGCGGTACTGGTAAGGCGAGGGCGCGCTTCCTTGAACAATCTGACGGTGCAAATCAAGGCGCATATCCAGGGTGTTCTTCTCGATATTGAGGTAATACATGTACCCCAGCGCCAGCGCCAGCGAGAGAATAATCAGCCCCATAGCAGAAGAAGAGTGTCTTTTTGTCATGGCCTCCCCGTCAGGTCCACGCGGGTAATCACCACCCCTGAAGGATGCTCTTTCAGGCGTTCGGCAATTACTTCCAGAGGAGCATTATCCACCGTCAACAAGGTGCCGGAGTAATAATGATTGTACCCCTGCCCGCGAAGAAAGGTCTCCCACTGCTGGCGCGGCTCGGGCAGAGCGGGGATAGTCACTACCTTTCCGCTCAGATACAGATCAGGAACATCCATAACGTAGCCCTGCCATTCCAACACCAGCGGAGCATCCAGATTCAACAACACTTCTTTCCCCCTCGCGTACCACTCGGTGAGTTGTCGAGCGGTGAGCAAGCCGCGGATCGAAAGGCTTAATCCAATAAGGGACGCCACTACAAACAAAGCCAGCGCACCAGAGTACAGGCGGCGGTTTTCTGCATGCCTCAAGGCTTGCAATTCCAGCAAAGCCGCAATCACCAGCAAAGGATAGAATGAGAGCAGGTAGCGCGGTCCCCACTGCAAACCGCCCGCCCCCACCCACGCCCGCCAGAGATACACCGCCCCGTACACCAGTAAGCTTGCCGCCAGCATGGCAGAGAAAGCAGATGATTTCCATGCCTGTTTGCGAAACAGGTAGTACAGCCCGAAAAGCACCTGCGGCGCTGCCAGTACCGCGCCGTGCACCGCCTGATACCAGGTTGGTTGAAATGCTACCCACCCGCAAACCCCAATTACTCCGCCAAAGGCAGTCAGCGAGAGCCAGCGCAGGCGCGGGAAAAACGCGAGCGCCACTCCTGCCAGGAGGGAGAGGCTTGCCGTCCAAAGCGCCCAGCGGGGAAAGATGAACGCATCAACCCGGGGCGGGTTAAACAGGGCATACGCCAGCAGTTTTACTCCGGCTTTTTGCCAGCCGGAAAAGGCATCGGCTTCCAATAGTTTGCCAAAAGTCGGACCGAACGGGTGTCCCGCCGTCCACAGGTTCAACACCATCCATGGCAGAGAAGTCAGCACTGCACTGAGGACGGTATGGATTGCAAGGCGGGGACGTCGCACCAGCAATACCAATCCAAACCCTATGAGCAGGAAGGCGGAGTCCGGGCGAAAGAATACTGCCAGCGAACCGCTGATACCCGCAAGCACAGCGGAGCGGGCTCGTTGATGCTCGTCCGCTTCCAGCATGTTCAGTAGAGCGCCCAGCACTCCGGCGGTGCTCAGGGTGTGCTCCCAGAAACGTGTGGCGTAAAATGCCACCGGCGTTGCCAAACCGGTGAGTACAATCGCCAGCCGCCACACCCGCACAGAGCCGCTGAGTTTTTGCGCCAGGATGCCGCTCAACCAGGCTGTCAGCGTCCCCGCGGCGGCAGGGAGAAGGAACAGCCCCAGCCAGCCAAAGGCTTTGTAGAAAGGCAGTGAAACCAGTGGCAAGGCGATAGGCCACCAGGAATGAATTTGATGATCGCGGAGAATGTAAAAGTAAAGTGGGACGCGCTCCAGGTTGGGATCGAAAGCGTGCGCCGGGTAGATGAGCGGGGTATTAATTTGCCCGCATTGCAAAATGGATTGCAGATAGATGTATTTTCCCCCTTCATCTAAAGACCAAAAAACATCTTTCGAAAATGCAGAGGCCCAAAGAAAGTAAAAAACGAAGAGGAATAGGGTAATGAATAAAAAAGAAAAAAAACGCATCAGAATTTTCATCGAGTTTTATATGCTTTAGGATTTCGATTTCTTTTTTAAAACATCAATAAGGGGTTGGACCACATAAGACCAGTTCGATTCGATAAGAAGTCTTTTTACTTCTCCGCTTTCTGTTAAAACAAGACGATTGGTTAATGCCTCATCTATTTTTTGCGCAAATTCCTGAGCATTTGCTGCAGTCAAAACACCATGCCATCCTTGAAGCTCTTCTAGAGGTGTTGCTACTACTGGAATTTTCATAGAAAGATACTCTAATGCTTTCAAAGGACGGACAGCATGGGTAACATTATTTATCTTGAAGGGAATAATTCCGACATCAAAATGAAGAAGGTAAGCCGGAAGAATTTCATACGGAAGACTTTTGACAAGGTGAATATTGGGAACAGCATCCAGTAATTGTTGTGCAGAATCATCAGAAATCGGGCCAATGACAACAAAAGAGTAAGTAGGGCGTATTTGGGCGACTTCAACAAGAAGTTGTGCATCAAACCAAGTCGCCACCGCTCCATGGTACCCAATAATTGGATGAGAATAGGGAAGTGTTACTTGAGAGAGGAGTGGGTTTTGTGGGTTAAAGTGTTGAAGATCAATTCCATTTGGTATATATAGAGCATCGGATCGAAATCTACGAATTCTTCTCCATAACACCTGAGAGGAAGTAAGCACTATATCGGCTCGTTCCAATAACCGCTTTTGTTTCTCTCGTGCTTGTTGGGCAACTTCATGGCCGATTTCCTCATAGATATCAATATCGTCTAGCACATCATAAACAACTAGCGAATTTTCGTATTTTTTGATCTCATCTAGGTTAAAAGGATAATAAATCCATAAGATAGGATTGGACAATGTCCAATGATACGGTCCATTATGTGGGAGGACGAATAGATTAGGAATAGGCTCTAGCATCCGCACACCTGGATCACTCCAAAGAACAATGTATCCGTGAGAGGTTAGTTGAGCTGCGAGATGGTGAGGTCGCTGGGTCATCTTGTCCCATGGAATTCCTGAATAAGGGAAAACAACTATTCCAGTATGTTGAGAAGGGAGATCAAGGCGGGGAATCATAGAGAGAAGGATAGAGCGCCAATGATCTTGCCACCTAGATAAGCTAAAGGAATATTCAGCCACCAAACGAGCATTCTTCCCCAATTCCCGGCGTAGATCCGGATTTTCAACCAAACATTCGATTGCTTTTTGTAACTCAGAAGAAGAAGGTTCAATCAATATCCCATTAAAACCACTAATAATTAAATCGGGAAGTCCCCCTACATTTGTGGCTATCACACTTTTACCACAGGCCATGGCTTCTAGACAGGAGAGTGAAGTGCCTTCGCTATGAAGAGTCGGTATCAGTACAATGTGAGCGCTTTGATAAGCGAGCGGCATTTTATCTGGCGGTAAAGAATACCATTTGACCTGTTCAGGGTAAGTGTGAAGCCATTCATTTACTTTGACTTTTTCCTCGAATTCTGCTTGCCCAACGAACTCAAACCTGACTTGAGGGTATTTTTGTAGGATATTAGGAAGACAATCAGCTACAAGCCAGAATCCCCGAGGAGGATATAAACGTCGAGGATATAAAATTGTAATTGTATCGTCTTGGGTATTCGCCTCGTTGGGAGAGAAGGATTGCAGATCGACAAAATTAGGGACATATCGAACTTTGTTACCTAAAGGATAACTTAGGGTGCGAATCCAATTTATGGTAGTGGTATCCACCGAAACGAGTATCTTCACCCCTTTTATAGATGAGATTAACTTCCTGAATCTCCACGATAATCCTATCAGGTTTTGGTAACTATCCCAGTAAATTCCATGGCTGATCCCAACTGAAGGGGTGGATAAGCGGGGTGTATATAGAGAAAAGGGGGAATAAATGATTAAAGAAGACTTGGGTTGTAAATATTCTAATACTTTAATAAAAAGAGTAGGGTCCAAAAGGTTGACATGGGTATCCAAACCAACTACCCAAATACCCTGGTAGAAATGCATCCAATCATGATCTCCAGCTTGAACAATGACAGGCTCATAACCTATTTCACGGATTATTTTGGAAAGCTCAATCAAATATCTCTCAGCTCCACCCAGATAAATTTCTTTCCCATCAAAACCAAAAAATTTATGAGCTATTAATAGCACACGTTTACGTTCAGAAGGAAAAATCAAAAATTGATGAGGGAAAGGGATTTGCTTTCTCAGTCGCAAATCTAGCAGGAAAATTAATTGCTTAATTTTTTGGAAAAGTTTATTCTTGATTTTTTGTAAAATCACAAAAAGCGTCCTTAAGAGATTTCTAATTAACATACATAATTCCTAATGGATCGTAACTTGAATCGCGGGATATGCTATAGAGAATATAGTCTTCTGGGATATTACTTTAAGAAAAGCAGCATTCTCCACAAAATCAAAATACTGTGGTTTCGAATGCGCCCGATTCTCCAAATTTATCCCCAGTCCATAATCACCTGGAGCAAGAATGTTTTCGAAGCGGAAAGATACCTCCATTACCTGCCCATTTTGTAAAGCAGGAAAGGTTTGTCCTTCGTCATAGGTAGTGGCAGTGATAATTTCTAATCCTTTTAAATTACGCAAATTGATACCAGCACCGTTAGCTCCAGCAGGTATATTCTCCAGAGCCCGCAAACGTAAGGAAATTTCCACTAATTCCCCATTTTCCATTATAAAAGTGGGGCCCCGTCTAGTCTTAACACGAAACGCTTCAATACGCATGCTCCCATTACCCCATCGGATTAAGTCGGAACGTCCCTCTAGGTTAACCCAGCCATTTTCGTCTGCCTGTAAAGGGCTGGTATTGTCAATTTGAGTGGGTGATTGTGTTTGTGCCTCCCACAGCATCTGAACGTACTGCGAGGTCACCTCCATAGGAGAGCCTAGCATGCGCATTTCCCCGTGCGAAAGCCACATGGCACGGTCGCACAGTGTGCGCACGGTCTGCACATCGTGGGTTACGAGTACAATCGCAGTGCCCTTCTCATGCAGGTCGCGCATACGATTCATGCATTTCATCACAAAGCCGGCATCGCCGACTGCCAGGGCTTCATCTACGACGAGGATTTCCGGGTCTACACAGGTGGCAATGGAGAACGCCAGGCGTACATACATGCCCGACGAATACAGTTTGACCGGCTGGTCAATGAAGTCCTCAATGCCTGAAAACGCCACAATCTCGTCAAAGCGGTGACGCATCTCTTGCTCAGAGATGCCCAGGGTCACCCCGCTGAGGTAGACGTTTTCTCTGCCGGTAAATTCGGGGTGAAAACCGGCTCCCAGTTCCAGCAGAGCTGTCAGGCGTCCGCGACGCTCCAGGCGTCCCGTTGTTGGCGTCAGCGTGCCCGCCATGATCTGCAAGAGTGTGCTTTTTCCGCTTCCGTTGACTCCGATGACCCCCAGTACTTCTCCACGCCGCACCGAGAGATTGATATCACGCAGTGCCCAGAAGATTCGGGCGTATTCCTTACCAGTAAAGGGAGTAAGGAAGAGCGTTTTTAACCGCTCGATTTGACGGTTGTACAGGCGATACGCTTTGGATATGTTCTCCAGATGCAGGACTTCGTCAGTGTTCATAGGTAATCCGGAAAGGCGTGTTTGGTGCGGCTGAACCAGACAAACCCCGTCATCCAGAACAGCAAACTTATCCCGCTCGCCCAGAAGATTTGCTCCAGTGTGGGCGGCAGACCTTCCATGAGCACCCGGCGGTACATACCGATAATCTGCGCCATAGGGTTAAGCGTCACCAGAAAGCGAAAGCGCTCGGGGATAACCGTTTCTGGATAGAAGATAGGGGTGATGAACATCAACAGCAGGGTGAGCAGACTGGTTGCCTGGCGAAAATCGGGGATGAACACTGAAAAGGAAGCCAGCAACCATGAAAGCCCCGTTTGAAGCATGAACTGTAAGAACAGGAAGAACGGCAGAAACAGAACCCACAGAGTCAAGCCTCCCCCAACTGCCAGCACCAGGATCAGCAAAAGCGCCAGTCCGATGAGTTGCTGAATCATCATCACCAGGGTCAGGTTGACCGGTAAGACTTCCACCGGGAAGACCACCTTTTTAACCAGGTTAGGGCTTGTGCGTATCAACGTGCATGAAGCATTGATGCCCTCGGAAAAGGCGTTCCATGGCACCAGACCGCACAGCAGGTACACTGCAAAGATGAAAGGGGAATCACTGGAGCCAAAACGCACCTTGAGGAAGTAGGAAAAGACCAGCGTGTATGCCAGCATCATCAACAAAGGCTGGGCTACTGCCCAGAGAATACCGAAGATCGAGCCGCGGTAACGTGCGCGAAAATCCCGCCAGGTGAGGATGCGGATCGCGTCGCGGTAGCGAATCAGTGTCGCCACCGCTTTCGGTACATTCACCAGATCAGCCAGCAGTGTCAGGGCTTTACTCAACGAAAAAATTCTCAGCCTGTTCTCAAAAGTGTCGTTGAGAGCGATTATACCATTCTCATTCCTGCTCAGAACAATGCAGAGAAGTACTCGCTTCGGCAGGCCAGCGTTTGAGCGCGCGCCGAGTTTGTTGAGGGGTGCCTTCGCGTCAGCAGGCTCAGGCATAGACAGAATGAGAGGACGGCCTTTTTAGCGAGAGGAAATGCGCTCCACCGCTTCCAGGATTTGCCGGGCGCGGTTGTGCCATGTATGCCGCGCGGCTTCCTGACGCAGTGCATTTTGAAATGTTTCCTGTGCTCCCTGCTCCAGCGCACGATCCAGTTGATCGCTCCATTCCTGCGGTGTGCTGGCAGGGAAGACCAGCGGAACGTAGAGACTTTCCTGCATGGGAGTAATCACCACCGGCTTGCCCGCCGTCAGGGCTTCAAACAGTTTCAGCGGCGAGGTGGCGTGGGTAATCGGGTTGAGGCGGAAGGGTATCATCACCGCATGGAAGCCGTAGAGGTAACCGGGCAAACTCTCATAGGGACGCACCCCCAGCCAGTGTACGTTAGGCAATTTCTGCCAGGGTCGTTTTTCCCGCCCGCCGTGCAATTGGGGTCCGATGAGCACGAAAGACAAATCTGCGCGCAGACGGGCAACCGACTCCAGCAGGTTGTCATCAAACCACTCCGCCAGCGCGCCGATGTAGCCGATAATGGGCTTGCCCTCTTTACGAAGTACTTCGATTTCCGGCGCAAGGTGCTCCGGTTTGCAGGCAAAGAAATCCACATCCACTCCGTTGGGGCAAAGGATGAGGTCGTCCCGTTCGGCTTGAAAGGCATCCCGCAGACGCCGTGCCGTGACCAGCACCACCTCGGCGCGGGTAATGCGCTGACGGTGCTGATGCGCCAGAAGGCAGGGATGCACCTGCTCGAAAGTGGAAAAGTCGTCCACGATATCATAGATCAGTCGGGTACCGCGCAGGGCAAAGGCGGGCGAGTAACTCCACGGTAAGAGGTACAGCCAGGGGCGTTCCAGTCCAGAAAGCGCCTGCGGCGGCGCACAGCACAGCAGAAGATTTTCTCCCAGAGGTATCACCAGAGGTTTTCCATGCCACGCCCACTCCGGTTCCAGGTAAATGACCCGTTCGCCCAGATCTGCCAGGGCTTTTGCCAGTTGCTGAGGGCGCTGGAAGAGTTGCTTTTGCCAGGAAAGTCCGGGAGCAAACACCCACACCCGCTTTTCATCAGCCCACTCTATCAGGTAGTGCCGGATATGTTGTACCTGCCGGGGGGAACGCAGGGCGTGCAGGGTTTGTTTGGCGCGCCACCACAGAGTTTTGACCAGCACCAGAGGTGGGCAAACCAAAGACTCTCCGGCGATCACAGGGAGACGGCTCATCCTTCTTCCCCCTCCATCACTGCCAGAATCTGACGGTTGACCGCGTTCTGATTGAAGCGTTGCAGGGCAATTTGCCGAGAGGCAGTCCCCATTTCACGGCGCAGGTCTTCGGAGCGCAACAGGTCTTCCAGACGGTTTGCCAGTGACTCAACATCCCGCACGGGGACGATAAAGCCATTCACGCCATCCTCTACGGCGGCGCGGCATCCGGGTAGGTCGCTGGCGACGATGGGCAAGCCGCAGGCGGCGGCTTCCATCAGGGCAGAGGGCAAGCCTTCACCGTAAAAGGAAGGGAACACAAATACATCCGCTTGAGCATAAATGTCTTCCATTTTTGATTGAAAGCCCCACCACTCTGCTAGACCAGTATTGACCCATGTTTGCACTGTCTCCTGTTCCAGTGAAAGCGGATTTCCCGGATCTACATCGCCTGTCAGCACCAGGCGAAATGACACTCCACGCTGACGCAGGATCTTTCCTGCCTCCACCAGTTCTTCTACCCCTTTCTCTCGCAGGAAACGCCCGGCAAATAGCACTAATGGCACTTTGTGATTATGAACCACGGGGTGGAAACGCTCTATGTCTACACCCAACCCCGTGAGAAGGTGAGCCCGCTCTGGGCGAATCAAGCCCTGTTTAATGAAAAAATTACGATCCGAATCATTTTCGAACAGAGCCTGCTGACGGGCGGATTGCAGGATAAAGCGGTACAATGTCAACACCAATGGGCGTAAAAGGCGCGCTTTGCGTTCTTCCGAAACCAGCACATACCCCCTGCCAGTGATGTTACTCACCACCCGCGGCACACCCACCAGTTTAGCGGCAAACCCTCCGTATAAAACGGGTTTGATGGTCAGGTGGTTGACCACATCCGGGCGTTCCTCTCGATAAATTTTCACCAGTCGCAATAAGGCACCCAGTTCCTTCCATGGCGTCAGGGACTGCCTGCCCACCTCCCAGCACACCCAGCGGAAACCGGCTCCCTGCAAGGCAGATGCGTACTGTCCATTGGGCGAGACCAATGCTACCTCGTGTCCCTGCTCGCGTAGAAAGCGGGCAAAATTCAAGCGGTAGTTGTATAAAAACCAATCGGTGTTGGCGACCAATAGAATCTTCATGCGCCGTTTAATTCCTCATACAACTTAATCAGGCGCTGTTTCATTATTTTCCAATCAAAATGTGTTTCGTAGGCTCGACGTGCAGCTTTACCCATGCGGTTTCGTAAAAGGGTATCTTGGGAGAGGCGAGTCAGGGCTTTGTCTAACGCTTCCATGTCTCCATAGGGAATAACGAGGCCCATTCCCCACTCTTTTACGATTCGATCGACGTTTGTGCCTTCTGCTACAATGATAGGCTTTCCCAGCATCATAGCTTCAAATAGCTTATTCGGGCTCGCATAACGATTATTGATCACCATGGGATCATAAAGTGCAAATAGTACGTCAGCGCGGTGTGAAAGCTCTAACGCCTGACGGTAAGATACTCGCCCATGCCATACAACGTTAGGTAAAGTATGCAGTTTTTCCAGAATGACCGGCTCATCCCCGCCAAATCCTGCCATATCCAGTGTCCATTGGGGGTGATGGCGAAGGATTTCCAGCATCTCCAAGAGCATGCGCTCCAGGTGCATTAACCCCACATAACTTATATGTAATAACCCCTCTGGGGATGGTTGATAGGCTGGTAGGAAGGCTTTCTCGTCCTCAGGGCTGTTGTAAATCACTTCCAAACGACGTGGTTTAGAACCGGAAATTTGCTCAAGGCGAATGTCGTCGCACAAGATGACTGCATCTGCCTGATCGATGGCGCGCAGGTCCTGGTGCCGAATCCAGTTCTTGATCCAATTGGGTGTACGGCGCAGATGATCAGCGTAAAAGTCAAAAATGTCATAAACGATCACTTTATTAAACAGGCGTCCTATCCGGAGGACGGGTAATATAGTGTCGAAATCGCAGGCATGAATAATAGTATAATTTCGGGCGTGTTGAATGAGCCAACCGGTTAGCGCTATCTGCCAGCGTAATAAATGGGGTAAATTTAAAATTCCTGCAGCATAACGAGCGCAGATAGGGATTCGATAGATGGTAAACCCGCTGCGTTTTTCTACCATTGGCTGAATAGCAGTACGGTCCCATGCCAGAATATCCACTGAATAGCCAGCATGTACTAATGCTTTTGCTTCTTTTTCTACTCGAGGATCGGGTGCAACCGGGTTAGAACGACAAATCAGTATCTTTTTCTGAGGCACAAAAGTTATTATATCAAACAGATGTTAGGGATGTGTGTTAGGTTTTTTGTTATAAACTACCTTCTGTGATCGTTCCAGTATTGGTAAAACAATG
>AMZC01001349.1_pt1 | contig 14637 bp, 13 predicted proteins | sample 948551 | NCBI WGS metagenome assembly AMZC01 (sample SAMN01120625, study PRJNA171369) | bioreactor sludge metagenome | biome: sludge; isolation source: anaerobic thermophilic cellulolytic sludge from lab reactor | place: China: Hong Kong, Shek Wu Hui wastewater treatment plant | collected... | reverse complement strand
GAGGGCAAAAAGTGCATAACACGCTCTAAGCTCCAGACTCCTCACTCCAGACTCGCTACTCCAGACTCATGACTCAAAACTCGACAGGAGACCTTCATGCAAGCGAAAATCGTCACTCTGCCCGGTGATGGCATCGGGCCAGAGGTCGTAGCGGAGGCGGTGCGCGTGTTGCGCACCGTCGCCGATCGGTGGGGACACAGCTTCACCTTCGAAGAAGCGCTGATGGGCGGCTGCGCCATTGACCTCACCGGCAACCCTCTGCCGGATGAAACGCTGGCCGCCTGCGAGCGCGCCGACGCCGTGTTGCTGGGCGCGGTCGGCGGGCCGCAGTGGTCCGACCCCACCGCGCCAGTGCGTCCGGAGCAGGGGTTGCTGCGCCTGCGGGGCTATTTCGATCTGTTCGCCAATCTGCGCCCTGTGAAAGCGTATCCCGCGCTGGCCCACTATGCGCCGCTCCGCGCCGATCTGCTCGACGGCGTAGACATCCTCTTCGTGCGCGAACTGACCAGCGGCATCTACTTCGGCGAGCGCAAAGAGCAGGGCGACGGGCAGGACGCCTGGGACACCATGTACTACTCCGTGCCACAGGTCGAGCGCGTGGCACGGGTGGCCTTCCAGGCCGCCCGACAGCGGCGTGGCAAGGTGGCCTCGGTGGACAAGGCCAACGTGCTGGCGTCCATGCGCCTGTGGCGGCGCACGGTGAACCGCGTGGCGGCGGACTATCCGGACGTGACGCTGGAACACGTGCTGGTGGACGCCTGCGCCATGTACCTGATGCGCGAACCGGCGCGTTTCGACGTGGTGCTGGCCGGCAACATGTTCGGCGACATCCTCAGCGACGAAGCGTCGGTGCTGGCCGGTTCGCTGGGCATGTTGCCGTCGGCATCGCTGGGCACGGGCACGTTCGGGGTCTACGAGCCAATTCATGGCTCCGCGCCGGACATCGCCGGCAAGGGCGTCGCCAACCCCACCGCGACCATCCTCAGCGCGGCCCTGCTGCTGCGCCATAGCCTGGGCCTGGAACAGGAAGCGCGCGCGGTCGAGCGCGCCGTCGAGGCGGCGCTGGCCGCGGGAGCGCGCACGGCGGACATCGCGCCGTCGCCTGATCAGGCACTTAGCACGAGCGCCTTCACCGATCGGGTGCTGGATCATCTGGCGTAGTCCGTCCACGGGAAACAGATGGGGGTGGGCCGGTAGCTCACCCCTCTTGCTGTCCGGCGCAGTCAGCCGGAATGCTCGCAAAAACACTGGGCATAGTGCAGCACCGCCCGAACCACGCCTGTTGTTAAAGAACCCTTAACCTGCTGCTCCTGGTTATATGACAAACTCTACAAATCCTACCCATCTGCCCAAGTGGGGTAGTATCTTTTGTGCAATATGCACAACCAGGCATGTATGAATCTCATAAAACCTGCCCGAAGACAGGCCCTCCGCCTATCCCTACAATGAAGGGAGCATCCACAGGCAAGCACCGCCGCAAGGCGGCATTGCCGTGCAGCATCGCACGGATGTTGGTCGCCTGAGGGGGAGAAAGTACCATGTCCGCCGTATCATCCGCCACCGACCTGAGAACCGTGCTCAGGCTTGCGTTGCCGCTAGGCAGTCGCCTCGTCTCCGGCTATCCCGCTACCCCCGTCAGCGGCGTTTCCCACCTGCGTGCCCAGCCCTCCCATCTGGGAGAGATCCGGCACAGCGAGTTGCTGCTGGTCTCCACCGAGACCCTGGCCAATACGCCCAACGCGCTTCCGCTGGAAGCGCTCATCGAGCGGCTGACCGCCACAGAGGCCAGCGCCCTGGCCGTGCAGGGCACGCTGTCTCCGCGCACCTACCAGGTGGCCCGCCAGCACAATTTCCCGCTGGTGGCGCTCCCGGAGCGCGCCGTCCTGAATCAGGTCGAGCGTTCCGTCCGGCGCTTGCTGAACGACCGCGCCGCGCAGGTCTGGCAGCGCGTCACCGAACTGGAACGCACCTTGCAGCGCCATGCCGCGGGCTATCGTGGCCTGACCACCATGCTCAACGCGCTGGCGCGCATCCTCGACCGACCGGTGGTCATTCACGACCGGCAGGGATCGCTGATCTGCCGCGGCCTGCCTGCGTCGCAGGGGCACGACTGGGACGCGCACCTGGCCATGCTGGGTGGCGCGGAGTTCATCCGGCGGTTCGACCTGGACGATCGCGCCTACTTCGAAGACGACTGGCAGGTCATCGAGAGTCCGGCGGGCCTCACCGTCCCCTTGATCAGCGAGGGGCGCGTGCTGGGGTACCTGTCCGCGTTGACCGCGGGCAGCGCCCCCGACGATTTCGATCTGCTGGCGCTGGAACACAGCGCCCCCATCCTGAGCAAAGAATTGACACGCCGACAGGCGCTGGATGTCGGCCTGCAACCGGCGCGCCATACGCGCGACTGGATCGCCGAATGGCTGAGCAGCCCGCCCAGCGAAGATATGCTCCTGGCCATGCGCGCCGGTCAGGAGAACTTTCAGCCCGCCATGTGGTACGCTGTGGCGGTCTTTCACTGGGTGCCGGGGGAAGAGCGAGTCAACGGGGCCTTCTCGCCGGAGCGCATGGTCAAGTTGCTGCGGGCCGAACTCAGTCAGCGCCGCGTGCAGGCACCCGTCGGACTATATGCCGACCGGGCCATCGTGCTCTTCCCGCTGGACGAGCCGCATCAGACGCAACGCCTCAAGCAGGTCGTGCGCCTGCTCTATCAGGCGCTGGCGCAGAGCGCCCCCGACGGCGACCTGGCCGCAGGCGTGGGGCGACCAGCGATGGGATTGACGGCCCTGCGCGAATCGTTCCGCGAGGCCGAGCGCGCCCTGGCTCTGCCGCGTCAGCTCTGGGAAGATGCGCAGATCGCCTTCTTCGGCGATGTCAGCCTCTACGAATTGCTGCTGGGAGTGCGCGACCCCAACCTGTTGACTGGTTTCTGCAATCACTGGCTGTCGGCCCTGACCGACTACGACGCACAGCATCACACCGACCTGGTGCCGACGCTCTATGCCTATTTCGAGAACAACGGCAACATGGCCCGCACTGCGCATGTGCTCAACATTCACCGCAACACGCTGGTCTACCGGCTGGGCCGCATCACCGACATTCTGCAACTGGACATGGATGACTCGAACGTCCGCCTGAACCTGCATCTGGCGCTCAAGGTGCACAAGATGCTCACGGGCGGCTGAGCGGCGCTGTCCTGCTGAACCCTCCTGTCTTCCGCCTGAGGGCGTCCGGTACGCCCTCGTTTTTTTGTATTTCAACCCATTCTGGTAGATTTCTGGTCCGGGCAGAGGTACTGTTGTGCGGAGTACAGTCCGCGGCCTGCACCGATCAGGCAGGCCAGGTGTGTCACGAGGAGTTTCTGGCATGAAGATCGCGGTTGTCACCGAAGATGGACAGACCATCAGTCAGCATTTTGGGCGCGCTCCCTACTATCTGGTGTTCACGGTAGAAGGGAACACCATTACCCGCCGCGAACTGCGCGACAAGGCGGGCCATCATCAGTTCGCCGGCGAACACGAAGCCCATGAACACAGCCATGAGCACACGCACGAACATGCTCACGGGCACGAGGGACACGGTTTCGGCCCGGAAGCCGATCGCCGACACGCCCGCATGATCGAGGCCATCACCGACTGCCAGGTGCTGCTGGTGCGCGGGATGGGGCGCGGAGCCTACGTGGCCGTGGAACAGGCGGGCATCATCCCCATCGTCACCGACATCGCCGACCCGGAAGCCGCCGTGCGCGCCTACCTGGATGGTCAACTCACCAATCACATCGAACGACTGCACTGAGGTCACCTGGCTCGGCCAGGTGCGCTATCCGCGGTTTTCGCCAGGGACAGTGCGCCCTCGTATAATACGCAGTTGTCGTCATCTGGCGTCACGGCTGACGAAAGAAAAGGTCAGGCAAGACAGACCATGCCCGGATCGCGAATCGGCAGGTGGAGTCGTTGGCTGTTTCAGAACCGTCTGGCGCTATTCCTGGCCCTGCTGGCGATTCAGCTTCAGTTCTTCACCATCAACCTGTTCAACGCGCACTTCCGCGAACCGACCGAGGGCTGGGAACTGAAGATCGCCGCCATAGACAATCACCTGACGCCCAACGGCTGGTGGCTCATCCCCTATTTCCTGGGCTTCTGGCTGGCCGCGCTGGTGCCGCTGTGGGCCATGTTCACCATGCCCAACCGGCTCTACCGGCAGTTCATCCTGGCCATGGCGACAGCAGCGCTGGTGGGCTACGCCGTCTACCTGGCCTTCCCCACCTATGTCACCAAGCCCGCGCCCGAACAGGTGCCAGGCGATCATCTGCTGGCCGACTTGCTGCGCCAGAGTTACGATGTGGACGCCGCCGCCAGCACGCACAACGCCGCGCCCAGTCAACACGTCTTCTACGCCCTGATCAACATGTGTTTCATCATCCGCTGGCGACCGCAGCCGCGCGTTTTCCTCGCCTGGGTGACCCTGGCTGCGCTCATCTGCGCCTCTACCCTGCTCACCAGGCGTCACAATTCCCCCGATCTGATCACGGGCTATCTGTTTGCGGTGGGCGGCTACTACGCCGGAGTCTACCTGGGCGGGCGCGTCACCGACTGGCTGGGCGACGAGGACGGCCCGATTGTGGTGCCCGACCTGGCCCTGCGCCTGCAGAGACGCCTGCGTCAGCGCCTGGAACGGCTGAGCGTGCGCCTCGGTTGAGCACTCTGCTGCAGATTTCGCGCCTCACTTGTGCGCAGTGACCATATGCGCAGCACGGCCCCCTGGTTAAGATTGCTTCTCCGGGCTGGTACAGGGACCGACTGGCTGTAGTGTATCACGGAGGAATGCCGCGCATGACCGCCTACGATTCGCCGCGCTTCGCAGTGCCGGAACAGCACCTGGTTCCGGTTGACCCCTATCCAGGGCAGCAGTACGAGATTCCGCCGTCGCGCATGTTCCTGATCAAGCTCTCGCTCAAGAAATATCGCGACAAGATGGGGCCAGATGCCGTCATCTTCGACGCCTCGCAGGGCGACGGCGGTGCGTCGTTGCCGGGCGTGCCCGCCGAGATTCTCGACCGCGCCCACGAACTCACCAAGGCGCACGGCAGCGGCTACGACTTCCCCTACGGCGCGGACGAGTTCCGCAAAGCGGTCGTCGAGCAGTACTGGAAACTCGACCCGGCGCTGGGCTGGGGGCCAGCCAACGTCCTGGCCGCGGTAGGCGGGCGCGATGCGCTGCTCAAAGCCTACAGCGCCATGATCGCGCTCGGCTCCGGGCGTGTGGGCGATGTGGTGCTCGTGTCGCGCGTGCCCTGGATCAGCTACAACTGGGGGCCGTACGCCATCGGGGCCAACGTGTTGCTCGCCCCCGGCGACGAAGCGACCGCCTGGCAATACAGCGAAGACACCATCCGCGCCTCGGTAGAATTCTGTCAGCGGCACGGCGGACGGCGCGTGATTGGTATCGTCATCACCTCGCCGGACAACCCTACCGGTCACACGCTCACCCTGGAGCGGCAGGTCGCGCTGGGCAAGGCGGCGCTGGAAGCGGGCATTTCCTTCGTGCTCTACGACTGGATTTACCACTACATCACCGAGGGCGAGCCGATGAGCGCCAACGCCCTGCTGAGCGCCTTCGAGCCGGAGGAGCGCGAGCGCATCATCATCCTGGATGGACTGACCAAGTCCATGGGGGCGTCCAACGTGCGCAACGCACACCTGCTGGCGGGCAAGAAGGTCATCCAGTACATCAGCAGCATCGCCTCGCATGGAGTCATCCCGCACTTTCACGGGCAGGCGGTGGCGATGGCCGCCTTCGAGATGGGCTTCCGCCGCGCCGCCGACTCGATCATCACGCCCACCAACGCCAGCCGTGCGGTGATGCGCCGCTTCCTGACCGAGCACGGCTACCGCTTCATCATGGGCGACGGCGGCTACTACGCCTTCATTGACGTGAGTCGCTGGATGGAAGCCGCGGGCATGACCGACAGCTTCGCCCTGGGCGAATACCTGGCCGCCGAACACGGCGTAGCGGTGGTGCCGGGCGCGGCCTTCTCCGACGAGGGCAACAACTGGATTCGCTTCTCTTACGCCCTGCCGCCAGAGGTGACCGAAGGCGCGGTGCAGCGCTTCCACGAAGGGTTGCAGGCGCTGGCCAGCGTGTAGAGCGTGTCAGGCACTTTTCGCCCTCATCCCCCGACCCGCGCGGCGGGCTGAGGGGCGGACAGGGCTAAAGTAAGCGTTAAGATTGGCTCGCCCGGTTGACCTCACCCCCGGCCTCGCTGCGCTTGGCTCGCTCCTTCTCCAAGTCTGGGCTGGAGAGGGGCCACGAGGCGCGTCAGCGCCGAGCAGGGGTGAGGTCAACCAGGGCATGGCAATCCCGTTTCTCCATCTTTACCTGAGATCACTTCTCTAAACGAACTTTAAAGAGGGCGATCCCTGCCCTTAGCCCAACCACCGCGCGATTCTGCTAAACTTGTCTGAGTGAACACTATCTTTGCGAGAGGACAACCTGCGTGACACAGACTCTGGACGTAGCACAGATTCGGGCCTGGGTGGCCGAAGCAGGACAGATCGCCCTGCAACACTTCGGGCACGCCGAGGTCCAGCACAAACCGTCCGACAATAGCCCCGTCACCGTGGCCGACCGCGCCATCGAGCGGTTGCTGACGGGGTACATTCGCGCAACCTATCCCGATCACGGCATCGTCGGTGAGGAGTACGGCAGCGATCATCTCGATCGCGAGTATCTATGGGTGATCGATCCCATTGACGGCACACAAGCCTATGTAGACGGGTTGCCGTCGTGGTGCATCACACTGGCTGTGCTGCGCGAGCGCGTGCCAGTGTTTGGCCTGGTCTATCTGCCGCTCTACAACGACTGGACGTATACCGACGGGGACGCCGTCATCTGCAACGGCCAGGACGTGACGCGCCGCCTGCGGACGACCTGGGAAGCCGACTCCTATGTGCTGTGGCGCAGCGACGCGCACCGCCGCTACGCCCTCGACTTTCCGCGCATCATGACCATGAGCAGCTCGGCCAGTCACACCGCCTACGTGGCCCGCGGCTCGGCAGTCGCAGCCCTCACGCACGACTCCTACCTGTGGGACATCGCCGCCGGGCTGGCTTTCATGCGCACACAGGGCGGAGAGGTGCGTTTCCTGGATGGCACGACGCTCGATCTGCGGCAGCGCGACCTGCTCACCCCCTTGCAGGGCATGTTCGGCTTCGGGCACCCCGCTGTGCTCGACCGATTGCTGCCGCTGGTGGTCGAGCGTCAGGAAGCGATCGCCATCGCCGCCCGCTAACCTGTGCTGGTCGCGGGCTACGTCAGTTCGCGGCTGCTGTAGCCCAGAATGCGCCGCGCGACGATCAGGGTGTTGATCTGCCCCGTGCCCTCATAGATGTCGTTGATCTTGGCGTCGCGCATCCACTTTTCGACCAGCCACTCGCAGCTATAGCCCCGTGGCCCCAGCAACTCGACCGCTTTCTGCGTCACCCAGGTGACGACCTTGCCCGCTTTGGCCTTGGCCATCGAGGCTTCCAGGCTGTTGTGCAGGCCGTGATCGAGCAGGCTGGCGGCGCGCAGCGTCAACAGCCACGCCGCGCGCAGTTGCGCTTCCATCTCCAGCACGTCGCGCTGCACGGCGCTCAGCGTGTGCCGGGGTCTGCCATAGGGGATGGCGATCCCCTCCTCAGCCAGCTTCTCCTTGACGAACTCCACTGCCGCCCGCCCTACTCCAATGGCGCTGGCGGCAATCAGCGGACGGCTGGCGTCGAAGGTGGCCATGGCTCCCTTGAAGCCCGCTGTGCTCTCGCGGCGGATCACTTCTGGCGAGCCGAGCAGGTTGTCGTAGGGGATGCGCGCGTCCTTCAGCACGATGCTGGCCGTGTCGCTGGCGCGGATGCCATGCTTGATCTCCACCTTCTCGATGGTCACGCCGGGCGTGCCCGCCTCGACGACGAACGGCTTCATCCCCGCGCGCCCCGCCGAGCGATCCACCGTCGCCCAGACGACGACGATGCCGTTGGATTCTTCCAGCGCCAGTTTGCCGTTGGTGCAGAAGATTTTCTCGCCGTTGAGAATCCACTCGTTGGTCTGCGGATCGAGCACAGCCGTGGTCTGAATGGCCGACGTGTCGGAGCCAGCGCCCGGCTCGGTCATGGCCATTGCGCCCCACACAGGTTGATCGCCTTCGGCGAAGCGGCGCAGGAAACGCTCTTTCTGTTCTGGCGTGCCGACCGCTTCGATGGCCGCTCCCGCCAGCAGCGCGTTGGGCATACACAGCATCTGCCCCACATCGCCCCAACTGAGCATCTCGAAGGTGAAGACCATGTTGAGATGAGTGATCCCCGGCCCTTCGCGCTTCTTTTCGGGAGCCTCGCCGCGCGCCTGCGCCGCCAGCCGGTCGAGTTGCCGCTTCTGCTGATCGCGCATGATCGGCCAGGTCATGGTGATGAAGGTGTGCGGGCGCTCGTGCTCGTGCTCGTCGTAGTAGCGCGATTCCGGGCGCATGATGCCGCTCGCCAGCGCTTCGGTCATCTGCAAATTCTGCCGGATTCGTTCGGGAATTTCGAAGCTGATGGGCATGGTTCCCTCCGGGGTAGTTTTCAGTGGTCGGTTTTCAGTTATCAGTTGTCAGTTGTCAGTTGTCAGTGAGCAGATGTTAGCCTCGCTCACACGTAAGCCAGATAGCGGCCATGGCCGCTCTTTTTTCTGAAAACTGATCACTGATCACTGTCTACTGCTCACTCTCACACGATCGCCATGCCGTAGAAGGTCGCCAGGCCGCGCGCATTGCGCAGCCAGCGTTCCACGGGGTATTCGCGGATATAGCCGTAGCCGCCCAGCGTCTGTACGGCGCTGTCAGTGACCATCACCGCGGCCTGATCGACATACTGCCTGGCGAGATAGGACTCCTTCGTGGCATCCTGCCCCTGATCGAGCTTCCACGCTGCTTCCCACACCATCAGCCGCGCCGCGTCAATTTCGATGGCGCAATCCGCCAGCATGAAGGCAATGGCCTGTTTGGTGGCGATCGGCTGACCGAACTGCACGCGCTGCTTGGCGTAGTCAATGGCGTATTCCAGCGCACCGCGCATCACGCCGACGCCCAGCGCTGCCAGGGCAACCCGGCTGTGCGCCTGAATGCGCGCGAAGTCAATGCCCCGCTCACCGCCCAGGCGGTAGGCGGCGTCTACCCGCACGTTGTCGAGCGCCAGGGGATACGTGGGCAGGGCGCGCACACCCATCGACTTCTCGCGCGGCCCGACGGTCAGCCCTGGCGCATCGCCGCGCACCAGAAAGCCGTCCACCTGTCCGGCGTCCGGATTCCAGGCATAGACCAGAATCCACTGCGCTCCCTGTGCCAGCGGCACATACACTTTTTGCCCATTGAGCAGATAGTCGCCATCTTCGCGCGTGGCCGTGGTCTTCAGATCGTCGGGGGCAAAGTGAATGCGCGGTTCGATCAGCGCGGCGGTGACCGGCGGAGGCGTCTCGCCCAGGAACAGCGGCAACAGTTCTTCGCGCTGCGCGTCCGTGCCGTCCAGCACCAGGGGAATCGCCACCAGCGCCGGAGTCATCAGGTGTAGCGCCAGCGACAGGTCGCCATAGCCCAGTTCCTCATAGGCCAGCGCGCCGGTCAAGGCGCTGTGCGTCTCGCCGAAGCCACCCAGCGCCTCCGGGATGTTGCCGGGCAGGATGCCCAATTCCCAGCCGGTCTGCAATACCTCCGCCGGAAACGCGCCGCCTTCGTCGGCGTCGTGCGCGGCGGGTCGCACGTTTTGGGTGGCATAGCGGCGCACGGTCTCGATGAGCATCTGCTGTTCGTCGGTGGGGGTGAAACTGATCATAGGGGTCGGCCTCCCACAAACAAAGCGGACGATTTCTGAGGGGTCATCAGGAGCGTTCGCGCAGACAGGATCAGCTCATGCTCACTCTCCCAGAGATGTCTGCTCAAGCGGGCAGCGCAGCGCAGCCAGGAACGTATCGGCGATCTCGCGGGCGATCTCCTCGCCGGAAAGTCGCCCGTCGGGGCGGTACCACACGCTCACCCAGTTGAGCGCCCCGAACAGCGCCTTGACGAAGACACCCACGTCCACCGGTCGGAACTCCCCCGCCGCGATGCCCCGTTCGATCACCTGCCGATAGAGGGCTTCCAGAGCGTCGCGCTGCGCCACGAACTGCTCGCGCACGTCTGGTACGTCGAGCAGCGCGCGCCCCTCAAAGATCACGGCGGCGGCGATGTTGGCGTTGTCAATCTGACTGCGGATGTGAATGGCGGCGATGCGGCGCAACGTCTCCGCCGCGGACGTATCCTCTGCTTCGACGGCGGCGCGCACCTCGCGCGTGATGCGCTCCAAACCGGTCGCCAGCACAGCGACGAGCAGGTCCTGTTTGCTGGGGAAATGGTGATAGAGGCTGCCCGCCGTCAGATTGACCGCCGCAGCAATCTCGGCCATGGTCGCGCCGTGATACCCCTTGCGGCGAAACACCGTGGCTGCTGCTTCGATGATAGCCGCAGGATGGACAGTCTGCGCGGCGGGTTTGCGAGCCATAGATGGTATCTTCCGGCTAGATCGTAATCAAATCTTTATTTGATTATAGAGCGAAATGTTCGTGTTAGACAAGCGGGTCGTAGGGAGCAAATCGCGGGAGCATTGCTATAATAAGCGCAACCTGACCGGAGACTATTTGCTCAGGAAAGGATTACTGACAGGTATGGCCCAATACATTTTGGCGCTCGACCAGGGCACGACCAGTTCACGCGCAATCCTCTTTGACCTGGCAGGCAAGCCGGTTGCCGTTGCTCAGCAGGAATTCCCCCAACATTTCCCCAGACCCGGATGGGTAGAGCACGATCCGCGGGACATCTGGCGCTCGCAGCGCGACACGGCCCATGCCGTGCTGACGCAGGCGGGCGTCTCGCCGTCTGACGTAGCCGCCATCGGCATCACCAATCAGCGCGAGACGACGATCGTCTGGGATCGTCGCACCGGCGAGCCGGTCTACAACGCCATTGTCTGGCAATGCCGCCGCACAGCCCCCCTCTGCGACGCGATCAAGGCGGACGGCTTCGACGCAACCATCCGCGCCAAAACCGGACTGGTGACCGACGCCTATTTCTCCGGCACCAAGGTCGCCTGGCTGCTGGACAACGTGCCAGGCGTCCGCGCGCGAGCGGAGGCGGGCGAGCTGGCCTTTGGCACGGTAGACACCTGGTTGCTGTGGAATCTGAGCGGCGGGGCGCTGCACATCACCGACGTGACCAATGCCAGCCGCACCCTGCTCTACAACATCTACACCGGCGATTGGGACGACGGCATCCTGGCCTATCTGAAGATTCCACGCAGTCTGTTGCCAGAGGTGCGCCCATCCAGCCAGGTCTACGGCCAGACCGTGCCCGAACTGTTTGGCGCGGCCATTCCGCTGGCGGGCATGGCCGGCGATCAGCAGGCGGCGATGTTCGGGCAGGCGTGTCTGAAGCCGGGCATGGCCAAGAATACCTACGGGACGGGCAGTTTTGTCCTGCTCAACACGGGCACGGCAGGCGTGCCATCGAAGTCCGGCCTGCTGACGACGATTGCCTGGCAACTGAGCGGTCAGCCGGTCGTCTATGCGCTGGAAGGGAGCGTCTTCATCGCAGGGGCAGCGGTGCAGTGGCTGCGCGACGGCCTGCAGATCATCAAGAGCGCGCCGGAGATCGAGGCGCTGGCCGCCAGCGTTGCCAGCACCGACGGTGTCTATTTCGTCCCCGCCTTCGTGGGGCTGGGCGCGCCCTACTGGGACCCGTACGCGCGGGGTACGCTGGTGGGCATCACGCGCGGCACGACGCGAGCGCACATCGCGCGGGCGGCGCTCAACGCCATCGCCCTGCAATCGCGCGATGTGTTGGACGCCATGCACGCCGATTCGGGCATCGCGCTGAGCGCCCTGCGTGTGGACGGCGGCGCAGCGGCCAACAACCTGCTGATGCAGATTCAGGCGGACGTGCTGGGCGTGCCCGTGCAACGCCCCGCCGTCACCGAGACGACGGCGGTTGGCGCGGCTTACCTGGCCGGGCTGGCGGTAGGGTTCTGGCCGGGCGTGGAAGCGCTCGAAGCTGCGTGGTCCGTCGAACGTACCTTCGAGCCGCGCATGTCAGAAGACGAACGGGCGACGTTGCTGGCAGGCTGGCGACGCGCCGTCGAGCGGGCACGCGGCTGGGCGAATGAGGAGTGAGCAGTTCACAGTTTTCAGTTTTCAGTTTACAGTTTACAGTTTACAGTTTTCAGTTTTCAGTTTACAGTTTTCAGTTCATAGTTTTCAGTTTTCAGGTGGCGGTTTTCGGTTGGCAGTTGGCAATTTGCGGTTTTCAGTTTGTCGGTAGTCGGGGGATCGTCCGGCAACAGTAAGAGATGATGGGCTGTTGACCGGACGGACAGACGATTTAGAGGCGTGAGAGCGGAGTAGTGCAGCGTCATGCATCATAGTCCCTACTGGCACACTCAGAACAGTCGCTATCCACGCTGCGTGGATTGCCGCCCCGCCGAGGTCTACGTGACCAGGCGGGACGGACACTGGCAGGTAGAGAAGCGCGGTGCGGTGGCACGTCTGGAGCGCGGCCCGCAGTTTCCGGGTGGATCGCTGGCGTTCCTGCGCGCGCTCGAAGCGATCGCGCACATAGATCGGGCGCGCGCCTTTGATCTGGTGGAACAGGCATCGGCGCAGGCCGGGCTGGGGGTGCAGCTTCATCTGGACGACGACCGCGGTCGCCGCAACCTGCGCGCCCTGGACGACGCCGACCTGATAGCGCTGGTGCAAGAGCAGACTACCGGTTGTGGCTTCGTCGCTCACACCTGGCAGGACGAAGCGCCCGCCATCGTGCGCGAAGCAGTGCGGCGAGGCTGGCGCGTGCAGATCGTCACCGGCCCGCTGCAACCGACGGGAGCGTGGATCAATGAGCGCACCGCGGAGACTTTCGACACGCCGGCAGCAGCGCTGGCGGGACAGGCGTGCTTCAACCTGGACATCGCCTGCGCCCGGCCCGTCCTGTTCGCGTTGCAGCAGTTGATCGCGCAGGAGGGTTTCGCGGAACGCGCCGAAGCCTGGCTGCGACAGGCGTACCGCGCCCTGGTGCCCGTGCTGGGCGCGCCCTGGGTCGCCGAACGGGAATGACAGACATGCCATGAACGAGCAGGCCGTCCTGGAAGGGTTCGTCTCGGTGCGCGCGGCGCTGAAGGCGGGCAGCCGCCCCATTCACGCCATCCTGATCCGCCAGGACAAGCGCGACGCGGGCATTGCCTGGCTGGAGCGGACCGCGGCTGCCACCGGAATCCCGGTGCAGCGCGTGCCGGCGAGCGAGATCGAGGCGCACGTCAACGGCAGCACGCACGGCGGCGTGATCGCGCTGGTCGGGCCGCGCCGACTGACGACGCTGGACGACCTGGGCGCAGGCCGCCCCGCGCCGTTCGTCGCCATGATTGACGGCGTGGAAGACCCGTTCAACTTCGGGCAGGCGGTGCGCGCGCTCTATGCGGCGGGTTGCGATGGCCTGGTGCTGCGCCCGCGCAACTGGATGACCGCGGCAGGGGTGGTGGCGCGGGCCTCGGCGGGCGCGTCCGAATGGCTGCCCATCGCCATCGCCGAGACGGTAGCGGCGGCGGCAGAGCACTTCCGGGCGCGCGGGCTGCGCGTGGCCGTCGCGGATGAAGAAGACGCCGTCCCGCTCTACGACGTTGACCTGACCGGCCCGCTGTTCCTGGTCATCGGTGGGGAGAAGCGCGGTATCACGCGCTCTTTCCGCCAGGGTGCCGATCTGCGCCTGGCGATTCCCTATGGCAGCGCCTTCGATCAGTCGCTGGGCACCGCGGCGGCGACGGCGGTGATCGCTTTTGAGATCATGCGGCAGCGGAGAAGTTGACAGTGATCAGTTGACAGTGATCAGTGATCAGTAGTCGGCGATCGGGAGGCAGTCAGGTGACAACCACCCCGAAAACTGTCCACTGAAAACTGATCACTGAAAACTGATCACTGAAAACTATCCACTATACACCTGGAGCGCCCATGTCCCCCGACGAGTCCTCGTCCCGCAAGCCCTCCGTCCCGCGCAAACCGCGCGTGGCGCGTGGCCCCCGGCACGGCTCGGCGACCGAGAGCATCTACCGGGGCGCGTTCATGCGCTCGCGGCTGGAAGTGGCTTTTGCCCAGGAACTCGACCGGCGCGGCATTGCCTGGCAGTACGAGCCAGAGCGCATCGGCGGCGGGCGTTACCTGGTGGACTTTCATCTGCCCGATCTCAAGTGTTGGGTCGAGGTCAAGGGGCGCTTCGAGGCGCGCGACGACCTGTTGCTGCCCAACGTGGCCAACCATCTGCGGGCGGAGCGCGGCGAGCGGCTGTTCCTGTTCATGCGGGCGCGGGCTTTCCGCGTGACGTGGCGCGGCTTCGAGCCACTCACCCTGGACGAGTTCTGGGCTGCGCTGACGGACATGCACGATCAGGCGGGCGAGCCGCTGGACTATTTGCGGCGTAGACAGAAGCACAAATCCGGAGACGGCGAACGGTGAAAGACCGTTTGAAAAACCTCATTCCCCAGCCTCCATGCACAGTTCAGGGGCGGACAGAGCTAGAGCAGGCGTAAAAGCTGGTTCGCTTCGGTTGACCTCACCCCCAGC
>AMZC01000879.1_pt1 | contig 14645 bp, 12 predicted proteins | sample 948551 | NCBI WGS metagenome assembly AMZC01 (sample SAMN01120625, study PRJNA171369) | bioreactor sludge metagenome | biome: sludge; isolation source: anaerobic thermophilic cellulolytic sludge from lab reactor | place: China: Hong Kong, Shek Wu Hui wastewater treatment plant | collected... | reverse complement strand
AGTCTTTCCGCTTCCCGCCCCCGATCGGTATATTTTCAGCATTATTCCACCCTTTGCGATTCCGTCTGTAAAAATAAGTTATTTCATCTTCCTAACACATTTCCCCACCCAAATTCAACCCCCAAAACCCAGAACTCGAAACCCGAAACCCGGAACTTGAAACCCGGAACTTGGAACCTGAAACTTGAAACCCGGAACTTGGAACTTGGAACTTGAAACCCGGAACTTGGAACCTGGAACAAAAAAAGCCGTCCCAAAAGGAACAGCTTTAAATTTATCTTATAATCAACATTTTAGTCTTTTATTCCCAATTTTTTCTTAACCAGGGGAAGAATGTCATCTGCGGGGGGGGAATAAAGCAGAAGTCCTTCGGCACTGTTGAAGATATAAGAGTAGCCGTTTTCTTTGGCCACATCCTGGATAGCTTTCTTAGCCCTTTCGATGAGTGGGGTAGTCAGCTCAGCCTCTTTGGCCTGCAGATCTTGGCTTGCCTGTTGTTGAAAAGCCTCAATACGGGCTTGCAAGTCCTGCAACTCTTTTTCCTTGGTACGACGAATCAGGTCGGTCATCGTAGAAGATTTAGACTGGTAATCAGCCAGTTTGCTTTCCCATTCGGTCTGCATGGCTTCCATCTGAGCCCTGAGCCCATTGGCATATTGCTGATACTTTTCACGAATAGTATCCTGACCGGGCATCAACGAATAAAGCTTGGCAAAATCAATATGACCGAACTTCTGTGCCGAAAGACCTGTAAAAGAAAACATCAGGCCTACAAATAGTAATACTTTAATTAAACTTTTCATATTCTAATACTAAAGATTGATAATTTCCGCAAAAATAAGAAATTCTGACTATTTTAGAAAATCCCGTGTATATGCAAGCTGTAGTGAGTTACGAATGCACTTATTTATTTTTGCGGGTATTAAACGAATAGCCCATTTCTTCGAGCACATCATCGCTGATATCGTATTTGGCATCGGCCCACATGACGGTTACTCCTCCGGCTTTGTCGAACACCATTGCCAGGTTACGTGCTTTGGCCACTGCTTCAATTGCACTGTATACCTTGTCCTGAATGGGTTTTACTAATTCTTGTCTTTTCTTAAACAGGTCTCCGTCTTTACCAAAGCGCTTTTTCTGGAGTTCTTTGGCATCTTTTTCTGCCTTGATAATGGCATCCTCGCGTTTACGTTTCATCTCTTCGGGCAAGAGTACAGATTCCGATTGATAATCCTTGTACATCTTATCGATAGCAGAAAATTTAGCCTCGAGTTCCTGTTGCCATTGAACAGAAAGTTCATCAATCTGAGCAAGGGCATCATTGTATTCAGGAATATTCTGAAGAATATATTCAGAATCTACGTAAGCAAATTTCTGGGCCTGTGCTGTAAAAACAAATGCCAGCATAAGCAAGGGAAGAGCAATCAGTTTTTTCATGGTAGGTTCCTCCTTAAATTTTATGTGTTTATCAGACACCTATAACTTTCAAATATCATGCCTTAATCTATCGACTGGTTGATGGAGAAGTGGAATTGACCACCATTGGCCGAAGGTTGTCCGGGTACCTCGTCGTAGCCATAGCCATAGTCGAGACCCAGCACACCAAACATGGGCAGGAAGATACGCAACCCCAGACCTGCGCTTCGGTAAACCTTAAAGGGATTGAATTTGGTAAATTTATTCCAGGTGTTGCCTCCTTCCATAAAGGCCAGGGCATAAATAGTACTTGAGGGATTGAGTGAAAGCGGGAAACGCAATTCAAACATATATCGGCTGTAAATGGTTCCGCCTACACCAGAATTTTCATAGTACTCAGGAGTAATACTTTCGTTGGCATACCCGCGCAAGGCAATAATCTCTCGTCCATCCAGGCTTCCATAACCCGACAGCCCGTCACCCCCAACATAAAAACGCTCAAAGGGAGTTACACCCAGGTCTTTATTATAATATCCCAGAAATCCAAAACGATACTTACTGGCCAATACAAGGTTACCCACAAGGTTGGTGTACCAATTGCCTGAGAATTTCCACTTATGATATTCAATCCATTTATATTTTTCTTCTGCACTTAACTTCGAATAATCTTTATTGCTAAAGAGGCTATAAGGAGGTGTTAACTCCACGCTCAGGTTAACAGTAGAGCCCCGGCGGGGGAATATAGGATTGTCGTCGCTACTACGGCCAAGCGACAGACTGTAACTAATTTTATTGTATTCCCCATTCCCGCTTCCAAAGGAGAAGATATTCGAATAATTTTTCAATTTATAACGCTGGTAATTAAGCCCATGGTACAATTGGAAATAATCATCCGGCCATTCTAATCGTTTGCCAAGTGATAAACCTACACCATTAATAACAAATGAAGCATAGTTTGTATCGGAACTACTTAGACCATTTGTATATTTCGAATGATAATATGAAACAGTAAGTGCATTGGGTTTCTTACCTCCCAGCCAGGGCTCGGTAAACGATACAGAGTAGGCAGTGTAACCCACACCATAAGTCTGAAGACGCAGGTTAAGTTTCTGACCATCTCCACTGGGTATGGGTTTCCATGCATCTTTTTTGAAAAACCTGCGTGTAGAAAAATTATTGAATGAGAGCCCAAGCGTTCCGACTATACGGCCATAGCCCCAACCACCTGATAGTTCTATCTGGTCGCTTGAGGTCTCTTCTACTGTGTATTCCAGATCTACGGTGCCATCTTGGGGGTTTGGGGTGTAATCTATTCCCAGCTTTTCAGGATTAAAATATTTCAATTGAGCCAACTCGCGCTGGGTGCGAATAATGTCGTTGCGGCTGAAAAGTTGGCCGGGTTTGGTATACAGCTCACGTAAAATAACATGGTCGCTGGTACGGTCATTGCCTTTTACGGTTACCCTGCTGAGGGTTGCTTGTTTCCCTTCAAAAATGCGAATCTCCAAATCAATCGAATCGTTCTCAATCTTTACCTCCACAGGCTGTACATTAAAAAACAGGTAACCATCGTCAAGATACAATGAACTGACATCGAATCCGTTAGGGTTATACGACAGGTTTGTTTGAAGTATTTCCTGATTATAAACATCTCCTTTACGGATTTTCAGGTATGAATTAAGAACATCGGCCGAATATTTCGTATTGCCCACCCAGGTAATATTTCGGAAATAATATTTACGGCCTTCCTTAACCCACAGCTCCACATTGATGGTTTTATCGTCAACAAAGTAAACCGAATCTTTAATGATTTCAGCGTCTCTATAACCGAGTTCGTTATACTTCTTAACGATATTTTCCATATCCGTTTCAAAGTCCTCGCGAATGAATTTAGAGGATTTAAACACCCGCATGCGCAGATTGCTGTAATAATAATCTGCAAGGTTGTCGGTGAGTCCGGCAGCATCCAGCCTTACTGCGCTTTTCGCCATATTGTATGCCAGTCGGTCGAGGCCGGCCAATGGACGAAAAGAGCCTTTTTCCTTGGTTTCTTTCAAGGCATTTTTCAGGGTGGTAGTTTTCACCTTTTCATTTCCGTGGATGATGATGGTATTGATTTTCACCTTGTCTTTCTTATCGATGTCAAAAATCAGCACCACATTGTTGAGTTTGGTAGTATCCCTAACCTCCTGGATGTCGATTTCTACCTTCAGAAAACCTTTATCCACGAAATATTTCTTGATGGTTTCCTGGGCTCTTACCAGTGTGTTGCGTGTCACCACCTCGCCGGCAGCTAATTTCAGCTTATCGCGCAAATCGTCGGCTTCTCCCTTTCGGATGCCTTTAAAAGTAAATTTACTCAGGCGGGGACGCTCCGTTAATTGTATTTGCAGGAAAATAACTTTGCCCTCAATTTTTTCGGCCACTATCTGTACATCATCAAAAAGGCCTTGTTTCCATAATTTTTCAATAGCTGCCGTAATTTCTTCACCGGGTACTTTGATGCGGTCACCAACTTTAAGGCCTGTAAGCATTACTAAAACCGAGGGATCGAGGTATTGTACTCCCTGAACGGTGATACCACCAATTTCATATTCCTTGGGGTTAGCGTAATTTATTACATTTTCGTCGCCCCCCAGGTTTATTTGAGCCCGAAGCCCGCTCGAAGGGACAAGAAACAACAAAAAGGGAAGAGCAAAGAGATATTTTAATTGCTTCATCTGCAGATTTTTCCTATATAAGATCAGGTTAGTTCACTGGGGTTTGTTTTCTTTGAGTTGCTCACTGGTCTGACCGAAGCGGCGCTCGCGTTGCTGATAGCTCAGAATGGCCTCGGCAAGGTCTTCCTTACGAAAATCGGGCCAAAGTTTAGGCGTAAACCAAAGCTCGGTGTAAGCAATTTGCCAGAGCAAAAAGTTGCTTATGCGGTATTCTCCGCTGGTACGGATAAGCAGCTCAGGATCAGGCAGAAAGCAGCTGTTCATGTGAGCATGAATCGTCGATTCATTTATGTCTTCGGGATTGAGCCTCCCTTCGCAGGCGGCCTGAGCAATATCGCGTACCATACGGGTGATTTCCCAACGGGAGCTATAGCTAAGGGCCAACACCAGATCCATGCGGGTAAAAGAAGCTGTGGCTTCAATGGCGCTCTCAAGGGCTTGCCGTGTGACGGGCTGCAATTGATCAAGGTTGCCAATAGCTCTGAGCCGGATATTGTTTTTGTTTAGGGTTTCAATTTCGGTGTTAATGGTTTCCACCAACAACTTCATCAGCGCTTCTACTTCGCATTGCGGCCGTTTCCAGTTTTCAGTTGAAAAAGTGTAGAGGGTAAGGTACTTTATACCCAATTCGGCAGCAGCTTCAGCAGCCTCGCGTACAGCCGTCACTGCGTGCTGGTGCCCCTTAATGCGCTCCATGCCCCTTTGCCTCGCCCAACGACCATTCCCATCCATGATAATGGCTACATGCCGGGGCAAACGCTCCGGGTCGATAGCTGCACGCAATTGTTCATATTTCTCCGATTCCGGCATCTTGTCGTTTTTGATTCTGGGAAAAACCATCCCTTCTGGGCGGCAAATTTATCAATAATCAGGCAAATAACTGCACGAACTTTTCCCGGGAGTTCAATCGAAGCGTCCCACATTTTTAAAATCATTGCAGGGCGGTGTTTTATAAAGGTTTATTTTATAAGTGATAAACATTCCGGCGTATGCGTACCAATCCTTGTTAGCCGGGTTTCCGCGCTGCATACCGGCCGAATGATTGCGCAAAGGGTCGCTGAGCAGTTCCTCAGGCAGAGCAGGATCGATTTCATTGCCCTGCAAATAATACGTTGTACTAACATCATCCAGGTAATCTGTCAGGGTTTTTCGATAACCGGCTTCCATGCCCACTGTCATTTTCTTATTGATACTCAGTTTCAGCCCCATTCCGAAGGGCAATGCCAGACTTATTCGTGCATAAGGTTTACGTTCGGGGTACATCTGGGTATCCTGGCCCTCGGTGCGCAAAGGTTGCAAATCGATCCATTGCCCGTTGAATTGCGCCTGAGGATTAAACATAAACAAAGAAACACCGGTAAAAAGGTAGGGTGAAAACGATTGCCGACGACTCCCTGTATAAAAGTTCAGAAAATTGAACTCCACTTGTGAACTAAGCTCCGTAAGGCGACTTTCGAAATACAGGCTGCGCCCGCTCAGTGCGGTTCCATTTAAGTCTTCTCCCCTCACCCGGCCCATAAGAAAACTATTCTTCCATACCCAACGCGTGGTAAAATTATATCGCATCAGAACCCCAATGGCAGGCCGTGTAAGGCCCGGTGCAGGCGATGGATTAAGGTCACCGGTATAGAGCATGCCCCCTCCGGTCAATCCCGTTTCGAGGTATTGCCCTTTGCCGGATTTAACCCATACCACAAAGATTAAAATTAACATCAGCCATTTAACAATGCTCTTCATGCATGTATTTTTCGTCACTTAAATTTGAATGGCCTTGCCAGGACCGCAAAAATAAACGTTGCAACAGCCCGAAAATTGTAAAATACCATGATTAGTTGCGGATATCGTGCCCCCAGGTAAGTTTGGCCCGAAGTGTTGAATAAAAAGTACGCGAAGGAAGCCTTCCAAGGTTAAGCGTAAAAGGGGCCAGGCGGATTTGCATGCGGGTCTTCTTTTTCATGATGCCTACCCGCGAATCAAGCCCTAAGACAAATCGACCACTTTTGGTGTCTACTTCTACCTCGATGCAACTGCTATCGGGTACCACCACGGGCCTAACAGTAAGATTATGATTGGCTACTGGGGTTATGAGCAGGTTTCGCGAATTGGGTGTGATGATGGGGCCTCCGCAACTGAGCGAATAAGCGGTACTTCCTGTAGGCGTGGCTATCAATAAACCATCGGCCCAATAGGTATTTAAAAACTCTCCGTCGATCCATACACTGATGCTGATCATACTGGCAGGAAGTTCCTTCAATATGCTTAACTCATTCAGCGCGTAGGGATAAGGAGTGAAATTATCCGATTTAAGCTGAATTAATGTTCGCGGTTCCAGATGAATATTTCCCTGAAAGATGCTATCCATTACCGGGTATAAATCTTCACGTCCTGCAGCCGATAAAAATCCCAAGCGGCCCAGGTTAATGCCAATCACGGGGATACCGCTGTCGTGAACCAGAGGCAGGGTGTCTAATAGCGTTCCATCGCCTCCGATAGAAAGTAAAAAATCTATGCCTTCGGCCTTAAGTTGTTCGCAACTTTCAAAAACCTGAATAGGCATATTCAGTTGACCGGCCAACTCGCGCGGTTGCATCCACATTTTATAAATCCATACCCCACATCCTCTTTGCCGTAACACCTCCAGCAGATGTTCCAGAAACTGGTCGTCGCCATTCACAGGGTGCTTGCCGTACAATGCAATCTTCATCACTTGGAAAGCCTTTAAAATTAGGCAAAAGTAAAAATTAATTTATCGTCATACCTTCACATGCTTAAAAGGTCTAAGGTTCGTGATGACTTACCTCCATTGTTACTCTTATACTGACTCGGAGTTACTCCATAATATTTTTTAAAAGCATTTAAGAAAGTAGTTTTGTTACGAAAGCCGCAGGATTCGTGATTAAGGAGCACCATAGGAACTTTCGAATTAACAGCATTTTATGCACGGGTGAACTGAAAATGAAATGGGGACGTAGAAAAGAACCATTCGTGAATATGTAGCTAAAAAATATCTGCCACGAATTGCACGAATGACACACGAAAGTCAGAGGAGAACCATTCGTGAATTAGTGGCTAAATAAAAAAATATAAGCCACCAATGCACGAATTTCAAACAAAGGGCCAGAAAAGAATTATTCGTGAATTCGTGGCTAAAAAAAGAAACAAGCCACGGATGCACGAATGACGGGCAAAGGCCAAAAAAATTTTCAAAAATTAAATTCATTAGAATGGGTATGATCAAAAGAATTCTACTATATTTGAGGACTAAAATGAATAACTTTGATTCATCTTAGCATTTCTCTCCAGAGCGAAAGCATTATTTACCTTACACTGCAGCGTTACTCCTGAAGCTACTGATCAACGACTTTTATGCCAAATTGTGATTGCTTTACCTAAAGTTCCTATATGGTTAAAATATTCCAGAGAGTTACATCTTTACCTTTTTTTTGATAAAAATTTAACACAACCTTTAAAGCCACATACACGAATACAATTAATTTTGTAAATGAAACCAATACATTTAAAAACCTAAAATCCTGTATTTATGAGAAAACTATTTACTTTTTCATTAATCACAGCCATCACCATTATTTCTTTCAAAGTGATGGGTCAACCCACCATGCCCACATTAAAGGACCTTTCATTATCTGATTTCTCCTTTAATGCATGGGCTTCCACCGAACCAGCCGGGACATACCCGGAAAACATGTATTTCCACAGGAGTAGCACACAAGATCCTGGGCTATCAGTAGAAATGACTACTAATTACACTGCTAGCTACAATTTAACATCTGGCACACGTATTAACGGAATGGGAGATGATGGTATTACATTTGTTAATACGAGCGGTAGTGGAAACCTTGGCGCTGCAGTAGTGGGTTTAAATACTTCTGGCCGGACAAATGTTCAGGTAAGCTGGCTTGGAGGGACACATACACAGACAGATGGGAACAGGATATATGCAATACGCTTGCAGTACAGAATTGGAAATGGAGCCTGGACAGATGTGCCTGGCCCTGTGGAATACAGTTCCAGTGGACAGACCGCCGGACACACTCAAAATTTTGGACCTACAACTCTCCCTGCTGCATGTGATAATCAACCTGCAGTGTACTTGAGATGGAAATATTATAGTGTCAGCGGCAGTTCTGGTACACGTCCCAGGTTACGTTTGGATGAGATCTCTGTCACTAGCACCCCTTCAGTTTCCAATTCAATCTCCACAGGCACCGTTTCCACTCCTCCTTTCTGCGTAAATACAAGCAATTCGGCCTCTGGCACAGTGGACTATTCAGCCACAGGTACTTACAGCTCATCTACATTTACAGCCTATCTGAGTGATGCCTCTGGCAGCTTTGCCAGCCCGACGGCTATCGGCAGCGCCACTGTCAGCGGCAACAACCCTTCGGGCAGCATTAACATCACTATTCCTGCCGGTACCCCTTCAGGCACGGGTTATAAAATCCGCATAGACTCTGACAGCCCTGCTGTTACCGGATCTGAAAGCACTAATTTTGAAATTGTTAATGGCGCTAACAATGTCACAAGCCCATCGGCAAATCCAAACGACCAGCAAGTCACTTTATCTTGGACAAATCCTTCAGGTTGTTACAATGAAATCATGATTGTTGCCAGGCAAGGGAGCGCTGTAAGTGCAACCCCTTCAGGTGACGGAACAGCTTACACAGCCAATCTAAATTTCGGTTCCGGAACTTCCTTCGATGGCGGCTATGTCGTGTATAAAGGCACATCCTCGCCCAAAACCGTAACTAACCTTACCAACGGGCAGGAATATTATTTTACTTTCTTTACTCGTAACGGCACAGATTGGAGTTCAGGCGTAACCGTTTCCTCCACTCCCAATCCTCAGCCTACCTTGGTCGAAATCATTCTTCCGCAATACATACAAGGCTTAAACGGCACCAACAATAACCGTTTGCCATTCGCCTTCAGGGCTACTCTTACAAACTTGCTGCCCAACGCCACGTACAGATATTTCAATCAGGCAGTGACTTCAAGTGATGATTTAACAACAAATGGAGCCGGCAACTGCATCTTTGCTAATCCCGGCGGATTTGTAAAAACCACGGGCCCATCCCTTGCCACTTCTGGTAACTATGGAGAATTTACTACCAATGCCTCCGGAAGTTACACGGGTTGGTTTATCTTTGAACCGTCTGGAAATGCAAGATTTACACCCGGTAACCAGGTCTATATGCGTATAATGCTGAACGATGGAGCCGGTGGCACAAGCGTAGCTACACGGCTAACATCCACCAACTACGTAACCGTTATTAACTTTGGCACAAATAATGTCCCCACTGAGGGTAGCGGATTTTATTCTTCTTCCTACTCGCCGGCGAAAAATTTTGTATTTCTGTACGATAATGTTCTGGGAAATGGCCGTCCCTTAACAGGTACCTTTGTTGAAGATGACGGCAGCACAGGAGGCACAAATTATATAGGTTTCTATCAAACCAATGTGGATGGGCAAAATGGTAAATGGGGGGTTATCATTCCCAATACCACAAACGGAGTTAAACGTATCGCCTACCATGACATCACTACAGGAAACCTTCTTTATTATCAAAACGATACAGACGGCACATGGGGGGCAACGAATACCGTAAATCCCACCAATGGCTCTACCGCAGCAGAAATCCCGTATAACGATGCGGATGAAATGAGCATCGCTGCCGGGTTTAATATCGATTTGGTGAGTGGACAGACCTTAACCGTAGGGTCACTTACTTCAAACAACATGTTAACCCTGGAAGACGGAGCATCACTTATATGTGGCTCGTCAACTGGTGCTATTACCATCAAACGCAATATGTCTGGAAATAACCAATATCATTTAATCTCCTCCCCTGTTACAGGCGCAGTAGTGGGAACCGTTTTCCCGGAACCTCAGCACAATACCGTCTGGTTGCGTCAGTACGACGAGCCTACAGGTACGTGGATAAATAAATTTGCAGCCGACATATTTGAAACAGGCAAAGGCTACTCGATGGTTACCACCGATGCCGGCACACAGGCCACTTTTGCAGGTACTCTCGTGAATACTGACCAAAACATGACTCTCTCCTACCTGGGAACTAGTGGTAATTCCAACTACGATGGATGGAACCTGTTGGGCAATCCTTTTTCGAGTGCCATCGACCGCGACCTGGGTACATGGAACCCCACCAATGTAGAACCTGCCGTATATGTATTCGATAACGGCAACTATCGTTCCTGGAACTCAGGCGGAACCCTTACCGACGGAATCATCCCGATGGGACAGGGATTCTTCATGAAGGCTCAGGTGAACAATGGAACCGTTACCATTCCCGAAGGTGCCCGCGTACACAGCAACCAGGCTTTCTACAAATCTTCTCCTGTCAATACCCTGAGGGTTGACGTGAGCAATTCTGCCAATAGTTATACAGATGCCCTGGTTATCCGTTACACCGAAGGGGCCACTGCACAGTATGATGCTTCTTTCGATGCACGTAAACTCAGCGGTTTATTCGATGCTCCCGAAATCTGGTGCCCGGGTGATGTACCTACCAGCCTCAACAGCCTGCCCTCTATCGAACAGCAGCCCGAAGTGACGATTGCCTTCAAACCCGCTGCTCCGACCATGCATACCCTCAGCTTCAGCGGCATAGAGTCGTTCGACTATACCGGCCCCATAATGCTCACCGACCTGGTAACCGGCAGTCGTATTGATATTCGCAGCCAGGCAACCTACGAATACATGGCTTCCCCCGCCGACCCCGAAAACCGCTTCAAACTCACCTTTGCCTCGGTAGGTATCGACGAACCCCAGGCCTTGAACGGTGTTAACGCATGGTACCAGGAGGGAGCTATCCGTTTGGCTCAATTACCCGCCACCCCATGCCAGGCAGAACTCTACAGCACAGATGGAAAACTTCTGCTGAGCGCACGCGTGATGCCCACACAAAACCAAATCCCCGTGTCGCTTAAATCTGCGGTATATATACTCCGCCTTTTCGACGGAAATCAGGTAAGAAATATCAAATTCATTGTTAAATAATTAAAAATATACAAACCATGAAAAAAATCATTTTGACTTTGACCTTATTTGTAATTTGCTCCATGGCCGGCATGGCCCAACCCAATCCCGGACAAAATGCAGGCGGAGGCTCAGTGGGCGGAGCTCCTATCGGAGGTTCGGCTCCTATTGGCAGCGGCATAGCCTTGTTGCTGAGCATGGCTGCCCTATACGGAGGAAAAAAGGTGTATGATGCAAGGAAAAAGCTGATGGAATAAATACCTGCAAGATGTCATATAAAAGCCTGCGGCTTCGGCCGTGGGCTTTATTAAGCATTCAAAGCTAATAAAAAAGTAAAGCCGAGTAACCATTAAACATAAATAAGATAACTATGAAATGCATTTTTACGTACATTTTATCTCTCTCTCTATTTATGCCAGCTATGGTGGTATGGGGGCAGCCTTGGACTTATAATTTTGGAACAGGAACTCCAAGTTCATATAGTACCAACAATTCAGCATCCATCGAGTTTCTTCCCCAGCCACCAACAAATGGTGGTAACGATAGGATAAGAGTAAGCAATAACCAAGGCGGTTCATTTAATTTAGAAAATTCGGGAACAGGAATCCAAAAGTTAGGCTCTGGTCTCAGGCTTCGAATAGTTGCCCCTACAGGTGGTTCCGTCAACAAGTTTAGTATCTACGACTACACTGCTGGAAAATCGTTTTACACGAGGTTCACTATACTTTTTGGGGGAAGTGATGGGAATAATGTAAACAGTGGAACGTGGTATTTTTTTCAAGGAGATGGTACAACCTATTCCGATAATAGTGGTTTCTCTGGTTCGCATGTTTTCACTGGTCTTCAATTTACATTCGGCACTGATGGAGCAATAACTTCAAACTACCGAAATGGAGCTTCGTGGTCAAGTCTTGGAAGCTCAATTGTCTTACAAGGTAACGTTTACACTTTTGAAATATTTGGAAACAACACAACAAGCTCTATCAGTTACACCTACAATGGTTCATCCAATGCTGTGGCAGCAAACAAACAAGATATTTGGATTAACGGAACTTTGGTAGGTAATGACTTAGCTAAAGCTCAATTAAGTAATGATGTAAATATAGATTCGTGGATGTTTTATGGTGAAAATAGCACAGATAACGTCGCAAACATCTTTTTGGATGATATTGTGTATAGCAATTCAATTGCGTCCAGTTATACAACCAACCTGAATTATTTCTCAAAATCAAGTGGCAATTTAAATACTGCCTCAAACTGGACCACTAATAACGACGGAACAGGTTCAGTTAGTCCATCTAATTTTACAACCGGCTATATTAATTACAATATTAGAAACCACCCCTCACCCTCTATTGGAGCTGATTGGACAGTATCCGGAACTAATTCAAAGATCATCGTGGGTGATAGTACAAATACTTGCAACTTCAGTTTATCCTACAATCTAAGTGCACCTAATTTAGACATCAGTGCCAATGGTTCACTCTCAATTGAATCGGGAAAGCAAGTCACTGTCTCCGGCACCCTCTCCAACTCCGGCACCCTCACCCTCAAGAGTGATGCAACTGGTACCGGTTCCCTCATCCACAGCACCAGCGGTGTTAGTGCCACGGTGGAACGCTATATTGTTGGTCATAATAATGTATCAGACGAAGGATGGCATCTTTTAGGATCACCAGTAGAGACCTTTAATATTTCAGGCTCCTCTTTCGTCCCTGGTACAAATGATGACCTTTATGCCTGGAGTGAATCGACCAAACTCTGGCTTAACTACAAGGCGGGCAACCCCACCCAAATTGTTCCCGGAACAGGATATCTTGTCTCATATGAAGGTACCGCGACAAAATCCTTCAGCGGCAACCTCAATGTGTCGAATGTGAGCATCTCGGGCCTCTCCTACACCCCATCGCAAGGCAACGGCTGGCACCTGCTGGGCAACCCCTTCGCCTCGGCCTTAGTGTGGAACAAAACCGGCGGCAGCTGGAGCCTCACCAACGTGGCCGGTACAGCAAAAATTTGGAATTCTAGTAGCAAAAGCTACAGCGATATTTCGGTCGATGGCATCATTCCCCCGGCCCAAGGCTTCTTCGTGCAGGTTACCAGTGCCACTAATAGCCTTACCATTCCTGCCTCGGCCCGCACCCATAGTAGCCAGGTCTGGTACAAAAATTCCGATTCACCCATGCTCAGGCTTATTGCCCGCCCGGCCGATGGCAGCTCTGCTCAGGAAACCCTCATCCGCATAGAACCTGAGGCTACCCCAGGCAACGACCCCTACTGGGACAGCCGTTTCCTGGCAGGTTATGCTCCCCAGCTCTACTCCCTGGCCGAGGGGGTGAAACTCTCTACCAATGCCCTGCCCTCCATCTCCGAGGCTATGGAAATTCCGCTGGGCTTCCAGAAAAACCAGCACAACAATTTCACCCTCGAGCTCAGCGATAACTCGCTTTCGGCTGTAGTTCTGCTCAAAGACCTCAAAACCGGCATTACCCACAACCTTACCCAGCAACCGGTTTACACTTTCACCTCCGCCGAAGGCGACGATCCCCTGCGCTTTAAACTGGCCTTTGCCTCAGTGGGTTTAGAACCTGTACAACAGAACCTGGTTCCTTATGCCTGGTATGCCGCCGGTATGCTCCACTTCAGAAATGTGGAAACCGGTTCGTGGGTAGAAGTATATGCAGCAAATGGTCAGTGGGTTATGCGTGAGCAATTTAAGGGAGATGCCTTAAGCCTGAAGGTAGCTCCGGGGGTGTATATGGTTAAAATTTCTGGTACCAAAAAGCAAATGGTCAACAAGGTTGTAATCTATTAAAACATATGTTGTTTGAATTTAAAAACTTAAGACAATGAAGACGCGTCTTTTAAAATTTGCAGGTAGTTTGATGCTTATCATTGCAAGCACGGTTGTATTTGCACAAGATCCCCCCCCTCCTCCGAATGGAGGTCATGGCCAAAATAATAACCAGACACCTGGAGGCTCGGCGCCCATTGGCAGCGGCATAGCCTTGTTGCTGAGCATGGCTGCCCTTTATGGAGGCAAAAAGGTGTATGATGCAAGGAAAAAGTTGATGGAGTAACCCTGCGACAGCCAACAGACAACCTGCTTCTGCTTTCAGGAGCGGGTTTTTATTTTTGAATAGCCACGAATTTCACGAATGACACACGAAAGCCAGATGAGAACTATTCGTGAATTCGTGGCTAATAAAAAAGCATAAGCCACGAAATGCACGAATGACGGACGAAGGCCGGAAAAGAACCATTCGTGAATGAGTGGCAAAAAAATATAAGCCACGAATAACACGAATGAAGGGCGAATGTCTGATGAGAAATATTCGTGAATTAGTGGCTAATAAAATATCTGCCACGAATGCACGAATGACAGGCGAATGCCAGAAAGAACCATTCTTGAATTAGTGGCTAAAAAAAGAAATAAGCCACGAATAACACGAAGACGGGCAAAGGCCGGAAAAGAACCATTCGTGAATGAG
>AMZC01005301.1_pt1 | contig 14717 bp, 16 predicted proteins | sample 948551 | NCBI WGS metagenome assembly AMZC01 (sample SAMN01120625, study PRJNA171369) | bioreactor sludge metagenome | biome: sludge; isolation source: anaerobic thermophilic cellulolytic sludge from lab reactor | place: China: Hong Kong, Shek Wu Hui wastewater treatment plant | collected... | reverse complement strand
GCTTTCCTCCGCACTGCAGATGAACGTATAGTAGTCGTTGGCGGAGAGGGTCTTCTCGATGGCAAAACTCAGCGCACTGAAGAACGGATGATCGAGCTGAGGGACGAGCACGCCGACGGTACGTGTTTCCTGCCGACGCAGACTACGGGCCGGGGCATTCGGCTGATAGTTCAGTTCGCGCATGGCCTGCAATACCCGCTCGCGTAGTTCGGGGCTGACGTAACCCGATTCGTTGATCACTCGCGAGACAGTCGCGACCGAAACCCCGGCTAACTCGGCGACTTGCTTGATATTGGCCATATCCCGACACCAACGTTTCGTGTGCCAGAGTTCAGTTGAAGGCCGACTCTTTAGCGCCTGTGATGTAGGCGACGATCTCCTCTACGGTGGTCTCTTCCTTGCGCAACGTGGCCACATGTCTGCCCTGGCGCAACACAACCACTTTGTCGGCGATACGGTAGACATTCTGCATGTTGTGGCTGATCACCAGGAAGGACAGGCCCCTGGTAGCGCGCAGTTCTTCGATCATCCGCAGCACCTGTTCGGTCTCATCCACGCCCAAGGCCGCCGTCGGCTCGTCGAGGATGAGCAGCTCGCGGCCCCAGGTTAGTGCCCGGCCAATGGCGATTGCCTGGCGCTGTCCGCCGCTCATCCGCCGCACAGCCAGGGTGGGAGCCGGAATCTTGATGTGCAACTGGCCCAGGGCCTGGGCAGTATGTCTGCGCATCGAAGGGCGATCCAGAATTCCCAGCCATCGTCCCAATACCCCCCAACGTGTGGTCTCTCGTCCCAGATAGACGTTGTCCGCCACATCGAGTTCCTCGATAAGGGCCAGGTTCTGGTATACCGTTTCAATACCGGCGGCAAGAGCGGCAGCAGGGCGATCGAACGTGCATACCTGGCCGTTCAGGAAAATCTGTCCGCTGGTGGGGGGATATACGCCGGAGATGATCTTGACCAGGGTGGATTTGCCCGCGCCATTGTCGCCGACCAATGCCAGGATTTCCCCGCGTTCCAGGGTAAAACTGACACCGCGCAGAGCCTGAACCGCTCCGAAGGTCTTGGTGATGTTCTCGACTTTGAGCAGTGGCACTTGATCGGGGGAGGGACGAGAGGCTATCTGCTCCATGCCATTATCCCAAGGTATCTTGTCAAGAAAACGATTACGTAATTGTTTACATGATACGGCGATTTTGTCTGCGAGTCAAGCGGGTCGGTTGAAGGAGTGCATAGCCGCGGCAGTCATCCCGCTATTCACGCTGACTGCGATGGAATGCTTTTGCCATCACCTTTCCGGCAGGCGGGGACATGTGGCACGCTGGGCGCGAGCTGATGGTAGTGTATGTCACACCGCCGTGCTGGATGTGCTTGTTGGGTGGAGCGCTCAGGCGGAGACGTGGTCGAGCATCCGCACCGCAGCGCAGGGGGAATCGCTAGTCTGATGCCCAGTTCCTGTTCTGGCTAGCAACAGAAAGTGGCTCCCTGGTGGGTTTCGACTGAGGGAAGGGGATGAGCCGACTTGGAGGTAGGCTGGTCTCCAGGGTAATCGCATCAAATTCGGGTGAGTAGCGCAAGCAAGAAAGCATCGTCCAGACCGGCACGGAAGCGTTTCTGTTTAAGGCTCATCTTGGACGGGTCTTGCTTGAGAATGTTGAGGGCCAGGTGCCGAAACACCGCCATATTCTGCGGACTGGCACCGGATCGAATGCGCGAATCATCTTCCCGAAAGGTGACGTCCAAGACCCAATGAAAGCTGTTTTCAATCGCCCAATGATGGCGGGTTGCCTCCAGCAACTGTGCCGCATTGTTGGGTAGACTGCTGATGTAATAGGCGGTTTCGACCGACGTTTTGCCCTGGGCGTGTACTTCGCGTTGCACCCGTACGATGGTCTGTAAGTCAGTCCAGGCGTCATAGTGGCGAATGTACTCAAAGGCCACCGGGTCAGCGATGGCCCAACAGCGCCGGATTTCAATTCGCCCGTTGGATTTGTCGACCGTTTGATGATAATCCACCGTCAAGCCTTTGAAGGCCTGCTGATCCCCGTAGATAAACCAGTCTTCCAGGTCTTGGCGCAGATGGGATTGATTATCCTTGACCCGCAGCACGTAATCCGCTTTAGCATCCCGAATAGCCTGGGCAAGGTCTTTTTGGCACCCCATTGCATCAAGCGTCACGATACAGCCCGATACATCCAGCAAGCGCAGCAGTTCGGGGATGGCCGTGATCTCGTTGGATTTGTCATCCACCTTACGTTGGCCTAGGGCTATCCCGTTCTGGCTGGCCCAGGCACTGACCATATGGATCGCGTCTTGACCGATCGTCTGGTCGTGACTGCGCCGCACCGTCTTGCCATCTATCGCAACCACTTGGCCCTTGGTCACCCGAAATACCGCTTGGACCCACCGACTGAACCCCGCTTGAAAGGCTTCCGCATTCAGGCTGGCAAACACCCGCCCAAACGTATCATGGGACGGTATCCCGTTCGGCAATTCCAGATACCGTTTCAGCCACCCCTCTTTGGCTTTGGCGAACGTTTCCACTCCAGTCTAACTATCGGCTCCACAGATCACCGCACACACGGTGATAATGATCAGGTCAATCAGTTTGTGGTCGCAGCGTCCCTGCACACGCGGATCAGGCAACGCGCTGAAACATGCTTCCAAACTGGTGAAAACGGACTCGGACATGGTCGCCTCCCGGATTACGAGGCCACCATTATTCCCCATCCCTCATTTTGATGCGATTACCCTGGGCTGGTCTCTCAAAGGTATGGTGGGGACGGAGTTTTCCTGTTATAATTGGTTAAGGATGAAATTGAACACATTTTGTACTCACGGGCCTCATCGGCATTACACGATTAATAGTATATATAATATAATCTTCCTACCAAAACATATTACTGATGCCCATTTTAGGGCATTGGCGCAGCGAAGTCAACGGCGTTCGTTGCCCAGCCCTGTCAGATGAGCATCATAGCTGTCCCCAGTCGAAACGCTTCGGCTGGGGGCAGTCTCATCCTGCGGCAAGACCTCACGGTGCGCGAGCTGTCTTTGCCATTCCATTCCCCAAAAGCTCGCGGGACTCCAGCAACGTTCATGGCAAGGAAATGCGCGCACGCCGGGCGTGAAATTTGCAGGACACGGCGGTCTGCGGTATATGTATAGGCCACGGGAGAGATGCGCATTACGGCTTATCTTCGCTCCTCTTTAACGAGTTGTTAGTGCGTTGCGCTTGAGCGGTTCGTGGGGAAGCAACACGCCGCGCAACTCAGCTTGACGGTGAGGTGGGGTCACGCAGAAAATAAGGTTCCTATCCCCGAAAACCGTCGTATCATTGAGTTACCAGCAGACGCCCAGATTCACCAAGCGGGGGGGACTCCATGGGCACAGCCGCATGGTATGTGCTTCACAGTAAGCCGCGCAAGGAACAGCAGGTAAACGCTTACCTGCGGGCGCAGGGCTTCGAGACGTTCTACCCTACGCTGCGCGTACAGCCCGTGAATCCCCGCGCGTCCAAAATCCGGCCCTATTTCCCGCGCTATCTGTTTGTGCACGCTGACCTGGAAGAGGTCGGCGTTTCGGCGTTACAGTGGGTGCCGGGCGCGGTAGGGCTGGTCGAGTTCGACGGGTATGTCGCGCCGGTGCCGGACTCCGTGGTGCACGAATTGAAGCGGCGTGTGGCGGCGATCGAGGCGGCGGGTGGCTTGACGTTCCACGGGCTGCAACCGGGCGATCCGGTGCGCATCACGCACGGGCCATTCGCTGGTTACGAGGCCATCTTCGATATGCGGCTCAGCGGGTCGGAGCGGGTGCAAGTGCTGCTGCAGATGCTGGGCCGCCTGGTCAAGGTGCAGGTCAACGCAGGGGCGATTGAGAAGCGGCGCGTGCGCGGGTAGGGGATAGCGCCGCGCGACAGCTTCGAAGGTCGTCGCTTGCCAAATAGCATAGAGCCGGGCCGCATGCGAAGCGCTCGCATGTCGGAACGGCGGAGCGTGCTCAATGAATAACCCTGTAACTAATCTTGATAACCTTGGCGGTGAAGAAACATGTCGTTCCTGTGGGCAAGTTACCTATTTCCGTGACACCGGCATTCCAGCCAATGGCGGAGCCAAGCTTGTTGAATGTTCAAGATGTGGAGCGGTGTTGATCAGTCAGCAGTTCGATCCCTAAGCAATTAGGGATACGTATAATACGCTTTTCAAGTCTGGGCCTTATCGAGCCTATTATCGAGAGTTTGAAAGACTCCAATCTGGTAAGAAAATCCGGATACCTTATCGAACGTGGTTGCTGCGAAGCATAGAACGGACTGTCACTGGTCGCAGAATGGTTGAAATAGGAGGTGCTTCTGGCACCTTTGGGGTGATGGCTGTCTCACGGGGGTGGGACTACGTTGGATATGATATTTCTGAGGTCGCGGTGAATCTATCAAGACAACTAGCTTTAGATGCCAGGTTATTTGAAGTCGGCGCGGTTCCTCCCCTATCTCAGCAGTGTGCAGACTGTGTCGTGATGTGGGAAGTCATCGAACATGTATGGAATGTCCATGAGTACTTGCTAAGAATACGGGAGGGGCTCGATGGGAAGGGAGTATTGTTATTGAGCACGCCCAATTTTGAACAGAGAGGATACAAAGAGTCGTTAGCCAAGCCTGGGTTGGGCTCTCCTCCAATTCACATCAATTTCTACTACAGTAATGCATCGCTGCAAAGCACTCTACAGGCTGCTGGCTTCACAAATATCCGTGTCTTTGTTCGCAAGATCTCTTCTCCGAGGCCGTCAATAGGCAACATCTTCAAGTACGGAAAGATGTTTCTTGGGCTTGAACCAGGAAAGACCCTTTACGCGACAGCTCACAAATGACTACCGATGCACAGGGACTTGGTTTTCATTCAATGAAGCAGGAATCTGCCGTCACAGTTGTCGTATATGCATGGGATCCCTATGAACCGGCGTGGTCAGCATTCTGCCATGGTTTTCACAAGTACTGGCCCGACTGTCCGTATCCTTTGATATTCATCACCAATTACCTGGATCCACCATGCGGGATGGCGGCAAAGGTAGGAGAGGTAAACAACTTCTATCAGAAAATGACTCTTGCACTTGAGAGAATTAAGTCACCCTTCATTCTATTCATGCATGAGGATTATTGGATCAAGGATTTCGTACGTAGCGAGAACATAGAGTATTACGTCTCATTATTGCAGCAGGGAATCGCGGAATATATCCGTTTGATCCCTGTGCCACCTCCTGATCGTGATTTCCCTCTTGATAGTCGCTTGGGAATAATAAACACGACTTCCGAATATCGGGTATCTTTCATGGCATCTCTGTGGCGGGTGTCGACGCTCAAAGATCTAATGGACCCGACTCTCACTCTTTGGGAACACGAGAAGTATGGTGTCAAGCTGTCCGCCTCATACGGCGAGCGCTTTCTGTCAGTCAAGAAGCCGTCTTATGGCATAGACTATGTTGTCACGGCGATCAGCAATAGACGATGGACAAGAGCAGCTTATGAGTATGTTGAGAAGGAAGGCTTGCTTGTTGATTTTGGCAAGCTTATCCCGCCGCCAAGATATCAAGTATTTGTGGAAGACGTACACTCCCTTGCGTATCGAGTGAAACGTCGAATCATCAAGAAGCTAAGGGGAACCAGAGCGCTCAGAATCTTGGGATGAAGCCGATGAACGTGGTTAGCATATATTTCGACGAAGCTCAAGATACATGATTCGATAGCTACGCCGGAAAAGGAATTATTCGGGTGAGTTCCCTAAAAAATCCGATCTTTGTTTTCTCTCGATGGACTGGAACCACTACGTGCAGCACAGGCTATAGAACAGGGCGCTAAGGTTTGCCGCAGAAGCGCGTGCCGCTGGAAAGCTGGTCGGCGTTTTTACAATATGACTGTCATCAAGATATTCGCTGATAAAGCGCTTTGGGACATCCAGGTACGGCGGCGTTTGATGATGCCCATTGTTAGGGCGCACTGGGACGATATTCCTGAGGAAGATCGACTCCAGAAGTACGGTAGTCGTTTAACAGTTGCACAAATGACTGATTCGATCGAAGAGGCTGATGTCTGCAGTTTGCCCATGATATGGAATTTCTATGTTGAGAGGGGGTTGCTCAGCAAGGTGAGGCGATTTGCCGAGCAGGCGAAAGCTGCGGACAAACTGGTTATTGTGTGGGCTGAGGGGGACTTCGAGAAAATCGTTCCCATAGATAATGCCATTCTTTTCCAGCAAGGGCTTTATCGTTCACGGCGACGACAGCCGAAATATGCCTTTGAAGTCCCTGTGTTCTTTGATGATTACGTCGAGGTCTATCATAACGGGGAGGTGCCTATCCGGAAGAAACGAGGGAAGCCCCGTGTAGGCTTCTGTGGTCAAGCGAAGGGGAGGTTACCCGGTCTGTTAGTCCGGATTGCTAAGGGAATATACCTTAGGAGTCTGCATCTTGTTAATCGCTCACCTGACGTACCTCCACCAGTGTTGCCTCCTTGGTTGTTAAGACGAAAAGTGTTGCGCCTGCTGATGCAGAGTTCCCTGGTGGAGACCAACTTCATCATTCGTGATCGCTATCGAGCCGGAGTGCGAAATACTGAAAGGCTTAGTTATTGGCACCCTACTAATGTCGAGTTCGTCGACAACATTTTCAATACAGACTATACAGTGTGTATTCGCGGTGAGGGAAATTTCTCCAAGAGACTGTATGAGACGCTATGTTGTGGCAGAATACCGATCTTTGTGGACACAGACAGCGTCTTGCCATATGACTTCACGACAGACTGGAAACGCTATTGTGTGTGGGTGGACAAGAGTGAAGTGCCCTTCATTGCTGAAAAAGTGGCCGACTTTCATGCCAGTCTGTCAGCTGAAGATTTTGAGAGCTTGCAGGTGCAATGCCGCCAGCTTTGGCAGGATAGGTTAAGCACACAAGGATTTTTCTACCATTTTCCTGAACACTTCGAGTTTGTGTTAGGGCGGCGGAGCGTGCCCAGTGGAGACTGACATCGTGCAGGAAGTCATCGAAGAGACCGGGACCGAGCAGGCCGAAACGGTTTCTGCCAATGTTCCTGCGGTGCGAGCCGAACCAAAGCCGACCTATCACCTGCGCATCGAGCCATCCCGCGGATGGGTGTCACTCAAGTTGCGGGAGCTGTGGGAGTATCGCGAACTGCTCTACTTCCTCACCTGGCGCGATGTCAAGGTGCGCTACAAGCAGACGGTGCTCGGCGCGGCCTGGGCGATCATTCAGCCGTTCTTCACTATGGTCGTGTTCAGTCTGTTCTTCGGCAACCTGGCGAAAATTCCCTCCGACGGCATCCCGTATCCCATCTTCAGCTATGCAGCGCTCGTCCCCTGGACGTTCTTCGCCAACGGGATGAGTCAGTCGTCCAACAGCCTGGTGGGGGCGGCCAACCTGATCAAGAAGATCTACTTCCCGCGCCTGGTCATTCCCATCTCGGCGGTTGTCTCCGGCGTGGTGGACTTCGCGCTGGCGTTCATCGTGCTGCTGGGGATGATGCTCGCCTACGGCATTGTCCCGACGGTCAACGTGATCTTCCTCCCGCTGCTCCTTTTACTGGCCTTCGTCACGGCGCTGGGCGTGGGCATGTGGCTCTCGGCGATGAACGTGCAGTTCCGCGACGTGCGCTATACGGTGCCCTTTCTGACGCAGTTCTGGATGTTCGCCACGCCGATTGCCTATCCCAGCAGCCTGATCGAAAACGAGGTGCTGCGCACCATCTACGGCATCAACCCCATGACCGGCGTGATTGAGGGCTTCCGCTGGGCGCTGCTCAACACGGACACTGCGCCTGGGCCGATGATCATTGTCTCGTCGCTGGCGGCGGTGGCGTTGCTGGTCAGCGGAGCGTTCTACTTCCGGCGCATGGAGAAGACGTTCGCGGATGTGGTGTAGGGGACGGCATGGGTAACATCGCCATTCGCGTCGAAGGTCTGGGCAAGATGTACCGCATCGGCGGCAAGCAGGAGCGCTACCGCACACTGCGCGACACGCTGACCGATGCCTTCGTCGCTCCCTTCCGCCGGGCGAGCAGCCTGCTGCGTGGGCAGGCGTATGGCGCGGCGGAACTGAACGAGACGATCTGGGCGCTGAAGGATGTCTCCTTCGAGGTCAAGCACGGCGAGGTGGTGGGCATCATTGGGCGTAACGGCGCGGGCAAGAGCACGCTGCTGAAGATTCTCTCGCGCATCACCGAGCCGACCGAGGGCTATGCTGACGTGTACGGGCGCGTTGGGTCATTGCTGGAGGTAGGCACGGGTTTCCACCCGGAACTGACCGGGCGCGAGAATATCTACCTCAATGGCGCAATCCTGGGCATGAGCCGCGCCGAGATTGATCGCAAATTCGACGAGATCGTGGCCTTCGCCGAGATTGAGAAGTTCATAGACACGCCGGTCAAACACTACTCCAGCGGGATGGGGCTGCGACTGGGGTTTGCCGTCGCCGCGCACCTGGAGCCGGAGATTCTGGTGGTGGACGAGGTGCTGGCGGTGGGCGATGCACAGTTCCAGAAGAAGTGCCTGGGCAAGATGAGCGAGGTCGCGGGGGAAGGACGGACGGTGCTGTTTGTGAGCCATAATATGGCGGCGGTGCAAAGTCTGTGCAAGAGTACCTACTTGCTCCATGAGGGAATTCTGGTTGCCGAAGGTGATACTGACGAGATCATCAAGCGATATCTGCGAGGCGGTCAAGTAGGAAGCGTCCCGGAGCAGGTTTGGGGAGACTCAGACATTGCTCCCGGAGACGAGAGAATAAGGATCGTTGCGCTCAGAGCTTACTCCGATGACGCGCGAATTAGCCCATTTGCGATCAATAAACCGATCCATCTCGAAGTGGAGTATTACAATCTACTGGTTGGGACTCAGGTATTCGTTGTATTCAGGCTTTCCGATGCCGCAGGAACGTGTGTGTTTGAAGCATACAATTCGCCAGCGGCCAGTTACACGGTTGACCCCTTTTTTTGTGCTCCATTGCCAATTGGGCGGTTTCGCAGCCGATGCTCGATTCCGGCGAACTTCCTAAATGAGCAACAGTACACTGTGACTGCGATGATAGTGTCTGCTCCCCCCGCGAAAGTGCTTGCTGAGGCGAAGGATGGCGTCTCTTTCGCAGTATTCGATACGGGGGACTTGCGCACCCCCGGTCTCAGCGGCCGTTGGCTAGGAAGCATACGAACACGTTTTCATTGGCAGACGCAAATCGTCGACCAGGGGTAAGCGATGGCTATTCATCCCACTGCGTTTGTTCATCGGCATGCAATCGTTGAAGATGGGGCTCAAATTGGAGCGGGCACCAGAATATGGGCGTTCACGCACATTCTGCCAGGGGCCGTAATTGGAGACGACTGCAATATCTGTGATCACGTATTCATTGAAAACCAAGTACGTGTTGGAAATCGAGTCACGATAAAGTCAGGTGTGCAACTATGGGATGGGGTTACCTTGGAGGATGATGTCTTCGTTGGCCCGAATGTCACATTTACAAATGATCCATTTCCCCGTTCCAAGAAATATCTTAGCGACTACCCGCAGACTGTTGTGCGTAAGAATGCGTCTATCGGCGCCAATGCAACTATTCTTCCGGGCATAAGTATAGGTCCTGAAGCCATGGTGGGCGCTGGCGCGGTTGTCACCAGAGATGTCCCTGCTCGGGCAATAGTGGTTGGCAACCCCGCGTATATAAGAGGTTACGTAGACACACCACTGGCGATCCACAACGGTCAGCATGGGTCTGGTATGATATTAGGCCAGCTGAAAGTGGATCGAACGCAACTGGTGGAACTCCCTGAGATTGCGGATATACGTGGAAAACTCTCGTTTGCAGAAGTTGGGGGTGGACTGCCGTTCGTGCCCAAACGCTATTTCTTGGTGTATGGCGTGCCAACCCGAGAAGTCAGAGGTGAACATGCACACAGGCAGCTGGAACAGTTTCTGGTCTGTGTGCAAGGCGAGGTATCAGTGGTGGTTGATGATGGGCGAAACAGGCAGGAGATCCGACTTTCTCGACCTAATTTGGGGCTTCATGTTGGTCCAATGGTGTGGACTACTCTGTATCGATACTCAAACGATGCTGTTTTGCTCGTACTAGCATCGGAGCGATACGATGCAAACGACTATATTCGAGATTACCAGGAATTTGTGAGCGAGATTGCACACAAGTTGAGAAACACAGATGACAGTCAAATTCCTTGACTTGAAAGCTGCATACCTTGAGCTGAAGAGCGCCCTTGATGACGCTTACTCGCGGGTGATGTGTTCTGGCTGGTACATCCTGGGCCATGAGGTCGAAGACTTTGAGCACAAATGGGCCTCTTATTGCGGTGTCGAATACTGTGTGGGTGTGGCTAGCGGCCTAGATGCGCTTTTTCTGGCCCTGAAAGCCATGGACATAGGGCCAGGTGATGAGGTTCTGGTGCCATCCAACACATATATCGCAACGTGGCTTGCTGTCAGCCATACAGGGGCTACGCCAGTTCCTATTGAGCCAGATATTTCTACTTACAACATTAATCCCGGTTTGATAAGAAAGAAGATCACTTCGCGAACGAGAGTTATCTTACCTGTTCATCTCTACGGTCAGCCAGCGGACATGGATCCGATCATGGAGATTGCAGATAGTTACGGGTTAATGGTCTTAGAGGATGCTGCGCAGGCACATGGGGCGCAATACAAAGGACGCAAGTGTGGAAGCCTGGGGCACGCAGCAGCCTGGAGTTTCTATCCCACTAAGAACTTGGGCGCTTTTGGTGACGGTGGTGCTGTGACAACCAACGATCCAAAACTGGCACAGAAGATCAGACTGCTGCGAAACTACGGCTCCTTGAGGAAATACGAGAATGATATAGCGGGGTACAATTCGCGGTTGGACCCCCTGCAGGCGGCTTTCTTGAGCGTCAAATTAGACAGTCTGGATGAGTGGAATAATAGACGTAAGCGCTGGGCGCATCACTATCTGGATAAACTGCATGGGCTGCCAGGGCTTGTTCTGCCCTGCGTTCCCGAATGGGCAGAACCTTGTTGGCACCTATTTGTTGTTAGGCATGAGGAACGGAACAGACTTCAGAAGATGCTTTCTGAACGAGGAATCCAGACCATCGTTCACTACCCTATTCCTCCTCATCTTTCTAATGCGTACTCTCAGACTCACTCTCAACACAGATTACCACTTGCGGAGAAACTCGCGGCGTCTGTTGTGAGTCTTCCTATCGGCCCTCATATGACTGAAGCGGAGTTTGAGGAAGTGGTATCTGCCATTAGGGATTTCGCGCGCGAATGATTGCACTGGTTGGTGTTCGTAGGTTTACTCGGCTTGTTCGGCAGAGCTGGGAGCAGTGCACTAACAGCCAGCGTCTGTTGCGTCTTCGGTTAATGGCTATGATGCAGGGTGGAAGACTAGAGATAGGCAAGAATGTAAAGATCAGGCATCCGGTTGTTTTCCTAGGCAGAGGACTGCTAGTGCTTGAGGACGGGGTCACGCTTGGATATCCGAAGGCCACCAAGTCTAAGAGACCTATTATGCTTCAACCACGTAATTCTGAAGCGGAGATCATAATCGGTGCAAGAACTACAATAGTCAATGGGGTTGAGATTATTGCGACCAAGTCAATCCGCATTGGAAAAGAATGTTTGATAGGCGCACGTTGTGTGATCATCGACTCCGATTTTCATCGGGTCTGTCCCGAAGAACGACGTCTGCCCGCTCAATCTGCGCCAGTAACGATTGGGGACAATGTGTGGCTTGGTTTGGAGGCGCTGATCCTCAAAGGGGTTACCATAGGCGATGGGGCAGTAATCGGGGCTAGGGCCCTTGTCAAGAGAGATGTGCCGTCGCGTGCATTGGTCGTGGCTCCTGAGGCCATAGAGGTGTCAGGCGGATAGGGCGGATTCCTCAATGTCCAGAGTGTCCACTACGGGTCAAGGGCAATCCAGTGAGACCGATGCATCTGAGAGGGTGGTTCGTGTAAGTGTATGTATTATAACCTGGAATCACGAGCGTTTCATCGCGCAAGCGCTTGACAGTGTGTTTGAGCAAAGAACTGACTTTGAGTATGAAGTAGTGATCGGTGTTGATTACTCCACAGATCGAACAAGAGATATCGTAGAGGCACATGCTAAAAGATACCCTGGCAAAGTTCGCCCGAAGTTTTATGAACAGCGAGTGGGCCTGAAGACAAACTTCGTGGAGACTTTAGGCCGTTGTAAAGGGGAGTATGTGGCTGTTCTTTCAGGGGACGATTATTGGATTGATCCATATAAGCTGCAAAGGCAAGTTGAGTTTCTTGATGGTAATCGTGATTATGTTTTGATCGGAGACAATGCTATCGTGCTCTCTGATGCCTTGTCCACGGTAGTTGGGCTAGTGAGGGCTTCAGTTTTTGCCTTTGATGTCGGAACATCTGAACTGATGGTACACAATCCATTTAACGCTTCGACTGTGATGTTCCGCAATCTGATCAAGAAGTTTCCCGCAGTCTACTTCGAATCGACAGGGGAGGATCGTCAACTATACATCCTAATTTCCCAGTACGGGAAGTGCTGTTGTTCTCCTAACGTCTCAGGTGTCTATCGGGTGCACAGCGATTCAATCACGACTAAGCGGAGGTCCTCCTATCAAGGTAGGAAGGCTATGCTGTGCGAGAGTATTCAGAATGCAGAACGGTGGAACGAATATCTGGGTGGGGGATACCAGAAAGAAGTCGAGTTGGTGAGGGAAAAAGCATCCCGTAGCCTTGTGCTGTTGGCTCTACGCAATCTCGATCTCCGAACCGCATTGGAATTCTGTAACGCTATTGATGTAGGCAAGCTCTCTAGCTGGAAGTCCAAGGCGGCCTTGCTGTTCCTTCGGGGAGTTTACTGGGTGGCGATCAAGTTTGGTTGGCAGTAGGCGACTAATGCTTCTGTGCGATGGGTGATTTTCGAGTATCTCGAAGTCTGGTACAACCGCCGGTGTTTGCGCCCGTCTTTGGGCTATGTCTGCCCTGCTGCTTTCGAACAGCAGTATGTCGACGAAATCAAGACGGTCCGCTAAAGCGGGGCAAGGTCATGGAAAGGGGACCGGGGGGTGAGGTTTTCAAACGGGCTCTTAAGGCTTCTCTTGGTCTGTACAAGCGAGGCTGTGTTCCAGAAAGTGGTTTCTTTCAGTATGACTTTTCCGCTAAGGATTTTGCGAAAATGCTTGCTGCTTCCGGTTTTGGAGTCTCGGATGTGTATTATCTCTATGTTCATCGTCTGCTTCTGGAAGAAATACCGCTTTATCGCTGGCTAGCAACCCATCGGGGGAGTAAATACTGGCAAAAACTGGTTACCAATGTATTTGACAATAGAGATGGACATATGGTTTTGTTTATTGCGCAGAAGCTCTGACTATGTGCGGCATCTGCGGTGAATTCAGCGTCACGGTCCCGCCCTCGCTTGAACGGATCACGGCTCTCACGAGCCTGATGCGTCGCCGTGGACCGGACGACGAGGGAGTGTGGACAGACAGGACTCATTGCGCGCTGGGGTTCCGCCGCCTGTCGATTCTTGATTTGTCTCCTGCAGGGCATCAGCCAATGCTGACACCCGATGGACGTTTTGCATTGGTCTTCAATGGGGAGATGTATAACTTCGTTGACCTGCGTGCGGAGCTAGAACAGCGCGGCTGGCGTTTTCGCTCAACTGGAGACACGGAAGTAGTCCTCTACGCGCTTGTTGAGTGGGGCATCCAGGCGCTCGAACGATTCAACGGCATGTTTGCGTTGGCCTTTTATGATACACTCGAAAAGACCCTTCTTCTGGCTCGGGATCATGCCGGGATCAAGCCTCTGTATTACGCGACGACACCACAAGGGTTTATCTTCGCTTCGCAATACGACCAGATCATTCAACATCCATGGACTTACGGCTTCCAGGTGTCCGGTGAGGCCCTGCATCTGTATCTCAGTCTCGGATACCTCCCCTCCCCTTATGCCCTGTTGGATAACACCCACATGCTGGAGGCGGGAACGTGGTTGCAGGTGGATTCGCGCGGGCGTGTCCGACGGGGACGCTTTTTCGAGTTCCCGCAATATGCCGAACCGACACTTCATGGACAGGAAGCCTACGAGGCTGTCCATGCTGCAATAGTAAATGCTGTACGCCGACAGATGGTCAGCGACGTGCCCGTTGGGGCATTCCTTTCTGGTGGGATTGATTCGCCTCTGGTAACGGCGGTGATGCAGGCTATTAGCGATCAACCGATCACCGCATTCACTATGAAGACGGACGATCCTGCTCTGGACGAATCGGACGATGCTATCGCCTACGCCCAGGAATTCGGTGTAGAGCATGTACTTAAAGAATTTTCTGCCCAGGATGCTCTGGCCTACCTCCCTGCCGTGGTGTCGGCCAGCAGTGAACCTTTTGGGGACTATTCGATATTTCCTACCATGCTGATTGCTAGACTTGCACGCTCGCAAGTCACCGTGATGTTGTCTGGGGATGGTGGCGATGAGCTGTTCTGGGGGTATCCCAGTCGTTTCATCCCCGTTCTAAGAACAGCCCAGGCCTTTCACAAACCGCAACCGTTACGTATTGCCGAATGGGGCATCAGGAAAGCCTTTGGATTTGGGTCAGGAAACTGGAACGCCAGGCACTTTGCCACCATAGGGCAATGGTATCGGGCGAAGCATATTCATAACCATCACGTTTCGCGGATTTTTCCGGGATTGCCCG